>Ga0209902_100091_pt1 | contig 174605 bp, 155 predicted proteins | sample FECB27metaG_FD_188304 | JGI IMG/M metagenome (GOLD analysis project Ga0209902, IMG submission 188304) | Cyanobacterial communities from the Joint Genome Institute, California, USA - FECB-27 (SPAdes) (version 2) | ecosystem: Environmental > Aquatic > Thermal springs > Hot (42-90C) > Microbial...
TCGAGCGGCCTTCGCCCGATAAGCGGGCAATCTCGATCCGGTCCTCAAGGCTGAACTGTCGATATCCTCGTCCCATGCAAGCACCTTACGCAGGTGTTGCACTTGGTTTGAGAACTCAGGGGACCCACTGCTCGCAGGGTGGGGAGGTACGAACCGCACCGGTCCATCACCGAAAGGTCGGCCGGTTGCGGGAGGGCTGAACGTTCAGCGCACTGGGTCCCGACTTTCGTCGGGATGACGGCCGGTGGGAGCGGCGCGCTCGTGCCTCAGACGCCAGCAACCGTCTCACCCGAACCTGAGGCGATTGCCCCTACCTTACGATCAGCGTACCCGCGCCATGGGCGGTGAACAGCTCGACCAGCACCACGTGCTTGGTCTTGCCGTTGAGGATCACCACGCCCTCGACGCCGTTGTCGAGCGCTTCGAGGCAGGTCTCTACCTTGGGGATCATGCCGCCATTGATCGTGCCGTCGGCGATCAGCGCCCGGGCATCGCGCGCCGAGAGCTCGGGGATCAGTTTCTTGTTGGCGTCCAGCACGCCATCGACGTCGGTCAGGAACAACAGGCGCTTGGCGCCGAGCGAGCCGGCAATGGCGCCGGCAAAGGTGTCGGCATTGATGTTGTAGGTCTGGCCGTCGCGGCCGGGCGCCACCGGCGCGATCACCGGGATCATTTCGGAACGCGCCAACAGGTCGAGCAAGGTGCGGTCGACTTCCACCGGCTCGCCGACGAAGCCGAGATCGAGCACCCGCTCGATGCTGGAGCCAGGATCCTTGACCGTCTTGGTGGCCTTCTTGGCGAACACCATGTTGCCGTCCTTGCCGCACAAGCCGATGGCCCATTCGCCCTCGGCATTGATCAGCGCCACGATCTCTTTGTTGATCGAGCCAGCCAGCACCATCTCGACGACTTCCATCGTCCGCTTGTCGGTGACACGCAGTCCGCCCTCGAATTTCGATTCGATGCCGAGGTTCTTCAGCATCGAGGCGATCTGCGGCCCGCCGCCATGCACGACGATCGGGTTGACCTTGGATTGCTTCAGCAGAGCGATATCGCGCGCAAAAGCCTGGCCCAGTTCCACGTCGCCCATCGCGTGGCCGCCGTATTTCACCACGACCGTCTTGCCCTCATAGCGCTGCATATAGGGCAGCGCCTGCGACAGGACGGCGGCGTCGCGGGAAAAGCTCTCGATGTCAGGCATGGCGCGCTGTGTATCCATTGTGTCTCGTCCTATAGCGCATTCCATTGGAGTCGAAAGCGCTTTTGAGCCTTCACCGAGGGCGGATCGGGAAAAGTTCTGGGGCTTTTCGATCTCGATCCCGCCATCGGGTACGGGCATCAACAAAACAAACACGAAGATTTCGTGACCGGCAGCTCTAGGGATAGGCATACTCACAGGCTTTGGCTAAGTTCGCGCCCATGAGCAGCACCGCGAGCCTCGACATCGCCGACCTCATTGCCCGTTGTGCGCTGCGGGATCGCGCGGCATTTCGTGATCTCTACAGCCGTACCAGCGCGAAACTTTTCGGCGTCGTGCTGCGTATCCTCAAAGACAGATCGGAAGCCGAAGAGGCGCTCCAGGAAGTGTACGTCAAGATCTGGCAGCGCGCCGACCGCTACGTGGCGGGTGGCTACAGCCCGATCAGCTGGCTGGTGGCGGTCGCCCGCAACCACTCGCTGGACGTCCTCAGGGCGCGGAAGCCGGTAAGCGATGATATCGACCTCGTGCTTGACCTTGCCGATGGAGCGCCTGACCCAGAGCAGGCGACCATCGACAGTTCGGAGCGCAAGCGCATCGACGGCTGCCTCGACGAGCTCGAGAGCGACAAGGCCGATTGTGTGCGTGGGGCCTATCTCGACGGCTTCAGCTACGAGGAACTGGCGACGCGCCACAGCGTGCCGCTGAACACGATGCGAACCTGGCTGCGGCGCAGCCTGTTGAAACTGAGAGAGTGCCTGTCGGCATGAGCACGGAAGGTCACAGCGGCGGTAGGGAGGACGACCAGGTGCTGGTCGCCGAGTACGCGCTCGGCCTGTTGGAAGGCGGCGAGCGGGCCGCCCTGGCGCGCCGCATCGCTGCCGAGCCGACGCTTGCTTCCGACCTGCGCCTGTGGCGCTCCCGCCTCGCGACCCTAGACGATGAGTTCGCGGAAGTCGCGGCGCCGTCAGGCGTCCTGGCCCGCATCGAGAGCCGCCTGTTCGGCGCCACTGCGGCTGTGTCCGGGGGCTGGTGGAACTCGTTGGCTTTGTGGCGCGGTCTCACCGCAGCTGCCGCGGCGGTGGCCGTGGTTGCGATCGGCGTCAACCTGCTGCAGCCGCGCGTCGATCCCAATGTTCTGGCCACCCAGCTGGTTGCCGCCATCCAGGCGCAGGAGGGCAGCGGCGTCGAGTTCGTCGCGCTCTACGACCAGGCCTCGGGGCAGGTGCGGATCACCTCGCTCAAGGGCACCGCCGTGCCCGACAAGGATTTCGAGCTCTGGTACATCAAAGGTGAACAGCCTGCCGTATCGATGGGCGTGATCCCGGTCGACCAGCGCCTGGAGATCCCGCTTGATGCCGCCGCCAAGGCCGGTATCGAACCTGGCACCGTTCTCGCTGTGACGCTGGAGCAGAAGGGTGGCTCGCCTACCGGCGTCGCCCAGGGTCCGATCGTCGCCGTCGGCACCGTCACGCCGATCTGACCCGGTCCACCGTCATCACAAACGAAACGGCCCGCTTCTAACGAGGCGGGCCGTTTCGCGTTCGCCGTCGGCAGTGCGCGTACGAGTTGAGGCCGCGAATAGTTTCGCTTGGGCCCGCGAATAAAGCGCCGCGGATGAAAATGTGATCCGAAACTACCCTGAAGCAGCCGCCGTATCTCCCGCTGTCCCGTCACAAGAACAATGCGGACACTGCCAAAAGGAAGGAACCAAACAATGAAGTTCTCCACTCTTCGCGTACTTGCCGTCTCGGCCATGCTGTCGGTCTCCGCGCTCTCCGGCGTTGCCTTTGCTGAGAACCCGATGGTCGGCGGCGCGCCGATGCTCGAGACCAAGGACATCATCGACAACGCGGTGAACTCGGCCGACCACACCACGCTGGTCGCCGCAGTGAAGGCCGCTGGCCTCGTCGAGACGCTCAAGGGCGCCGGGCCGTTCACCGTGCTCGCCCCCACCAACGAGGCATTCGCTGCCCTGCCGGCCGGCACCGTCGACAACCTGCTGAAGCCCGAGAACAAGGATCAGCTGGTCAAGATCCTCACCTGCCACGTCATCGCTGCCAAGGCCATGGCGGCCGACATCAACAAGATGGCGATGGATGATGGCGGCACGCACGAAGTGACCACCGTCGGCGGCTGCAAGCTGTGGCTGAAGGCCGATGGCGGCAAGGTGACCATCACCGACGAAGCCGGTGGCGTCGCCAACGTGACCATCGCCGACGTGGTCCAGTCGAACGGCGTGATCCACGTCATCGACAAGGTGCTGCTGCCCAAGATGTAACCTTCGCAGTCCCTCCTGCGAATAGCCTATCGTGTCCCGCGGGCTGCCCCGTGGGACACGCGCATTTGAGATGCACCCGCCGGCAGTGCGGATAGACTGTCGGTAACCGCTGAAAGGCCTCACTCCCATGCAAGTCGATCGCCGCACTTTTCTGCTTGGCGGGACTGCCGCAGCCGCACTCGGCGCAGCGGCCCTGACGCTCCGCCCGATGGGCTCGAGCCGTGCCGCCGAAGGTACCTTCGAGGTCAGCCTCACCGAGGACGAGTGGAAAGCCAAGCTCGAGCCCAAGGTGTTCGAGGTGCTGCGCCACGAAGCCACCGAAGCTCCGGGCTCCTCGCCGCTGCTCTACGAACACCGTGCCGGCATCTTCAACTGCGCCGGCTGCGAGTTGCCGCTGTTCGACTCCAAGACCAAGTATGACAGCGGTACCGGCTGGCCGAGCTTCTACCAGCCGCTCGACAACGCCGTCGGCGAGGCCACCGACGATACGCTCGGCATGAGCCGCACCGAAGTGCATTGCCGTCGCTGTGGCGGCCATCTCGGCCACGTCTTCAACGACGGGCCGCAGCCGACGGGCCTGCGCTACTGCATGAACGGCCTCGCTTTGACCTTTACCGCGGCCTGACCGAACCATCCACGATTTCGTGCCGACCCTCCGACTGGCCCTTCATCCCCGTGTCTCAGCCGACGCCCCGGGATGGAGGGCCTTCTTCTGTGCAACCGAGCCCCGCGTCCGGCCATCTTGCCAAGCGCGTCGAACCGCCCCATTTCTTGCCGCGCCATGAAGCTCACCATCATCCAGACCGGCGAAGTCCCGGCGCCGCTGCGCCCGCAGTTCGGCGCCTATCCGCCCATGTTCAGGCGCATGTTCGACGAGGCGGGCCAGCCGTTCGAGTACGAGACGGTACCGGTCTATGCCGGGGCCGAGTTCCCCGAGGCGACCAGGCTCGACGGCATCCTGATCACCGGCTCCGCCGCCGGTGTCTACGACGACTTTGCCTGGCTCGATCCACTGCGCGCCTTCATCCGCTCGGCGTACGCCGCCAATACGCCGATGCTCGGCATCTGCTTTGGTCACCAGATCATGGCCGATGCGCTGGGCGGGGATGTGCAGAAGTCCGAAAAGGGCTGGGGCCTCGGTCGCCACACCTATGAGGTGAAGAATCGTCCCGGTTTTCTTGCGACCGACTTACCGGCGCTTTCCATCGCCTGCTCGCACCAGGACCAGGTGCTGGTTCCACCCAAGGAGGCGGAAGTCTTCCTCGGTTCCGCCTTCACCCCGAACGCCGGCCTGATCTATGCCAACGGCAAGGCGCTGAGCCTGCAGCCGCACCCGGAATTTCTTGACGACTATACCCTGGCGCTGGCTGAGCTCCGCCGCGGCAAGGCGCCGGATGCAGTGGTCGACACTGCCGTGGCATCGGTCGCGACGCCGTCGCACAGCAAAGCCGTGGCCGGGTGGCTGGGGGCATTCCTCGCGCGCTGAGCGACTTGACTCGGCGCCCGCCCGAGCCTCGAATGCGCCAAGGCTCCCTCGCGGAATGCTCCAGTGTGGGATTGGGTCAAAGCGCACGGCCGGCTGGTGCGATCGCTCGTCTGGGCGGCGCTGGGCACGGCTTGCTTTGCCGTTGCCATCGGCCTGACCTGGACCATCGCTCACGTCAGCACTGCGCTGTCTGCCAGTGCCGGCGATCGCCTCGAAACCGACGCTTCGGGTTGGTATGCGGTTGCGGTCGTGAGCGGTGGCGATGCCGGTATTCCGGCCCTGCTCAACTACGACTACACCCTGCAGGATGAGCTGGCGGTCCTGTCCTTCGAACTGCCGGCCGGGGTGCTGCAGATCGTCGTCAGTTCGCTCGAGGCGTTCTGCTGGCAGGCCCTTCCGGACGGTGTGCGCGGCGAGGATCTGTGGACGTCGGACGCCAGCGGTTATCGGCATCTGCGGATCCCCGCTGCGATGGTGCCGACCGGCGGGCGCGTCACCTGCAACCTGCCGCCGCGTATCCGCACCGCCTCGTTCACCACCACGGCGACGGTGTTCTACAACGACCCGCGGCCAGACATCTCCACCACCGGCGGCGGGGCCTTCCTGCCCATCGAACTCTCGCTCAACAACCGCGACGGGCCCTACGACATTGCGGCGTCCAACAACGCGGTGCTCGGCGATTCCGTGCTGTTGCGCCCCGGCGGCAACATCACCGTGCGGTTCCACTCGATGCAGATGGGCGAGGTGCGCGACTGGTACATCCTGGTCATCGGCGTACTGGTCGGCTTCGGCGCCGCCATGATCATCGAGGCCTTCCGCCCGCTCATCGAGCGGATCGGCCGCTAATGTTCCATCAACTGGCGGATCTCGGCGCGTAGCTGTTCGAGGCCGATCTTCTCCTCACTCGAGGTCAGGATGATCTCCGGATGCGCCGCCGGTCGCTTGGCGATCGCCGCCCGGGTCTTGGCCAACGCGGCTTCGAGTTCGGTCTTGTTCGGCTTGTCGGCCTTGGTGACGACGATCTGGTAGCTGACCGCCGCCTTGTCGAGCTCGTTCATCACGCTGGTGTCATTGGCGTTCGGGCCATGCCGGCCGTCGATCAGCACGTAGACCCGCCTGAGGTTCGGCCGGCCGGTGAGATACTGGTGGATCAGCCGGGTCCACTGCTTCACCTTGTCTTCCGGCGCCCGCGCGTAGCCATAGCCGGGCATGTCGACGATCCGCAGCGGGTCCGACTGGCTCTCGAAGATGTTGAGTTCCTGTGTCCGCCCCGGGGTGTTCGAGGTGCGGGCGAGGCCGGTAGTGCCGGTCAGCGCATTGATCAGCGACGACTTGCCGACATTGGAGCGCCCGGCAAAGGCAATCTCCATCCGGTCGGCCGGCGGCAGGTCGGCGATTCTGACGCAGCCCTTGATGAACACGAACGGCCGCGCGAACAGCAGCCGGCCGGCCTCGATCTGGTCTGTGCTGAACTTTTCTTGTGTCTCGCTCATTTGGGTTCAATAGGGGAGGGCGGCGGAGAAGGGAAGGGGAGGAGGGCAGACTGAGTGTGTGGCCACCCCCACCCTCATTCCCTCCCCACAAGGGGAGGCCTATCGAGTGCACCGCGCCATCAGTCGTCTCTCCCTCCCCTTGATGGGGAGGGATCAAGGGTGGGGTGGGGCCACGCACTCGGCGTATCCCCTAAACCGGATACCCGAAGGCCCGCTTCTCCAGCCCCTGCGCCACCATCGCTTTCGAGAACGCCGGCCAGTTGTCCACCTTGTCCGCCGCCGCCTTCACATGGTCCTGCTTGCTGAGCCCGGTGCTGCTCAGCACCGCCGGCACCCGCAATGTCACGCCGACCTGCGCCGCTGCCGCCGCGAACCTCCGCAGCGCCCCTTCCGGTGGCACGTCGATATCGGTCTCATAGCGGAGGATGGGGCAGGGCAGGAAGCGCCGGTTCAGCCAGTTGCGCCAGCGGTCGTACCAGCGCTCCTGCGCATCCATCCAGGCGGCGAAGTCGGCGATATCGAGGCTGAGGCGGACGGCGGAGGTGTCGACCTCCTGCCATCTGTGCACGCTGATCGCCTTGCACCAGCTGACATAGGCATCGATCTGCCGACGCACCACGAAGATCACCCGCACGCCCGGGCGCGACAGCACCAGCTGTTCGACGGTCGCGGGTTCGAGCGTATCGTGCCAGAGCTTGAAGGCGAGAACGCGCTTGTGGTCGGCGCGGGCTGCGGCGACGGCCTGGTCGAGCACATGGTCGGGCTCGATCCGCTCGGCGAGGCTGTTGAACAGTTCGGGGAAGGTCTTGAGCTCGGCGAGATTGCCGCCGAGCTGCATCAGGTGGTTAGCCCCGGTGCGGGGGCCGGTGATCAGGCAGAGTGTATCCAGCACCTGATCACCCCTTGCCGCGTCAGCTGGCTTTGTTGCGTCAGCTGGCCTTGCCGCCGGCCGGCTTTTCTTCGACCTTGGGCTTGCGCTTGAAGCTCGCTGTGATGTTGCCCAGCAGGTCCACTTCGGCGCCGTGGCGCTTCATGATGAACCACTGCTGCGTCACCGACAGCAGGTTGTTCCAGGCCCAGTAGATCACGAGGCCGGCGGGGAACGTGCCCAGCATGAAGGTGAAGATGATCGGCATCCAGTTGAAGATCATCGCCTGCGTCGGATCCGGCGGCGGCGGGTTGAGCTTCATCTGCACCCACATGGTGATGCCCATGATCACCGGCCACACGCCCAGGTGCAGCAGGCCGCCCACCACCGGCAAGGCGACCGGGTTCCACGGGATCAGGCCGAACAGCGTGAAGATGTTGGTCGGATCAGGCGCCGCGAGGTCGACGATCCAGCCGAAGAACGGCGCGTGCCGCATCTCCAGCGAGATGAAGATGACGGTATAGAGCGAGAAGAACACCGGGATCTGGATCAGGATCGGCCAGCAGCCCGACAGCGGATTGATCTTCTCTTTCTTGTAGAGCTCCATCATCGCCTGCTGCTGCGCCGGGCGATCGTCCTTGAAGCGCTCCTGGATCGACTTCATTTCCGGCTGCACCCGCCGCATCGCCGCCATCGAGGCGTAGGAGCGGTTGGCAAGCGGGAAGAACAGCGCCTTGACGATCACCGTCACCGCGAGGATGGCGAGGCCGAAATTGCCCAGGATCCCATAGAGGAACTGCAACAGGTGGAACATCGGCTTGGTGATGAAGTGCAGCCAGCCCCAGTCGATCAGCAGCTCCAGCCGGTCGAAGCCGTAGGTCTTCTCATAGCTGGCGATCACGCCTTCGCGCTTGGCGCCGGCGAACAGATAGGTCTTGTTCTCGGCGGTCCCGCCGGCCGGCACCAGCACTGGCGTGGTTTCGACGAAGCTGGTCTGGAACACATTGATGGCGCCCGACGGCGTGGCCGAGAAGCGGGCGTTGAGCGGGGCGCCCGGAACCGACAGCACGGCCGTCGCCCAGTACTTGTCGGTGATGCCGACCCAGCCGCCGGTGGTGCTGGTGACGTCGATCTGCTTGTCGTTGACGACGTCGTCGTACTTCTTGGAGACGAGGTTGTTCGAGCCGAGCACGCCCAGCGGGCCTTCGTGCTGGACGAAGAAGTTCTGCACGTGCGGCTTGCCCTGGCGCACGATGCGCGAGAACGGATAGAGCGCCACGTCGCCCGAGCCGGTGTTCTCGACCGACTGCGCCACCGTGAACAGGTAGTTGTCGTCGACGCTGATGGTGCGGCGGAAGATCAGCCCGGCGCCATTGTCCCATTTCAGCGTCACCGGCGTCGCAACGGTCAGCGTCTGCGTATCGCCTTCGACCGACCATAAGGTGGTCTCGGTTGGCGTTGCCGCAGTGCCGCCCGCCGCCGGCACCCAGCCGCTCTCGGCATAGTAGCCGCCGGGGGCGCCCGAGGGGATCAGGAGGGTAATGATCGGCGAATTGGGATCGACCGTCTCCGTATACTGCTTGAGCTGCAGGTCATCCAGACGCCCGCCGGTCAGGTTGATCGAGCCCGCGAGCGACGGCGTATCGATCTTCAACCGCTGCGGCGATGCGGCGAGCGCGGCCGTGCGGTCGGCGAAAGTGCCGCTGGCGGTGCTTGCGGCAGCCGCCGCCGGCGTGCTGCCATCAGCGGCCGGCGTCGCGAGCCCGGTATCGGTCGCCGGCGCCTGCGCTGCCTGCTCGAGCTGGGCGCGCTTCTGCGCCTGCTCCAGTTGCGGGCCGGCAATGAAGAACTGCCATCCGAACAGCACCACGACGCTGAGCACGATCGCAATGATCATGTTGCGGTTGTTATCGGACTGCATCAGCTCTTCTTCTTCAGATGGACTTTGGAAATGGCGGCGGCCAGGTCGTTGACCAGCTGGCCGTACGGAATGCTCAGCGCCTCGCGGCGGCCGACCAGCACGTAATCATGTTGGGGTTCGAACCCCTTGGCGCAAGCCTTCGCGGCGGCCCGAAGGCGCCGGCGGATGCGGTTGCGCTCGGGCGAGTTGCCCATCTGCTTGGTGACCGTGAAGCCGATTCCGGGATGATCAAGGTCACGCGCGTTCGCCTGCAGCGAAAACGCAGCGCGCCCGACGCGTTGGCCTCGGGCGGCTTTCAGGAATTCGGACCGGTTTTTGAGGCGCCGCAAGGCGCCGTCCCGTGGCGTGGCCGTGTCCACGGCCAAAACCTTAGGCCGAGAGCTTGGCGCGGCCGACAGCGCGGCGGCGATTCAGGATCTTGCGGCCATTCTTGGTGGCCATGCGGGCGCGGAAGCCGTGCCGGCGGGTGCGGACGAGCGTGCTCGGCTGGAAAGTGCGTTTCGACATACGATCTGACCACGCCGGCGCGCGGTTCCTCTTATACTTGAGAGCAGCAAGGTGCTTGCCGGCCGGGCCCTGATCTGGGCGCCCTACGGCAGATTGGGGCGGTGTATAGGGAATTGGTTCGGTGAAGTCAACGCGGCGGCGATGCGGCAGAACGGCATGGTCCGACCCGGAAATCCGCTGATTTCCACACTGCCTTGATCCTGCCCACTATTGTTGGGTGGCAAGCCGGTGATAATGAGGCGCGGGGCCTTAGTCGAGAGAGCGAGATTGGCCGATATCCTTACGCCCGACCTCTGCGTCATCGGGGCCGGATCCGGCGGCCTGGCCGTCGCCGAAGCCGCTCGTGCCTATGGCGCCTCGGTGGTGCTGGTCGAAAAGGCCCGGCTGGGCGGCAACGCCCTCAACACCGGCGCAATCCCGACCAAGGCGCTGGTCGCCGCCGCTGCGCACGCCCAGGCGTTACGCGATGGTGCTGCCTTCGGCATCGCCGCCGACGAGCCCAAGATCAATTTCCGCAAGGTGCACGACCATGTCGAGCAGGTGATCGCCGCGCTTGCGCCGCAGAACGCCGCCGGCCGGCTCGAAGCGCTGGGCGTCGAGATCGTCCGCGGCGCAGCGCGCTTCATCAATCGTAAGGCCGTTGCGGTCGGTGATACCGAAATCCGCGCCCGCCGTTTCGTCATCGCCACCGGGGCGCGCCTGCCGGTGCCATCGATCCCCGGTCTCGACGCGGTGCCGTATTTCACCAGCGACACCATCCTCGACAATACCCGCAAGCTCACTCACCTCGTGGTCATCGGCGGCGGCGGCCTGGCGCTCGAGCTGGCTCAGGCCTATGCCCGGCTCGGCACTGAGGTCACCGTGGTCGAGAACGGACCAATGCTGGCGGGCTTTGATCCCGAACTTGCTGGTATCGCGCTGAAGCGGGTCGCCGAGGAGGGCGTCAGCCTTCGTGCGCACGCGACGGTCACTGCCATCCAGGCCCGATCCATGGGTATCGGCGTTGCCGTGCAGAATGGCGAGGCCGACCAATTGCTCGATGCGTCGCACATCCTTGTTGCCGCCGAGCGCATGCCCAATCTTGCCGGCCTCGATCTCGACAAGGCCGGCATCCGGATGAACAAGGTTGACCCGCGAGTGCTGCAGTTGTCGCCGGGGCTCAAGACCACCAACCCGCGCGTTTACGCCGTCGGTGATGCGGCGGGTGGCCAGTCGGTGCAGGCTGCGGTGCGCCAGGCCGATGCCGTGGTTCGCAGCGTGCTGCTCGGCGGTATGGCCAAGCCCGATGTGCTGCGCGTCCCGCGGGTCGTCTCGACGGATCCGCAGCTCGCCGAAATCGGCCTCAACGAGGGGCTGGCGCGAACCAGGTACGGTGTCGGCTTCCGCGTCACCCGCTGGTCCTATGCCGACAACGACATGGCCCGTGCTTCCCGTGCGACCTATGGTCTCGCCAAGCTCCTCACCGATCGCTCCGGCAGGATCCTCGGCGCCGGCGTCGTCGGTCCCGGCGCCAGCGAGCTGGTGTCGCTGTTTTCGCTCGCCATTGCCGGCGGACTCAGGGCCGACAAGCTCGCCGAACTGGCCGCCCCCTATCCCTCCTTCGCCGAGATCGCGATGCGGCTCGGCGAGGAGTTCCGCCGGGGCGAGACGACCAGGCCGCTCATTCGGCAGTGGATCAGCCTCAACAAGCTGCTCGGCTAGCCCGTTTGTCGCGTGTTGACGCTGGAAAGCGACAGCTTTCCCCGCTAATCATCGCGCAATGGCCAAACAAAACCGCGCGATGCCGGGCCCGTTCTCCGGGCTGTCCGTCAAGATCATCGCCACCATCATCGTGGTGATTCTCGCGGTCGAGATCGTGATCTACCTGCCGTCCGCCGCCAACTTCCGCCAGAGTTGGCTCAACGACCGGCTGCGCGTCGGTGTGGTTGCGGCGCGCGTGCTCGATGCCGTCCCAGATGCCATGAACCTGCCGCGCATGCTGACCGACCGGCTGCTCACCTCGGCCGGCGCTCTCGCCATCGTCTATCGCCGCGAGGGGCAGAGCCAGCTGATCGAGCTCGAGAACGTCACCATGCCGCGCGAGGCGGTGACGGTGGACCTGCGCCAGCGCGATCCCGCCTCGCTGATTCTCGGTGCACTCGAAACTCTGGTGCTCGGCTCCAACCGCACGCTGCGCATCGTCGGCGAAGAAGACGGCATGCCCGATCGGGTCATCGAAGTGCTGATGCCGGAGGCACCGCTGCGCAGCGAACTGCTGCTCTATTCGCGCAACCTGTTCTTCCTGTCGCTGATCCTCGCCATCATCACGTCGGCGGTACTCTACGTCTTCGTCTCGCGCATCCTGATTGCGCCGATCCGCCGACTTACCGGCAATCTGGTGCAGTTCTCCGAGGCGCCGGAGAACGCATCGCTGATCGTCACCCCCAGCGATCGGCGCGATGAGATCGGTATCATGGAACGCGAACTGGCGGCCATGGAATCCGACATCTATTCGATGCTGCGGCAGCGTCGGCACCTTGCCGATCTCGGTCTAGCGGTCGCCAAGATCAATCACGACCTGCGCAACACCCTCACCTCGGCGCAACTGCTCTCCGATCAGGTGGCCAATCTCGACGATCCCAAGGTGCAACGCCTCGCGCCGCGGCTGGTGCTGTCGATCGACAAGGCAATCGGCTTCGCCCAGTCGGTGCTCGACTATGGCCGCCAGAGCGCTACCCCGCCACGCCCGGTACCGGTCGACTTGCATCTCTTGCTCGATGAGGCGGCGTTCGACGCCGGTCTGGTCGGGCACCCGTCGATTCGCTGGACCAACCACGTCCCCGACGCGGTCTCGATTTCAGCCGATCCGGACCAGTTCGCGCGCATCTTCGACAACCTGTTCAAGAACGCCCGTGAAGCGCTCGAAGCCGCCGGCAGCAAGATCGAAAACCCCGAGGTCGAGGTCGCCCTCACCGAGACGCCTGAATGGCTGACCCTGACGGTCACCGACAACGGACCCGGCCTGCCACCGCGGGCCCGCGAAAACCTGTTCGTCGCCTTCGAGGGCTCGGCCAAAGCCGGCGGCACCGGGCTCGGCCTCGCCATTGCCCGCGAATTGACCGAAGTCCATGGCGGCAAGCTGAGCTTCGTCGACCAGCCGCTTGGGACCCGCTTTGACGTCACGCTGCCCCATTCCATCCGCATCGCCTGAACTGTCATCGTCACGTCAAATTCCCTGCGTCTCGATGCTTGCAATGCTGAGAAGGCCCATGTATGGGTCTCGCCGTTCGCCGGAAACACCACCGGCCGTGCGCGCCCTTAGCTCAGCTGGATAGAGCACCAGACTACGAATCTGGGGGTCAGGAGTTCGAATCTCTTAGGGCGCGCCAATCCTCTCCTGCAGTGCTGTTCACCCAAGGCCGGCAAGTTTTCCCCGTCGCCCAGCGACCTGGCGGACTGCATCTCGCGTGCGCGAAAACCGGGTGGCCGGAGCAGCCATATCTGCCGCACAAGTGTCTGGCGGAGGGAAGCGCCATGGCTCGTCCAAATGCCCGATCTGAAGCGTTCTTCTTCAAGCTGACCGACTCGCCGGTCGGCGGCCTGAAACTGGTGGGCAACGACAATGGTCTCGCGGCAGTCCTCTGGGCGGTGGAGCGTCCGGGTCGCGTCGTTCTCAACATTGTCGGAGAACACGCCGGGCATCCGGTCCTGGTCGAGACCGAGCGGCAGCTGAGGCAGTACTTCGACGGCGAGCGGAGGGTTTTCGACCTGAAGCTCAACTTCCAGGGCACGGCGTTCCAGAAGCGCGTGTGGGCGGCCCTGCTGCGCATCCCGTTCGGGGAAACCCGCACCTATCGCCAGCTCGCGATCGAACTGGGCAACGGCAACGCCAGCCGCGCCGTTGGCGCCGCCAACGGCCGGAACCCGATCTCGATCATTGCGCCGTGCCACCGGCTTGTCGGTACGGATGGCAGCCTCACCGGCTTTGCTGGCGGCCTCCCGGCCAAGGCTCACCTGATCAGCCTCGAAAGCTCTGGCGGTCGCAGTAAGCACTGACTGCTGCGGCCTCATCTGGTCACGGGTTCGGCACCGATATGTCCGCGCGAGCCGCTCGGTGCGAGCGCGGAAGTCCCCGCATTGACTGTCGTACTTAACGACTCTAATTATCATACATATTTTGCCGAGATCACCGTGAACAGGTGGCTTGGCCACGTGTGTGAGGAGACGTTGGGTTGGGTATTCGTGCAGGCGAGAAGTACTGGGTCATAGAGAGCGGCGAGGCTGCCTATGCACTGGGGGTGGATGACACCGGGCTGCTGATTCAGACCTACTGGGGGCCGCGCCTGCCGCGCGTCAGCGACTATCCGGCGGCCCGCCGCGGCGAGTGGTTCGCGATGGAGAACCCGATCCAGCACACTCATCAGGACGTCGCCACCGGTGAAGCCGGCGCCTCGGACGAGCGCACCATTGACGGCTATCGCGACGGTGGACCGCGCGGCTTCGTGCTGCGTTTCGCCTCGGCCGAGGTTCAGGGCGAGACGCTGAGCCTGATCCTGCACGATGCCGGGCTCGGCGCGGAGGTGGTGGTCGAGTACGAGGCGCTGCCGCAGCATGGGCTGGTGACCCGCCGCCTGCGCATCGTCAATACGGGCGCCGCGCCGCTGCACCTCAATCGCGCCCTGTCGGGCTCGTTCTACCTGCCCAGCACCGGCGAATATGTGCTGAACCATCTCGATGGGCGCTGGGGCGACGAGTACCGCATGCAGCGCGAGCCGCTCGGGCACGGGGTGTTCCAGCGTGAGAGCCGGCGCATCACCACCAGCCATGGCGGCGTGCCGTATTTCGCCATGGAGCGGGCCGAGGCCGGGTGGGGCGCCCGCGAAGAGGCGGGCGAACTGTGGTTCGGCACGCTCGAATGGAGCGGCAACTGGAAGCTTTTGGCCGAACGCACCCGCGACGGGCGTTCCATCGTGCACCTGGGGCTCAACGACCACGATTTCGTCTATGACCTCCTGCCCGGCGAGAGCTTCGCGACGCCGCGGTTGATCTTCGGTTACACCGCCTCCGGTTTCGGCGCGATGAGCCGCTCGTTCCACGATTTCGTGCGCCAGACCCTGTCGCCGCGGCCGAACTACCGCCCGCCGGTGGTCTACAACTCCTGGTATGCGACGCTGTTCGACGTCAATGCCGAGGGCCAGGCGAAGCTGGCCGAGAAGGCCGCTGCGATGGGCGTCGAGATGTTCGTCATCGATGATGGCTGGTTCGACAAGCGGGTCAACGACCGCGCCGGCCTCGGCGACTGGTGGCCGGACAAGAACAAGTTCCCTTTGGGCCTGCAGCCGCTGGCCGACGCCATCCATCAACGCGGCATGCAGTTCGGGCTGTGGATCGAGCCGGAAATGGTCAACCCCGATTCCGACCTGCACCGCGCTCATCCCGATTGGGTGATCCATTTCCCCGAACGCGAGCGCAGCCTGTCGCGCAATCAGTCGATGCTCAATCTCGGCCGCCCCGACGTGCAGGACTACCTGATAGACATCTTCGATCGGCTGCTGTCGAGCACTGAGATCGACTTCATCAAATGGGACATGAACCGCAATGTCAGCGAGCCCGGCTGGCCGGGGCATGACCGCGACCAGCGCGAGATCTGGGTGCGCTATGTCGATGGGCTCTACCGGGTCTGGGGCACGCTGCGTGAGCGGCACCCCAACGTCATCTGGGAAAACTGCTCGGGCGGCGGCGGCCGCGTCGACATGGGGATGATGCGGATCACCGAGCAGAGCTGGGCCAGCGACACCACCGTGCCGACGGCGCGGCTGGAGATTCAGGAAGGCTACTCGCAACTGTTCCCGGCCAATACCATGGCGTCCTGGGTCACCGACGAGCACTTTGAGCAGTTCGATCTCGATTTGAGGTTCCACGCCAGCATGGCCGGAGCGCTGGGCGTCGGTGGTAACCTGCTGGTCTGGTCCGACGAGATGCTCGAGCGGGCGAAAACGCACGTCGCCGCCTACAAACAGATCCGCGAGCTGGTCGCTGGCGGCGACCTCTACCGCCTGCGCTCGCCGCGCCAGCCCGAGCTCAGCGCCTTCATGTATGTGAGTAAGGACAAGAGCGAAGCCGTGCTGTTCGCCTTCCGCATCCTGAAGCCGCGCATCGGCAAGCTGCCGCTGGTGTTTCCGGCGGGGCTCGATCCGGAGGCGATCTACACCGACGAGGCGGGCGAGGCGCGCAGCGGCGCGGCGTGGGGCCGGCTGGGCATCCAGCTCAAGCTCAAGGATCTGGGGAGCACGATCCTGAGGTTACGGCGGGTCTGATCCTGCCGCGATTCATGTATGAAATAACTTGAAGATATGTACGACATATTTTAGCATCTGAATGCACCCCAACTGGTGCGAGTGGGAGGAAGGGAATGTTTATGAATAAGGGAACGGGGCGACGGGTGACCGTCGGCCTGCTGGCCGCGCTCATGACCTCGAGCGTCGCATTTGCCCAGGACTATCACCAGGCGCCGAGCCTCGATGCCGCCGGCCTGCCACCGGTCGCCGAGCGTGTTTCGGCCAATCCGCTGGTACTCGAGCCGGTGGAGAGCGTCGGCACCTATGGCGGTACCATCCGCGACATCACCAAGGCCAATCTCGACTGGGAAAAGATCATCCTGCAGGTCGAGCCGTTCGCCCGCTGGCAGCGCGACCTGAATGGCGTCCGGCCCAACGTCGCCGAGTCCTGGACCTGGAACGACGCCTATACCGAGCTGACCATCGATTTCCGCAAGGGCCTCAAGTGGTCCGACGGCACCCCGTTCAGCGCCGACGACTTCATGTTCTTCTGGAACGATGTGGTGCTCGACCAGAGCGTCGGGGTTACCTATCCCGCCGGCACCGTGGTCAACAATGTGCCGATGACGGTGGAAAAGCTCGACGAGGATACGGTGAAGTTCACCTTCGCCGGTCCCAACCCGCTGTTCATGGAACTGAGCACGCGCGGCTACTACAACAGTGCGCAGTGGCTCATTCCGGCGCACTACATGAAGCAGTTCCTGCCCAAGTATAATTCGGCGGTGAAGGATACGACTGAGTTCCTCGCCCGCTACAGCATGGACAGCCGCATCACCTACACCGATATGCCGACGCTCGCGGCCTGGAAGACCAGCTCCTATACGCCGGGCCAGCGCTTCACTGCCGAGCGCAACCCCTATTACTGGAAGGTCGACACCGCGGGGAACCAGCTGCCCTATATCGATGGCTTCGAGACCACCGTCGCCAGCGACGACAGCGTCGGCCAGGCCGTGCTGCTCAACGCCGTTGCCGGCAAGCTCGACTTCCAGTCACGCGAGTTCAACCTGTCCGATGTCAGCCTGCTGATGGAGAACCAGGAGAAGAGCAACTACCGCGTCATGATGTGGGACCGCGGCGATTTCGCCTGGCCCTGGATGATGCTGATGTACGACCACAAGGACGCCGGCATCGTTGACCTGTTCTACAAGCCGGAGTTCCGTCGCGCCCTGTCGGTCGCCATGGACCGCAACAAGTACAACGACGTCGTCGCCTACGGCCTTGCCAAGCCGCGTCAGTTCGCGCTCAGCCCGCTGAGCCCCGAACTGCAGACCCCGGAAGGTAAGGAGTTCTACGAGAAGTGGGTGAACTCCTACATCGACTATGATCCGGAACAGGCCAAGGCCTGGCTCGACCAGCTCGGCGTCGTCGACAAGGATGGCGACGGCTGGCGTGACCGGCCGGATGGCTCACGCCTGCAGCTCGTGGTCGACCTGCAGTCGGGCGACAAGCAGACCGCCGACATCATGGACCTGATGAAGGAAGACTGGGATGCCATCGGGCTCGAAACCCTCTTGAACCAGGGCGACTGGTCGACGCTGTCGACCCGTGAGAGCTCGGGCGAGATGATGATCCGGGCCTGGGGCAGTGCCGCCGGCTGGGGCCTGCTCTCTGCCCCGACGGTCTGGGCGCCCGTCGAGAACGTCGAATGGACCATGGGCGGCATGAGCATTGCCAAGTACTTCCAGAGCGGCGGCACCGAAGGCACGCCCGCTCCGGCTGGCTCGATGCTCGAAAAGCTGCAGCAGGCTTACGCCAAGGCCGCGGCGGCTCTCGATCCGGACGCGCGCAACGCCGCCCTGCTCGAAGCCTACAAGATCCACCTCGACGAAGGTCCGATCACCATCGGCACCATCGGTGAGCACCCGACGCCGGTGGTGGTGTCCAACCGCCTGCGCAACGTGCCGACCGTCGGTCTGATCGGCAGCTGGGACATGGGCTTCCCTGCCACCGCCGACCCGGAACAGTTCTACTTCGCCGAGTAGTTCCGTCCCGTAATGCAAGACTGAGGCAGCGCGACCCTGCTTGGCGCGCTGCCACCCTCCCGGGGAGGCAGGTATGCTCTTCTATGTCGGCAAACGGCTGCTCATCATGCTGCCTACGCTGCTGCTGATCATGGCGGTCGGCTTCTTCATCATGCAGTTGCCGGCCGATGACTATGTCAGCCGCTATGTCGCGCAGCAGGGCCAGATGGGCAACACCACGGCGGCGCTGCAGGAAGACATGCTGCGCCAGCAGTTCGGGCTGGATAAGCCGCCGGTCGAGCGCTTCTTTTCCTGGATCGGCAACTTCCTCAGAGGTGACCTCGGCAAGTCGTTCGTCGACTCCCGCCCCGTCTCCACCATCATCCTCGAACGCCTGCCGGTGACGCTCGCCATTTCGCTGATGGCGTTCATCGCTTCATGGGGCATCGGCATTCCGCTCGGCGTCTATTCGGCAACGCACCAGTACAAGCCAGGCGACGTGGCACTGACCACCGTGTCCTTCATCGGCATCGGTCTGCCGGATTTCCTGCTGGCGCTGTTCTTCCTGGTGCTGGCGTTCGTTGCCAGCGGTAATGTGCTGCTCGGGCTCAACTCGCCGCAATTCATTGACCAGCCCTGGTCGTTGGCGCGGATCGCCGATTTCCTCTCCTATGCGTGGCTGAGCGTCACCGCGGTGGCCTTCACTGGCATGGCGGTGATCATGCGGGTCACCCGCAACAACATGCTCGAGGAACTGGGCAAGAACTACGTCACGACATTGCGAGCCAAGGGGCTGCCCGAGCGCACGGTGATCTGGAAGCACGTTTTCCGCAACGCGCTGCACCCGCTGGTGACCATGTTCGGCCAGGTGCTGGCCTTCCTGATCAATGGCTTCGCCATCACCAGCGCGGTGCTCAACTTGCCCACTATCCAGTCGACCTATCTCACCGCCACCATGCAGCAGGACGTGTTCCTGTCGGGCGGCATCCTGATCTTCATCGCCATCACCGTGATGTTCGGCAACCTGATCTCCGACGTTCTTCTCGCCTGGCTCGACCCACGGGTGCGCTATGACTGATCTCGCAAGCGTCGCGGCCCCCGCCACTAGGGATATCGATGCGCCCGCCGGCAGCAAGGTGCTGAGCGTCCGCGAGCTGACCTGGCGCAAGTTCGCCCGCAACAAGCTGGCGCTGTTCGGCATGTGGACTTTGATCCTCATGTACCTGGTGGCGCTGTTCGCCGGGTTCCTCGCGCCCTACGGCGATCGCGAGACGCATACCGCCTTTCCGCGCACCCCGCCGACCAGCATCCAGTTCTTCGATGCCGACGGCAATTTCCACCTCATGCCCTTCGTCTACGGCATGAAGCGGACGATGGACCGCAAGACCTTCAAGCCGGTGATGACCATCGACACGGCGCAACGTTTCCCGATCCAGCTGTTCGTCAAAGGCGCGACCTACAGCATCCTCGGGCTCATCCAGTCCGACATCCACCTGTTCGGCGTCGCGGCCCCGGGCAAACTCTTCCTGCTCGGCACCGACAGCAAAGGCCGCGACCTGTTCAGCCGTATCCTTTACGGCTCACAGGTGTCGCTCACCGTCGGTCTCGTCGGCGTGGTGCTGTCGCTGGTCATCGGCGTGGCGCTGGGGCTCGCCACCGGCTATTTCGGCGGCATATTCGATGAAGTGGTGCAGCGCATCATCGAGATGACGCTGGCCTTTCCGCAGATTCCGCTCTGGCTGGCGCTGGCAGCGCTGGTGCCACCGACCTGGAGTTCGATTCAGATCTACTTCGCCATCTCGATCGTGCTCTCGGTGCTGAGCTGGGGCGCGCTGGCGCGGCAGGTCCGGGCCATGGTGCTGTCGCTGCGCACCTCCGAGTATGTCCGCGCCGCCACCTATGCCAACGCCTCGACGTGGCGGATCATGCGCCGGCATCTGCTGCCGGCGACGATGAGCCACGTGCTCGTTGTCGCGACGCTCACCATTCCGGCGATGATCCTGGGTGAGACGGCGCTGAGCTTTCTCGGGCTAGGCATCAAGCCGCCGATGACCAGCTGGGGCTTGCTGCTCAACGAGGCGCAGTCGGTGCAGGTGCTGCTCGAGCTGCCCTGGCTGCTCACTCCGGCGATCTTCGTGGTGCTCACCATCATCTCCTTCAACTTCGTCGGCGACGGTCTGCGCGATGCCGCCGATCCGTTCTCGCGCTGAGGTGTCAGAGATGTCCCCCCGCTCCACACCGCTGATCTCCGTCAAGGGACTGGTGACCGAGTTCAAGGCCGAGGCCGGCCTGGTGCGCGCCGTCAACGGCATCGACTTCGAGATTCCGGCAGGCGGCACCATTGCGGTGCTCGGCGAAAGCGGCTGCGGCAAATCGGTGACCGGCCTGTCGCTGCTCAACCTGGTACGCCATCCCGGCTCGATCGCCGGCGGCCGCATCACCTATTACGGCAACGGCGCGGAGCAGCCGGTCGAGATCACCAGCCTGAAGCCGACATCGGAGGCGATGCGCCGGCTGCGCGGCGCCGAGATGGCGATGATCTTCCAGGAACCGATGACCTCGTTCGATCCGCTGTTCACCGTGGGCGAGCAGATCATCGAGACGCTGCTGGTGCATTATCCGAAGCTGACGCGTCCGGAAGCGCGGCAACGGGCGATCGAGATGCTGGGCAAGGTGCGGATGCCCAGCCCCGAACTGATGGTCGATCGCTACCCGCACCAGCTGTCGGGCGGCATGCGCCAGCGGGTGATGATCGCCATGGCGCTGAGCTGCAACCCCAAGCTGCTGATCGCCGACGAGCCGACCACGGCGCTCGACGTCACCACCGAGAGCCAGATCCTCGACCTGTTGCGCGATTTGCAGGCCGAGCTGGGCATGGCGATCATGTTCATCACTCACGACCTCGCCGTCGCCTCGGAAATGGCCGACGAGGTCATCGTCATGTATCTCGGCTACGTGGTCGAGAAGGGGCCAGTGGCGGAAACGCTGCAGCGGCCCCGCCACCCCTATACCCAGGCGCTGCTCGACTCGATCCCCAAACTCGGCGCGCCGCCGGGCGAACGGCTGAAGGCCATTGCCGGCATGGTGCCGACGCCCGACCAGATGCCGTCCGGCTGCCCGTTCCACACCCGCTGCCCCGTCGCCATTCCGGGGGTGTGCAATGTCCGCCTGCCCGAACTCTACGACTGTGGCCCGGCGCACCAGGCGCGCTGCGTGCTGGTCGATCCGGCCTTTCAGGGAGCCGCCGCATGACCAGCTCCACACCCCTGCTGTCGGTTCGCAACGTCAGCAAGACCTTCGCCCTCTCGTCGGGCGTGTTCCGGCAGGGCAAGGGCCAGGTGCGCGCCCTCGACGATGTGTCGTTCGACGTGCCGGAAGGCGCGACGGTCGGCCTCGTCGGCGAGTCCGGCTGCGGCAAGTCGACCATGGGTCACACCATCATGGGCGGGCTCAAGGCCGATGGCGGCGACATCATCTTCGACGATCCCCAGATGGGGCCGGTGCAACTGGTTGGTGCCGACAAGGAGCGCTTGAAGCGCGCTCGGCTCAACATGCAGATGATCTTTCAGGATCCGAACGCGGCGCTCAATCCGCGCATGACCCTGTTCGACCTGATCGCCGAACCGCTGGTGATCAACACCAGAATGCGCGGCCCGGCACTGACCGAGCGGGTCACCGAACTGCTCGAACAGGTTGGTCTCTCCGGCCGCTATCTCTATCGGCATCCGCACGCCCTCAGTGGCGGGCAGCGGCAGCGCGTGGTGATCGCCCGGGCCCTGGCGCTCAATCCCAAGCTGGTGGTGGCGGACGAAGCGATTTCGGCGCTCGACGTCTCGATCCAGGCGCAGACGCTGAACCTGTTGAAGGACCTGCAGGCCGAGCGGCGGCTGACCTACCTGTTCATCGCCCACGACCTGGGCGTGGTGAACCACTTCACCGACCGCACCGTGGTGATGTACCTGGGTCGGGTGCTGGAGGAGGGGCCGACCCGCGAGCTGTTCGCCCGGCCGCTCAACCCCTATACCGAAGCGCTGATCAGCAGCGTGCCGCGCATCGGGCAGGGCAAGGCCACGAAGCGCGCCGTGGTGGGCGAAGTCCCGAGCGCCGCCAATCCACCAGCAGGCTGTCACTTCCATCCGCGCTGCCCCTACGCCACCGAGCGCTGCCGCACTGAGGTGCCGGCGCTGCGCGAGATCGCGCCGGGGCGCAAGTCGCGCTGTCACTTCGCTGAGACGCTGTCGCTGCTCGGCGTCGACGGCTCCCCCGAGCCGGTGCCGGCATGACCGCCTCCCTCGCCCTTCCTCCCAACTCGCGGGCTCGAACCTCATGAAGATAACCTCGATCACCGCGCATGTTTGCAACGCGGAAATGCGCAACTGGATCTTCGTCAGGGTCACCACCGACAGCGACGGGCTGGTCGGTTGGGGCGAGGCGACGCTGGAGTTCAAGACCCGCGCCGTGCTTGGCGCCATCGCCGATATCGAGCCGATGCTGCTCGGGCAGGACCCGCGCAATATCGAGCAGTGCTTCCAGATCATGACCCGCCACAGTTTCTGGCGCATGGGCGTCATCGGCCTGACGGCGATCAGCGGCATCGAGATGGCGCTGTGGGATATCCTCGGCAAGGATCTGGGCGTGCCGGTCTGGCGGCTGCTGGGCGGCAAGGTGCGGGATTACCTGCGCACCTACACCCATCTGGGGCTGGGCGACATGCGCTCGGTCTACGAAAGCGACAGTTCCAGTGCCATCATCGACCTTGCCGGACAGGTGACGGCGCTCGGCTATGATGCGGTCAAGGTGGTCTGCGTCCCCTATACCCACTACGTCGCCTCCAATCGCGACGTCGACCGGGTGGCTCGCATGATCAACGACTTGCGCGCCGCGGTCGGGCCGGATGTCGACATCATGGTCGATTTCCACGGCCGCCCCGCTTCGGTGAACGCCGCCATGGCCTATATCGAGGCGATGGCCGAGGCGCGGCTGATGTTCGTCGAGGAGCCGGTGCCGCCTGAGGACCATGCCGGCCTCTGCGCCATCACCAGCCGTTCGCCGGTGCCGATCGCGGCCGGCGAGCGGCTGCTGGGGCGCCGCGATTTCGAGCCGGCTCTGCGCGACAAGGCCTTCAATATCGCGCAGCCCGATATCTGCCACACCGGCGGGCTGTTCGAGACCAAGAAGATCGCCGCGATGGCCGAGACCGCCGGTATCGGCCTCGCGCCGCACAATCCGCTCGGGCCGATCGCCGGGGTGGCAGCTTTGCATTTCGGCATCTCCACCCCCAACGTCATCATCCAGGAAGAAATGTCCGGGGCAGTGCCGTGGTATGGCGACGTGGTGCGCTGGCCGATCGAGCGCCAGCCCGGGCGTTGGGACCTGCCGACCCTGCCGGGCCTAGGCATCGAGGTCGATGAGAACGTCATCGCCGCGCACCCCTTCGCGCCCGACATTCTCCATCCGCGCGGTGCGGTAATGGACGATGGCACGATCGTCGATTGGTGAGGGTTTGGAGTATCGGGGGAGCGCACTCGCTGCCGAAATGACATGCCAGCCATGTTCCCGAGCGCCGATGCGGCGGCTTTCACAAGTATCGAAACAAGGGTAGTCGATGCAGGACCACGGTTCGCGGCCCTGATAATGCGGCGGCAAGGAGATTGATTATTCCAGTCCTGTCTGAACTGAGTTCGCTGCTAGCCCAGGTCAGCGCCAAGCGGACGGCGTTCTCATGATCCCGGCCCCGCCGGCCGATCCCCTGTTTGACGAATTGCGCAACGCGCAGCGCGGCGATGGCGCCACCTCGTTCGTGCGCGAGCGCGTGCTGGCGATCCTCGGCCGGCGCATCCTCTCGGGCTACTACCCTCCCGGCAGCACGCTGCCCACCGAAGCGCAGTTATGCCTGGAGTTCGGGGTCAGCCGGACGGCGATGCGCGAGGCGCTGAAGATGCTGTCGGCCAAGGGCCTTGTGGTGTCGCGCCAGCGCGCCGGCACCCGGGTGCAGGATCCTGCCAGCTGGAACCGCCTTGATGCCGACGTGCTCGAATGGATGAATGTCGGCGAGCCCGACCCCGATTTCATGCGCGGGCTGCTCGAGGCGCGGCAGGCGATCGAGCCGGCGGCAGCGCGGCTTGCCGCGATGCGGGCCAGCGCTGCGGACCTCGCCAAGATCGAGGCCGGCTATGACGCGATGTGCCGGGCGCCGCTGAGCGACCTGGCCGCCTGTGCCGAGGCCGACCTGCAGTTCCACCTCAGCATCCTGATGGCCAGCCACAATCCGGTGTTTGCCACGCTTGGCGGCCTGATCGGCCAGGCGTTGACCAACTCGTTCAAGCTCACCACCTCGGTGTCGCAGAGCTACATGGCGACGCTCAGCGCCCATGGCGACGTGCTCGAAGCCATCCGCCTGCGCCAGCCGGAGATCGCCAGCGAGCGCATGCGTGCGCTGATCGACATCGCCTCCTCCGACTTCGTGCGCTACGTCGACACGTTGCGCTAGACGCTCGACGCTTTGCCGCAATGCAACAGGCCTAGCCCACTCTTGCGGTGCTCCCCCGCACCACGAGCGTATGCGGCAGCACGATGCTGCGTCCGGTTTCCACCCGCTCGTCGTCAAGCAGCGCCAGCAGCTCGATCATGGCGCGGCGGCCGAGCTCGCGCCGTGGCTGCCGCACCGTGGTCAGCGGCGGGTCATAGAACTCCGCGATCTCGACGTCGTCGAAGCCGATGATCGACACATCCTCGGGGACTCTCAGGCCCTTCTGCTTGCACACCGTCATGGCGCCTATCGCCATCTCGTCATTGGCGCAGAAGATCGCGGTGGGCGTCGGCAGCCGGGATAGCAACACCATTGCCGCTTCCTGCCCCGAACGCATGGTGTTCTCGCCGGGGACGATTGCCGCCGGATCGAGGGCGAGGCCGGCCTCGCGCATCGCTTCGCGGTAGCCGCGCTGCCGATTGGCGTTGGTCGGGGCCGGCGGGCCGGCGATGTGGGCAATGTTCCGGTGCCCCAGCGCAATGAGGTAGGACACGGCTTCCCTGGCGGCGGCGAATTCGTCGATCCCCACCGTGGTGAGGCCGGAGCCTTCGATAGGCACCGCCACTGCGATGGCGCGGCGTCTCAAGTCGCGCAGGTGTTCGAGTTCCCTCGGCAGGTGTCCGGTCTGGATGATCAGGCCGGCCACCGCACCTGACAGGAAATTGGCGGCGAGCCGCCGCTCCACATCAGGGCGGGCGAACGTGTTGCCGATCAGCACGCCGCAGCCGGCATCCTGCGCCACTTCGGCGATACCCGACACCACGTCTGAAAAGAACGGGTTGGCGATATCGCGAAGTGCCACCAGCACTTGCCGCTCGTTCTCCCTCTCGGTAGCTGGGCCGTCGAACAGCGGATAGCCGAGTTCTTCGGCCGCAGCGCGAATCCTGGCGCGGGTTTCTGAACTGACCAGGCTCGATCCCGCCAGCGCCCGGCTCACCGTTCCTGCATTCACCCCTGCAAGCCTTGCAACAGCGGCCATCGTTGGGCGCGGCATTTAGCAGGCTCCTTTTGTTGATTCCTGAACCTACCCGGCACCCACGCTTCTGGGAACCGGCATCATCTTGCAATCGTGATGCACATGTTGTACAAAATAATGCAAGAAAATTGCAATGAGGATTGAATATGCCGACTGCCGGACGGAAGGTCATCGTCGCTCCCTATCCGCGAACCATGCGGGAAATCTTCGCCGACGAAGACCTGCAGCGACTGGGCGAGCTTGCCGAGCTCGTATGGGCGCGAGACGAAGAGCTGCCACCCGAGGTGCTCGAGGCTGCGCTCCCTGATGCCTGGGCCATGGTCGGTCTCGATCCGCTGCTCGATGCGGCACGTCTGCGTCTGGCTCCCGAACTGCGCGCCATCATCGAGGTCGGCGGCCACTTCCCCGCGACCATCGACTATGCCGAGTGCTTCTCCCGCGGCATCCGTGTGCTCTCCTGCGCTCCGGCCTTTGCCCGCCAGGTCGCCGAGATGGCGCTGGGCATGACGCTGGCCTCGGGCCGCGGGCTGGTCGAGGCGCATCTGGCCTTCGCGGCGAGCCGGGAGGAGTGGCAGGGCGACTTCACCGGCGATTTCTCGCTGTTTGGCCAGCGCATTGGCTTTGTCGGCTTCGGCTCGATCGCCCGCGAACTGGTGACCCTGCTGAGCCCATTCGGCTGCACCATCGACGTGTTCGACCCTTGGCTTACCCGCTCGGTGATCGAGGCCGGTGGCTGCCGGCCGGCCTCGTTGCAAGCAGTGATGGCGCAATCACGCGTGGTCTTCGTGCTCGCGACACCCACGCCGGAGAACCAGGGACTGATAAGCCGCGAGCTGATCGCCAGCATGCCGCAGGATGCGCTGCTGGTGGTGATCAGCCGGGCTCACCTCGTGGATTTCGATGCGGTGGTCGCCGCGGCCAACGAGGGACGGATCCGCGCGGCGATCGACGTCTTTCCGATCGAGCCGATGCTGTCTGCGGCGCCGGTCAGGTCAGCCGCCAATGTGCTGCTCTCTCCGCACCGCGCCGCGTCGATCCGCCGGGAGCGGCAGGCGATCGGACGCATGCTGGTCGACGATCTGGAACTGATGGCGCGGGGATTGCCGCCCCTGGTGCTGCAGGTCGCCCAGCCAGAAGCCATCAGGCGCCGGCTATCCGGCGCTCCCGCAACGCCGGCCGAACAAAAGCGCGGCTGAGCCACAAACCGACCGGGCGCGGGGCCCGGAGATCGGGTTATCTCAAAGGAGGAGGAAGACGATGTCAGCTCTAGGGAAAGCCAGCTTCGCCGCCATGGCGACCGCGCTGCTGTTGGGCACGGCCAGCGCAGCGGAACTCACCATCACCACGGGCGATGGAGGGCTCTACCCACAGGTGCTGCGTGAGCAGCTCGATCGCTTCGAGGCCGCTACCGGCAACAAGGTGACGGTGGTGCCGGCGCCGATCTCGGGCTCCGAGGCCTTCGCACAGTTCCGTCTCTGGTTGGCCGCCGGCAACCCGGACATCGACATCTATCTGCTGTCCGACGAATGGGTGCCGCAACTGGCCGAGCACTTCATCGATCTCGCTCCGGCCGCCAAGGATGTGATTGCCGAGCATTTTCCCTCGATCATCGAGGGCCAGACCATCGACGGCAAGCTGCTGGGTATGCCGCTGTTCGCCGACGCGCCGGCCTTGTTCTACCGCAAGGACCTGCTGGATAAGTACGGCAAGCCGGTTCCCACCACCTGGTCGGAACTCCAAGCCACCGCGAGCGAGGTGATGGCGGCCGAGCGTGCGGCCGGCAACCCGGAAATCTGGGGCTTGGTCTTTCAGGGCAATGCCTATGAGGGGCTGACCTGCGATGCGCTCGAATGGGTGGCCTCCAATGCCGGCGGCCGCATCATCGAGCCCGATGGCACCATCTCGGTGAACAACCCCAACGCCGTCGCCGCCATTGAGCTTGCTGCCGGCTGGGTCGGCACCATCTCGCCCGAGGGGGTCCTCGCCTATAAGGAGGAGGAGAGCCGTGGCGTCTGGCAGCTGGGCAATGCCGTGTTCATGCGCAACTGGCCCTATGCCTATGCGCTCGGCAACACGGATGATTCCGCCATTCGCAACGCTTTCGATGTGGCGCCGCTGCCGCGCGGTGATGCCGAAGGGGCACGCTCGGCGGCAACGCTCGCCAGTCGATCGATCGCCGTCTCGAAATACTCGCGCAACCAGGACGCGGCGACCGAGCTGGCACTTTTTCTGTCGAATGCCGAGCAGCAGAAGGAAAACGCCATCCGGGTCGCCTACCTGCCTACCATCCAGGCGCTCTACGATGATGCAGAGGTGGCCGCGGCCCAGCCGATCGTGCCGCGCTGGAAGCAGATCTTCCTCAACGCTGTGTGGCGGCCGGCCGTGGTCGCTGGTTCGAAGTACAACGAAGTGTCGAGCCAGTTCTGGAGCGCCGTGCACGACACTTTGTCGGGGTCAGGCTCGGCGGCCGACAACCTGGCACGACTCGAAGCCACGTTGAGCGAGCTCAAGGGCGAGAGCTGGTAGCCTCCCAGGCCAGGTTCACCCAGAGCGCGGCGGCCGGGACAGTCTCGGCCGCCGTCAGCGTCCTGCTCCCTGCCCAACGGACCTTGCGCCACGGTCATCCCTGTGGCTAGCATGCCGATACCGGCTTGAGGGCGAACTATGCGCAAAGCGGTGGTCGCGAAGTGCACATTGGGCGGTATGGCCCTGATGCTCCTGAGCGCCTGCCAGCCTGCCACCCAGGCCGAACGACAGCTGCCGCTGGTGCGCGTCGAGACTGTCGCTGCCATCGATCATATGGATCAACTGCTGCTCACCGGGGCAATCGAGGCGAAAGCCGAGACGCCGCAGGCATTCCGGGTCGGCGGGCAGCTGACCGCCATTGCTGTCGAGGTCGGAGCCCGGGTGAAGGCTGGCGACCTCCTGGCGCAACTGGCGCCCGAGGAGCAGCAGGCCGATGTCGAGGCGGCACGCGCCGCGCTGACCGCCAGCCAGTCGCAATTGACGCAGGCCAAGGCGACGCTCGACCGACAGAACTCGCTGTGGACCCAGGGGTTGACCACGCGCGGCAGCCTCGACGGCGCACAGGCCGCCTTCGACACCGCCACCAGCGCCGCAGCCAGCGCCACCGCGCAGCTGCAGACCGCCGAAGAGGCGCTCGGCTATACCAAGCTGCATGCCAGCGCCGATGGCCAGATCACCCGCCGATTGTTCGAGGCCGGCGAGGTCGCCCCGGCCGGCTCGCCCGTGCTGATCCTCGCCGAGGACGGCCCGCGCAATGCGGTGTTCAACCTGCCCGAGTCGGCCCTCATCGATCGTTCGCCCGACCAGGCGGTGGATATCGCGCTGGTTTCGAACCCTCAGGTGAAAGCCACCGGCAAGGTCGCCGAGATCGCCCCGGCGCTCGACCCTCAGACCGGCACCATCGAGGTCAAGGTATCGATCGACGCGCCGGCGGAGATGGTGCTGGGTGCGCCGGTGATCGGCACCACCGGCTCGCTGCCGCATAAGCGGGTCATCGTGCCCTGGAGCGCCCTGTGGTCGAGCGAGGGGAAGCCGGCGGTCTGGGTGGTCGAGGCAGACGGTACAGTCGCCATCGCTCCCGTCGAAGTGGCCGAATACGCCACCGGCGCTGTCGTCATCGCTTCGGGGCTGAGCGATGGCCAACTGGTGGTGACCGAGGGCGGCAAGCTCCTGACCCCGGGCCAGCAGGTCAAGATTGCCGAGGAGAAAGCGCCATGAGCGTCGCCCGGCTGCTTGCCGTGATCCCCGTTCTGGTGGCGCTCGCTGCCTGTCAGCCGGCCGCCGAAGCGCCCGACCCGGCGCCGCGTCCACTGCTGTCGATGGTCGTCGAGCCGGCGGTCACGGCGGAGGCCAGCTTCGTCGGCGTCGTCTCGCCACGGATCTCCGTCACTCAGGCTTTCCGGGTGGGCGGCACGCTGGTGAACCGCGCCGTTGGTCTGGGCGACCAGGTGCAGGCCGGCGCGCCGCTCGCCGACCTGGACGCCACAACGCTCGACCTCGCAGTGGAGACCGCCCGCGCCAACCTGCAGGCTGCCGAGGCGCAGTACGCCAATGCCGCTGGGGCTGAGGGCCGGCTGCGGGCGTTGACCGAGAGTGACGTCACCACCGTCGCCAATCTCCAGCAGGCCGAGCAGCAGAGCGCTGCGGCGCTCGCCAATGTGGTGCAGGCCCGCTCGCGTCTCACCCAGGCGACCGAGCAGCGCTCCTATGCCAGCCTCGTTGCCCCGTTCGATGGGGTGATCACTGCTGTCGGAGCCGAACCCGGCGCCGTGGTGGCGGCGGGGCAGACCGTCCTGACCGTCGCCCGCACCGATAGCCGCGACGTCGTCATCGACGTGCCCGAGAGCTTCGTTCAGAACCTCGAGGTCGGAACGCTGTTCCGCGTCGCGCCGCAGCTCAGCCCCACAACCGTGGTGGAGGGCGCGCTGCGCGAAATCGCCCCGGAGGCCGACCCGGTCACCCGCAGTTGGCGCTTGAAAATCGGGATGGACAATCCGCCGCCGCAGTTCTGGCTCGGTACCACGGCGACGGCCAGCCTCGCCGCTGTATCGACAGATGCGGTGATCCTTGTCCCCGAAACGGCGATCAAGCGCGCTGGCGAGGCAAGCTCGGTGTGGGTGGTCGATCAGGCGGCAAGCATCGTCAAAGCCCGCCCCGTCGAACTCGGTGCGTCAACGGACGGGCGGGTCGAGGTGCGCTCCGGTCTCGCGGCCGGCGAGCGCATCGCCATCGCCGGCGTCAACAGCCTCGTCGAGGGGCAGCGCGTGGCGGGTGGGGGAGAGCCGCAGTGAAGTCGTTCAACCTCTCCGACTGGGCGCTCGAGCACCGCTCGCTGATCTGGTACTTCATGCTGGTGGCGCTGGTCGCCGGCGTGTTCTCCTACCTCCACCTGGGGCGTGAGGAGGATCCCGCCTTCACCATCCGCACCATGGTCATCGCCGCGCAATGGCCGGGCGCCAAGGCCGAGGACGTGGCCGTGCAGGTCACCGAACGCATCGAGCGTGAACTGCAGGACTTGGAGACACTGGATTACACCCGCTCGGTGACCACCGCCGGCAAGACCACGGTGTTCCTTTCCTTGCGCAACGAGACCCCGGCCGCCACCGTTCGTTCGGTCTGGCTGCAGGTCCGCGCCATGATCGGCGATATCGCCCGCACCTTTCCGCAGGGCGTGCAGGGGCCGTTCTTCAACGATCGCTTCGGCGATGTGTTCGGCAACATCTATGCTTTCACTGGCGACGGCATCACCCAGCGCCAGCTGCGCGACTATGTCGAGGATGCGCGCTCCAAGGTGCTGACCCTGGGGGAGGCCGGCAGCGTCGAACTGATCGGCGCCCAGGACGAGGTGGTGAACCTCGAGTTCTCGACCCGCCGGCTGGCCGCGCTCGGGATCAGTGCCCAGCAGGTCATCGCCACCCTGCAGGATCAGAACGCCGTTGCCTCTTCAGGCGTTATCCAGGCCGGCCCGGAGCGGGTCGCGGTGCGGGTCGGCGGTCAGTTCACCTCGGAAGAGAGCGTCCGGCAGCTCAACCTCAGGGTCGGCGATCGCTTCTTCCGCCTGGTCGATGTCGCCACTGTCAGCCTCGGCTATGTCGATCCGCCCAGTGCATTGTTCCGCTACAACGGCACGCCGGCCATCGGGCTGGCGATCGGCATGCGCGCCGGCGGCAACCTCCTCGAATTCGGCGCGGCGCTGGATGAGGAGATGCACAAGATCACCGCCGAACTGCCGGTCGGCGTCGATGTGCATCTCGTCTCCGACCAGCCCAAAGTGGTCGAGGAAGCCGTCGATGGCTTCACCCGGGCGCTGTTCGAAGCTGTCGCCATCGTCCTCGTGGTGAGCTTCCTCAGCCTCGGCGTCCGCGCCGGGCTGGTGGTGGCGTTCTCGATCCCGTTGGTGCTCGCCATCACCTTCCTCGCCATGGGCTATTTCGGCATCTCGCTGCAGCGCGTCTCGCTCGGCGCGCTGATCATTGCACTTGGCCTGCTGGTCGACGATGCCATGATCGCGGTCGAGATGATGGTTTCGCGCCTCGAGGCCGGCGACACGCTGCGCAAGGCCGCAACAGCGGTCTACACCTCGACCGCCTTCCCAATGTTGACCGGCACTTTGGTCACCGTTGCCGGCTTCATTCCCATCGGCCTCAACCCGAGCCAGGCCGGCGAATTCACCTTCACGCTGTTCGTCGTCTTGGCGGTGGCGTTGCTCGTTTCCTGGGTGGTCGCCGTGCTGTTCACGCCGTTGATCGGCGTCACCGTGTTGCCCAGGCAGATGAAGCACAAGGCGCATGGCCGCGGTCGGATGATGACGGCATTCATCGGCCTGATCGAGTGGGGCATGCGGCTGCGCTGGGTGACCATCGGCGTCACCCTCGCCATTTTCGCCCTGGCACTGCTTGGCCTGACACTGGTGCAGCAGCAGTTCTTTCCCTCCTCGGATCGACCGGAGCTGATCGTCGAATGGGACCTGCCGCATAACAGTTCGATCGCCGAGACCTCGGCGCAGATCGCTCGCTTCGAGGCCGAGGCGCTGGCCGGCAACGACAAGATCGATCACTGGTCGAGCTATGTCGGCGAGGGCGCACCGCGCTTCGTGCTGGCGCTCGATCTTCCCGTCGCCATGCCCTCGGTTGGCCAGACGGTGATCGTCACCAAGGGGCTGGCCGAGCGCGACCAGGTCAAAGCCGAGCTCGAAGCCTATCTGGCGCGCACCTTCCTCGGCACCGACACCAACATCAAGACCCTGTCGCTTGGGCCCCCGGTGGGCCGGCCGATCCAGTATCGGATCAGCGGCCCCGATATCGAGACGCTACGTACGAAGGCTCAGGCGTTGGCGACGGTAATGGCGCAGAACCCGGAAATCGGGCCGGTGCGTTACGACTGGATGGAGACGGCGCGGGTCATCGAAGTCGATGTACTGGAGGACAAGGCGCGTCAGCTCGGCATCACCAACGCCGATATCGCCGCGGCACTCAACGGCGTCACCTCCGGCCAGCCGATCACCCAGATCCGCGACAGCATTTACCTCGTCAACGTGGTGGGGCGCGCCGAAGACGCCGAGCGCAGCTCGATCGAAACCGTGCGCAACCTGCAGTTGGCGACCGGCGACGGCCGCTCCATCCCGCTCGCTACCGTCGCCACCTTCCGCTACTCCCAGGAGCAGCCGGTGGTCATCCGCCGCGACCGCGTGCCGACCATCACCGTCAGCGCCACCGTCGAGGGGGCGCGCCAGCCGGCGACAGTGGCGCAACACCTGCAGCCGGCCGTCGACGCTTTCGCCGCCACCCTGCCGGCCGGCTACCACGTCGCAGTGGGCGGCACGGTCGAAAACAGCGCGCAATCGGTAGCGCCGATCATCGCGGTGGTGCCGCTGATGCTGTTCGTCATGGCGACGGTGCTGATGCTGCAGCTACAGAGTTTTTCGCGCATGTTCCTCGTCGCCGCGGTGGCGCCGCTGGCGCTTATCGGCGTGGTGGCGGCGCTGCTGCCGTTCGGCAAGCCGATGGGCTTTGTTGCCATTCTCGGCGTGCTGGCGCTGGTCGGCATCCTGATCCGCAATTCGGTGATCCTGATCGTCCAGATCGAGCACTTGCGACAGGAGGGCGTTTCGGCCTGGCGCGCCATCATCGATGCTACCGAGCATCGCGTGCGTCCCATCATGCTCACCGCGCTGGCCGCGAGCCTCGGCCTCATTCCCATCGCCACGGAAGTGTTCTGGGAGCCGATGGCCTACGCCATGATCGGCGGCATCCTGGTGGGCACGCTGCTCACCCTGATCTTCCTGCCCGCGCTCTACGCCGCCTGGTTCCGCATCCACCCGGACCCCGAACCGGCGAAGCCGCAGCCCGAGCCATCGCCGGCAGCGGGCGTCGCCGACGAGGTCTGAGCGGCGGGCGACGCTGGCGCCGTCCGGCCCTGTCGAGTGTTACGGCCTTCTCGCCGGGGACTGCCCAGCCAGGATATCCGCCAGCTTCCTGTCCGAGCTTTCGCGCTCGGACAGGTCGAGCCCGGAGAGCAGGTCCACCAGGTGGCTGGTCATCAATTCCGATGCGTCGAGCGCGCTGCGCTTGGCAATGGCATCGACCAGCGCATGATGGGCGTGACTTTCGCAGATCGTGTCGCGTCGCCGCCAGTAGAGCGAGATGATCAGTGAGGAGCGCGAGCAGAGATCGCGCACCATTTCAGTGAAGATCGACTGACCGGCGATCTCAGCGATGGCGACGTGGAACTGCGCCGAGAGCATCACCGCCTCGCCATCCTTGCCGGCGTGCACGGCCTGGTGTTCCTCCTCGAGGTGGCGGCGCAGCTGCTCGACATCGGCATGCGTCGCGATCCCTGCCGCAAGCGCCGCTACCTTGGGCTCGACCAGCGCGCGTGCCTCGAACACTTCGCGGGCTTCCATCCGCGTCGGCTTGGCGACAAAGGCGCCGCGATTGGGTTCGAGCCGCACCAGCCGGTCATGCGCCAGCGCCTGCAGGGCCGCGCGGACCACGGTGCGACTTACCGAATAGATCGCCCCCAGCTCGTCCTCGGGCAACTTGGTGCCCGGCTCGACCCCATGCCCGAGGATGCCATTGCGCAAACCGAGATAGACCGCGGAGTGTCGCACCGCCGGGCGACCTTCACGCTTATCGATCTCGTCGCTTTCCAGCATACCGAACTCCGAACCCCGCTCGAACCTAACCTAGAACTGGACACATCGCTACCGGCACTTCGTATACAAAAATTGCCGATATCGCATGCAATAGCCTAGAATTTAGGCATTGCAGAGAAATTGTGCAGTTGAGCAAGGAGACCGGCCGCCGCCGAACCATCGCGTGATTTCAATGGCATACGGCAGGAACGACGGGCTGCCGCGCGCTGGCACAGGTCTTGCAGATGGTTATCCGACGGCCAAGAGGTGGCCTATGGGGCGGTGCATGGCGCAGGGCGATCTGGAAGTCGTAAAGCTGACCAAGCGCTACGGCGATGCGCTTGCGGTGGATTCGATCGATCTCAAAGTGCCTGCCGGCACCTATTGCTGCCTGCTCGGGCCGTCGGGCTGCGGCAAGACCTCGACCTTGCGCATGGTTGCGGGACACGAGGCCGCGACTGACGGCGATATTATCCTCTCGTCCACCAATGTCACCGACCTGCCGCCGGCCAAGCGCGGCACAGCGATGATGTTCCAGTCCTATGCGCTGTTCCCGCATCTCGACCTTGTCGACAACGTCGCCTTTAGCCTCAAGATGAAGGGGATCGACAAGGCGGCGCGGCAGGCCAAGGCGCTCGAACTGCTCAAACTGATGCAGATGGATGGCTACGCGTCGCGGCGGCCGGCCCAGCTTTCCGGCGGCCAGCAGCAGCGCGTGGCGCTGGCCCGTGCCCTGATCACCGATCCGGAAGCGCTGCTGCTCGATGAGCCGCTCTCGGCGCTCGATCCGTTCCTGAAGATCCGCATGCGCGCCGAACTCAAGAAGCTGCAGACGCGGCTGGGCATCACCTTTGTCCACGTCACCCACAGCCAGGAAGAGGCGATGGCATTGGCCGACCTCATCGTGGTGATGAACAACGGTCGGGTCGAGCAGGCGGCGGCGCCGCGCGAAGTGTTCGAACGGCCGGCAACCGCCTTCGTCGCCCGCTTCATGGGCGACCACAACGTCGTCACCGGCAGCGCCCGCTCGGCCGCCGATGGTGTCGTCACCGTCCAGGTGCCGGGCGGCAGCAGCTTTGCCGCCTCCGGTGCGCCGCTCGAAGCGGGCGCACCCGTCGATATCGGCATCCGCACCGATCACGTGCGCGTTGGCGCCCCTGGCGGCGCGGGCCTCGGCTTCACCGGTATCGTCTCCAACATCGAGTATCGCGGCGCCTCGGTGAAACTGTCGGTCGACGGCGCCGGCATCGAGGATTTCACCGCTATCGTCGACGACAAGAGCTTCTTTTCGAAGCCGGTCGCCGTCGGCGACGCGGTGCCACTGCATTGGGATGCCGAGGATGCAATCGTCCTCGGCCGCCCCAATTCGTGACGCAAAACAAACATCAACAGGGGTTTGGGCTATGAGTGAATCCAGCATGACGGCCAAGGCGGCCATGATTTCGCGACGCAGCATGCTCAAGGGGGCCGCGGCGCTTGCCGGCGCTGCCGTAGGGACGGGGGCCCTCGGTGGCTTCCCCACCGTCTGGGCACAGAACCCGATCACCCTGCGCCAGTTCGGCACCGGTGTTTCGAACCTCAACGCCATCGCCGAGAAGTGCAAGGCGGACCTCGGCATCACGCTCGAGATGACCGCCACCGATTCCGATGCTGCCGCGCAGCGCGCCGTTACCCAGCCCGACAGCTATGATATCGCCGATATCGAGTACTGGATCCTCAAGAAGGTCTACCCGACCGGCGTGATCCAGCCGATGGATGTGACCAAGCTGAAATACTACGACAAGATCGTGCCGCTGTTCAAAACCGGCAAGCTGACGCCCGACAGCGTCATCGCCCAGGGCACGGCGCCGCATACCGTCGGCTATGTCGATGCACCGGATTCCAAGGAATTCGCTAAGGCGGAGACCGGCTATTTCACCATGGTCCCGACCATCTACAACGCCGATACGCTGGGCATTCGCCCCGACCTGGTTGGCCGCGAGATCACCACCTGGGCCGATATCATGGACCCAGCCTTCAAGGGCAAGACCTCGATCCTCAACATCCCCTCGATCGGCATCATGGACGCTGCCATGATCATGGAAGCGCTGGGCAACATCAAATATGCCGACAAGGGCAACATGACCAAGGCGGAGATCGATGCGACCATCGATTTCCTGATCAAGGCCAAGCAGGACGGCCAGTTCCGCGCCTTCTGGAAGAGCTTCGACGAGAGCGTCAACCTGATGGCCTCGGGCGAAGTGGTAATCCAGTCCATGTGGTCGCCGGCCGTCGCCGCCGTGCGCTCCAAGGGCATCGCCTGCAAGTACCAGCCGCTCAAGGAAGGCTACCGCTCGTGGGGCGGCGGCCTCGGTCTCGCCGCACATCTCTCGGGCGCCCAGCTCGACGCGGCCTACGAGTACATCAACTGGTACACCTCCGGCTGGGTCGGTGGCTACCTCAACCGGCAGGGCTACTATTCGGCCGCCATGGATACCGCCAAGGAGTTCATGTCGGAAGACGAATGGGGCTTCTGGATCGAGGGCAAAGCAGCAGTCGGCGACATCCTCTCACCCGACGGCGCGGTGATGGAAAAGGCCGGTGCGGTGCGCGACGGCGGCTCGTTCCTCGAGCGCATGGGCCATGTCGCCTGCTGGAACTCGGTGATGGACGAGGATCGCTACATGGTCACGCGCTGGAACGAGTTCATCGCGGCCTGAGGGCGCACTCCCATCAGTCGTCTCCCTCCCCCTTGTGGGGAGGGATCAAGGGTGGGGGTGGCCACACGCTCCGAGCGTGGAACACCCCCACCCAGCTGCGCAACGGACTTGGCCACGCCAAGTCCTGCTCCGCTACCCTCCCCACAAGGGGGAGGGAGAGATCGAGCCCCAGGAGAGAGTGTTGGCCATAGCCGACCAAGTCGTCATTGCCACCAAACCCCAGCCCAGGACGCGGAGAACCCCGCTCTCGTTCGGCCGGCTCGCCTCGTACCTCCAGTCGATCCCGCTCTGGCTGATCCTCGGGTTCTTCCTGCTGCTGCCAATCCTGCTGCTCGTCTGCGTCAGTTTCTGGGACTATGATTTCGCCCGGATGTATCCGGGCTTCGTCTTCACCAACTATGTCGAAACGCTCGGCTCCTGGGTCACCTGGAAGACCTATCTCAACACGCTGAAATTCGCCGCCATCGTCTGGGGGCTGACGCTCTTCATCGGCTTCTGGGTCGCCTATTTCCTCGCCTTCCATATCAGGTCGGCGACCATGCAGATGGTGCTGTTCCTCGTCTGCACCGTGCCGTTCCTCACCTCCAACATCATCCGCATGATCTCGTGGATTCCGGTGCTCGGCCGCAACGGCCTGGTCAATTCGACGCTGGTCGAGATGGGGGTTATCTCCCAGCCGATCGAATGGCTGCTCTATTCCGATTTCGCCGTGGTGCTGGCCATGGTGCACCTGTTCACGCTCTTCATGGTCACCCCGATCTTCAACACGCTGATGCGCATCGACCGCGCGTTGATCGAGGCGGCGCGCGATGCCGGCGCCAGCGCCTGGCAGATCATGTGGAATGTCATCCTGCCGCTGGCCAAGCCCGGCATGGCGATCGGCACCATCTTCGTCGTGACCCTGGTGATGGCGGATTTTTCCACCGTCCAGGTGATGAGCGGCGGACAGAGCGCCTCGGTGGCGCTGATGATGAAGAACCAGATGTCGCTGCTGCAATATCCCGCCGCCGCGGCCAATGCCGTCGTGCTGCTGGTGCTTGTGTTGCTGCTGGTCGGGGGCATCCTCCGCATCGTCGACATCCGCAAGGAGCTTTGAGATGCAGCAGCGCGAGAAACGCCCGTTCAGCTTCTATGTCCTCGCCGCCTTCTTCGTGCTCTTCGTGCTGTTCCTCTACGGTCCGATGTCGGCGATCTTCATCCTGTCGTTCCAGGGCCCCAATGGCGGCCTCACCTTCCCGCTCAACGGCGTTTCGGTGCACTGGTTCGGCAACCTGTTCCAGAAGCAGGCGGTCGGCGATTTCGGCGCCAGCTTCACTCGCTCGCTGTTGCTCGGGCTGATGGTCATGGTCTCGACCGTTCTCGTTGCGCTGCTCGCCGGTCTCGCCTTCCGCCGCCGGTTCCTTGGCGGCACGCCACTGTTCTACCTGACCATCGCCAGCCTCGTCGTTCCATCGATCATCGTCAGTCTCGGCATCGGCGTGCTGTTCCAGCAGCTCGGCTTCCGCCCGGCGTGGTGGACCTCGGGCTTCGGCGCGCATCTGACCTGGACGCTGCCCTTCGGCGTGCTCATCATGTTTGCCGTGTTCAATCGCTTCTCGCCGTCCTACGAGGAGGCGGCGCGCGACCTTGGCGCGTCGCCGTGGCAGACCTTCCGCCACGTGCTGTTGCCGATGATCGCTCCCAGCCTGATCGGCGTCGGCCTGTTCGGCTTCAGCCTCTCCTACGATGAGTTCGCCCGCACGCTGATGACCGCCGGCACGTTCAATACGCTGCCGCTGGAGATCTACGGGATGACCACCAACGTCACGACGCCGGTGCTCTACGCCCTGGGAACGGTGACGACGCTGTTCTCCTTCGCCGTGATCCTCGTAACGCTGGGGATCATCCTCGTCATCAGGCGCAAGCGAGCCCGGGCCTAGATGCGGCTATTGTTCATCAACCCCAACACCACCGCGTCGATGACCGAAAAGGTCGGCGCCGCGGCCCGCGACGTTGCGGCCCCCGGCACCGAGATCGTGGCGCGCAATCCGGCCACCGGCCCTGCGTCGATCCAGGGCGTCGCGGATGGCGAGGCGGCGCTGCCGGGCCTGTTTGCCGAGATCGACCGGGCGCAGGGGTTCGACGCCATCATCATCGCCTGCTTCGACGACACCGGCCTGTACGAGGCGCGGCGCCGAACCGGCGTTCCGGTGATCGGCATCGGCGAGGCGGCCTACCACACGGCCATGCTGGTCGCGGCGCGTTTCTCCGTCGTCACCACGCTGTCCGTCTCGATCCCGGTCATCGAGCAGAACATCCTGCGCTACGGGCTCAGCGCGCGCTGCGGCAAGGTGCGTGCCTCGAACGTGCCAGTGCTGGAGCTCGAGCGCCCGGGTTCGACCGCCCGCGAAACCATCTCCGACGAGATCGCCAGCGCGCTGCGGCACGACGGCTCGGATGCCATCGTGCTCGGCTGTGCCGGCATGGCCGATCTTGTTGCCGATCTCGCCGCTCGTCACCACGTGCCGGTGATCGATGGTGTCGCCGCCGCGGTCAAGCTCGCGGAAGGGCTGGTGGCGCTGCGGTTGGGCACGTCGCAATCGGGGCCGTTCGCGCGTACGCTGGCGGCATGAACCTGAGCATCAAACCGATGACCCTGAGCGACCTCGAAGTGGCGCTCGGCTGGGCCCGCGACGAAGGCTGGAACCCCGGGCTCGACGATGCCGCCGCCTTCTACGCGCAGGACCCCGGCGGCTTCCTGATGGGCTGGCTGGGCACGGTGCGCATCGGTTGCATTTCGGTCGTCAGATATGGATCGGATTTCGCCTTCCTCGGCCTCAACATCGTCCACCCGGCGCACCGCGGCAAAGGCTACGGCAAGGCGATCTGGGACGCCGGCATTGCCGGCGCCGCCGGCCGTACCATCGGCCTCGATGGCGTCGTGGCGCAGCAGGACAACTACCGTAAATCCTGCTTTGCCTTGGCCCACAAGAGCGTGCGCTGGGGTGGCGCCCTTCGCGGTCTGGTCACCACCCGCTCCTTCGTCCGGCCGATTGGCGAGGCGGACCTCGCCGCTGTCCTCGCCTACGACAGGCGGCACGTCGCCGCCGACCGCGAGCGCTTCATGACAGCCTGGCTTGCTCCATCGTCGTCGCGCCACACCGAGGGCTATTTCGAGGATGAGGCGCTCCGCGGTTATGGCACTATTCGCCGCTGCGTCGATGGCTGGAAGATCGGCCCGCTCTTCGCCGATACCCCGGCGATCGCCGAGACCTTGCTCGCGACGCTGGTGACCCCCGCGGCGAGCGACATGCTCTTCATCGACATCCCCGAGCCCAATCGCGCCGCCGTCGAAATGGCTCGCCGCCTCGGCCTCACCCCGGCCTTCGAAACCGCCCGCATGTACCGCGGCACCGCGCCCGAGCTCCCGCTCGACGAGATCTTCGGCATCACCACCCTGGAGCTCGGCTGAAACTGCCGCTGTCTCAGTCCGTCGCCCCCAGTGCGGCCAGTTCGGTGCGATGGCGCTGCATGGCCAACTGGATGCGGTAATCGCGCTCGAGACTGGCTCGCGCGTCCGGGTGCGGCGGGAGCTCAGTGCTGGGCTGCGCCATTGCCGCGCAAGCCGACGGCAGATCGGCATGGAGGCCCGCCGCCGTGGCTGCGACCATGGCGACGCCGAGGAGGGTTGGATCCTCCGACGTCGACACCACCACCGTGCAGCGCGCCGCGTCGGCGTAGAGTTCCATCAGCAATGGGTTGTGGCTATGGCCGCCGGTGATGTGCAGGGTCTCGATGCCGTAGCCGCGCGTGCTGAGGGTATCGAGGATGTGCCGGACCTGCACGGCGATCGCCACGGCGGTGCGCCAGTAGAGGCGGCAAAGGCTGTCGAAATCGCTGTCCAGCGACAGGCCGGAGATCACTCCGAGGGCGCGTGGGTCGGCCAGCGGTGAGCGGTTGCCGTGAAAGTCCGGCAGCACATGGAGCTGCGGCGCCAGGTCGGCGCCCTCGCTTTGCCGCAGCTCCGCCACGCGCTGAATGACGCGATGGTGCAGCTCCGGGGTGGGCTCGCCACCCGCCGCATGGCTGCGAAGCATATGGTCGAGCAAGGCGCCGGTCGCCGATTGGCCGGCCTCGTTCAGCCAGGTGCCGGGCAGCACCGCGTTGTGGTAGGGGCCCCAGACGCCCGGGGTCGGCATCGGCTGGTCGGACAGCGCCATGACGCAGCTTGAGGTTCCCGCAACCAGCGCCAGGTGCCGATGGAGATCGGGCGCATTCCCCGCGAAATCCGCCAGCGCTCCCAGCGTGCCGGCATGCGCATCGATCAGGCCGACCCCGACCACGCAGCTTGTGGTGAGGCCGAGCTTTGTCGCTGCAGCTGCGTTCAGCGGCCCCAACGACTGGCCGATGGACGAGGCTCGCTCCGGCAATTGCGCTCGCTCGAACAGGTCGTCGAGCCCGACCGAGGCCAGAAAATCCCGCTGCCAGCCCTGGTCCTCATGCGACAGGTAAGTCCACTTGCAGGTCAGCGTGCACGCCGATCTTGCATTCGACCCTGATGCCTTCCAGGTGAGGAAATCGGCGAGATCAAACATCTGTCCGGCCCGGGCCCAGCTCTCGGGCGTATGGCGCTTCAGCCACATCAGCTTTGGCACCTCCATCTCCGGCGACATGGTGCCGCCAATGAAATCGAGCACCCGATGCCCAGCCGCTGTGCATTCCTCCGCCTCGGCCTGCGCCCGGTGGTCGAACCAGGCGATGGTATCCCAGCGCGCCTCCCCACCGGGGCTGACGGGCAGGGGAGCACCGTCGCCATCGCGCACCACCAGTGAGCAGGTCGCATCGAAGCTGATGCCTACTGCCTCCTCCGGTCGCACGCCGACAAGCTGCATCGCTCGACGCACCGCTGCCGCGACCGCCGCCCAGATCTGTTCTGAATCATATTCGGCGATGTCGGAGCCGATCCGGTTGAGCTCCAGTGGGTGCTCGGCCCGGCTGACCAGCCGGCCGGACGGCGTGACCACACCGGCTCGTGCGCTCGCTGTTCCCACATCGACCGCCACCAGCATCTGCGCGTCGCCGGTTTCCCGAGCCGCATGGAGTTCCAGCAATCCCGGCAGCGCCCGCATATCCTCGATGATGGCATCGGGCGCCAGCGCCTCGATCTCGGCCCTGAGGCCGCTCGGCGCGATATGGCTGCCGCCGACATAGGCAAAGACCCGCATGCCGGCCGCTCGTGCCGCCTGGATGCCCGCCGGCGAGTCTTCGATGACGAGGCAGCTCTCCGGCAGAACGCCCATCTCGCGCGCTGCGTGCAGGAACAGGTCCGGCGCCGGCTTGCCGTTGAGCACCATGCTGGCCGAATAGATATGCCCTTCGAAGCGGGGCAGCAGGCCGGTCAACTCGAGACTCAGCCGGATCCGTTCGAGCTGGCTCGACGAGGCCACGCAGAATGGCAGCTCCAGCCCCGCCAGTACCTCCTCGATCCAGCCGGTCGGCTTCAGTTCGCGCCGATAGAGCGCATAGAGCCGGTCGCGCATGCCGCTGAGTGAGGCAGCGCTGAGATGTGCTCCGTGGCTTTGGTTGAGGCTCTCGGAGATCGAGGCGAGGCTGCGGCCCAGATAGGAGCGAAACGCCACGTCGGGGGCGATGGCGATGCCCTGCTCGGCAATCAGCTCGAGCAGCACCCGCATGGCCAAGGGCTCGCTGTCCACCAGCACGCCGTCGCAATCGAAGATGACGAGTTTGATCGGCGACACGAAACCCCTCCCGGCCTATCGGTAGCCGGGCGACATCCGCTTCGGCAAGCTAGCGAGCTAAGGTGGGCTAAAGCGTGCCCCGCAGATACGCCTCCAGCGTCGCCTTGGTGCCGCGTGACCACAGGCTCGACAGCGCCGTAGTGAAGGCCGCGACATAGGTCGGGTCGCTGGCGAGTGGCCCGAAGATGTCGCCCATCGACAGCCACGCTGTGGGGTCGGCCTTGGCCCGTCTGGCCAGTGCCGTCAGCCGCTCCCAGTTGGGATCGTTCGGCGGGATCGGTTTGCCGCTGTCGCTTTCGCCATAGCAGTAGCGCGCCCACAACGCCGAAACCAGCGCCAACCCGGTCACCGACTGACCGGCAGCCAGCCGGTCCGCTGCCGACGGCAGGATGAACTTCGGTTGGCGGTTGGAGCCATCGAGGCAGAGGCGCTGGATCGTGTCGCCGATCTTGGGGTTACTGAAGCGCCGCTCGATCAGCTTGTAATAGTCGCCGAGGTCGGTGTCGGGCACTGGCGGCACCACCGGCACGATCTCCTCGCGCTCGACCCTTTCGAGGAAGGCGCGGATCAGCGGATGCTCCATCGCCTCATGCACGAAATGGATGTCGAGCAGCCCCGCCGGATAGGCGATGGTGGCGTGCCCGCCATTGAGGATGCGGATCTTCATGTGCTCGTAGGGGGCGACATCGGGCACGAACTGTACGCCGACCGTTTCCAGCGCCGGCCGGCCGGCGGGGAAATGATCCTCCAGCACCCACTGCTTGAACTCTTCGCAGAACACTGGCCAGGCATCGGCAATGCCGAAATCTGCGGCGAGTGCATCGCGCTCGCGCGACCCGGTCGCCGGAGTGATGCGGTCGACCATGCCGTTGGGGAAAGCCACAGCCTTGCGCACCCAGCGGGCAAGCTCCGGGTTGATCAACTCCGCCAGCCCCGCCACGGCATTCTGCGTCACGTGGCCATTGCCGGGGATATTGTCACAGCTCATCACGGTGAACGGCTGGACGCCGCGCTCTTTCCGCAGCTGCAGGCCGAGCAGGATCAGCCCGAACACGGTTTTCGGCGCATCCGGGTTGACGCTGTCAGCGACGATGTCGGGGTGGTTGGCATCGAAACGCTGCGATGCCGGGTCGATATAGTAGCCGCCCTCGGTCACCGTCAGCGAGACGATACGCACCTGCGGATCGGCCAGCGTTTCGCTGATCGCCGCGAGATCGCCGACCGGTAGAAAATCGATCATTGCTCCGGTGACCCGCGCCGAGGTGCTGTCGGCCTCCTGCTCCACGACGGTGGTGAGGTAGTCCTGCCCCAGGAGCTTTTCCCGCATGTCCGCATCGTTGGCGCGAACGCCCGCGCCGATCAGCGCGAAATCGTGGTCGAGCCCGAGGTTGAACAGGCTGTCGAGATAGACCGCCTGGTGGGCGCGATGGAAATTGCCGACACCGAAATGCACTATGCCCCCTCGGAGCGAACCGCGCTGGTAGCGTGGCACGCCGGCGGTGCGGGAGATCTCCGGCAAGGCTTCGACGGAGAGTTCGATCGGCATTTGTCGTAATCCTTGGTCTGGCTGTCGGCCCCCTCAGGTGAGAGGGCCCTGAAGTGCCGGTCAGCGGAGCGCCTGGCCGGCACGGTCGAAGCGATAGATACGGCCCGGTTCCGGCGAGAGCCAGACCTGTTCACCCGGATGATAGTCGTTCTCGCCGCCGGTGCGCACCGTCTGCAGCCCGGCGCCGTCGACATGCACGTGAAGGAAGGTGTCGGAGCCCAGATGCTCGGCGACGCCGACCCGCCCCTGCCATTCGCCGGCATCGCGCGACAGCCTGATATGCTCGGGCCGGACGCCAATCGCCTCGGCCTGGTACTTGCCGGCCGCGGCGCCTTCGAGAAAGTTCATCTTGGGCGAGCCGATGAAGCCGGCAACGAACCGGTTGGCGGGGGTCTTGTAGAGTTCGAGCGGCGTGCCGAACTGCTCGACCCGGCCGGCATTCAGCACCACGATGCGGTCGGCCATGGTCATCGCCTCCACCTGGTCATGCGTCACATAGACCATGGTGGTCTTCAGTTGTTGATGCAGCTCCGTGATCTCGATGCGCATGTTGACGCGCAGCGCCGCATCGAGGTTCGACAGCGGCTCGTCGAACAGGAAAGCCTTGGGCTGGCGCACGATCGCCCGGCCGATGGCGACGCGCTGGCGTTGGCCGCCCGAGAGCGCCCGGGGCTTCCGGTCGAGATAGTCGGTGAGGTTCAGCACCCGCGCCGCGTCCGCCACTTTCTGCTCGGCAACAGCCTTGTCGATATTGGCCATCTTCAGCGGGAAGGCGATGTTCTGGCGCACCGTCATATGCGGATAGAGCGCATAGGACTGGAACACCATGGCGAGGCCGCGATGCGCCGGTCCCTTGTCGGTGACATCGACGCCATCCAGCTTGATCGCGCCGGAGGTCGTGTCCTCGAGGCCGGCGATCAGTCGGAGGAGAGTCGACTTGCCGCACCCCGAGGGCCCGACGAAGACGACGAACTCGCCGTCCTCGATATCGAGCGAGACATCGGGGATGACCTGGTGGCCGCCGAAGCTCTTGTTGACGTGTTCGAGAGTGATCGAGCCCATTTGAAATCCCCTATTTCACGGCGCCGAAGGTGAGACCGCGCACCAGCTGCTTCTGGCTGAACCAGCCGAGCAGCAGGATCGGCAGGATTGCCAGCACCGATGCGGCACTCAGCTTGGCGAGGAACTGGCCTTGCGGCGAAGAGAACGATGCAATGAAGGCGGTCAGCGGCGCCGCGTCATCGGTGGATAGCCGCAACGTCCAGAACGCCTCGTTCCAGGCGAGGATGACGTTGAGCAGCAGGGTGGAGGCGATGCCGGGCACTGCCATCGGCAGCAGCACGTAGACCAACTCCTTCCCCAGCGTGGCGCCGTCCATGCGCGCCGCCTCGAGGATATCGACCGGGATTTCCTTGAAGTAGGTGTAGAGCATCCACACCACGATCGGCAGGTTCACCAGCGTCAGGATGATGCTGAGCCCCAGGAGCGTATCGAGCAGCCCGGTATTGAGGAAGATCAGGTACATCGGCACCAGCACGCCCGCTGCCGGCATCATCTTGGTCGAAAGCATCCACATCAGCACGTCGCGCGTCTTCGGCGTCGGCGTGAACGCCATCGCCCAGGCCGCCGGCACCGCGAGCAGCAGCGCCACCAGGGTCGAGCCGATCGAGATGATCACCGAGTTGAAGAACGGCCGGAAGTAATCCTGCTGGTCGAGCACGGCGGCGTAGCTCTCGAAAGTGAAGGATGGGATCATCGAGAACCCCGCCGCCGCTTCGCCCTCGGTCTTCAAACTGGTGATGATGGTGTAGAGGATCGGAAAGAACACGATCAGCGCCACCAGCCAGACGAGGATCGTCATGGTGAGCTTGCGGCGCGTGGATACGGCGCGGGCCATTTATGCCTCCACTCGTTGGTTGCGACTGGTCTCCCTCCCCCTTGCGGGGAGGTTAGCGAAGCGTGTCGCGTAGCGACGTAGCGGAGCTAGGGTGGGGGTGGCAGCACCCTCCGAGCGTGCGGCGCCCCCCACCCTTGATCCCTCCCCGCAACGGGGGAGGGAGGCGATTGGCAGATCGAGGGACAGCAGGGACACCTCACGCATCCAGGTTCCTCCCCACCGCGCGCATCAGGAAAATCGCGACGATGTTGGCGAGCACCACCGCCACCAAGCCACCGGCCGCTCCGGCGCCGATGTTTCCGCCCAGCACGCCCGTGTTGTAGATGAGGAAGGGCAGGTTCGTGCTGGCAAAGCCCGGGCCGCCGCCGGTGGTGATCTGGATCTCGGCATAGACGCCGAGCAGGTAGATGGTCTGGATCAGGATCACCACGGTGATCGCCCGCGCCAGGTGCGGCAGGATGATGTACCAGAAGCGCCGGAACACGTTGGCGCCGTCCATTTCGGCCGCCTCCTTCTGCTCCTCGCTCAGCGACTGCATGGCAGTGAGCAGGATCAGCGTTGCGAACGGCAGCCACTGCCAGGCGACCATCAGGATGATCGAAAGCAGCGGATAATTGCCGAGCCAGTTGACCGGCTCCTGTCCGAAGAACCGTGAGATCGCCGCGAACACCCCCCAGGTGGGGTTCATCAGCTCATGCTTCCACACCACTGCCGCCACCGGTGGCATGACGAAGAACGGCGAGATCATCAGGATGCGGACGATCCCCTGGCCCCAGATCGGCTGGTCGAGCATCAAAGCGAGGCCGATGCCGAGGCCCACCGTGATTACCAGCACCCCGACCACGATCAGCAGCGTGTTGATGATGGCCGGCCAGAACGCCGGGTCGGTGACGAAGAACTCGAAATTCGAGAGACCGGCGAAACCCTTGATGTTGGGGTTGGTGAGCCGGTAGCGCTGGAAGGCGAACCAGATGGTCAGTGCCAGCGGCACGATCATCCAGATCAGCAGCACGACGACTGAAGGCGCCATCATCCAGCGGGCGAGGCGATGTGACTGCTTGGTGGCCATTGCGTTGCGTTCCCCCAAAATGCGCCGAAGGTGCTGTGGCGCGCCTCCTCGCCCTTCAGGGGAGAGGATACTGCAGCTTGCGAGCCTGCGAGCCAGCGGAAGTAGGTGAGGGGTGGGATGCTGCCAATTGGATGGATGTGGAAGCGGCTCCCCCCTCACCCAGCTCCGCAAAGTCGCTTGCGCTCCTTGCTTCGCTACCTCTCCCCTGAGGGGAGAGGCGACGGGCAGCCGAAGCCGCCCGCCGAGGGAGGTCAGTAATACCCGGCCGCCTTCATTTCACGGTCGACGCTCTGCTGCGCCTGGGCCAGCGCGTCATCGACGCTGGTCGAGCCGGCGAGCGCCGCCGAGAACAGCTGGCCGACCGTCGTCGCCATGCCGGCGAACTCGGGAATGGCGACGAACTGCACGCCGGTATAGGGCACCGGCTTCACCGTCGGAGCGGTCGGATCGGCGGCGTTGATCGAGTCGAGCGTCATCTTGGCGAAGGGCGCTGCCGCCTGGTAGTCGGCGTTCGCATAGAGCGAGGTGCGGGTGCCCGGCGGCACGTTGGCCCAGCCATCCTTGGCCGCGACCAGCGCCAGATAGTCCTTGCTGGTCGCCCACGAGATGAACTTCTGCGCGGCATCGGCCTTCTGCGAACCGGCGGGGATCGCCAGCGACCAGGCCCACAGCCAGTTGCCGCGCTTGCCCAGGCCCTTGTCGGGAGCCAGCGCGAAGCCGACCTTGTCGGCCACCGAACTGGCCTTGGCATCGGTGACGAACGAGGCGGCGACGGTGGCGTCGATCCACATGCCGCACTTGCCCTGCTGGAACAGGGTCAGGTTCTCGTTGAAGCCGTTCGAGGAGGCGCCGACCGGGCCGGCATCCTTCATCAGGTCGACATAGAACTGCAGCGTGTCCTTCCATTCCGGCTGGTCGAACTGCGGCTTCCAGGCCTCGTCAAACCAGCGCGCGCCGAACGAGTTCGACATCGCGGTGAGGAAAGCCATGTTCTCGCCCCAGCCGGCCTTGCCGCGCAGGCAGATGCCGTTGATGTCGGCGGCCCGGTCGGTCATCTTGCGAGCGGCGTCGGCGACGAAGTCCCAGGTCGGGGCATCCGGCATGGTCAGCCCGGCCTTCTCCATCAGGTCCTTGCGATACATGATGAAGCTCGACTCGCCGTAGAACGGTGCGGCGTAGAGCTTGCCGTCGGCGCTGAGGCCGCCGCGGATGGCGGGCAGCAGGTCATCCACATCATAGGTGTCGCCGAGCTTGTCGAGCGGCAGCAGCCAGCTGTTCTTGGCCCAGATCGGCACTTCGTAGGTACCGATGGTCATCACGTCGAACTGGCCGCCCTTGGTGGCGATGTCGGTGGTGACGCGCTCGCGCAGGATGTTCTCCTCCAGCGTCACCCATTGCAGCTGGATATCCGGGTTCTTTGCGGTGAAATCGTCGGTCAGCCCCTGCATGCGGACCATGTCGCCATTGTTCACCGTGGCGATGGTGAGGGTGGTCTGGGCATAGGCCGTCGAGCCGAGCGCAAGCACAAGCGCGCTCGAGAAAAGCGGAAGCAGTTTCATCAATGTCCTCCCAAGGCGAGCATTTGCCTCGCCGTTGAGCAATTACTCACAAACTTTAGTATGATGTCAAGCGGGTGGAAAATGCGGAGATGCGGCCCAGCGGCGGGAGACGGAAGGTCAGTTCTGGCTCAAGGGCTGATGTGGCCGCCTCCCTCCCCCTTGAGGGGAGGGATTGAGGGTGGGGGTGGTGCAGTCAGCACCGAGGTTCCCCTCGCCACCCCCACTCCCCGCCCCTCCCCTCAGGGGGAACGGGAGCTCACCGTCCGTGGCGGGACGGCGCCGTGGCAATGCCGAGAAGATGCGACTTACTACTACTCAGCCGCGAGAATCGCCTCGGCCGTGTGCTCGTCGGTGATCAGGCCATTGACCAGTCGGCGCGTCAGTGCGGCCCGGATGCCGGGCACCTTCCTTTCGCCGACGGCAGTTGCCACCACTGTCGAGCTCTCGCGCGACGGCAGCGGCGCCGAGGCGACCCGGTCATTGGTCAAGCCACTGATGAACTTGCCCTCGGCGTCGAAGGCCCAGCCGACGATCTCGCCGACCGCGCCGGCCTTCTGCAACAGCTTCAACTCACTCGCCGAAATGAACCCGTCCATCACCAGGGGCGCTTCCGACCCGAGGTCGCCGATGCCGACGAAGGTCACGTTGGCCTGCTGCGCCAAAGCGTGGGTTTCCTTGATCATCGGCTGGCTCAGCAGCATGTCGCGTTCTGCTGCCGACGAAGCGATCACCGGCAGCGGCATCGGGAAGCTGCGAGCTTTCACCGTCTCGGCGATGTTGAAGATCACGTTGTAGAAGGCGGCGGAGCCGTCCGGCGCGATCGAGCCGGTGAGCGACACGATCTTGTGCTGGGGTGCCTCCATCGGCGTCAATTGTTCGATCGCCGCCTTCAGCGTTCGCCCGGTGCCGATCGCCATCACTGTCGGCTTGTCGTCGCGCAACCAGCGTTCGATCTGTGCCGCTGCGGCAATGGCCACACCATGGATGGCTCCCGGCGCCTCGGGATCCGTCGGTACCACTTCGGCGAACTCCAGCGCGTAGCGTTTGCGCAGTTGCTCGGCCAGTTCCATGCAGCGCCCGATGGGATGGTCGAGGCGTACTCGCACCAGCCCTTCGCTCACCGAAAGCGAAACCAGGCGCTGCGCCGTCTGCCGCGACACGCCGAGCTTTTTGGCGATCTGCTCCTGGTTGTTGCCGGCGACATAGTAGAGCCAGCCCGCTCTGGCCGCATCGTCGAGACGCGTAACTGCTGTGTCCTGACGAGCCATGAAGCTTTGCCCTCCGATTGGGCGGATACTCATCGAACGATGTGACAATCGCAAGGCAATTTTCGCCGCAACGCTACATCAGAGGAGCGGCAGGGTGATGCGGAAACAGGCGCCGGTGCCGGTTCCCGGCAGCAGTTCCAGTTTGCCGTTCATCCGCTCGATCAACTGCCGCGAAATGGCGAGTCCGAGCCCGGCCCCGGCCGGCGCGGTGACGCCGCCCGACTGGCCGCGCGCGAACTTTTCGAAGATCAGCTTGCGCTCGGCTCTCGGGATGCCGGGTCCGTTGTCGGCGACTTCGATGACGTAGCGGCCGCGGCCGCTGCGCGAGCGCACCTCGACCACGGGCTCGGCCGCATCATTGTACTTGATGGCATTGGAGACGAGGTTGATCAGCACCTGGCACAGCCGGTCGGGTTCGCCCGAGATCATGGCGCGTGGCGCGCGGCTGCCGATACTCAGCTGCATGCGGCGCTGCTGGGCCAGCGCCGAGCACACTTCGATGGCCCGGTCGATCGAGGTTTCGGCATTGATCGGCACATTGTCCCAGCCGCGCTCGCCGCGATCGAGCGCACTCATCCCCAGGATATCGTCGAGCAGTTTGGTCAGCCGCAGGCTTTCCTGGTGGATGGTTTTGACGAAGCGCTGCCGCTCGTCGGCGGTCAGCCGCTGCTCCTCGAGCAGGATCTCCGAGAACGAGCGGATCGAGGTCATCGGGGTGCGCACCTCGTGACTGACCTGGCTGAGGAACTCGTCCTTCTCGGTGTCGATGGCGCGCAGCTGCGTATTGGCTTCCTCGAGTTTCTGCGCCGTCGACCGCAGCTCGGCCGACGTGCGTTCCAGCTCCTGCGAGTAGGCGATCACCTGCCGGGTTTCGCCGGCCATCTCGAACACTTCCTCGAGCGACACCGCGTCGCCCGACACCACCTTGCTCAGCATCACATGCGCTGAAGCCGTGCCGATCGAGCCGGCCAATTCGCGCTCCAGCCGATCGATGAACTGCGGCGGCGGCGCGCCTGTCACGCCCTCGAACAGGGCGTTGGCGCGCGGCGAGCCGAGCACTCGCTCCGCCACGAAGTACAGGTCCTCGACCGTTGCCGAGCCGCGGATCACCGCCGGCGTTCCCGCTCCCGGGCGCCGGAAGAGATCGGCGAACAAGGCCGCCTGCACCCGCTCCAGCGCCGATTGCGAGGTGAAGAGCGAGACGACGATCAGCGTTACCGTGTTGAGGAACAGGCTCCAGAACACCACGTTGACCAACGGGTCGATGCCCTCGACCCCGAACAGCGCTTCGGGACGCAGCCAGCTGAGGCCCCAGGGACCCTCGGCCATGATCTCCGCCACCAGCGGCGATGAACTCTGGAACGACGGCATGAAGCTCGACCAGGCCCAGACCACGAAACCGACCGCCACCGCGGATGTCGCCGCCTTCAGCGAGGCCTCGCGCCAGAACAAAGCCGCGATGATGGCGGGAAGAAACTGCGCCACGCCGCAGAACGAAATCAGCCCGATCGGCGCCAGCGCATCAGAATCGCGTGTCAGGTAGAAGTAGAGGAAGCCGAGCAAGAGGATCAGCGCGATCGAGAAGCGCCGCGAGTTCAGCAGCAGGCTGCTGACGCCACGGGCATTGGCAACGCCGTGTCCCTGGGTGATGCGGAGCATGATCGGCATGACGATGTGGTTGGAGACCATGATCGACAGCGCGATCGACTCGACGATGATCATCGAAGTGGCCGACGAGAAACCACCGATGAAGCTGAACAGCGCCAGCCCCTCCTGCCCGGCCGAGAGCGGCAGGGTGAGAACGAACATATCCGGGTTGGCGCCTGCCGGCATCGAGGTCAGCCCGAACAGCGCGATCGGCAGGGTGAAGAGACTCATCGCCAGCAGGTAGGCCGGAAAGGCCCAGCCGGCGGTACGCAGGTGATTTTCGTTGGAGTTCTCGACCACCGTGATCTGGAACTGCCGCGGCAGGCAGAGAATGGCGGCTGCCGACAGCACGTTCATCGCCACCCAGCGGTCATCGAAATTGCCGGTCGAGTAGATGTCGATCCCGGCGGCCTCGGCGCGCGAGAAGATCGCCTCGAGCCCGCCGCCGGCATAGATGACGAAAATGCCGATGGCGAGGAGCGCCGCGAGCTTGACGATGGCCTCGAAGGCGATCGCCGCGACGACGCCGTGGTGCTGCTCCTTGGCGTCGACATTGCGCGTCCCGAACAGGATGGTGAACAGTGCCATGCCCGCTGCCACGGCCAGCGCCAGGCCGACCTCGTCGATGCCCCGCAGGGAGCGACCCGGAAACTCGCCCACCCCGGCAATGGCCTGCAGCGACGAGGTGACGGCCTTCAGCTGCAGCGCGATATAGGGCGCGATGCCGATCACCGCGATGACGGTGATCAGCACCGCCAGCCGGCTCGATTTACCGAACCGCGCCGACAACAGGTCGGCGATCGAGGTGATGCGCTGCTTGTGGCTGATGCGGACGAGCCGGCGGAGCACGAACCACCAGCCGATGAACACCAGCGTCGGCCCCAAGTAGATCGCGAGATATTCGAGTCCGTTGCGGGCTGCCGAGCCGACGGCGCCATAGAAGGTCCAACTGGTGCAATAGACCGAGATGGCGAGGGTGTAGATGAAGGGCGAGCGAAGGAACGCCGCCTTGTCGTTGCGCGCCTGCCGGTCGCTGACATAGGCGATGAGGAACAACAGCCCGACATAGCCGATGGCGACGCCGATAACCACGTCTGGCGTCAGCATCAGTTCTCGCCCTCGGCTGGCGGTTCGGCCTCGGCCTCGCGCGGCAGACGGCGGCCCAGCCAGAACGCGGCAGCGATCAGGCCCAGCCAGCAGACAAACAGGTAGATCACCTCGAACGGCACGCCGAACAGGCGGCGCTCCAGCTGAAATACCACCGCGAGCGGTGGCAGGATCAGCAGCACACCCAACAGGCTCAAAAACAGCGCCGCGCTTTCAAGCTTCCGGCGCTCCATCGGCTACTCCACCGCCGGAGCGAGACCCATCAGTTCGCGCACCGCTCCGACCACTTCGGCATTGGCATAGGGCTTGGTGACGAAGCGGTCGGCACCGAGCTCTTCGGCGGTGCGGCGATCCTGCGCCTGGCCCTTGGCGGTGAGGATCAGCACCGGGAGCTCGCGCAGATCGGCGTCGGCGCGGATCTGCTTCAGCACATCGAAGCCCGAGCGCTTGGGCAGCATCACGTCGAGCACCAGCACTCTGGGCTGGCTGCGACGTACGGCACTGAGCGCCGCGTCGCCATCGGTGACCGCTTCGATCGACCAGCCGGCGCGACGCAGAATGAAGTCGAGCGACTTCAGAATGCTCGGCTCATCCTCGGCGATGAGAACATCGACTGCCAAATTTCCCCCTCTCGCCCGACCTCCCAATCGGACTCAGCGTAACTTAGGCATAACTAGCCCGGCTCGCCAATGTCGAAACGCCGGGGCACCAGTGGCGCGCGAATAGCAGCCGGCTCGCCGGCGGCGGTAAAGGCTTCCTCCTGCCGGTCGGCGCAGTCGCGCCGCGGGCAGAGCCGGCAGCTTGGTCCAACCGGCACGTCTGCCGTGCTGTCGCCGAGATCGAGGCCGGCGCCATAGACGGTGCGGTCGGCATGCAGCACGTCGCAGGCCAGCATCACCGAAGTCGGAATGGCGTGGTCGGCATAGCCGGCACCCTGCCGGGTCTGGGCGCTGGCGATGAACAGGTAGCGCGAGCCATCGGCGAATTGTGCGATCTGCCTGCTGATCGTCCGTGGCGTACGGAACGCGCCATAGATCACCCAGCGCGGACAGGCGTGCCCGGCACTGGGCAGCGGCAGGCCGGGCAGGGGGAAATGCTTGGTCAGCCGCCCCGCTGCATCGGAGCGCAGGAACCCGAACGGCAGCCCGGGCTCATCAGGTTTGCGCAGCGAAACCAGCCGATGCGCCACCTGCTCGAAGCTCGCGGTGTAGAGCTGGCGCAGCGTCTCGATGTCGTAGCGCTGCGCCTCGGCATCGGCGAGGAACTGCGCATAGGGAAACACCATGGCGCCTGCGAGATAGGAACTGAGTGCACGATAGCCGAGCCGCCGCGAGGTGGCCGATGACAGTTGCGGCGCTTCGACTTCGCGCTCGAGTGTGTCGGCGGCGCTGAGTTCGGCATAAAGCCGGGTCAGCTGGAACTGCCGGGTCGCGGCCCCGGCGCTCGCCTGAAACCACATGGTGCGGCTGCTGGAGTTGAAGTGATACTGGCCGGGGAACCCCGCGGCGTCTACCTCACGCCCGACGCTGCGGGAAACCGCGACGCCGAACTTTTGCTTGAGACAGGCGGCGAGGGTGGTCTCGCCGAACGGGCCGGCGGCTTCAATTTCGGCACGCAGCTCCGCCGCAACGCTCTCCAGTGCCGGGAAGTAATTGTCCCGCTCGAAGATCAGGTCATCCAGTTCGCGGATCGGCGACAACGTCCGTCGGGCCTGGGCGTCGACCTCGAACTGCCCGATCAGGCCGCGCGTCACCTCGGTGAGCCCCCGCGTTTCGCGGGTGATGGTCTCGACGAAGCGGCGCCGCTCGGCCTCCTCGAGGTCGGTGACGTCCTCGAGGATTTCAGCGGTTGAGCGGACCGCTGTGATGCCGGAGAGAATGCGGTGCAGCAGCTGTGCCAAGAGCGGATCGGTGCGCAGCCGGTCGGCATAGCTGTCGGCATTGGCTGTGGCGCCGAGATAGGCGCGGCGCAGCCTCGCAATGGCGCGAGCCGCTGCCGGTTGCTGCGCCACCAGGTCGCGGGCGGCCAGCATGCCGATGCCTTCGAGCACCGGATCGGCGAAGGCTTCGTCCAGCTCGGCAATCAGCCGGTGCTCGGCATCGCCACTGAGCTCGCTGAGTTCAACGCCGAGTTCCTCGGCGAGGCGGATCAGCAGCGAGCCGCCGACATGGCGCTTGTTGCGCTCGATCAGGTTGAGATAGCTCGCCGAAATCCCGGCCCGACGGGCCAAAGCCGCCTGCGATATGCCCAGCGCTCGGCGGCGTGAGCTGATCTTGAGGCCGATCGGGGCGCGCATTTCTTCCCTCCATTTGTCAATGTATTGACAGATGCGCAGTCGAGCAAGGCCAATGATTGACAGAAATCATCAACAATATCAGTCCTGTATTGCGCGCCTTTGCAACCGGCTGGATAGTGGACTCAGCGCTGTGAGGAGTATGGCAATGCACCATGCCCCGCCGCAAGAGGAGGAGCTAATGACCAATTCTTCGAACTTCAGCCGTCGTGGCGTGCTGAAGGGCGGTCTTGCCGGCATTCTGGCGACCGGCGTCTCGCCGCTGATTTTCTCCCGGGGCGCCTATGCCCAGGAATTCTGCAATGCGCCGACCGGTGACAGCGTCACCATCGGCTTCAACATGCCGCTGACCGGCGCTTATGCCGATGAGGGCGCCGACGAGCAGCGGGCCTACGAACTCGCTGTCGAGCACCTGAATGGCGGTGGTGACGGCGGCCTGATTCCGTTCTTCTCGTCGAAGACGCTGAAGGGCAACGGCATCCTCGGCAAGAAGGTCGTGGGCGTCACCGGCGACGATCAGACCAAGGCCGATGCGGCGCGCGACTCGGCCCGCCGCATGATCGAACGCGATGGCGCGGTGATGATCACCGGCGGCTCCTCCTCGGCGGTGGCGATCGCGGTGCAGGGGCTCTGCCAGGAAAAGGGCGTCATCTTCATGGCGGCGCTCACCCACTCCAACGACACCACCGGCAAGGACAAGAAGCGCTACGGTTTCCGCCATTTCTTCAACGCCTACCAATCCGGCATCGCACTGGGGCCCGTGCTTGGCGAAGCCTATGGCAAGGATCGCGTCGCCTACCACCTGACCGCCGACTACACCTGGGGCTGGACCCAGGAAGAGTCGATGAAGAACGCCACGGAAGCGCTGGGCTGGAAAACCCTGGCGCCGGTTCGCACCCCGGTGGGGGCGGGCGACTTCAGCCAGTATCTGACGCCGGTGCTGAACTCCGGCGCCGACGTGCTGATCCTCAATCACTACGGCTTCGACATGGTGAACTCGCTCACCCAGGCGGTGCAGTTCGGCATGAAGGACAAGCAGGCCAACGGCAAGCAGTTCGAAATCGTCGTGCCGCTGGTCTCCGACCTGATGGCCAAGGGCGCCGGCGATGCCATGAAGGGTATTTACGGCACCTCGAACTGGGACTGGCAACTGCCCGACGACGCCAGCAAGGCCTTCACCAAGTCGTTCGGCGCCAAGTTCGGCCAGCCGCCGAGCCAGGCGGCCCACACTTCCTATGTCCAGGCGCTGCTCTATGCCGATGCCTGCGAACGCGCCGGCACATTCTATCCGCCGGAAGTCATCAAGGCGCTGGAAGGCTTCGAGTTCGACGGCATGGGCAACGGGCCGACCAGCTACCGCGCCGAAGACCACCAGTGCTTCAAGGAGGTTTACGTGGTGAAGGGCAAGGAGACGCCGGCCAACCCGTTCGACCTGCTCGAAGTGGTGGCCACGGCCTCCAAGGAGAGCGTCACCTACGACCCGGCGATCTTCGGTGGTGAACTCGGCCCGGATACCGCGGTCGCCTGCTGACCCCGCGGAGAGGGCCTTTGGCCGTCTGCCGCTTTCGGGCGCCTTCTCCCATAAGGGGAGAAGGCGCTCACAGCACCGCCGGTCGTCGGAGATTTAAATGGACGCCATTCTCGCGCAACTTCTCAACGGCCTCGACAAGGGCGGCGCCTATGCGCTGATCGCGCTCGGCCTGACCCTGGTGTTCGGCACCCTGGGCGTCGTCAACTTCGCGCATGGCGCGCTGTTCATGCTCGGCGCCTTCTGTGCCGTCAGTTTCCGCTACCTGATCACGCTCGAAACCGTCACGATCGACCCGACCCAGACCACCGCCTGGGGCACCGCGCTCGAAGTGCGCACGCCGCTCGCCCAGACCTGGTTCGGCGATTGGGGCGCCGTGCTGATCGACTGGTCGGTGCCGCTCTCCATCCTCCTCGCCATTCCGGTGATGCTGGTCATCGGCATCGTCATGGAACGCGGGCTGATCAAGCATTTTTACAAGCGCCCGCACGCCGAGCAGATCCTCGTCACCTTCGGCCTCGCCATCGTGCTGCAGGAGATCGTCAAGGCGATCTTCGGGCCCAACCCGATCAGCCAGGCCATGCCCACCGCGCTGCGCGGCGCCGCCGATGTCGGCACCTTTATCGGCCTCGCGCCCGGCGCGCTGACCTATCCGCTGTGGCGGCTGGTGTATTTCCTGTTCTCGGCCGGCGTCATCGCCGCGGTGTTCGGCTTCCTGCGCTTCACCACCTTCGGCATGGTGGTGCGCGCCGGCATGGCCGACCGCGAGACGGTGGGACTGCTCGGCATCAATATCGACCGGCGCTTCACCATCATGTTCGGCCTCGCCGCCGTGGTCGCCGGCCTCGCCGGGGTGATGTACACCCCGCTGCTGCCGCCCAACTACCACCAGGGCATGGACTTTCTGGTGCTGAGCTTCGTCGTCGTGGTGGTCGGCGGCATGGGCTCGCTGCCGGGGGCAGTGGCCGCCGGCTTCCTGCTTGGCATCCTCCAGAGTTTTGCCTCGATGAACCAGATCAAGTCGATCCTGCCCGGTATCGACCAGATCATCATCTACCTGACGGCAGTGGTGATCCTCCTCGTCCGTCCGCGCGGCCTGTTCGGCCGACGCGGCATGATGGAGAACTGACCATGGCGCTGTTCCAGCTCTCCCGCCGCGACGCGCTGATCCTCGCGATCTTTGCGCTCGTCGTCATCACCATGCCGGTCTGGACGGCGCCATTCGGCGCCAACTATCCGGGCCTGATGCAGAAATTCGCCATCTACGCGATCTTCGCCATCGGCTTCAACATCCTGTTCGGGCTCACCGGCTACCTGAGTTTTGGCCACGCCGCCTTCCTCGGCGTCGGCTCCTACACCGCCGTGTGGTCGTTCAAGCTCCTGACCATGGATGCGCTGCCGGCGCTGCTCTTCGCCGTGCTGCTTTCCGGGCTGTTCGCCCTGGTCATCGGCTTTCTCAGCCTCCGGCGCTCGGGCATCTACTTTTCGATCCTGACCCTCGCCTTCGCGCAGATGAGCTACAACCTCGCTTATTCGGTGCTGACCCCGATCACCAATGGCGAGACCTCGCTGCAGCTGACCCTGCAGGATCCGCGGGTGATCGACCTCGCCTTCGCCTCGCGCGGCGCCGGTCTGCCGACCGCCAGCCTGTTCGGCACGACACTGACCGGCCTCAGCGGCTTCTATTTCTGCGCCGTGGTGCTGCTCGTTGCCTTCTTCCTCGCTCAGAAGATCTTCGCTTCGCCCTTCGGCATGATGCTGCGCGGCATCAAATCCAACCAGATGCGGATGAGCTATACCGGCTTCAACACCCGCCCCTACGCACTCACCGCCTTCGTCATCTCCGGGATGTATGCCGGACTTGCCGGGGCGCTGCTGGCGGTCACCGATCCCCTGGCCGGGGCCGAGCGTATGCAGTGGACGGCGTCGGGCGAGGTGGTGCTGATGACCATCCTCGGCGGTGTCGGCACGCTGATCGGCCCGGTGATGGGCGCCTGGCTGATCAAGTATTTCGAGAACATCTTCTCGTCCTTCAACGAGGGCATTTTGAGCCGCTTCTTCGACTTCGTTCCCGCCCCGCTGCACGACACCATCGTCGCCATATCAAGCAAATTCGTCGGCGAAGGCTGGCAGCTGACGCTGGGGCTGCTGTTCGTCCTGGTCGTGGTGTTCCTGCCCGGCGGCATCATGGAGGGCGTCCGCCGCATCGGCGCGCTGTTCCGCCGCCGCGGCAACCCACCCAAAGGCGCCATGCGCGTCCAGCCGGCGGAGTAGCATTGAGATGACAACTTCCGAGCGCAATGTCGTCCTGCATGTCGATGACGTCAGCAAGAATTTCGGCGGGCTGCATGCCCTCTCCGATATCGATCTCGAGGTCGAAGAGGGCCAGACCCACGCCATTATCGGGCCGAACGGCGCCGGCAAGTCGACCCTGCTCAACGTCATCATCGGTCGGCTGGCCCCGACCAGCGGCGCGGTGGTGTTCGACGGCCAGGTGCTGACCGGCAAAAAGCCGCACCAGATCAACCAGCTCGGCGTCGCCCGCGTGTTCCAGACCCCTGAGATCTTTCCCGAGCTGACCGTGCTGCAGAATGTCATGGTACCGGCCTTCGCCAAACGCGACGGCGCCTTCCGCGTCAATATCCTCAGCAATGTCGAGGGCGAGGCGGCGTTGCGCGACGAGGCCGAGGCGATCATCGAGGATGTCGGCCTTTCCGACCGCCTCCTCTCGCATGCCGGCTCGCTCAGCCGCGGCGACAAGCGGCGCATGGAACTGGCCATGTGCCTGATCCAGCACCCGCGCCTGCTGCTGCTCGACGAGCCAACCGCCGGCATGTCGCGGCACGATACCAACACCACCATTGACCTGCTCCAGAAGATCAAGGCGCGCGGCATGACCAAGGTGATCATTGAACACGACATGCATGTCGTGTTCTCCTTGGCCGACAAGATCTCCGTCCTGTCGGGTGGCAGGATCATTGCCGAGGGGCTGCCAGATGAGGTGCGCGGCAACATCAAGGTACAGGAAGCCTATCTCGGCGGCGCCCACCGGCTCGAGGCGGTCCACTGATGAGCGCCATCGCCATGGACACTGACCTCGCCACCACCGCCCGCAGCGCCGAGCGCAGCGTGCCGCACGACCGCCCGTTCTTCGCGGCCAGCGATATCCACGCCTATTACGGTGAGAGCTACATCGTACAGGGCGTCAGTTTCGACATCCGGCACGGCGAAATCCTGGCGCTGCTCGGGCGCAACGGCGCCGGCAAGACCTCGACGCTCAGGACCATCGCCCGGGTCGATAACCCGGCTTTGCAGGCGGGCGAGATCTGGCTCGACGGCCAGCCTATCCACAGGATGAAGGCGTTCGAAGCGGCGCGCGCCGGCATCCAGCTGGTACCTGAGGACCGGCGGATCATCCAGGGCCTGACGGTCGAGGAAAACCTCACCATCGCCCAGGTCGCGCCCGGCCGCGGCTGGGAGCTCGAGCGCATCTACTCGCATTTCCCCCGCCTCGCCGAACGTCGGCGGCAGGAAGGCGTCACCCTCTCGGGCGGCGAGCAGCAGATGCTGGCCATCGCCCGGGCCCTAGCCCGCAACCTGAAGCTTTTGCTGCTCGACGAGCCCTATGAAGGGCTGGCCCCTGTCATCGTCGAGGAGATCGAACGCATCCTCAACGAGATCAAGGCGCTAGGCATCACCACCATCATTGTCGAGCAAAACGCCATCGCGGCGCTGCGCCTCGCCGATCGCGCAGTGATCCTCGATACTGGCGAGGTGGCCTTCACCGGGCTGGCCAAGGACGTGCTCGCCGACGAGGCGCTGCGGCGGGAGTATCTGGCGATCTGAGGGCTACCGGCCTCTCGTAATCCTCCCTCGCCACGCGGGGAGGATTACCGAGAGTACCGCGCGCGGCCACCCGGCCCCCCTATAACCGCCCCGCCACCCACTGCACTAGCCTGTCCCACAGTTGTCCGTAGTGGCTCCACGCCAGCAATTCCGGTGATGCCCAGTCCTGCACGCAGTCGGTGGTGTAGGCGATGGCTCGGCCGCCCCCATACCCGCCGAGCACGAGCAGCGGATCGCCCAATGCGGTCTGGGCCAGCATTTCGGCGCCGGATTTGAGGGCGACGCGGTTGTAGCCGAAGACGTGCGGCACCGCGTCGGGCAGGCCGGTGATCACTGGGTGCGGGGCAGGGCTCAGTTCCACGGCGATGCCTTCGGGGTCTTCGACCCGGTCATCGTAGGGCTCAATCTCCACCGGCAGGATGTCCTCGATCGGCGTCAGGTGGTAGCGCGCCTTGCCTTCGATGCCGGCAAAGCTGAGATAGCCGCCGATCATGATGCAGCCGCCGCCCGCGGCGACGAAGTCCCGGATCAGCTTCAGGCTGTTGCTCGAGGGCGCGAACGAGTCCGGGCGCTGCAGCATGGTGTTGGCGCCGACATCGCTGAGGATCACCACGTCGTAGGCCTGCAGCGCCTCGATCGTCCGCGGGAAATCGGTCTGGACGAGGTGGCAGGGGATGTGGGTGAAGCGGTGTCCGGCCGCGGTCAGCGTCCTGCCGAACACCGAGGCGTATTCGGTGTAGCGGGTCTGGGTGAAGCTATCGAGCCCCTTATGCTCGGTCAGGTAGACGATGTTGGTCTCGCCAACGAAAAGGACATTCAGGGACACGCAAGGCACTCCGCCGCAGTTGCAATTATCTTATAATAAGATATTACAGCTTGGCGAACGTCAATCTGGGTTCCCTCAATGTCCGACCTGCTCGTGCGGCTTTATGCCCTGCCTCCACGCCCTCCGACCGAGCTGGCCGACGGCACCAGTATTCGCCGCGCCCTCGGGCCAGAGAAAGGCCTGGTCAGCGCCTGGATCGCGCACACCTTCAACACCCACTGGGCCAGCGAGTGCGAGATGGCATTCGGTGGCCAGCCGGTAAGCTGTTGGATCGCGGTGCGCGACAATAGGCTTCTAGGTTTCGCCTGCCATGATGGCACTGCCAAGGGCTTCTTTGGACCAACCGGGGTCGATCCCGAGGAGCGTGGCAAGGGCATCGGCGATGCGCTGCTGATGAGCACGCTATGGGGCATGCGCGAGGCCGGCTACGGCTACGCCATTATCGGCGATCCTGGCCCGGTGGCGTTCTACACCAAACGCCTCGACGCCATCGAGATTCCTAACTCCAAACCCGGCGTCTATGCTGGCTTGCTGCCGCGGCTCTGACGATGGCGCAGCAGGCGATGGAGGGCACACTGGAACAGCGCCGAAGGCGGTTACCCGAGCTGCGTAACTGGGCGGTCTACGCGGCGCTGCTGCCGGCGGCACTGATCGCCATTCTCGCCTATGTCGGCACCGTCATCTGGACGGTGTGGATGTCGTTCACCTCGTCCAAGCTCGTGCCGACCAACAGCTTTGCTGGCACCATGCAGTACCAGCGGCTGTTCGCCGATGCGAAGTGGCAGATCTCGATCTCCAACCTGTTCTTCTACTGCTCGATCTTCATCGTCGTCAGCCTGGTGCTGGGATTCCTGCTCGCCGTGGCGCTCGACCAGCGGGTGAAGGCGGAGGGAGCGTTCCGCACGCTGTTCCTCTATCCGCAGGGCATGTCGTTTATCGTCACCGGCCTCGTCTGGCAGTGGATCATGAACCCGACGCTGGGGTTGCAGCGGGTAGCGATCGACCTCGGCTTTGCCGGGCTGCGGCTCGACTGGATCATCGACCCCGATCTCGCCATCCTGGTGCTGGTGATGGCCGGCACCTGGCAGGCCTCGGGGCTGGTGATGGCGCTGCTGCTTGCCGGGTTGCGCGGCATCGATCCGCAGCTCTGGAGCGCGGCGCAGCTCGAGGGCGTGCCGCGCTGGCGCTACTATTTCCACATCGTCCTGCCGCAGCTGAAGCCGATGCTGATCACCGCGACGATCCTGCTCACTCTCGCCGGGGTGAAGGTCTACGAGCTGGTCATCGCCATGACCAATGGCGGCCCCGGCATGGCGACCGAGGTGCCCACCAAGTACATCATGGAATACCTGTTCCGCCGCGCCAATGTCGGGCTGGCGATGAGCGCCGCGACGGTGCTGCTGATCACCGTCAGTGCGATCGTCGTGCCCTATGTCTACGTGCAGTATTTCCGCAAGCCCAAACGGAGGGCCGGGGCATGAGCGAGCCAGCCACCATGCCGATGGGCGACGGGCCGAGCGGCCCGGCGCCGGCACGCCGCGGCATCGGCCGTGTTGGGCTCTACGTGTTCCTGATCGGCGCCGGGCTGTTTTTCGCCCTGCCGCTCTACGTGATGATCATCACCTCGCTGAAGGGGATGCCCGAGATCCGCGTCGGCAACATCTTCGCTTTGCCGCAGGCGCCCAGTCTCGATGCCTGGAGCAAGGCCTGGTCCAGCGCCTGCACCGGGCTCAACTGCGACGGCATCAGCGTCGGGTTCTGGAACTCGGTGCGTATTCTGATCCCCAGCGTCGTGCTGCCGATCGCGCTCGCCGCCTGGACTGGCTACGCGCTGTCGTTCTGGAAGGCGCGGGGCGCCGAGGTGATCTTCGGCATCCTGCTGGTCGGCGCCTTCATCCCCTACCAAGTGTTTCTCTACCCAATGGTGCGGGCGTTTTCGAGCGTCGGGCTGTTCGGCACGCTGCCGGGGATCGTTCTCGTGCACACCATTTTCGGGCTGCCGATCCTCACCCTGATGTTCCGCAACTTCTTCATCGGGCTGCCGATCGACCTGGTGAAGGCGGCGCGCATCGACGGCGCCAATTTCGCGCAGATCTTCATCTTCGTCATGCTGCCGCTGGCGGTGCCGATCATCGTGGTGTCGGTGATCATGCAGGCGACCAGCGTCTGGAACGACTTCCTGTTCGGCCAGGTGTTCGCTGGTCCGGACAACCTGCCGATGACCGTGCAGCTCAACAACGTCGTCAATTCGACCCTCGGCGAGAAGGAGTACAACGTGAACATGGCGGCGACCATGATCACCGCGCTGCTGCCGCTGGCGGTCTACTTCCTCTCAGGACGCTGGTTTGTCCGCGGTATCGCGGCCGGCGCGGTCAAGGGTTAGCAAAATGGCCAGTGTATCGGTCCGCAGTCTCGACATCGCCTATGGCGAGCTCAAGGTCATCGACGAGCTGAGCGTCGAGATCGCCGACGGCGAGTTCGTCGTGCTGCTCGGCCCCTCCGGCTGCGGCAAGTCCACCCTGCTCAGCACCATCGCCGGGTTGACCCCGCTCACCGCCGGCCAGATCTGGCTCGACGGCCGCAACGTCACCTGGACCGAGCCCAAGGATCGCGGCATCGGCATGGTGTTCCAGTCCTACGCGCTCTATCCGACCATGAGCGTGCGGCAGAACCTGTCGTTCGGGCTCAGGATGGCGGGCACCCCGAAGCCCGAGATCGCCCGGCGCGTTGGCGCGGCGGCGGCCCTGTTGCGGCTCGAGCCGCTGCTCGACCGGCGGCCATCGGAACTTTCGGGCGGACAGCGGCAGCGCGTTGCCATCGGCCGGGCCCTGGTGCGCGATGTCGGGGTCTACCTGTTCGACGAGCCGCTCTCCAACCTCGACGCAAAGCTCCGCAGCGACCTCAGGGTCGAGCTCAAAAAGCTGCATGCCGAACTCAAGTCGACGATGATTTATGTCACCCACGACCAGATCGAGGCGCTGACCCTGGCTGATCGCGTCGCGGTAATGCATGGCGGGGTGATCCAGCAATTCGCTACGCCGCGCGAGATCTACCGCCGGCCGGCCAACCGCTTCGTCGCCGGTTTCGTCGGCTCGCCGGCAATGAACTTCGTCACCGGCAGGTTCGCCTCCGTAGGCGGGCCGAGCCTGCAGCTCGATGATGGCAGCCGCGTCGACCTCGGTCGCTATGGCTTCAGTGGCACGCCGCGTGACGGCCAGCAGCTGGAACTGGGGGTGCGGCCCGAGCAACTGGCATTGCGACCGCCTGAGGCGGATGAATCCACCTTGCAGATGGTGGTCGGCATCGAAGAGCCGATGGGTGCCGATACGCTGATCTGGGGGCAGGTGGCCGGGCGGAACTTTTCGGTCCGCGTCGAGCCCGATGCCAGCTTCGCTGTCGACAGCCGCCTGCCGGTGTCGTTCTCGGCAGCGCATGCCTCGCTGTTCGATGCCGAGAGCGGGGCGAGAGTCTGACTGTTCTGCTCGGTGGCTTACCCCTCACCCGTCTCGGCCTACCTGCGATCCATTCCTCTCCCCGACGGGGAGAGGAATGGGGGAGATCGCCGCGCTCTCAGGGTTCTTCTCCCCGTCGGGGAGAAGGGCGCGTAGCGCCGGATGAGGGGTAAGCCACGATGGCTGGGCAGTCCTCGTGGTTCAACTCACAGGAAACGCGTCAAGCGCCGACCGTGGCGCGGGCCGGGACGTGAGTATCGAGGAACTCCTGCGTCCCGCGCAGCAGCAGTTCCATGGTCTGGCGGGCGCGGCTCGGGTCGCGGTCCCGGATCGCTTCGTAGACGTCTTCGTGCCGGGCCAGCATCACCGCATAGGGCTCGCTCGAGATGCGATAGCTGGTGAGCAGGCCCACACCGATCAGGTTGCCCATCTGCAGCAGCAGGTCGTTATGGGCGGCGGCGAGGATGGCGCGATGGAACGCCAGGTCGGCCTCGATGGCGCCGTCGCCGGAGGAACTGGCGCTCTCCATCGCCGCAATGGCAGTGCCGATAACCCCGATCTCTTCGTCGGTAGCCCGCGTCGCGGCGAGATGCGCAGCGCGCGGCTCGATCATCGAGCGGATTTCGAACAGCTCGGCGAAGAACTGCTGCGGCGGCATCGAGGCGTAACGCCAGGTCAGCACCGAGACGTCGAGCAGGTTCCAGTTCATCGGCGGCAGCACGCGGATGCCGGTGCGGGTACGCGATTCGAGCAGCCCCTTGGCCGCCAGGCTCTTCACCGCCTCGCGGATCACCGAGCGGCTGGCCTCGAACTCCCTGCCGAGATCGGCCTCGTTGGGGAACGGGTCGCCGGGCTTCAGGTCGCCACGCACGATGCGCGTGCCGATTTCCTCGACCACATGGGCGAAGAGGCTGCGCTTCTTGCCTTTGCCGAGCAACAGGCTGGAGGGCGTAAGGTTCGTCATGGTGTGAGGAAAATACCGATCGTTGCGACTTGACAAGGGTAGACATCATTTATCATATAATATCATAATGAAAAGCGGAAATCGCGCCGAAGGGCGATGATTGCCCGCCACCGTCCCGTTCTCTTGCCCAATGGTTTTCATGCGCTCCGTTTCCGACCTCGACACGCCCTCCGTCACCATCCTGATCGACCGGGTGCAGGCCAATATCGATCGCATCCAGGCCATGGTGGCCGGCGCCGGTTTCGCCAACCGGCCGCACATCAAGACCCACAAGATCCCGCAGATTGCGCGCATGCAGATCGCCGCCGGGGCAGTCGGCCTCACCTGCCAGAAGCTCAGCGAAGCGGAAGCCTTCATCGATGCCGGCGTCGCCGATGACATCCTCATCACCTTCAACATCGTCGGCGAAAAAAAGCTCGAACGGCTGATGGCGCTGTCGGCCCGGATCAAGCGCCTGGCGGTGGTAGCCGACAGCGAGACGGTGCTGCGCGGCATCAGCGCCGCGGCGCTCCGCCACGACCGGGTGGTGCCGTTCCTCGTTGAATGCGACACCGGCTTCGGACGCAATGGCGTGCAGTCGCCGGCCGCGGCGCTGGCCCTCGCACAGCTCTCGGCGAACCTGCCCGGCGTGCGCTTCGAGGGCGTGATGACCTATCCCGTGGGCACCCCGGCAGCGAAGGCGTTCCTCGTCGAAACCCTCGCGCTGTTCGAAGCGGCCGGCATCGCTGTGCCGATCGTCTCTGGCGGCGGCTCGCCGGCGCTCACCAGCCTCGCCGATTTCCCCATGCTCACCGAGCACCGGGCCGGCACCTACGTCTACAACGACGTGATGATGATGGCCTCGGGTGTTGCCGGCTGGGATGATTGTGCGCTGCAGGTTCGCGCCACCGTGGTCAGCCGTCCATCGCCGGATCGCGCCATCATCGACGCCGGCTCCAAGGTGCTGACGCGCGAGCAGTACTACGTCAAGGATTTCGGCCGGGTAGTCGAGTATCCCGATGCGGTGGTGGTAAACCTCTCCGAGGAGCACGGGATGATCGATCTGTCGCGCTCGGCCAACAAGCCCGAGGTCGGTGATGTGGTGAGCATCATCCCCAACCACTGCTGCGTCGTCTCCAACATGGTCGACCGGGTCTATGTGGTGCGCGGCGACGAAGTGATCGACATCTATCCGGTGGCGGCGCGCGGGGCGGTGTGGTGATGGCGGGCATCGAGCGCTTCGGCAGTTTTCGCGGGCCCGGCGACCGCACCATGCCGTTCTCCAAGGCGACGCGCGCCGGTGAATTCGTCTTCGCCTCCGGACAGATCCCGGTCGGCGCCGATGGCGAAGTGGTCAGCGGCGGCATCATCGAGCATACCGAGCAGACCATGCAGAACCTGATCGCGGCTTTGGCGCTGGCGGGCGCCGAACTGAGCCAAGTGGTCAAATGCACCGTGTGGCTCGAGGATGCGCGCGATTTCGCCAGCTTCAACAAGGTGTTCCTCAAGTATTTCGGCGACCACATGCCGGCCCGCTCCTGCGTCGAGTCCCGGCTCATGGTGGCTGGCAAAGTCGAGATCGACGCGATCGCCTATCTCGGCTGAGTTGCCCAACCTGCCGCGTTGCAGCGGCGCACTTTCAAGGCGTACGCCAAAGGCGAAACGCCGGACTTTCAGGAGACGGTCGTGACCGACGGATACGAAAAGCTCGAGCTCTATATCGACGGAGAATGGACCCGGGGCACCGGCGGTTCGGAACAGGTGATCAACCCGGCGAACGAGGAGGTCATCGGCATATTGCCGCATGCCTCGACCGCCGATCTCGACCGGGCGCTGGCGGCGGCCGAGCGCGGGCTGGCGGTGTGGCGGCAATCGACGCCGGACGAGCGCTCGGCGCTGCTGCGCCGCGTCGCCGGCATGGTGCAGGCCGAGGCGCCGCGCATCGCGAGGATCACCACCCTCGAGCAGGGCAAGCCGCTGCACGAGGCGATGGACGAGATCAACGGTATTGCCGGCGAACTCGAGTGGATGGCCGGCGAAGCGCTGCGGGTGTTCGGCCGCGTGCTGCCGCCGACCAGCGAAGGGCTGGTGCGCGAAGTCCGGCACGAGCCGATCGGCGTGGTGCTGGGACTGTCGCCGTGGAACTTCCCTGCGACGCTCCCGGCGGTGACCATCGCCCATGCGTTGGCCGCCGGTTGCTCGATCATCGTCAAGCCGGCCGAGGAAACCCCCGGCTCGCTGATCGCGGTGGCGCGGCTGTTCGAGGCAGCAGGGCTGCCCAAGGGCGTGCTCAATGTGGTGTTCGGCGTCCCGTCGGAGATTTCCACTTACCTGATTGCCTCGCCGATCATCCGCAAGGTGGCGTTCACCGGCTCGGTGCCGGTGGGACGCGAGATCTACCGGCTCGCCGCCGCCGGCATGAAGAAGGTGACGCTGGAACTCGGTGGCCACGCCCCGGTGATCGTCTTTGACGACGTCGATGTCGACCAGGTGGTGAAGATCACCGCCAGCTCGAAATTCGCCAATGCCGGGCAGGTCTGCGTCTCGCCGGCCCGCTTCTACGTGCACGAGGCGGTGGCCGATCGCTTCATTGACCGCTTCACTGACTTTGCCAGCGGCCTCAAGGTCGATAACGGCCTCGCTGCCGGCGTGCAGATGGGCCCGATGGCCAATGCCCGTCGCATCGCCGCCATGGAAGAGCTGATGGCCGATGCCGAGGCGCGCGGCGCCACCGTCCATACCGGCGGCAAGCGCATCGGCAATCGCGGCTTCTTCTTCGAGCCGACCGTGCTGAGCAATGTCTCAGAAGAGGCGCGGATGATGAATATCGAGCCGTTCGGCCCGATCGCGCCGATCAACCGCTGGAGCAGTTTCGACGAGGTGGCACGGCTCGCCAACCGGCTACCCTATGGGCTGACTGCCTATGCGTTCACCCAGTCGCAGGCTCGGGCCGACCAGGTATCCGAGGCGCTCGAAGCCGGCATGGTCGGGCTCAACACCATGTCGGTGGCCGGCTCGATGGTGCCGTTCGGCGGGGTCAAGGATTCCGGCGTCGGCCGCCGCGGTGGCACCGAAGGCCTCTACGAATACCTCTCGACCAAAACGGTGTCACACCGTCGATGAAACGACCGGTGACGATGGCGAAAGCTCCGTCATCGACGTTGACTCTGAATTATAAGATAATATGATCAATGGCACGCGCGACGGGGATTGTCGGTACCGCGTGTCGGGAAACAGGGGTCTGAAACATGCGCATCAAGTTGGGACTTTATCTGGGTACTGCCCTCGCGGCTCTCGTCGCGGGGTCTGCTCACGGCCAGGAGCTCAAGGCCGAAGTGATGCACCAGTGGACGTCGGCCGGTGAGGCGGCGGCAGTCAAGGTGCTGGCCGACCGGTTCACCGCTGCCGGCGGCGAATGGGTGGACGCCGCGACCACCGGCGGCGAGAACCTGATGGCGGTCGAGATCGCCCGCGTCACCGGCGGCAACCCGCCGACCTCGATGCAGTTCCCGCTCGGCGCCGAGATGGTCTCGTTGGCGAGCCAGGGCCTGCTGCAGAACCTAGATACCGTCGCTGCGGACGGCAAATGGGCCGACGTGCTGCCCAAAATCTTCCTCGATGCCATCACCTACGAGGGCCACATCTACGCCGCGCCGGTGAACAATCACGGCCAGAACTGGCTCTGGTACAACAAGAAGGTGCTGGCCGATGCCGGCGCCGCCGAGCCCAAGACCTGGGACGAGTTCTTCGCCGCCGCCGACAAGCTGAAGGCCGCCGGCGTTATCCCGGTGGCAGTGGGCGGCCAGGCCTGGCAGCTGCGCATCGTGTTCAGTGGCTTCCTCGCCTCGAAGGGTGGGGCCGAGCTCTACAACAAGGTGCTCGGTGATCGCGACGAGGCGGCGATCCGCTCGCTCGAGTTCAAGAGCGTGGTCGAGACGTTCCAGAAGCTGCGCGACTATGCCGATCCGGGCAATGCCAACCGCGATTGGAACGTCGCCACCAACATGGTGATATCGGGCGAAGCCGGCTTCAACTTCATGGGTGATTGGGCCAAGGGCGAGTTCTCCGCCGCCGGCCAGACCGCCGGCACTGAATACGGCTGCGTGTTGCTCAACAATGGCGGCGCCAGCAACTTCATCATGAGCGGCGACATCTTCGTCTTCCCCACTCACAAGGATGACGGCCAGCTCGCGGCGCAGAACCTCCTCGCCACGGTGATGATGGATCCTGAGACGCAGGCGCTGTTCAACGCCCAGAAGGGCTCGGTGCCGGCCCGCATCGATGTCGATGCCTCGAGCGTCGATGCCTGCACCCAGTACGGCCTCAGCGTGCTGGCGGTGCCGGCGCAGCAGTTGGGCAGTGTCGAATTCCTCGGCACCGGTGACTTCGTCGGCGCCTATGGCGACCTGGTGGGCCAGCTCTGGGTCGATACCAGCATGACCGCCGACCAGTTCGTCGATCAGCTCGTCACCATCGCCACCACCATCGAGTAAGCTCGCAAACCAGCTCCCGATGACAACCCCACCGTCATCGCAAGGACGCCGGCGCTCCCTCCTTCTCCGCGCCGGCGTCCACTTTTCTTTGAGGTACCAAGACGCATGCCCGACCCTATGGCCGACCGTATCGACCAGGTCTTCGACGCCGCCCTCGGCCCCCGGATCGCCGGCGCAGTGCTGATCGTGGCCGAGCATGGCGAGATCGTCTACCAGCGCGCAGGAGGCTTTGCCGATCGCGATGCAGGCAAGGTGACGGCGCTCGATACGATCTTCCGGCTCGCTTCGCTGTCAAAGCCCGTCACCGCCACCGCTTGCCTCGCCATGGTCGATCGCGGCGAGCTGCGGCTCGACGACGTGGTCACCCGCTTCCTGCCGCAGTTCCGGCCGCGCCTCGCCGATGGCAGCACACCCGACATCACCATCCGGCAGCTGCTCACCCACACCTCGGGCCTCACCTATCGCTTCGCGCAATGGCCGGGCGGTTCCTACCACCTCGCCAACGTCTCCGACGGGCTCGACCAGCCCGGGCTCGACATCGAGGAGAACCTCCGTCGCATCGCGTCGGCGCCGTTGCAGTTTGTGCCGGGCCGCCAGTGGGGCTACTCGGTCGGCATCGACGTCCTGGGGCACATCCTCGCGGTGGTGCGCGGCACCACGCTGGGGGCCGTGCTCGCCGACCTGGTAACCGGGCCGCTCGGCATGCGCGACACCGGCTTCACCGTCGCCGACCCAGCCCGGCTGAGTTTTGCCTATGCTGACAATCCCTATGGCGCGCCGGTGCCGATGGACGAAACCCACTCGGTGCCGCGGCCAACCGAGCCGCCGACGCTCTATTCGCCCGGCCGCGTGCTCGACTCACGTTCGTTCCAGTCCGGCGGCGCCGGCCTGACCGGCACCGCCCCGGATTTCATCCAATTCCTCGAAGCGCTGCGCACCGGCCACCCGTCGCTGCTCAAGGCGCCGACGCTCGAGGCGGCGCTCCGCAACCAGATCGGCGACATCTCCGGCGATGCCGGCGGCAATGGTTGGCGCTTCGGCTTTCTCGGTGGCGTGCTGATCGACCCGGCATTGGCGGCGACCCCGCAATCGGCCGGGACGTTCTATTGGGGCGGCGCGCACGGCAATACCTGGTTCGTCGATCCGCAGCGCGAGCTGAGCTTCGTCGGTCTCACCAACACCGCGGTCGAGGGTGTCGATGGGCGCTTCCCGCGTGACATCCGCGACGCCATCTACGGTGTGTGAGAGGGTCAGCCATGCAGCAGTCCGCCTTCAGCCTCGCGGGGCGCAAGGTCATCGTCACCGGTGCCAATACCGGCATCGGGCAGGGCATCGCCCTTGCCGTCGCCGAGGCCGGCGGGGAGGTGATCGGTATGGCCCGCTCGCCCCTCACCGAGACGGCAGAGCTGGTGGCGCACGCTGGCGGCAAGCTTGTTCAGGTCCATTGTGATCTCAGCGACACCACGGTGGCACGTGCGCGGCTGGCCGAACTGCTGGCAGAGCATGGCCCGGTGCACGGGCTGGTCAACAATGCCGGTATCATCCGGCGCGCCGATGCCGTGCAGCATAGCGAGCACGATTGGGACGACGTGCTGCAGCTCAATCTCAAGCTGGTCTTCGTCCTGAGCCAGGTTTTCGCCGCCGCGGCGATCGAGCGCCGGCAGCCTGCCCGGATCGTCAACATTGCCTCGCTGCTGAGTTTCCAGGGCGGCATCCGTGTCGCCGCCTACGCCGCGAGCAAGCACGGTGTCGCTGGCTTGACCAAGGCCGTGGCCAACGAGTGGGCCCCACATTCCATCAACGTCAACGCCATCGCGCCCGGCTATGTCACTTCCAACAATACCGAAGCGCTGCGCGGCGATCCGGACCGTTCCGCCGCGATCCTCGCTCGCATCCCCGCCGGCCGTTGGGGCGCGCCGGCCGATATCGGCAATGTCGCGGTATTCCTCCTTGCGGACGCCTCGAGCTACATGTCGGGGGCGATTGTGCCGGTCGATGGTGGCTGGCTCGGAAGATAGGTACTGCCGCCCCGTTCCCTTTCGTCCCCGAGTCTGATTTGACGAGCCCGTTCAATACCTCCCGGGAGCTCTCGCTTTGACCCAGTCGCCGCATGATGTCTTTGCCGAGGCGCTCGCCACCTACCAGACCGAGCGCGATGTCGGCGCAGCACTGCATCGCCTGGCCGAGGCACTGGTCGGGGTGAAGCTCTTCACCATGACCGCCGACAATCCCTCCGGCGGTTATGTCCGGCGGGTCTATTCGAGCGACGAGGTGGCCTATCCGGTGCTCGGCACCAAGCCGATCGTCTTCGACGATACCTATGAGAAGATGCGCACCGAGCGCTTCATCTACTCGGCCAACTCGGTCATCGAGATGGAGAACGACTTTCCCGATCTGACGCTGATCCGCTCGCTCGGCTGCGGCTCGGCCATCAATATCCCGGTCGTTGCCGGAGGCGAGATGCTGGGGAGCGTCAATTTGCTCGACATTGAAGGCGCCTATCCGCGCGACAAGGTCGAAGCGGCGCGCGCCCTCGTCATCCCGGCTGCCGCCTGCTTCCTGATCCTGCGCAGCCGCTTCACCATCTGAGCAGTTGCGTCGGCGCCGCCAAGGTGCTGATATGTCCCAATTATAGTGGGGCTAAAGTTTTGCGAGTCTGTGGCCAGGTGGGGTCGTCCAAGTGACGGCCTATGTGGTGCAACGTCTGTTGCTGATGCTGGTGACCTTGTTCGCCATCATCACGCTGACCTTCTTTCTCATGCACGCCGTGCCCGGAGGCCCGTTCACCTCCGAAAAGATGCTGCAGCCCGAAATCCAGGCGGCGCTCAACGCCAAGTATCACCTCGATGATCCGCTCTGGCTGCAATACCTGACCTACCTCAAGGGCGTCCTGAGCTTCGATCTCGGCCCCTCGTTCAAATATGCCGGGATGAGCGTCAACGAGATCATCGCCGAGGGCCTGCCGGTGACCATGAAGACCGGCGCGCTGGCGCTGATCTGCGTGGTGGCGCTCGGCGTGCCGCTCGGCATCGTCGCAGCGCTCAACCGCAACCGCTGGCCCGATACGTTGGTGATGGTGATCGCCACCATCGGCGTCGCGGTGCCCTCCTATGTCATCGCCACTGTGGCGCTCTATGTCTTCGCGCTGCGGCTCGGCTGGGTGCCGACCTTCGGGCTCGATGACTGGCGCGGCTACTTCCTGCCGGTCTTCGCGCTGTCGGGTTTCTGGATTTCGTTCATCGCTCGGCTGGCCCGTTCCAGCCTGCTCGAGACGTTGCAGCAGGACTACATGATGACCGCCAAGGCCAAGGGGCTGAAGCGCGGCACGGTGCTCATCAAGCATGGTCTCCGCAACTCACTGATCCCGGTGGTGACGGTGCTCGGTCCGGTGGTCGCCAACCTCCTCACCGGCTCCTTCGTCATCGAGCAGATCTTCGCGCTGCCCGGCATCGGCCGGCACTTCGTCTTGTCGATCACCAACCGCGACTACACCGCCATCATGGGCATCACCATCTTCTATGCTGCAGTGCTGATGGTGATGATCTTCATCGTCGACATGCTCTATCTCGTGCTCGACCCGCGCATCAAATACCGGGCCGACGCCAAATGACCGACACCCAGATTGCACCCGAAATGTGGGCCCCGGCGATGCGCGACGGCGCGGCGGCCGAGTATATCGCCGCCCCCAGCCTGACTTTCTGGCAGGATGTGCGGAAGCGCCTCTGGGCCAATAAGCCTGCGATGCTGGGGCTCGGCTTCATCATCGTATTGGTGCTGGCGGCGATCTTCGGGCCGATGCTGTCGCGGCACACCTATTTCGAGCAAAACCTCAAGCTCTCCAACGTACCGCCGCTGTTTCAGACCTATACGGTGACCGACGGCACCGGGGCGACGACACGCTTCTTTTTCAACTCCGGCAACCTCAACCTCTATGAAGTGACGCCGTCAGGCGAAGTCGCGGGGCTCATCCGGCCCGCCAAGAAAGACCTGATCAAGAAGCAGCAGCAGTTCAAGTTCGGCGACCAGCAGGTGCTGCTCGATACCGCCAAACAGCAGCTGAGCTTTGCCGATGGCACCGCGCTCGTCCCCACTGGCTGGCAGTGGAACATGAGCAATGTGCTCGGTACCGACCAGCTCGGCCGCGACGTGCTGGCGCGCCAGCTCTACGGCGCCCGCATCTCGCTGACCGTGGCCTTCGTCGCCACGCTGGTGAATTTCTTCATCGGGGTATTCTACGGCGGCCTCGCCGGCTATCTCGGCGGCAAGGCCGACACCATCATGATGCGTATCGTCGAGGTGATCTCGACCATCCCGCTCACCCTCTACGTCATCCTGATCATGGTGGTGTTCAACTCCGGCTTCCTGTCGGTGGTGCTGGCCATCGGCTCGGTCTACTGGGTCGATATGGCGCGCATCGTGCGCGGCCAGATCCTCACCCTGAAGCAGCAGGATTACGTCGCTGCCGCCCGCACCATGGGCGCCAGCACACCGCGCATCCTGGTCCGGCACCTGCTGCCCAACTCGGTCGGTCCGATCCTCGTTACCCTCACCATGCTGATTCCCAGCGCCATCTTCATCGAGAGCTTCATGAGCTTCATCGGCCTCGGCGTCACTCCGCCGGAAGCCAGCTGGGGCACCCTGACCTCCGAGGCGGTGGAGACGCTGCGCGCTTACCCCTACCAGCTGTTCTTCCCGGCCGCCGCCATCAGCCTCACCATGTTCGCCTTCAACTTCCTCGGCGATGGTTTGCGCGATGCGCTTGATCCGAGGCTTCGCACATGACCACTCCACTCCTTTCGGTCAGTGATCTCTCGACCAGCTTCTTCACCTCGCGCGGCGAGGTGAAAGCGGTGCGCGGCGTTTCGTTCGAGCTGCGTCCGGGCGAGATCCTCGGCATTGTCGGCGAGTCCGGCTCGGGCAAGTCGATCACCTGCATGAGTCTGATGGGCCTATTGCGCAGCAGCGGCCGCGTGATCGATGGCCGCGCGCTGTTCGAGGGCAGGGACCTGCTGACGCTCGACGAAGACGCGCTCAGCGCTTTGCGCGGCAACGACATCTCGATGATCTTCCAGGATCCGATGACCTCGCTGAACCCGACGCTGAGCGTCGGCGAGCAGGTGATCGAGACCATCCTCAGGCACCGCAAGGTCAGCCGCGCTGAGGCGCGCGCGCGGGCCGTCGAACTGTTCGAGCTGGTGCGCATCCCCTCGGCTGCGAAACGCCTGAAGTCCTACCCGCATGAATTCTCCGGCGGCATGCGGCAGCGGGTGATGATCGCCATTGCGCTCGCCTGCGACCCGAAGCTCTTAATCGCCGACGAGCCGACCACCGCCCTCGACGTCACCATTCAGCGCCAGATCCTGGCGCAGCTCAAGGAGTTGCAGGGCCGGCTCGGCATGGCGGTGATCCTCATCACCCATGATCTCGGCGTCATCGCCGAAACCGCCGACCGGGTGCTGGTGATGTATGGCGGCATGGTGATGGAGGAGGGGCCGGTGCGCCAGCTCTTCGCCAGGCCGTCGCATCCCTACACGCGCGGCCTGCTCGCTTCGATCCCGGACCTGCGCGACGACACCCATCACCGGCTGACCCCGATCCCCGGCTCGCCCCCCGATATGCTGCGCCCGCCCAAGGGTTGCCCGTTTGCGCCGCGCTGTCCGCACGCCATGGCGCAGTGCAACGCCGCGCTGCCGCCGCTCTACGATGCAGCCGAGGGGCACCGCGCCCGCTGCTGGCTGCACCACCCCGAAGCGCCGCGCGTCGCCGGCATCACCGCCGAGCTCGTCCCCGCATGACCGATACCCCGCTGGTCGAACTCAAGAACCTCACCAAGCATTTCTCGCTGCCGGGCGACCTGTTTGGCCGCAACCGCCCGCTGCTCAAGGCCGTCGACGGCATCGACCTCGAAATCCGCCGTGGCGAAACGCTCGGCCTCGTCGGCGAAAGCGGCTGCGGTAAGTCCACCCTGGCGCGCACCCTGATCCGGTTGTTCCAGCCGACCTCGGGGCAGATGCTGTTCGATGGCGCCGATATCGCCGAGCTGCCGGAGCGACAACTGGTGCCGTATCGCCGGCGCATGCAGATGATCTTTCAGGATCCCTATGCCTCGCTCAATGGCCGCATGACGGTGGCGAGCCTCATTGCCGAGCCGCTGGAGATCGCCGGCATCGGCACGCCGGCCTCGCGAGCCCAGCGGGTTGCCGAGCTGCTGGCGCGGGTCGGCCTCAATGCCGACCATGCGCATCGCTTCCCGCACGAGTTCTCCGGTGGCCAGCGCCAGCGCATCGGCATCGCCCGCGCCATTGCGCTCAACCCCGAGCTGGTGATCTGCGACGAGCCGATCTCGGCGCTCGACGTGTCGATCCAGGCCCAGGTGGTCAACATGCTCGAGGACCTGCAGGCGGAGCTGGGCCTCACCTACCTGTTCATCACCCACGACCTGTCGATGGTGCGCCACATCTCCGACCGCATCGGGGTGATGTATCTGGGCAAGATCGTCGAGCTCGCCTCCAACGACACGCTCTATCGCGCGCCCGCCCACCCCTACACTCAGGCACTGCTCGCCTCGATCCCGGTGGCCGATCCCGAAGCACGCCGCGAAGTGGCGCCGATGCGCGGCGAGATCCCGAGCCCGATCGACATTCCGTCCGGTTGCCGTTTCCGCACCCGTTGCCCTTTCGCCACCGAGCTCTGCGCCCGGGTCGAGCCGCCGCTCAGCGATGTCGGCGGCGGGCACCTCGCCGCCTGCCACTATGCTGCCGAGGTGATGGCCGGCCGGGCGGTGGCCGCTTGATGGAGCAGATTTTTGACTTTCAACAGGGCCGGACAACGGCCCGCAAAACAGGAGAGAAATCTATGCTTAAGCGATTGCTGCCGCTCTGTGCGGCGGCTCTGCTGGCCTCGGTCGGTCCGGTCTGGGCGGCCGGCGAGCTGACCTATGTGGTCAACAACGAATCCGCCGCCTACGATCCGGGCACCACGGCCGAGACCTTCGCCGCGCCGATCATCGGCAACGCCTTCGAAGGCCTGGTGAAATACGCCTCGGATGGTGCCGTGGTGCCGGCTCTGGCCGAGAGCTGGACCATCAGCGATGATGGTCTCACCTACACCTTCAAGCTGCGCGCCGACGCCAAGTGGTCGGACGGCAAGCCCGTCACCGCGGGCGATTTCGTCTATGCCTGGAAGCGTGTGCTGACCCCGGCCTCGGGCGCCAAGAACAGCCAGATGCTCTACGGCATCGTCGGCGCCGAAGAGTTCTATGCTGATCAGAGCAAGGACAATGTCGCCATCTCGGCCACCGACGACCACACGCTGACCTTCACCCTGAAGCAGCGCGTCCCCTACATGCTGCAGCTGCTCGGCTACTCGGTCTACTTCCCGGTGCGCGAGGACGTCGTCGCCGCCGACCCGGAGGGCTGGACCCGGAAGCCTGCGAGCTATATCGGCACCGGCCCGTTCCGCGTCACCGCGATGAACTTCGGCGAGTCGATCGTCCTCGAAAAGAACCCGGAATACTACAACGCCGCCAATGTCAGCCTCGACAAGCTGACCTTCCGGCTGATCCCCGATCCGGCGACGGCGCTTGCCGCCTACGAGGCCGGTGATGTCGATGGCGTCGAAGCGGTGCCGGCCCCGGAAATCCCGCGTCTCGCCTCGGAAGACAATAACGGCTTCCTGGTCGTGCCGGCGCTCGGCACCACCTACGCCTTCTTCAACCCGCACCAGAAGCCGCTCGACGATGTCCGCGTCCGCAAGGCGCTGTCGATGGCCATCGACCGCGAGGAGATTGTCGAGTTCGTGCTGCAGTCGGCCGATATCCCGGCCATGGCGCTGGTGCCGCCCGGCATGAACGTCGCCGGCGAGGATTTCCGCGACGGCTCCGACACCTTCGGGCTCGCCCCGACCGCCGAGGTCGATGCCGCCAAGGCTCTGCTCGCCGAGGCCGGCTATCCTGATGGTGCCGGCTTCCCCGAGACGGTGTACGTCACCTACTCGTCGCCGCCGATCGAGAAGCTGCTCGAAGCCATCCAGCAGATGTGGAAGAAGAACCTCAACATCGACGTCAAGATCCAGGCGTCGGAGTGGCAGGTATTCTACCCCGAAGTGCAGAAGGTCGAGTACCAGATCGCCCAGATGGGCTGGGGCGCCGACTATCCGCACCCGATGACCTTCCTCGACAACTTCGTCACCGGCAGTGCCAACAACCTCGCCAACTGGTCGAACGCCGACTACGACAAGCTGATCGCCGACGCCAAGTCGACCAATGACGAGAAGCAGTCGCTGGCCGATATGCGCGCCGCCGAGGCGCTGATCATGAACGACGCAGTGATCCTTCCGCAGTATCACCGCAACCAGTACATGATGATGAAGCCCTACGTGAAAGGCTTCTGGCGCTCGCCGCTGAACACCCCGTATTTCGACGCGGTCACCATCGAGAAGTAAGTTCGGTCTTGCCCGAACTGATGAACCCCGGTCTCGCGAGAGGCCGGGGTTTTTGTTTGGGTATTGTGTATTCCGCAAACCGTCGTGGCTTACCCCTCATCCGGCGCTACGCGCCACCTTCTCCCCGACGGGGAGAAGAACACCGATAGGCCGGATAGCCACCACTGTTCCTCTCCCCGTCGGGGAGAGGGTGGATCACGCATAGCGCGAGACGGGTGAGGGGTGGCTGGCACCGAGCATCGCATAAACATGATTTGACAAATCATGTTTTCGGCCGGAAAACACCCCGCCAATCAGCCTGGGGTCATCCATGTTCAACCGAGCCATTCTCGCCGCGCTTGCCGGCGCCATCATGCTGGCTGTTGCGCCCCTGGCGCAGGCCGTCGAAATCAAGCACGACCTCGGCACCACCGAGGTGCCCGATGCGCCCAAGCGCATCGTCGTGCTCGAATACAGCTTCGTCGACAGCCTCGCAGCCGTCGGCGTCGCCCCGGTGGGCATCGCTGATGACGACACGCGCGCCTCGATCGTTCCCGCCTACACGGCGATCATCGGCGACGACTGGAAATCGGTCGGCACCCGCAAATCGCCGAGCCTCGAAGTCATCGCCTCGCTGCAGCCCGACCTGATCATCGCCGATACCAGCCGACATGAAGCGATCTACGGCGCGCTCAGCGAAATCGCTCCGACCATCGTCTTCGACAGCCTCACCGGCACCTACCAGGTGGCGCTCGAGGCGGCCAGGACCATTGCCCACGCCGTCGGCAAGGACGCCGAGATGGCAGCCCGGCTCGCCGAACACGAAAAGAAGATGGCGGGCTTCAAGGCCGAGATCGGCGACGTCTCCGCCTGGTCGGCGCAGTTCATCGTCGACAATGGCGAAGGCATCTTCCTCCACTCCCCGGTGAGCTATAATGGCTCGCTGCTCGCCTGGTTCGGCTTCAAGAACAACATGCCGACCCCGGATGGCCACACCTATGAGGAAGCCATCGTCAAGACCTCGCTGGAGCAGCTCTCCGAGATCAATCCGCAGGTGATCCTCCGCGGCAAATATGCCGATCCGGGCCTCACCGACAGCTGGGTCGGCCAGCCGCTCTACGACAATGTCGAAGCGGTGAAGACCGGCAACGTCTTCGATGTGAACGCTCATGAATGGTCGCGCCTGCGCGGCGTCATCGCCTCGGAAGTGAGCGGCGCCAACCTCGTCGAGATCGTCAAGAACCTCAAGCAGTAAGCTTGCCCGTCGCCTTCCGCTTTGCCCTGCTTGCGGCAGCAGTGCTCATTGCAGCCCTGCTGTCGTTGACCATTGGGCAGCGCAGCGATGTCGGCATTTCCAACGTGCTGCAACTGCTGTTCGTCGACGACGGCAGTCTTGCCCGCTCGGCAGTAGTCGACCTGCGCCTGCCGCGCACCCTGATCGCCGGCCTGATCGGCATCAATCTCGGGCTTGCCGGGTTGGCGCTGCAGGCGGTGACCCGCAACCCGCTGGCCTCGGAATCGGTGCTCGGCATCAACCAGGGCGCGGCGCTGGGCGTAGCGCTGGGGCTAGTGTTTCCGGGGCTGCTGATCGGCAACCTCGATACCATGGCGATCATCGGTGCGGTGGTGGCCGGCGCTGTCACCTTCGGCATTGCCGGGGGCTTAGGCGGCCGGCTCGACTCGATGCGGCTGATCCTCGCCGGCGTCACCGTCGGCGCCTTCAGCTTCGCCTTCGTCCGCTTCACCTTCACGCTTGAGGACAATCTCTCGCGCCTCGTCCTGAGCTGGACTTCGGCCGATATCTCCGCCGCCCGCTTCGACCAGGCGCTGCCGCTGGTGTTATGGGCCGCCGGCGGGCTCACCATCAGCACCTTCATGGCGCACAGCTTCAACATCCTGGCGCTGGGCGACGGTGCCTCGCAGGGGCTCGGGGTCGATCCGCGCCGCATGCGCTTCATCGGCGCCATGCTCGCCGCCGTGCTCACCGGCGCGAGCGTTGCGGCGGCCGGGCCGGTGATGTTCGTCGGCCTCGTCATCCCGCATCTCTGCCGCCTGTGGTTCGGCTCCAACCATCGGCTGCTGGTGCCGGCGGTGGCGTTGGGCGGGGCAGGTTTGGTGCTGTTCGCCGACGTGGTTTCGAAGCTGGTACGCTTCCCCTACGAAACGCCGCTCGGGGTCATCTGCGCGCTGATCGGCGCGCCGTACTTCCTCTATGCGACATTGCGCGCGAGGCACATGGCATGAGCGCCGTGACGCACACCGCCGCGCCACCCCGCACCGCCCTTCGTGGTGTGGTCCTGATCGCGGCCCTCGTCGTCCTGGTGATTGTCGCGTCGCTGTGGAGCCTCAGCGTCGGCGCAGTGCCGATCCCGACCCAGACCATCATCAACACCCTGTTCAACCTCGATGGCGAACAGCAGACCTACATCATCATGAAATCGCGCCTGCCGCGCATGGTGCTGGCGCTGCTGGCGGGTGGCGCGCTGGCGCTGTCAGGCTCGATCATCCAGGCCGTGATCCGCAATCCGCTGGCCAGCCCCAACATCATCGGCATCAATTCCGGAGCCGCCCTGTTCGCGCTGGTGCTGGTGCTGGTGTTCCCTCAGATCCCGCAGGTCTGGATGCCGCTCGCCGCCTGTATCGGCGGGCTGACGGCCGCCGCCTTCGTCATGGTCGTGGCGCATTATCGCAACCTCTCGGCCATCCACCTGGCGCTGATCGGCGTCGCCGTCGGCTTCGTCTTCGAGGCCGGGGTCGATTACCTGCTGATCGTCTCCAACGACAGCGAAAGCTCGGCCCCGATGATCTGGCTCACCGGCTCGCTCTGGGGCCGCACCTGGGCCCACGTCATGATCAGCTGGGTGCCGCTCGTCGTCCTCAGCGCCGTGGCGCTGCTGCTCTCCTACCGGCTCGACCTGATCGCATTGGGCGAGGCGACCGCCACCGGGCTCGGGCTCAACGTGCCGCGCCAGCGCCTGTTGCTGCTGCTCGTTGCGACGCTGCTGGCCAGCGTCTCGGTCGCGGTGGTCGGGGTCATGGGCTTTATCGGGCTGATGGCGCCGCATATCGCCCGCCGCCTCGTCGGCGGGTCGCACCGGCTGATGCTGCCGGTGGCGGCGCTGGTCGGGATGCTGCTGGTGGTCTTGGCCGATGGCATCGGCCGCGCCATCGCCCCGCCGATCGAGGTCTCCGCCGGCATCATCGCTGCCCTGATCGGTGCGCCGTTCTTTATCTACATCATGCTGACCACGACTTCGGAGCAGGACTCATGAGCATCCTGGTCAAGGGCGTCACAGCCGGCTACGGCCGCGACCGCGCCATCGTCGAGAACATCGACCTGACCATCGCCACCGGCGAGGTGACCATCCTCATCGGCCCCAATGGCTGCGGTAAATCCACTCTGCTCAAGACCATCGGGCGCTTGCTGAAGCCGCGCACCGGCTCGATCCACGCCGATGAGCTGGACGTGCTGCGCAATCACCCCAAGCGCGTGGCGCGCACCATCGCCTACCTGCCGCAGAGCCCGGTGGTGCCGACAGCGATCACCGTCGAGCAGCTTGTCGGCTATGGCCGGGCCCCGCACCAGTCGCTGCTCGGCCTTCGCTCGCCACGGGATATCGAGCTGGTCGACCAGGCCATCACCGCCACCGGGCTCGAGGAGCTGCGCTTCAAACCGGTGGCCGAGCTTTCCGGCGGGCAACGGCAGCGCGCCTTCATCGCCATGGCGCTGGCGCAGGATACGCCCTACGTCATGCTCGACGAGCCGACCACCTTCCTCGACATCAAGCACCAGGTCGAAACCCTCGATCTCGTCCGCCAGTTGCACGGGGCAGGGCGGACCAGCATCGTCGTCCTCCACGACATCGCCCAGGCCGCCCGCTACGGCGACCGGCTGGTGGTGATGCACGAGGGGCGGATCGTTGCCGAGGGCAAGCCGGCCGATGTGCTGACGCCCAAGTTGATCCGCGATGTCTATGGGCTGGATTGCGAGGTCTACGCCGATCCGGTCTCGGGAACGCCGGTGGTGACGCCAAGGTAGGCTGTTCTAGTATCCCTTGGAGCGATTAGTGCGCGTGGCACCCCCTCCCACCGCCTGACGGCGGTCCCCCCTCCCCCGCAAGCGGGAGAGGGCGCCTGACTGCACCTTCAGCGCTCTCGGACCGCGCAGTCGGGACACCCTCTCCCGCTTGCGGGGGAGGGGGGGCCACGCGAAAGCGTGGTGGGAGGGGGGAGCCCCACGCACTGCGCCCAGCCACCTAACCACCGCCGCCCGCTGCTCTTTCCACCCGCACCTACCCCTGCTTATCCCCACCCCAAATGAAAAAGTTTGCATAGTCAATTTTGATTAGTTACGAATGTGCGTCCGTTGGAGGTAACGGACGTGACTTTGGGAGGACTCCTTGTCTCGTAAAACCAATCGGGCCGGGCGCATGAGCGCTGGCCTGCTGCTGAGCTGCGCCACCATGGCGCTGACCCTTGCCGCCGGCGCCGCAGAGGCGGCCGAGGGCGTCGCGGATCACGTGCTGATCAGCGCCGACGAGTGCGCGCGCAACCAGGCTGCCGGCACCATCACCTACATCTCGGGCTACGGCTATTCGGCCAGCGCCGGCCAGGTCGACGTGTTCCTTGCCAAGGAGCTCGGCTATTTCGATGCGCTCTGTCTCACCGTCGATATCAATGCGGCGGGTGGCAACGGCCAGCTGCTGGTGTCCTCTGGCCAGGCGCAGTTCACTGCTCTCGGTTCCGCTTCCGACGTGATGCTGGCGGCCGCCAACAGCCGCAACCTCACTGCCGTCGCCACCTATGGCAGCACCTCGCCGTTCTCGATCTTCACCAACGAGGCGGTGAAGAGCCTGAAGGATCTCGAGGGCAAGCGCCTCGGTTACTTCATCAACATCACCCCGATCGCCGCCGCGATGCTCGATGCTGCCGGCGTCGACATGTCGAAGGTCGAGCTGATCAAGATGACCAACTACGACCCCACCGTGGTCACCCGCGGTCAGGTCGATGCCATTGTCGGCTATGCCTCGAACCAGCCGCAGACGCTGAAGGCCATGGGGCTGCCGTTCAACCAGTTCCTGCCCGCCGATCTCGGCCTCTCCGGCACCTACAACGTCATGGAAGTGAACTCGAAGTTCCTTTCCGAGCACCGCGAGGTGGTTGCCGACTTCATGCGTGCCAGCCTCAAGGCGCTCGAGTTCTGCCTCGCTGAGGAAGACAAGTGCGTTGACATGATCAGTAAGCTCGCTGCCGACAACAACCAGGGTTCGGCGTTCCCCAGGGATCAGCAGGCCCGCACCTGGGGCGTCGAATCCGAGTGGGTGCGCACCAGCCAGTATGGCGCGCCGGGCGTCCAGACCATCGCCGAGTGGGAACCCGAGTACCAGATGGTGCAGCAGTTCGGCGGCCTGAAGAACCCGCCGCCGCTCGCCAGCATGATGGACCCCGATCTTGTCGCCTCGCTCTACGCCGATGGCAAGCTGATCTGGCCCGAAAAGAAGTGATCGCCACGATGCCTGCAGCCTCTCATTCCCACAGCGCGCACCACCCCGAGGCAATCGGGGTGGAGGTGACGAACGTCACCAAGAGCTTCGGCGGCGATGAGTCCCGGGTAACGGTGCTCAACGGCGTGTCGCTGTCGATCAGGAAGGGCGAGTTCGTCTCGCTGATCGGTCCGAGCGGCTGCGGCAAGTCCACCCTGCTCAAGGTGGTCGCGGGCTTGTCCAAAGCCAATGGCGGCAGCGTCTCGATCAACGGCAAATCGGTGCGGGAAGCTGCCAGGGACAAGGCCATCGGCCTGGTGCCGCAGTCTCCCGCACTGCTGCCCTGGCGCACCATTCTCGACAATGTCAGCCTGCCGATCAGCATCAACCCCGGCGCCAATGCCGGCCGAAAACTGCGCGATCCCAAGGAGATCCTGCAGAGTTTTGGGCTCGGTCACGCCCTCGATCGCTACCCGGCCCAGCTCTCGGGCGGCATGCAGCAACGTGCTGCCATTGCCCGCTCCTTCGTGTTCGACCCGGAAATCCTGTTGATGGATGAGCCGTTCTCGGCACTCGACGAAATGAACCGCGATCAGCAGCGCATGGGGCTCTTGGATTTCTGGCAGTCCAACCGCAAGTCGGTGCTGTTCGTCACCCACTCGGTGCCCGAGGCGATCATTCTCTCCGATCGCATCGTGCTGATGGCCTCGCATCCCGGCCGCATCGCCGAGATCATCGATGTCGATCTGCCGCGCCCGCGCAACGAAGCGCTCTATGCCTCCGATGCCTTCCGCGATCTCGAAGGCTATGTCCGTTCTGCGCTCCGCAAGGTGATGGAGGCTGCCCGTGTCTGATACTGCCGCAACTGCGCCGCGCCGCGCCGCATCCGGCTTCACCATGGCCCGCCTCGTTTTCGACTGGGGGCCGCCCGCCGTGACCTTCGTCATCGTCGCCGTGCTCTGGCAGCTGGTGGCGATCAACAACCCCTATGTGCTGCCGACGCTCGATGCGGTCGGCAACAGCCTCGCCAGCGACCCCGGCATGTATTGGGCCAACCTGCTCGTCACCTGCCAGGAAATCGTGGTCGGCGCCGGCGCCGGCATCATCTGCGGTTTCCTCCTCGCCGTGGCGATGAGTGAGCTGCCGATCGTCGAAAAGGCGGTGATGCCGCTGATCGTGGTGATCATGGTCACCCCGGTCGTCGCCATCGCTCCGGCTCTGGTCGTCGCCTTCGGCTTCGGCATGCTGCCAAAATACATCGTCACGGGTCTGGTGGTGTTCTTCCCCATGCTGGTCAACTCGCTGGCCGGCCTCCGCGATGTCGACCAGAAGGCGCTCGACGTGTTCAAGACCCTGCACGCCAGCCGCTGGGAGATTTTCCGCGATCTCCGCCTGCCCGGCTGCATGCCCTTCGTCTTCGCCGGCCTCAGGATCGCCATGCCACTGGCGGTGGTCGGCGCTGCGGTGGCCGAATTCGTGGCTGCCGGCCAGCAGGCAGGGCTGGGCTCGCTGGTGACCATCGCCGCCGCCCAGGCCAATCTGCCCGTGACCTGGGCGAGTATCGCCCTGCTCTGCCTGCTCGGCGTGCTGCTGGTGTCTCTGCTGGCCCTGCTGCGCAAACGCCTCCTGTGGTGGAGCGACGAGGACGTCATCGGGCGCTGAGGTGCCCGATCCGGACCCAACTAACGAAAGACATTGCGATGAAGAAGCTACGCTTTGGGCTGTTTGAGAACGCCCAGACCAACGACTCCGGCACGTCCACCTGGCGCCATCCCGACAGCGAGCGGCACAATTTCGACCGGCTCGACTACTGGGTGAAGGTCGCCCGGATCTGCGAGGATGCGAAGCTCGATTTTCTGTTCCTCGCCGATGCCTGGGGCTGGGCCGACGTCAAGGGCACCCGCCCCGACATCAGCACCACCGAAGGCCTCGACCTGCCGCGTCTCGACCCGGCCATTGTCGGCGCGGCGCTGATCGGCGCCACCGAAAAACTCGGCATCGTCATGACCGGCTCGACTTTGCTCGAGCAGCCCTATGCCTTTGCCCGCCGCATGCAGACCCTCGACCACCTGTCGAACGGCCGCATCGGCTGGAACGTCGTCACCACCGGCACTGCCGAGACCGCCGTCGCCGCCTTCGGCGTGCCGATGGTGGCGCATGACGAGCGCTACAACATGGCCGACGATTTCATGAGCCTCGTCTACAAGCTGTTCGAGGGCGCCTGGGAACGCGACGCGCTCGAGCGCAATAAAGAGGGGCGCTACGCCGACCCGGCCAAGGTGCACCGCATCAAGCATGACGGCCCATATTTCCGCTCGCACGGCTTCGGCAACACCGCCTACTCGCCGCAGGGCACCCCGGTGCTGTTCCAGGCCGGCTCGTCCGATCGCGGCAAGCAGTTCGGCGGCAAGCACGGCGAGTGCATCTTCCTCGGCGGCGGTTCGATCGAGAAACTCGCCGGGCAGGTCAAATCTATCCGCGACGAAGCCGTCGCCAATGGCCGTGACCCCAACTCGATCAAGCTGATGAGCGCCTTCTCCTGCGTCGTCGCGCCGACCATCGAAGCGGCGCGAGCCAAGCATCAGGCCATCCTCGACGCCCAGACCCCGGATGTGGCGGTCGCCTCCTATGCCTGGTTCACCGGCCTCGATCTCTCGTCCTATGATCCCTCAACCAAGATGAGCGCGCTCCACACCGAGCTGTCGCAGACCCAGGTGGCGCGCTTCGGCGACAAGACCGTCGGCGATGTGCTGAAGGACTGGCACGCCCATGGCGTTCGCACCAACCCGTTCGTCGGCACGCCCGAAGAGATCGCCGACATCATGTGCGAGATGGCGGAAGGCGCCGACCTCGATGGCTTCCTCTTCACCCCGCTGATCCAGCCGACCTCGACGCTGGATTTCGTCGAGCAGGTGATGCCGGTGCTGCGGGCCCGCGGCGTCGCCGCTTCCGACTACGAGGGCGACAGCCTGCGCGAACGTCTGGTGGGCACCGAAAGCCCGATCCTCCGAACCGATCACCCCGGCGCCAGCCACCGTCAGCTGCAGTGATGCAAACGGTGGCGGGCCGAGATTGACTAGAAGCACGCGACCTGCCCCTCACCCCGCCCCTCTCCCCAGCGGGGCGGGGGGGCGATGTGGCACTGCCGGTGCAAAATGCGTCCCCTACCGGCGAGGGCTCCGCCCTCATCCGGGCCCCCTCTGGGGAGAGGGGCAGGGTGAGGGGCAGTTCAGGCAATCAAGAAGTGCTTCAGCGGTCTCCCGCCGGCTTGGCCGCGACTTCGTCGGCAAACGTGTACGCACCCGCGAGGATGCGGTCGTACAACCCGCGGGCCCATTCCTGCTCGGCCCTGAGCCGCAGCGAGGACAGCTCGAAGATCTCGCGTACATAGGCTGGCGTGGTGCTCGATTTGGCGACGTCGCCGATGTCGAAGCCGTTGCTCGTGACCTTGGCGTCGATCTCGGCGATCCTGACCTTCAGTGCCGCCACCACTTCGGCCCGGCTCAGCAGGAACATGAACGAGGTCAGCGCCATCACCGGCTTCGTGTCGAAGGTCTCCACCGTCCACAGCGTCTGGCGCAACAGCCGCATCAGCTCGACCACGCCGTTCGGGGTGGTCTGGTAGATCGTCCGCTCCGGGCGCTTGCCGGCCGCTTCGGTGCCGTTCTCCTGGATGTAGCCGTCCTGCTTCAGCGATTTGAGCGCGTTGTAGATCGAACCGGGCTGGATGTTGGCCCATTCGTCGACATGCCAGGTCATCAGCTCGCGGCGCAGGAAATAGCCGTGCACCGGCTCGAACTGGCGTACGGCGCCCAGAACCACCAGGCGGGTGATGTTCGACATGCAGGCTCCTGAAACCGGGTTGTCCTCGCGGAAGGTGCTTGTCTCCCCTTAACAAATTGACTAGCTTCAGTCCAATTATTCAAACTTGACTATATGGGAGGAAATCGCGGTGCAGATGGGTGAGGCGACGCTGGCCCTCAGGAGGGCTTTCTCGATGTTCCCGACCGGTGTCGTCGCCATGTGCGGCATGGACGGCGCGGCGCCGGTGGGCATGGCGGTGAACTCGTTCAGCTCGGTGTCGCTCGAGCCGCCGCTGGTTTCGGTCTGCGTGGCGCGCCAGTCTTCCACCTGGCCACGGCTCGACCGCCTGCCGCGCATCGGCCTCAGCGTGCTCGGTTCCAACCAGGAGCGCCTCTCGCGCCAGCTGTCATCGCGCCATGGCGATCGTTTCCAGGGCGTCGAGTTCGAGGCCACACCCGAAGGTGCGCTGTTCATCAGGGGCGCGGCGCTCTGGCTCGACTGCGCGATCAGCCATCGCCTCGAGGGTGGCGACCACGAGATCATCCTGCTCGAGGTCAGGCACACCGAGCTGTTCTCGCACATCCAGCCGCTGGTCTTCCACCAGAGCCAGTACCTTGCCCTCTCCAACGCGTCCTGAGCTTGCTCCGCTGGGCCTCGTCATCACCGGGACGGTAGTCCACGGCGAAAAGCGCGGCCGCGCCATGGGCTTCCCCACCGCCAATATCGAACTGGCCCCCGGCAACCCGTTCCCATCGGAAGGCGTCTATTGCGGCCTCGTGCGGCTGTCGCGTCGCGACACGCCCTATGGCGCAACCGTCAGCGTCGGCACCAACCCGACCTTCCCTGATATCGCCTCGCTCCGCGTCGAAGCCCACATCCACGATCTCGACGAGCAGCTCTACGGGCTGAGCGCCGAGCTGCACCTGCTGCACCGCCTGCGCGACATGCACCGCTTCGCCACGGTCGAGGATTTGATCGCTCAGATGGAGCGGGACGTGCTGCAGTCGCGACAGTTGCTGGCGGCGTTGGTTCCGCCAACTCCGGGAGGTGATGCGGTCGCCTCCCTCCCCCTTGCGGGGAGGGATTGAGGGTGGGGGGTGGTGCAGTCGGCACCGAGGTTCCCCTCGCCACCCCCAGCCCCTCCCGGACGCGTAGCGCCGCGGGGGGAGGGGAGTCAGCAGCTAGTGCCGATGAACAGACGAGACCCAGCAGTCGCGGCAGAAATGCCCTAGTGCTCCGCCGCCGCACTCTCGCGCACGAAATATTCCGGATGCGCTGCGCGGATCACGTCGAGCTCGTGCATGACCGAGGCGAGGTGCACCGTCATGCTGTCGTCGGCACCCCTGACGTCGTGCGCCTGCAGCCGCGCCAGGATCTCCTCGTGTTCGCCGACGATGAAATACATGTGCTCCTGGCTGAGCAGCGACAGCCGGCGGATGCGGTCCATGTGGAACTTGGCTTCCCGCACATCGTCCCAGATGGTTTCGAACCCGGCCGCCTTGGCGATCAGCGAATGGAAGCGGTCGTCCGACTGCAGAAAATCCTGGTCGTCGCCGAGCCCGGCAAAGGTCTGCTGCAGCACGATTTCGCGCTTCAGCAGGGCCGCGATTTCCGGCGTCAGCCGCTCCGCTGCTAAGCGCGCGAGAGGACGCTCTAATGCTTCCCGGATGAAGCGTGATTTGGCGATCAGGTTCTCGCTCAGGGGCGACACGATGGTGCCGCGCTGCGGCAGGATCTCAACCAGCCCGCGCCGCGCCAGCCGGGCAAAGGCCTCACGCACCGGGGTGCGGCTGACCCCGAATTCGGCGGCGAGCCGCGCTTCCGACAGCTCCTGGAAGGGGGGCAACTGCATGTCGAGGATCTGCTGCATCAGCCGGTCATAGACCTGGCTCGCCATCGAGCCGCCGTCCTGGCGCGTGCTGTAACCGCCATCGCTGCCATATTCGACCGCTGCCGATTTTGCGCGAGGCGCCTTCATTGTCGTTCCGCCGTCATTTGGTCCCAAGCTGCAATCCAGCCATGAAGTACTTCCTCAGGGCGATGAACAGCAAGACCGTGGGGATACTCGAAATCAGCGTCGCGGTAATCACCACGTTGGGTCCGAGCGTGGAATAGGTGCCCTGCAGCGACTGCAGCGCCACCATGATCGAGCGCACCTCGATGCCGTTGGCGAGGATCGAGGAGAACAAGAGGTCATTCCAGATGAAGGTGAACTGCAGGAGGAACAGCGCGATCAGCGGCCCCATGGCGTTGGGCACGATCATCGAGGTGAACACCCGCCATTCGCTCGCCCCTTCGATGCGCGCTGCCTCATCCACCTCGCGGGTGATGGCGGAGAAAGAGTTGCGCAGCACCAGCAGCGGGAAGGGGATGCAGATCGCCACATAGACCAGCAGCATGCCGAACCAGCTATTGACCAGCCCGAGCCGCTGGTAGCCGAACAGCAGCGGCACCAGGTACATCTGGAACGGGAACAGCGTGCCGGTGAAGATCAGCATGAACCAGCCGTTCGAGCCGATGAGGTGCAATCGCGTCATGCCATAGGCCGCCGCCGCTGCGAACCCGACCGCCAGCACCCCGCCGACCAGCGCATAGCTGAACGAGTTCAGCGCCGCCTGGCCGAGATTGGCGATGGTCCAGGCCTGCACCACGTTGTCGACCACCGGCGCCAGACTCTCCGGCAGCTCCAGCACGCCCTTGGTGGCGTATTCCTCGGTGGTCTTGAACACCGTGACGAACAGGTAATAGAGCGGCGTCAGGTAGGCGATGGTGAGTAAGAGGATCGGCAGCACCAGCCAGCGGCCGCCCTGCCGCTGCTCGCGCTTTTCCTTCTCGATCAGGCCCGAAATGAATGCCTTGTCGGTGATGTCGACTGCCATGATCTGCCTACCGGATGTTCTTGCTGACACGCGCCTGCACCACGGCGAGCAGCGCGCTGACGGTGATCACCATGGCGCCCAAAACCACGGCCACGGCCGAGCCATAGGCCCAGGCGCCGTTCGAAAAACTCTCGTAATACATGTAGACCGCGAGCGAGAGCGTGCGCTTGCCGGGGAACGAACTCGCCATCACCCAGAGCAGGTCGAAGGTGGTGAAGCCCGCCGCGACATTGAGGATGGTCACCACCAGCACGGTCGGCAGCAGCAGCGGCCAGACGATGTGGCGGAAAATCTGGAAGTTGGAGGCGCCATCGACCCGTGCTGCTTCCACCGGGTCCTTGGGGATGGCGGCGAGCCCGAGCAGCATCAGCACCATAGTGATGCCGAGTGTCTGCCAGACGAAGGTGACGATCACCGAGCCGGTAATGGTTGCCGGGTCGAACAGCCAGCCGAAATCGAACGGCATGCCGGTGAGGCCTGATACGGCCGAGTTGAGCACGCCCTTGGGCGCGTAGACATAGTACCAGATGGCGCCCACTGCCGTCGGCGCCAGGACGCGCGGCAGAAAGAACAGGCTCTTGAAGGTTTCCTGGAACGGGATGTTGCGCAGCAGCAGCGCCAGCCCGAGGCCGACGGCGAGCGGAAAGATCACCGCACCCACCACCCAGATCGCCGTGTTGCCCAAGGCTTCCGAGAAATACGGCACGCGAAACAGCCGCGCGTAATTGTTGAAGCCGGCGAACTGGTCGAGCCCGGTGAACTTCTGCCACTTGGTGAAGCTGAGGATGACGTTGAACACCACCGGCGTCAGCAGGAACAGCGTCACCATGAGCACTGCTGGGGCGATGAACAGCCAGGCGATGCGGGTCTGCTGCCAGGCGACCCGACGCTCGCGCCGGCGCGCTTCCTTAAGGACTTCCGGGCTGAGCAGGGCTGAGGCAGTAACGGGCATCGCGAGCTCCGAACGACAAGGGTGCCGGCCGCGCCGAAGCGCGACCAGCGGGAGGAACCTTGGGGCTTACTTGCTGGCCCAGTAGTCGGCGTTGATCGCCTGCATGTCCGACATGGACTTGGTCGCCTGTTCGGGCGTCGGGCTGAACATGAAAGCGCCCATGGCGGCGACAAGATCACCCTGGATCTGCGACGGCACCGCTTCCCACCAGCGCACCAGGGCCCGCGGCTTGGCAGCAGCGACGAGCTCCTTGTTGGCCTCGATGGTGGCGTTCGGCGCCGCGGCCTTGAGGTTACCGTTGTAGACCTGGATCTTGGTGCCGAGCGCGTTCGAGGCGTCAACGCCCATCATCGACTGCACGGCCTTGCCGAGTTCCGGATTGGCCGCCATGGCCGCCGCCGAAACCACGATCGGCGACGCTTCGACGATCACCGACTGCTGCACGTCAGGCGACAGCGAAGGCATCAGGAAGGTCTTGATGTCCTTGCCCGGCTCCATTCCGGCCGCTGCGAAGGCGCCGGTATGCCAGTCGCCGATCAGGAACATGGCGGCAGTCTTGTCGGTGAAGGGCTTGGCCGGATCCTGCTCGCGCGGATCGGAGAAATAGCCCTTGGCGTACATCTCGCCCCACACTTTGAAGGCGTTCTGCACTTCCGGGCCGTCATAGGCCATCGAACCATCGGTCAGGCCGACAAACGCGTCGGGGCTGGTGCCGAGCACCAGCTGGCTGAACCAGATGAACGGCATCCAGCCACCGGTGGTCGGAGCGTTGATCGGCACGTAGCCAGCCGCCTTGAGCTTGTCGCAGGCATCGATGAACTCGGCCCAGGTGGTCGGCGCCGCGGCGATGCCGGCCTTCTCGAAGGCTTCGGTGTTGTAGAACATCACCCAGTTGGCGACGTTGAGCAGCACGCCATAGGGCTTGCCGTCGACGCTGACCAGTTCGCGCTGGGCTTCCGAGAAATCGCCATTGGCGATTGCCGCATCCCAGTTGGCGCTGAGGTCGGCAGCCACCCCGGTGGCGACGAGGTCGCTGAGCTGCTGGCCGTTCCACCAGGTGAAGAAGGCCGGCGCGTTGTTGCCGGCGATCGAGGTCTGCATATAGGCCTGGTACTTGTCGGTCGGGGTGATGTCCTGCACCGTGACCTTGACGCCAGCGGCGGTGCCGGCGGCGTCCATCATTGCTGATATCCCCGGGTTCCACTCGGTCTTGTCCGAGTTGAGGATCAGATCCTGCGCATAGGCGGTGCCTGCCGAGAGTGCGGCGGCAAGGCCTGCGGCGGTAAGAGTCTTCAGTAACGACATGTCTCTCTCCCTTGTCGTTGTTCCCGCTGCCCCTTAACGGCGCAGCGAATTCTGGCTTTCGGTGTCGAAGACGTGGACGCGCGCGCCGTCGATGCGGAACCGCACCTCCTGGTTCGGCTCGAGGGCACGCGGGTGCTGCATGCGTGCGACGATCTCGGTCTCGCCGAGGTCGGCAAACAGCAGGCTTTCGTTGCCGAGCATCTCGGCGAAACTGACGGCGGCGCTGAAATCGACGCCGAGTTCGGGGCGGGTGCCGTGGCCCTCAGGCACGATGTCCTCGGGCCGAATCCCGAGCGTCACCGCCGTGCCCTGCGCCGGCAGGTTGAAGCGGTCGGATGGCACCGGGATATCGAGCCCCGCCGCTCGGATGGTGTTGCCGGGCCCGACCGTCGCCGGCAGCATGTTCATCGACGGCGCCCCCATGAACCCGGCAACGAAGATGTTTGCCGGGCGCTCGAACACCTCGAGCGGCGTGCCGATCTGGGCCACCCGGCCATCGTTCAGCACCACGATCTTGTCGGCCAGCGTCATCGCCTCGACCTGGTCGTGGGTGACGAACACCACCGTCGCGCCGAGCTGGCGCTGCAGACGCTTGATCTCGATACGGGTCTGGTTGCGCAGCTTGGCGTCGAGGTTGCTGAGCGGCTCGTCGAACAGGAACACTTTCGGTTCACGCACCATGGCGCGGCCGATGGCGACACGCTGCCGCTGTCCGCCGGAGAGCTGCGACGGGCGGCGATCCATATAGGGATCGAGCCCCAGCATCTTTGCCGCTTCGCCGCGCCGCCGCGCGATCTCCGCCTTCGGCACGCCGCTGATCCGAAGCCCGAAGCCGAGATTGTCGGCAACGCTCATATGCGGATAGAGCGCATAGGACTGGAATACCATCGAGATGCCGCGGTCGCGCGACGGCAGGTCGTTGACCAGTTTGCCGTCGATCTTCATCTCGCCATGCGAGATGGTCTCGAGCCCGGCGATCATCCGCAAAATCGTCGACTTGCCGCAGCCGGAGGGCCCGACCAGCACCACGAAGGTGCCATCCTCGATGTCGAGGTCGACGCCTTTGATGGCGACGTACTCGCCGTAGATCTTGATGATGTCGCGGAGGGTAACGGTTGCCATGGCGCCTCTTATCGTCCGGCTGGGTCGGCGTAGCGCATCTCGGGCTGGATCGAGTACCAGTCCGGACGCTGCGGATCGCGGTCATAGGTGTAGCCGCCGACCTCGCGGTAATAGGCGGCGTAGTGGGCGAGCTTGTCGCGATCGACCTCGACGCCGAGCCCCGGCGCCTTGGGCAGCGCGATCTCGCCATCGACATACTGGAGCTTGCCGCCGACGATGATGTCGTCGAGCAGGTGATGGTAGTGCGCGTCCGCCGCAAAGCTCATATTGGGCAGTGCAGCGCCGAGATGCAGCATCGAGGCGAGCTGGATGCCGAGTTCGCCCGAGGAGTGGACGCTGGCGCCAAACTGGAAGGTTTCGAGCACCTGGCCGGCCTTGTAGGCCTGCCGCAAGCCGCCCCAGAACGTGGTGTCGAGCAGGATCACGTCGACCGCGTCATGCTTGATGCAGCTCGCCAGCTGCTCGAAATTCACCACCACCGTATTGGTGGCGGTGGGAATGGAGATGCGGTCGCGCAACCGCCGCATGCCCTCGAGCCCGAAACATGGGTCCTCGAAATAGTCGTTGCGGATATGGCCGATCTGGCTGGCCACCCAGATCGACTCTTCCACCGACCACACCGAGTTGGGGTCGAGCCGAAAGCGGTCACCGGGCAGCGCATCGGCAATCGCCGAAAACACTTCGACGTCGTGCTCGGGGGCGAATACGCCACCCTTCAGCTTGTGCGACTTGAAGCCGTGCAGCTGCTTCTGCCGCTTGGCCTCCTTGACCAGCGCCTCGGCCGAGAACTCGTCGCCAAAACCGTTCCCCTTGTTGCCGTAGCGGTAGAACAGGTAGCTGGCGAACGGGATCGACTCCCGCAGCGCCCCGCCGATCAGGTCACAGGCCCGCACCCCCAGGGCTTTGCCGGCCACGTCCATGCAGGCCATCTCGAGTGCCGCATGCACCTGCATGCGTGAATTATAGAGGCTGGCCACCGGGTTCATGATCTTCCAGCGCAGCTGTTCGAGCTGCAGCGGGTCATGTCCTTTGAGGTAAGGCAGCAGGCCCTTGACCGCGGCCTCGGCGCTTTCACCGCCGCCGCCGAGCTCACCCCAGCCGGAAATCCCTTCGTCGGTCACCACCTCGACGATGGTGCGCACGAACCGCCCCCAATGGGCGCCCGACGCATGCCGCAGCGGCGCCTCGAGCGGCACGGCAACGGTGGTGGCCTTGATGTCGACGATCTTCATTCGATTTGGGGTCTCGGCGTTTTCAACGGGCACGGGAGACCGATCGGTCGCCGATCCGGGTGCTGCTTTTGTCGCATCCGGTGTCGGTGTCGTCCGCCCTTGCCAAGACGTTGTAGGTCTACCATACTAGTTGTGTCAATTGCTCTCGATCCTGTTCCAAACGAACGGGCTTGGCAAGCGCCGGCAAGGCGCGGGGTGCAGGGATGGGGAAAAGCGGGGAGGGACGTCGTGCCGATTTACGCATTCACCGGGAGCCTGACGCGCTCGATGCCGCAATATGGCGCGGCCAATGGCGAGGGCATCACCCGGCTGAGTTTCGACGACGAGACTGGCCGGCTGGGCGCCCTGGACCGCATCGGCGGCGTCGATGACACCGCCTGGCTGGTGACCGACGCGACGCGCGGCCGGCTCTACTCGACCTGCGAGATCACCGGCACGCAGCAGAGCGCCATCGCCGTCTACACCGTGGAACCGGCCGGCCTGCGTCTGCTCAACCGGCAGCCGACGCTCGGCAACGAGGCCTGCCACGCCAGCCTCTCGACCGATGGGAAGTTCCTGCTGGTCGCCAACTATAACGGCGCCAACCCCGAGGGCTGGCCCGATGCGGCGCTCAGCGTCTTCCCGATCGCCGGCGACGGCTCGCTCGGGGCTGCGGTGGCAAGTGTCCGCCACAGCGGCAGCGGTCCCAACGCGGCGCGCCAGACCGCGGCGCACGCCCATTGCGTCGTTTCGGCACCAGCAGGCGACATCGTCTATGTCGCCGATCTCGGCATCGACAGGCTCGTCGCCTACCGGCTCGGCGCCGATGGCAGCCTGACGCATGAGCTTGCCCGCGATTTCACCCTGCCGGCCGGCCTGGGCCCGCGCCACCTGGTGTTCTCGGCCGATGGCCGCGCCATCTTCACGGTCAGCGAACTGATCCCCACCGTCGTCAGCCTCGCCGTCGACCCGGCAACCGGCGCGCTGACCCAGCGCGACAGCTTCGCCATTCCTTCGCTCGATGGCGGCATCGTCCAGCCGGCAGGCATCCTGCTCAGCCCCGATGGCCGGCACCTGTTCGTCGGCCTCCGCGTCTCAAACGACATCCTGGCGCTCGGCATCGACGCCACCACCGGCAAGCTGACCAAAACCGGCCGCTGGCCAAGCGGTGGCGCGACGCCGCGCGACCTCGCCTTCTCGCCTTCCGGTCGGCACCTCGTCGTCGCCAACCAGGATTCCGACCGGCTGACCGTGTTTGCCGTCGACCATGCCGCCGGCATCCTTTCCGAACCCATCCAGCATTTCGATGTCGGCACGCCGATGTCGGTCAAACTCGCCGCCTTCTAGGCGGCTCCCGCTTCACCCCGTTCATCAGAGCCACCCATGATCAACGAAATCCTCTTCGTCCATCACAGCCACACCGACATCGGCTACACCCACCCGCAGCCGGTGGTGATGGAGCTGCATCGCCGCTTCATCGACGAGGCGCTCGATATCGCCGAGCGCACCGCCGATTACCCCGATGACGCAAAATTCCGCTGGACCTGCGAGGTCACCGGCGGAACCATGGATTGGTGGGTGCACGCCTCGAACGCCGATCGCGACCGCTTCCTCGCCGCGGTGAAGCGCGGGCAGATCGAAGTCGCCGGCATGGGCTGGCACATGACCCCGCTGATGGACCATTCGATGGTCCTCGACGTGCTGAAGCCGCTGAAGTTCTTCCGCGAGCTCGGCATCCCGGTGCGCTCGGCGATGAACACCGACGTCAACGGTCTGCCCTGGGGCGTGGTCGATGCGCTGCTCGATCACGGCATCACTGGCATCTCCATGGCCATCAACGAGCATTACGGCCATGCGCTGAAGCCCTGGCCGCGCGCCTTCAACTGGCAGGCGCCGGGCGGTCGCAGCATCACCGCCTACAATGGCTTCATCTACGGCGTAACCTCCGATCGCAGCCTGCAGATCCCGACCAACATGGAGGAGGCGCGGGCCCGGGTGCCGCGCTGGGCCAGGAAGTGGGAGGCGACCGGCTACCCGCATCCGTTCCTGATGATGCAGATCACCAACATCCGCTACCACGACAACGGCTCGCCGCAGGCGGCACTGCCCGATTTCATCCGCAACTTCAATGAGGGCAACGCCTCGACCGGCGGCATCAAGCTACGGCTCGGGACGATCAGCGAGTTCTTCGATCGCGTCCGCCAGCAGCCGGCCGACACCATGCAGACCCTGCGGGGTGACTGGACCGACTGGTGGAACTTCGGCGCCGGCTCCACCGCGCACGAAACCGCGCAGGCGATGCGCGGCCAGCGCGATCTCGATGCGGCGACCGGCCTCGATGCCTGGCACCCGGGCGAGGAGCCGCGTCGCCGCGCCATGCTGCACGATGTGGCCCGCAAGGGCCTCGCGCTCTATGCCGAGCACACCTGGGGCGCCGACCGCTCGATTTCGCAACCGTATTCTCCCGAAACCCGCACCCAGCAATTGCTGAAGCTGGCCACCGTCGCCGAAGGCGCCAGCGTCGCCCGCATGCTGCGCCGCGACGGGCTCGAGCAGTTGGGCATCGACGCCGGCGGCGACGAGCCGACCCTGCTGCTCTACAACCCGCATGGCTTTGCAGTGAAGCAGTCGGTCCGGCTGCCTTACCTGCCGCCGATGGCCGATGCGCCCGACCCCAAGCGCGGCTTCGGCCTCGAGGACCTGGTCCCCACCGGCCCCAGCACACACCGGGTCCAGCGGCAGGACGTGGTGAATTCGGATCTGCCCGAGCCCGGCGCCTACTACACCGCCCCGGTCGAAATCCCGGCGCTGAGCTACATCACCATTCCCGCCGCCAAGGCCGCGGTGATGCCCAACGGCAAGCTCGTAGCGAAGGACGGCGTGCTGTCGAACGGCCGCCTCACGGTTACCCTCGATGCCAAGGGTGGGCTGACCTCGCTCAAGCTCGACGGCACCGAATATGCCGGCCAACCTACGGAGCACCTGAAGTTCGGCGTGCCTGTGCTGGAGCAGATTGCCTCGGGCATCCGCACCGACATGTTCGGCCAGCCCGACCTCGAGTCGCCCGATTGGCACCTTGCCTGGCACCGCGACTGGCAGGCCGAGCGCTTCGACGGCAAGCTGGTCGGCACCACCGAAGCAGTGGAACGCGGCAATGCCCGCATCGTCCAGAGTTTCGAGCTGCCCAATGGCGACAAGGTCGCCGTGCTCTATCGCCTCATCGGCGAAGAGCCGGTGCTGCATGTCGAAACTACGGTCACCAAGCAACCCATCGCCGAGCCGCACGCGCTCTACCTGCCGATGCCGACGGCACTCGCCGCGGGTTGGGACGCCCACTACGAAACCGGCGGTGCCGTCGCCAAACTCGACGACGAGCAACTACCCTATGCCAGCCGGCACTACATCACGGCGCAGCGCTTCATCCGCATCGGCGATGCGAGTTCCGAGCTGACCGTCGCCTGTCCGGATGCGCCGCTCTGGCAGGTCGGGGGCTACACCTTCGGCCGCTTCGGCGATCCCGATGGCCGCGTCACCCGCGAACGCCCGACGCTGGTGGCCTGGCTCACCAACAACTACTGGAGCACCAACTTCCAGGCCGACCAGGGCGGACAGAGCAAGTTCCGCTTCACCCTGGCGCCGTCGCCGCGGCGCGAGCTCGGCGCCTCGGCCCAGGCCGCGCTCAGCTATGCCCAGCCGCTTGCCGCGCACGTTTACGCCGAACGCGGTCCGGTCAAGGCCGCCGCGGCCAGCCTGCTGCAGCTCGACCTCGGCACGGCGCTGCTCACCCGGCTCGAAACCGATGGCAATGGCGTGGCGCTCACCGTGCTCAACCCTGGCGACAGCGCGGTCACGGCCAAAATCGGCGCCGGCAGCTTCAAGCCGAGCAAGGCCAGCCGCACGCCGCTTTCGGGTGGCGCCGGCGAAACCCTGCCGGTCAGCGGCGGCGTCGTCAGCTTCACCGTCGCCCCGCGCGCCTGGACCCGCATTGCCCTGAGCTAATCCTGTTGCCTCTAGGAGAAACCCCGTGAGCAAGATAAAGACGATCTACATCTGCAACCACGCCCACACCGATATCGGCTTCACCGACTATCAGGAACTCGCTCTGCGTCAGCACGGCGAGTTCGTGGGGCAGGCGCTCGACCTGATCGAGGCCACCGACCGTTACCCGGCCGAGGCGCAGTATCGCTGGACCGTCGAGACCACCGGGCCGTTCCTCCGCTACCTCCGGCAAGCGAGCCCCGCTGAGGTGGCCCGCTTCCGCCACTGGCACGAGCAGGGCCGTATCGATATCGCGGGCATGCAGTACAACATGACGCCGTTGCTCAATGTCGAGCAGATGCACCGCTCGCTCTACCCGCTGAGGGCTTTGCGCGACGAGTTCGGCTTCCATGTCGAAGCCGCCATGCAGGATGACGTCAACGGCGTCAGCTGGCTCTATGCCGATCTCCTCGCCGAGCTCGGCATCAAGTTCTACACCGCCGCCATCAACCCGATCCGCGGCGCCCGGCCAAAGCCCTTCCCCGGCGCCTTCCGCTGGGAGGGGCCGAGCGGCAAGCAGGTGCTGGCCTGGAACGGCTACCACTACCTGTTCGGCCGCAGCCAGGCCGGGCTCGGCAACTGGGATCTGGTCGATCGCCTGCTGCCGCGCTGGATCGATGAACTCGAGAATGATGCGAGCTATCCGTTCGATTTCCTCTACTGCGAATCCACCCACCCGGTGCGCGTCGACAACGGCCCGCCCGATGCGCGCATGCCCGAGTTCGTCCGGCGCTGGAACGACGAGCGGCAGAACGTCCGCATGGAGTTCATCACCGTCACCGATTTCGGCCGGCTGCTCGAACAAAAGTATTCGAAAGTCATCGGCACGCAGCGCGGCGATTGGACCGACCACTGGGCCGACGGCGTCGGCTCGTCCGCCTTCGAAGTCGGCGTCAACCGCGCCGCCCACGAGATCGTGGGCATCGGCGAAGCGTTGGAAGCCTGGCGCCGCAGCAAGGGGCAGGGCGGCGACTGGAACGCGCGGCACGCCGCCGACATCTACGAGTCGATGACGCTGTTCGACGAGCACACCTGGGGTGCCTATTCCTCGGTGGAAGCGCCGCACTCGCTGTTCAGCCAGGCACAGTGGAACCGCAAGGCCGGCTTCGCCTACACCGCGGCCATGGAGGGCCACGGCACCGTCGCCAAGGCTGCCAACGCGCTGGCCGCGCCGCTCGGCAGCAAGGGCCCCGAAGGCATCTTCAACCTCGGCAACCTCGACCCCAAGGAGGCCTTCAAGGCGTCCGGCATCGATGAGGTGCTGGTGTTCAATACGCTGCCCTGGGAGCGGAAGGTCATCGTCGAGGAGCCTGAGCCGCGTGGTGGCGCGGCGCCGGTCGGCATGCTCGATACCTTCTTCAACCGCCGCAGCACCTGGGGTGGCCCGCGTCCCTACCCGGAGATCCGCCGCGTCGCCGGCACCATCCCGCCGATGGGCTATGCCTTCCTCGATCTCAAAAAGGGCGTCCCGGCCGGCGACCTCAAGGCCAATGGCGACACCATCGAGAACCGGCATTATCGCATCCGTATCGACGGCAAGACCGGCGCCATCGCCGAGCTGTTCGACAAGGCGCAGGGCCACGATTTCGCCGGCAAATACCAGGGCTGGGGCCCCGGCGAGTATGTCTACGAAACCGTCGACTCCCCGGACGATCGCCTCGCCATCGCCGATATCAGCTTCGACAAGCCGGAATTCTTCACCGGCCACACCGACACGCCGTGGCAGCGCCAAACCGCCAGCAAGGTGACGCTAGATGCGGCGAAGCTCTTCGAAGGCCGCGCCTCGATCACCGTCCACATCGAAGCACCGGGCGTCTCCGCCGCGACAGTGGTTTATGCCCTCGATGCCGATACCAAATGCGTCGTCGTCGACTGGAGCATCGACAAGCTCGAGCACGCCGATGCCGAGGCCGTGTTCGTCGCCTTCCCGTTCAACCTGGGCAAACCGGATTTCCTGCTCGACCTCAACGGCATCCCCGCCGTGCCGAATACCGATCAGCTCGATGGCGCCGCCAAGGATTGGTACCCGGTGGGGCGCTGGGTCGATGTGAGCGACGACAAGCGTGGTGTCACCGTCGTGCCGCTCGACGCGCCGCTGACGCACTTGGGCGGCATCACCACCGGCAAATGGCACCGGACGCTGCAGCCGGAGGGCCCGACGATTATGAGCTGGGCGCTCAACAACCACTGGCTGGTGAACTTCAAATCGGCCCAGTCCGGCCGCATCCCGCTGCGCTACCGGTTGACGACCCACGAGGGCCCTGCAGATGCCTCGGCAGCGGCCAGGTTTGCCGCCGAGGTCGCAACCCCGCCGGTGGCGATGCGCGACATCAAGCCGACCGGCAAGCTGAGCGACAGCTTCTTCGGCACGGATGACAAGTCGCCGGTGCTCGTTACCGTCAAGCCGGGCGAGGATAGCGGTTGGGTGGCGCTCAGGCTGCAGAACCTCTCGGCCAAGCCGGCAAAGCAGACGGTGACCTTCACCGGCAACCCGGCGGCGGCCCGCAGTGCCGATCCGATCGAGCATCCGGGCGCGGCGATCGCGCTTGATGGAAAGGCGCTGACGGTGGAAGTGCAGCCGCGGGAGATCCGGACGGTGCTGGTGCGGTTTTCGCCGACGAACTGAGGGCCCGCCCCTCCCTCCCCCTTGAGGGGAGGGATTGAGGGTGGGGGTGGTGCAGTCGGCACCGAGGTTCCCCTCGCCACCCCCACCCCCCAACCCTCAAGGGGGAGGGGAGCTAAACGACCTCCGCCGCCTCCACCGCAATCCGATACCGCGTCACGAACCGCTCGCCGGCCGTAAACTTGCGCGCCGTCTTCGTCCCCCGCCGCGAGATCGGGTTATCCGCCACCGAGATCTGCGGCCCCAGGTCGAACGCCGAGCAGATCGGCTCGAACCCGAGCGCCAGGTGTCGTCCGTTCCACGGCGCCATCTGCCGGCCGCGGTTGGACATCCACAGCAAAGCGCTCGGATAGTGTTCGGGATTCCAGCTGAGCCGCACCCGATAGCCCTCGGCGCTGTTCCACAGTGACGCGGTGCCCGGCATGTCCAGCAGCTGCAGGATTTCCTCGGTCGCCTGCGGCAGCGGCACCCGGCTGACATCGAGCCGCGACCCATCCCGTAGCGCCACATCGCGCCACGGCGTCTGGAACCGGCCCTGCTCGAAGATCGAGGTATCGTCGACCGGACCGGGGAAGGTGGCGCCGGTAATCCGGTCGCCCACCTCGATATGCATGGCGCCCACCTTGGTCGGCAGCCGGAACGACGGATGCAGCCCCATCGGCAACGTGCAGTCTGCCCGCACCTCGACGACAAGCTCGAAGTCCAGCGCCGTGGTGGTTGGGTCAGGCGTCACCCGACGATGCAGCGCCTTGATCGGATGGCCCTCGGGGTAGGCGATATCAAGCGCGATGCTGCCGTCAGTTCCAGCCTCGAAGCGCCAGTCATGATTGGAGCTGAACCCATGCGGGTCAGTATCGACGGTCGGCTGCGCCGTCGCGCCGGGCCACTCGCCCTTGGGTGACCGATCGCTATCGACGCCGAACGGCACGCAGGGCCACTCGCCGCGCAGCCGTTTCAGGATGCCGGGCAGGGCCTCGCCGCCGGGTTCGTTCGCCCATGGCGCCACCTGGAACGGCGCCACCTGCCGGCCATCGGGCAACACGAACAGCGTCGGCCCGATCATCCCGCCCAGGCTCTCGACGCTGACCACGCCATGCGCCCACACCAGCGACCGCGTTTCACCCAATCCGGTCATCGTCTTCCCCTCGCTTCGGTGCGCCGACAGTGGCGCATCGGGGTGCTTGCGACAACAGCAAGGGTGAGGTTTTTGAGCGGGTTAGCCCGCGAACCTTGCGCCCATGCCGCCATCGACGCGCCAGTTGGCGCCGGTGACGAAGCTGGCTTCGCTCGACAACAGGAACACCGCGCAGTTGGCGATCTCCATCGGCGTCGCGATGCGGGCCATCGGATGCACGTCGAGCACCTGCTGGCGCATCGAGGCCGGCTGCGTCGCAAAATACTCGGCCACCAGCCGGGTCTCGGTCCAGCCCGGCGACAGCGCATTGACCCTTATCTGCTGCGGGCCGACTTCCAGCGCCAGCGAGCGGGTCAGGCCGACGAGGCCGGATTTCGCCGCCGCATAGGGGAAATAGCCCGGAAAGGTGTGGTCGGCATGCACCGAGGCGATGTTGACGATCGAGCCGTGCCTTGCCGCGAGCATCGCCGGCAGCACCTCGCGGGCGCAGAGCCAGGCCGACTTGAGATCGACCGAGAACACATCGTCCCACTGCGCCTCGGTCATCGTCACCGGGTCGGCATTGGAGTTGCGCCCGGCATTGTTGACCAGCCCGGTCACCGGCCCGAGTTTCTTCACCGCCGCGGCGTGGAACGCCTTGATCTCGTCGGCCACCCGGATGTCGCCGCGGCCGAAATACACCCGGTCGCCGGCGCCGAGCGAGGCGGCGAACGCGCGCCCGGCCGCTTCCTCGATATCGATGATCGAAACCCGGGCGCCTTCCGCCATCGCCTTCTCGACGATGGCTGCGCCGATGCCGCGGCTGCCGCCGGTGACCAGCACATGTTCCCCGTCGAGCCGGCCTGCCATCACACGTCCTCCAGTTGCGCCACCGCGACGCGATCGGCGAACAGTCTATCCACCTCGGTCACTGACAGGCCAGCGCCGAGCAGCACCTCGCGGCTATGCTCGCCATAGCGCGGCGAGCCGCGCAGCGCCGGAGCCGGCTGCTCCGAGAAGCGGATCGCCGGCGCGACGGTGCGATACTCGCCGCCCTTCGAGTGGGTCATGGTGGTGAGGTAACGCTGCGTCTGCGGGTGGGTCAGGAAGCGTTCGTAATTGTTGACCGGCCCGCACCACAGCCCGTGCTCGGTGAGCAGCTCATCCCAGTGCGCCACCGTATTGGTCGCGAGTTTGGTCGCCACGGCGTTGTAGATATCGTCGCGCCACTGCATCAGCGCCGCGCTGTCGGTCTGCTTCGGGCGCGATGCCTTGAGCGTCTTCAGCACCGGCACCTCGATCACCTCGGCCAGGACGTTGAGATCGACCTGCGCCAGCGCCAGGTGTCCGTCGGTCGTCGCATAGATGCCGTAGGGCGGCTCCATCCAGATCGACACCTGCGGGCTCTCCGAGCGGCTCGGCGGCGCTTCGGTCGACATGTAGGAGGTCAGCTCCTGAATCTGCATCTCCATGATCGCCGAGACCATCGAAACCTTGATCTCCTGCCCGCGTCCGGTGACGCCGCGCGCCACCAGAGCCGCCAGCACGCCCTCGGTGAGGAGGTGCGAGGCCGAGACGTCGACCATGTAGAGCGGCGACGGATGCGGCAGCCCCGAGGCGCGGCCGGCATTCATGGTGAGCCCGGCAAAGCTCTGCACCAGCAGGTCCTGGCCTGGCCGGTCCTTCATCGGCCCGTCTTCGCCATAGCCGCTGATCGAGCCATAGACGAGCCGCGGGTTGATGGCGCTGAGCGTTGCGAAGTCGATGCCGAGCTTACTGGCGACGCGCGGCCGGAAATTCTGCACCAGCACGTCGGCATCCTTCACCATGCGGTACAGCACCTCGCGCCCGGCATCCGACTTGAGGTCGAGGATCAGCGAACGCTTGTTGCGGTTGAGGGTGATGAAGGTGGTGGCGTCGCCGAACTTGGTGATCCCGGCCATGGTCGAATAGCGCGAGAAGTCACCGCCGCCAGGCGCTTCCACCTTGATGATGTCGGCGCCCATTTCGCCCATGCGCTGCGTGCACATCGGGCCGGCGAGGGCGATGGTGAGGTCGAGCACCTTGAGGCCGGTGAGCGGGCCACGATTGAGGGGGGTGTGTTCGGTCATTTGGTCTCTCAGCGCCCGCGGAACACGGGGTCGCGCTTTTCGGCGAAGGCCTTGATGCCTTCGGCCGCGTCTTCGGTGCCCATGCACAGGGTGTAGCCGTCATTCTCCCAGGCCAGCCCCTGCATGATCGAGGTGCCCTGGCTCTGCTTGATGATGTTCTTGGCCGACTGCACGGCGATCGGCGGGTTCCGGGCCAGCCGTTCGGCGATGGCGTGCACCCGCGGCCACAGCTCTTCGACGCTCACGAGGTCCTGCACGAAACCGACGCGATGTGCTTCGGCAGCGGGGAAGATGTCGCCGGTGAGAATCCAGCGCGCCGCGTTGCCGTAGCCGATCAGCCGCGGCAGGATCGAGGTATTGCCCGAGCCGGCATGCCAGCCGCGCCGCACTTCCGGAGCGCCGAAGCTCGAGCGCTCGGTGGCGACGCGGATGTCGCAGCTCATCGCCACTTCCAGCCCGCCGCCGAGGCAATAGCCGTCGATCGCGGCGATGGCCGGCTTCCTGAGCTTCAACAGCGGCGCGATATAGTCGCGATCGTACTCGGCGCGGTTGCGCTGCTCCCAGGGCTCGCCCAGGTCGTCGAGCGCCCCGACATCGCTGCCGGCCGAGAACGACCGATCGCCCGCCCCGGAAATCACCAGCACCTTGATATCGTCGCGATAGTCGACCTCGCGGCAGATGCGGACGAACTCGCCGCCCATCGCCGCCGTGATGGCGTTGAGCTTTTTCGGCCGGTTCATCTGCATATGCGCGACGCCATTTTCGACGCTGTAGAGGATGTGCGGTTCTTCGGTCATCTCGGAGGTCCGGTGTTCAGGAGGTGAGGGAAAGGGTGACGCGCCAGTTGCGGCGCTCGCCCGGGGCGAGCGGCGGTGCGCCGGCGTCGATGGCTTCGCCGAGCGTGTCGGCGGCGGCGCTGGTGGGCTCGAGCGCGATCTCGTGGTGGCCGCCGGGACCGGGCCAGCCGCCATAGGTCAGCCAGATGCCGAGCTGGTCGATCGGGGCATCCCAGGCGAGGGTCAGCCACTGCCCGGGCCGACCGACCCGAGCGGTTTGGCTCGGCACGGCCGCATAGAATTTGCCGGCAAACGCCGTCGCGGCCGGCTGCACCCGGTCGAGCGCGAACGGCAGCACGTCGCTCGGCTTCGACCACCGTAGCTCTGGCACGGCGAGAAACTTGTCGCCCAGCGACAGATAGGTTGCCGCCACCGTCTCGACCTCCGGCAGCTCGATGCGATCAGCCTCGGTCACCGCGAGCAGGCCATGCAGCGCCCAGAGATAAGGCAGCGACGTGTCGGTGCGGTTCTCCACCTCGTAGCGCGCGATCAACGTCGCGCCGTCGAGGCGCAACTCACGAGTGAAGCGGAACTGCCGGTCGCTGTAGCTCAGCCGCAGCGTCGTCGGCGTCTGCGCGTCGATGACGAACGGCCGGCCCCACAGGTCGCCGTGATCGCGCAGCTTCCGCCCCCAGGCGGTGTGGCTGGCGTCCCACGGCGTGACCGTCGGGAAGCACTCGTCCCAGCCGACCGCCTCGTCGCTTGCATACACCGCGTCTTCGCCGGTGTTCCGGCTCTGCGGGCCCTGTGCGATCCACTCGCGGCCGTTCTGCTTGTCGACGAGGCTGGTGACACGGGCGCCATAGTCCGGCAGCACCACGACGCGAAGCCGATCGTTCTCGATGATTGCGGTCATCCTCAGCTCCCGGTCGCGGCGGCGGCGCGCGCCTGGGCTTTCTCGGCCCGCGCCATTCGCCACTGCCCGATGGCCACCGCGACCACCAGCAGGAAGCCCTTCGCCACCAGCTGGTAGAAGGTCGGAATGCCCAGGAGGTTCATGCCGTTGCTGAGCGTCGCCAGCAGCACCACGGCAAGCATGGTGCCGACGATCGTGCCCTTGCCCCCGGCAAGGATGGCGCCGCCGAGAAACACCGCGGTGATCGCCTCGAGTTCGAGCCCCTGCGTGCCCGAGGCCGGCTGGCCCGAGCTGGTGCGCGCCGTCACCAGCACCCCGGCCAACCCGGCCAGCGCGCCGGAAATGGTGAAGATGTAGAACTTCATCCGGTTGAGGTTGATGCCGGCCAGCCGCGCCGCGGCCGGATTGCCGCCCATCGAGTAGACCGAGCGGCCGAACACCGTCGAACTCATGACGAAATGGCCGATTGCGGCGATGACGATCAGGAGGATCAGCGACACCGGGATGCCCGGAAAGCCGCCGCCTTCGAGGATACGGCCGGACCCGAGCCAGGCAAAGTTCTGGTCGAGCACCCCGATCGGCCGGCCTTCCGGCGCGATGAGGAACGCCAGCCCGCGATAGGCCGAAAGCGTCGCGAGGGTCGCCACCACGGCGTTGACGCGCAGGTAGGTGATGATCGCCGCGTTGACCACGCCGAGGATGGCCCCGGCCAGCACCCCGACCGCCACCCCGCCCAGCACCGTACCGGCATAGGTCACCAGCATGGCCGAGACCACCGAGGCGACGCCGGCGATCGAGCCCACCGAGATATCGAGCGCGCCCGAGACGATGACGATGGTCATCCCCACGCCCAGCAGCCCGACAACGCTCAGATTCATCCCGATATTCATCAGGTTGCGTGGCGCAAAGAAGAACGGCGTCTGCGACGCGATCAGCGCCACCAACAGCACCAGCGCGATGATGAGCGACAGGTTCTCGGCGCCGACGAAGCGGGTGATCGCTTTGAGCGGGTTGGTGGTTGTCGCCGGCTGGGTGGAAGAGTTCGACATATTGGTCATCAAGCCCTCTGGAGCTTAGGCAGCGCGCTGGCCGAGCGCGTGGTTGAGGATCGCCTCTTCGGAAGCGTCGCGCTTCTCGATCGGCGCGGAAATCTTGCCGCCATGCATGACGACGATGCGGTCGGCGAGCGCCAGCAATTCGGGCATCTCCGACGAGATCAACATGATGGCGATGCCGGATTGGGCGAGGCTGTCGATCAGCCGGTAGATCTCGGCCTTGGCGCCGACATCGACGGCCCGGGTCGGCTCGTCGAGGATCAGCACCTTCGGCTTGGCGGCGAGCCAGCGGGCCAGCACCACCTTCTGCTGGTTGCCGCCCGACAGCTTGCCGACCTCCTGCTCGAGCGACGGCGTCTTGATCTCGAGGCTCTTGATCAGCGGCGCCACGGTGTCGACCATCATCTGGTTGCGCAGCACACCCCAGCGGGCGAGGCTCGAGAACACCGCCATCGAGGCGTTCTCCATCACCGAGCGAACGAGGATCAGCCCTTCGCCCTTTCGGTCTTCCGGCGCAAAGCCGATCGAAGCGCGGATGGCATCGGACGGGGTGCGGATCTGGGCGGGTTTGCCGGCAATGCTGATCTCGCCGGCCGTGCGCTGGTACTCGCCGAAGATCACCTTGGCGAGCTCGGTGCGCCCGGCGCCGACCAGTCCGGCAAAGCCAAGAATCTCGCCAGCCCGGATCTGAAAACTGATGTCGCGGTGCCAGCGACTCGAAAGCCCACGCACATCCAGCACCACTTCATCGCGCGTCGTCTCGGCGCGCGAAAAGCCATAGGAGAGGTCGCGCCCGACCATCATCCGCACCACTTCGTCGGGTGTCGTCGCAGCTGTTTCCTTGACCCCGATCAGCCGTCCGTCACGGAGGATCACGATACGATCGGAGATCGCCATCACCTCATGCAGGCGGTGGGTGACGTAGATCACCGCGAGACCGCGTGCCCTGAGCTTGCGGATCAGCGCAAACAGCCGCTCGGTCTCGTCGGCGGTAAGCGACGAGGTCGGCTCGTCGAAGGCAATGACCTTGACGCCGGGCTTCAGCGCCCGCGCGATCTCGACGATGTGGCGCTGTGCCGGTGAAAAGCTGTCGCCCGGCGCGTCGAGCTCGAGCAGGCCGTCGAAGCCGCACTCGATCAGCAACGCCTTGGCATCGGCGCGCAACTGGCGGAAGTCGACGACGCCGCCGCGCTGCGGCAGCTCGCCAACGAAAATGTTCTCCGCCGCGCTGACATGCGGCACGATCTCAGGTTCCTGGCGCACCAGCCGGAAGCCGGCCCGCCGCGCCGCCAGCGGGCTCGCATGGCGAACTTCCTGCCCGTCGAGCAGCACGCGGCCTTCGTCGAGCCGGTAATCACCGGAGAGAATTTTGAGCAGGGTGGATTTGCCGGCGCCGTTCTCGCCGACAAACGCCATCACCTCGCCGCGCCGGACGTCGAAGCTGAGATTGCTGAGGGCGCGGACATTGGGGAACGCCTTGCCGACGCCGCGGATGTCAAGAACAGGTGTGTCGGTCATCACTGGCATACCAATGGAGAAGGAGGGGCGGACCAGTATGGCCCGCCCGTGCATTCGCGCCTGCCTCAGGTGCAGGGCATCGCGTCCTTGTAGTTGGTCGGGTCGACGATCGAGGTCGCGGCAACCGTGTTCGGCGGCAGCGGCTCGCCCTTTTCAATGGCATTGATCAGCGCGTTGGCCGCAGCCTCGCCCACATCGACGCCGCTGATATAGAGCGCCGCCTTGAAGCCCGAGGGTTGGCCCGCGGCCCACGGACGGCAGGCCTCGTAGGCGCCGAGCCCTACGGCGATGATGCTGTCGGGCGAGAAGCCGGCATTGGCCAGCGCGTTGACGGCGCCGAGCGCGCCTTCGTCATTGCAGGCGAACACCACCCACTTTTCGACATCGGGATGCGCGGTGATCACCGGGCCGGCCGCCTCGAGCGACGAGTTGGTGGTGCCGTCATAGGCGACGGGGAAGATCTTGGCCGCATCGGCGCCGGCCTTGGTCACTTCGTCGCGCGAGGCATTGGTGCGGTCGTTGCAGACCGACAGCGTCTGCACTTCGACCGACAGGATGCCGTAATGGCCGGCCTCGAGCCAACCGGAGTCCTTGAGCAGCCCGCCGGCCGCGACGCCGACCTTGGTGCCCATGTCCTTGCCGTCAAAGCCGACATAGGGAACCGCATTGCCGGCCCCGTCCTTCAGCGAGTCGTCGGTGGCGACCAGCAGCACGCCGGCATCGGCCGCGGCCTTGGTCACCGCCGGCCCGATCGCCTGGTCCGGTGCGGTGATGCCGATGCCCTTGGCGCCCGAGGCGATGGCATCGGTAATGGCGTTGATGGCGAGGTTGGCGTCGAGCTCGACGTTGATGATCTTGGCGGTGTAGCCGGCCGCCTCAGCCGCCTTGGTGAAGCCCGCGGCCTCATCGATGAAGTACTGCTGCGTCCCCGACTTGTAGATGCCGACGATCAACTTTTCCTGCGCGACGGCAGCGCCGCTCAAAGCCATGCCGAACATGCCGGCAGCCAGCAGCGCATGCCCGAGCATGCGAGACGTTTTGGTCATTTGGTCCTCCCTGACCGATGTGAAATCCTCGGAACGGGCCTCCCTTGCCGGGATGGTCGCCGTTGACGAATTACATGCTTATCTGTTTATCTGACAAAGTCAACGCACCCCACCAATGAGGGTGTGGGACAAGCTTGGGAGGATTGTTTGCAGCGTTTGCGCGACAGGGTCGCCATTGTCACCGGCGCCGGTCAGGGCATCGGCGAGGCCATTGCCCGCCGTTTCGCCACTGAAGGCGCGCATGTGGTGGTCGCCGAAGTCAACCTGGCCCTGGGAGAGGCAACAGCCGCCGCGCTGCGGGCCGAGACCGGTACGAAGGCGCAGTTCATCCACTGCGATGTGGCCGATGCCCAAAGCGTCGAAGCCATGGTGGCCGAAACCACGGCAAGCCTCGGAGCGCCCGATATCCTGGTGAACAATGCCGGTATCGCCGTGTTCGGCGACCCGCTCGAGATCACCGATGCCGATTGGGCCCGCTGCATGTCGGTGGATCTCGATGGCGTGTGGTTCTGCTGCCGCGCGGTGCTGCCGGCGATGCTGGCGCGAGGGCAGGGGGCGATCGTCAACATCGCCTCGAACCATGCGTTTCAGATCATTCGCAACACCTTCCCCTACCCGGTGGCCAAGCACGGGCTGCTCGGGCTGACCCGCTCGCTGGCGCTCGAATATGCCGATCGCGGCATCACCGTGAACGCCATCTCGCCCGGCTACATCGATACGCCGCTGAACCAGCGGATGTTCGCCGAGAACCCGGATCCCGATACCCGCAGGAAGGTTGAGGCCAGGCAGCCGGTCGGGCGGCTCGGCCGGCCCGACGAGGTGGCGGCAGTGGCCGCCATGCTCGCCTCCGACGAAGCCCGTTTCATTGTCGGCGCCAACATCGTGATCGATGGCGGCGTCACCATCCGCATGTACGAATAGGGGAACGTCCGATGTCTATTTCAGTGAAAACTGCAGTCGAAAGCCATGACCTGTTGGGCGAGGGCGCCTTCTGGGACGCGCGGCGCGGGCAACTGTGGTGGGTGGATGTGCCGCAGCCGGCCAAGCTCCACTGCTACGATCCCTCGAGCGGGGTGACCGAGACTTACCCGATGCCGCAGATGGTGATGAGCGTCCGCGCCAAACGCGACGGCACCGGGCTGATCGTCGCCACCCATAGCGGCATCTCGAACTTCGACTATGCAACCAGGCAACTGACCCACCTGCTCGATCCCGATCCCGGCCGCCCTTACAACCGCTCCAACGATGGCGGTACCGACGCCAGGGGCCGCTTCTGGTTCGGCACCATGCAGAATAACCTGCAGCCCAACGGTGCCGGCATGGACCTGCTCGAGGGTGCGGGAACGCTGTACCGGCTGGATCCCGATATGACCCTCACCGCGCACGACACCGGCATCTGGATTTCCAACACCGTGTGCTGGAGCCCCGATAACCGCACCATGTATTTCTGCGACACCGCGTCGGGGGTGATCTCGGCCTACGATTTCGACCTCGATGACGGGGTGGTCAGCAACAAGCGGCCGTTCGCGAAATTCGATCGCGGCGTGCCGGATGGCTCCACCGTCGATGCCGAGGGGTGCCTGTGGAACGCCCGCTGGGACGGCGGCTGCGTCGTCCGTTTCAACCCACGCGGCGAAGTCGACCTGGTGCTGGAGGTGCCGGTGGCCAAACCCACCAGTTGTGTCTTCGGCGGGCCGGACCTCGGGGATCTCTACATCACCACGGCGGCGTATGGGGCGACCGAGGCGGAGCTCGCCGCGGCGCCGGAATCGGGGAATCTGCTGGTCTGTCGGCCGGGAGTGAAGGGGCTGGTGGCGCCGGAGTTTGGGTGAGGGTGGTGACAGCCGACTGATAGAGACGGCCCCACCCAGCGGCGCTAGTTCGCTTCGCTCACAAGCTCTGCTGCCCTCCCCACAAGGGGGAGGGAGGCGGATAGAACAGAGATACTTGCAGTCGGATCTCCCTCCCCCTTGTGGGGAGGGATCAAGGGTGGGGGGGCCGCAGCCGCGATGCTAAACCTCGTCCACCCGCTGCCGCGCCAAGGCCGCGGTCAGCACCGGACCCTGGCCCCACGGCACGATATAGCCGCGCGGCACGTGCCAATAGTGCTCCTGCACCAGCGCCGCATAAACCGCCGCCGACACGCCCTGCAGGTTGCCGTCTGCGTCGAGGTTCTTGAGCATCGCCTCATACGCCTTGTCGGCCGCGGCGCGGAACTCTGCCGCCGGCAAAATGCCAAGCCGGATGCCGCGATAGAACGCACACGACATGAAGGCGGCGGTGGAGGATTCCGGGCCGGAAGCCGGTTCGTGCACCATGGCCCACCAGTTGCCGTCCTCGAGCTGCCAGTCACGCATTGATAGTGCCAGGTTCTGCGTCCGGCGCACCACTTCGTCGTAATTCTTGGCGCTTTCGCTCGCATGCTCGACCACGTCGAGCAGCCCGAGCACCGCCCAGCCCTGGCCGCGGCCCCAGCCGCGAATGTAGGAGCGCTCGGTCCGTTCCAGCCAGTAGTGGTTGTAGGTGCCGAGTTCGGCGTCGAACAGCAGTTCGCAATAGCCGAGGATTTCGTCCACCGCGCGCTGCGACCACTCTGGCCCGCCGCCGATCGCCGCGAGATGGGCGTAGAACGGCGGGTCGAAGTGCATGCAGTCGAGCCAGATGCCGGCGCCGGGATCCTGCATGAACTGCTGGTCCGGGGCCGACAGCGGCACGCCGCCATAGGGCTGGCGCAGGGCGCGCAGCGTATCCTCGAAAGTAATGCTGACGCCGCGCACCCGCCGGCGGGCATAAAGATGCTCGGCGAGCTTCTTGACGGCCGCGAACAGCACCTGGTCGCCGGTGCGCCGGACGATCTCGCACATGGCGTGGCCGGGCGCGGTGTTGTCGTCGAGCTGGAACGGCTGCATGCGGGTGGCCCAGGCGCGGAAGAACCCCTGCGAGAAGTCCTGCCAGGTCTTCACTCCGAGCATGTCACCGGCGGCGATCAGGCCTTCGAAGCCCACCGAGTCGCCATAGAACCAGCCCTTGAAATCGTGTTGTTGCAGCCGCTCCGCCACCCGCTTGAACAGCTGGCGTTGCTCCCCTGTCGGCTCTGTCATGTCGTCCCTTTGCGAGGGCCCGTCACTCGCTGAGCGAGAAGCCCTTATTGGCGTCGATAATGGCGCGCTGGATCAGGTAACGCATCGCCTGTTCGGCCTTGTCGGCGTCTCCGGCGGCGAAGGCGTCATAGACGTCCTGATGCAGTTGGTTGGTCTCCTCCATCCCGACCAGCGTGGTCGTCGATCCCTTCGCCTGCATCTGCCCGTCGATCATCAGCGACAAGGCCGCCTCGATCACCGAGAAGAGCTGCTCGAGGATCTCAGAACCCACCGCCGCCAGGAACGCGCGATGAAATTCGAGATCGTGAGTGATGAAATGATCGCGTTGTTCTTGCGGGGTCGAGGTCTCGGTGAGGACGTCGGTCTTGGCCTTCCAGGCCGCATGAATGCGCGCCTTGGCTTCGTCCGACCCGGTGGCGGTGGCGATCCAGACGACGCCCGGCTCGAGCGCCAGGCGCACCTGCAACAGGTCCTTCAAGAGCGTCTTCTTGTCCGCGGCCTCGATGCGCCACTGGATCAGGTCGGGGTCGAGCAGCCGCCAGTTGGCGCGCGGCATCACGGTCGTCCCTTCCATCTGCCGGCTGCGCACCAGGCCCTTGGCGTTGAGGATGCGCATCGCCTCGCGCACCACCGACCGGCCTACCTGGAGCTCGGCCATCAGTTCCGCTTCGGTGGGCAGGGTCTCGCCGGATTTCCATTCTCCCGCGACCACCCGCCGCCCCAGATCGGCGACGATGCCTCCCAATATGCCGCGCACCTGCATGAGGCCGCCGAGGCTGTTGCCCCGCGTGCTGCCCGGCTGACGCGTAACTACCGACATGAACTGCTCCGTCCTTTGGCCGCCCCGAACCATGAGTCCGTGCTCCCGCTTGTATCTCCCTTTTGCTGAATCACGAGGGGCTTGTCAGAATGTCTGTTTATCATACAAAGTCTCCGGTAGATGGCAAGGGTGGTTGGAGGGGTGAGTGGAAGCTGCAAGCAGACGACCCCCCTCCCATCCTCACCCATGATGGAGGAGGTGCACTGCCGGTGTGTCTGGCAAGATTGAAGACAGAGTCTCGACGTTGCACCTCGCCCCTTGTGGGGGAGGCCGGGAGGGTGCCGTCTGCTTCAGTCGTCCCCAGACGGCAGTCAGCGCTTCGTCGCCTCATACGCCGCCAGCACGTCGCCCAGCGTGCCGCGCACGTGCTGGGCGTTGATCTTCGCCGCCGCATCCGGGTCGCGCCGCCGAAACGCGTCGAGCAGGGCGTGATGCTCGGTCCTCACCCGGTCGGCGAAGGCGGCGTCGCGGCCCTGCTTGTTCATCAGGCTTTCGCTCAGCCCGTAGTAGCGGGCGATCAGGTCGGCCGCTTCGAGATTGCCGCCATGCGTGTTGATGAAGCGGTGGAAGGCGTGGTTGGCGGCGTCGATGCGGGCCCAGTCCATCGCCTCGATTGCTGCGTCGTGCTCCACCTGCAGCGCCTCGAGCTTCCTGAGCGACGACAGCGACGCCTCCTCGGCGAACTGCCGGGCGAGGAACGATTCCAGTGCCTCGCCGATCTCGTGCGAGTAGACCAGCCGGTTGCGGTCGATCTCGCGCACCCGCGCCCCGTGGTTGGGGATCATCTCGACCAGCCCCTCGCCCTCGAGCTGCTGCAGCGCCTCGCGCACCGGCTGTACGCTGACCCCGAAACGCTCGGCGATGGCGGTCATCCGCAGCCAGCCGCCGAGCGGGATTTCGCCGGCGATGATCTCGGTGCGCAGCAGGTTGGTGACCCGCTGGTAGGTGGTCTCGGTCTTCGTCTCCGAAGCGCCGTTCCGCCTGCGGGGTTTGGCTACCGGTGGCGCGTCCTGGTCCATGGCATCCTCGGCACAATGTCGCATCGTATACGATGTTGACAGGTTTGATACGATCTTGCATGTTCGTATACGTGACCTGCTATCGGGCGGTCCAGCGGAAATCCAACAACAACGCCGCTGGGCGCCCCGTTTCATCAGGTGATTAGCAACGCGACGGGCGATTGCAACGGCATTTCCGGCCGCGGCGGAGCTTTGCGTTGATTTTGAAGGGCGGACGGAAAGTCCGCCGAAATGGCTTACTGGGAGGATCATTGTGATCAAGAAGCTATTGTTGGCCGCCACCATTGGCTTGGGGGCCAGTCTCGCCGCATTGCCGGCACAGGCGCAGACCATGCTCGACTTCTCGTCGTGGCAGCTCGAAGAGCCCGGCAATTCCGATTGGTGGAAGGCCGTCATCAACGCCTTCGAGAAGGAAAATCCTGATATCAAGATCGGCCGCGTCTACGTGCCGTTCGCCGACTACCTGACGCAGATGACCATCCGGTTCGCCTCGAACCGCGCGCCGGCCGTGCTGCAGATCTCCGAGCAGAATTTCGGCGCCTATGCCGCGCAGGGCTGGCTCGCCGGCCTCGACGAGCACATCAAGGGCACCGACATCGAAACCGGCTGGGCCGGCGCGCAGGCTGGGCTGACCTGGGATGGCGAGACCCGCGGCGTGATCGTCTCGAACAGCGCCAACATGCTGTTCTACAACGAGAAGCTGTTGGCCGATGCCGGCGTCGCCGTGCCCACCAATTTCGCTGAGTACCAGGCGGCTGTGGCGGCGATGAGTAAGCCGGCCGATGGCGTGTTCGGCCTCTCTGCCGTCACCACCGAGCACCCCACGGTGATGGAAGACCTGCACCGCTACATCAAGTATGCCGGCACCGACGTGATCGTCGACGGCAAGTACAACCTGAGCTCGCCCGAGGTGATCGCGGCCGTCGAGACCTACCGCAACACCGTCGGCAAGAACGCCCCGCTCGGCAACAACTCCGCCGTGGCGCGCCAGCTCTTCGTCGATGGCAAGACCGCCTTCCTCGTCGATGGTCCGTGGGTCTGGTCGTGGCTCGAAAAGGCCACCCCCGAGATGCGTCCCAACCTCAAGATGGTGCGCGTGCCGTTCGATCCGCAGCAGGCGCCGGGTGGCATCACTATCCACATCGCCGAAGGTCTCGACGAAGCGACCGAAGCGGCCGCCTGGAAGTTCATCGAGTTTGCGACCAAGCCGGAATGGCAACGCGAGTATCTGATCATCACCGGCCAGCCCTCGGGCCGCGCCACCTCGGTGCTGACCGCCGAAGATGAAGCCCAGTACCCGCACCTCGCGGTGATCAGCGACGCGGCCAAGGACGGCCTGCCGATCTTTTCGTCCGAGCAGTCGGTGCGCGCCAACTTCGCCGAGTATTCGGCGATCCTCCGCACCGCGGCCCTGAAAGTCCTGACCACTCAGGATACTGTCGACAAGATCCTTGCCGACGCCGAGGCCGAGCTCGAGCGTGCGGTTCCGTTGAACTAGGGCGATCTACCTCCCTCGATCGCCCCTGGCGCGGCCCTCCCTCGGGGCCGCGCCGCTCCTTAGTCTCAACTGGTCAGGATGCGGCCGATGACGAACACGTCCTCGCTCGACAGCACCGCGCTCAAGCCGCGGCTGTTCGACATCAACTACCACCGCCGGCAGACGCTGCTGAGTTTCGCGCTGCTGCTGCCCGCCGCGGCAGCCGTGCTGATCCTGATCGTCTACCCGCTCTACCAGGTGCTCGACATCTCGTTCCGCGATGGCAAAGTGATGAACTTCGCCAAGATCGGCGAGCTGCCGCTCGGTTTCGGCAACTATGCCCGCGTGCTCACCGACCCGCTCTTCTGGCGCTCGACGCTGAACTCGGCGCTCTATGTTGGTGGCAGCGTCGGCGGCGCCTTCCTCGTCGGGCTCGGCACGGCACTGCTGCTCAACAAGCAACTGCCCGGCAACCGCATCCTCCGCACCATCGTCCTGATCCCCTGGGCGGTGCCCGGGGTCATCGTCGCCATCATGTTCCTCTGGGTGCTCGACGGCTCGTTCGGCGTGTTCAACGCCATGCTGCGCAGCATCGGCCTGCTCTCGGGCGAAATGCCGTGGTTCGTCGATAGCCGCACTTCGCTGCTGGCGGTGATCCTGCCGACCATCTGGAAGACCTATCCACTGATCACCCTGACCATCCTCGCGGCTTTGCAGTCGATCCCGAAGGAACTTTACGAAGCGGCCAATGTCGATGGCGCCACCAACCCGCAGCAGTTCGGCTACATCACCTGGCCCGGCATCCAGACCGCCTCGTTCCTCGTCATCATGATCTCGGCGCTCGGGGTGTTCCGTGACGTCGACATCATCTTCGCCACCACCGGCGGTGGGCCGGCCCACGCCACCGAGACGCTGGCGCTCTACGTCTACAAGGAAGCCTTCCACTATTTCCGCATGGGCACCGCCACCGCCGTCGGCACGCTGATGATCGCCGCAGCCTTCCTGATCGCCGTCACCATGGCCGCGCTGGCGCGCCGCTCGAAGTTCTGAGGTCCGAGATGCAGCCCAAGCTCACCCCGATGCGCATTCTCGGCTTCCTCGTCCTCGCCGGCTTCGCCGTCATCACGCTGTTCCCGTTCTACTGGATGGTGATGACGGCGATCATGCCGACCGACGCCATCCTGTCACGCAGCCCGTCGCTGCTGCCCGACCTGAGCCGCGTGCGCTTCGATGCGTTCGTGCAGGTGTTCGAGAACCGGCCGTTCTTCACCTGGATCCTCAACAGCCTGATCGTCGCTACCGCCTCGACCCTGCTCAGTCTGTTCGTTTCGACCCTTGCCGGCTATTCGCTGTCGCGGTTTTCCAGCCCGCCTCAGCAGGCGCTGGGCGCGACGCTCCTGGTCAGCAAGCTGATCCCGGCCAGCCTGATCCTGATCCCGCTGTTCATCATCTACACCAATACCGGGCTGTTCAATTCGCTCGCCGGCATCGTCCTCGCCAACATGACCATCGGTGTGCCGCTCGCCACCTGGCTGATGAAGGGCTTCTTCGACCGCATCCCGCGCGAGCTCGAGCAGGCGGCGATGATCGATGGCGCGAGCCAGCTGCAGGCCATGCGCCTCGTCATCCTGCCGCTGGCCAAGCCCGGGCTCGCCGCATCGACGGTGTACCTGGTGCTCACCAGCTGGTCCGAGTTCATCTTTGCCCGCACATTGGTCGATAAGCCCGATGTGCAGGTGCTGACCGTCGGCATGCAGTCCTTCGTGGGTGAGCAGATGGTCGACTGGTCAATGCTGATGGCGGCTGGCACCATCTCGGTTCTGCCCGCTATCGTCCTCTTCATCTTCCTCGAGCCGTTCCTGGTCTCCGGTATGACCAAGGGCGCCCTCGCCGGCACCTGATCCCGAAACAAGGCAAACCAAAATGGATCGCAACGACTACCGCGGCATCTTCGTGATCGTCACGACGCCGTTCACCGATGACTTCAGGCTGGACGAGGCTGCCCTCGAAAAAACCCTCGACTTCTGCCTCGCCGCCGGCGTGCACGGCGTCGTCGCCAATGCGCTGGCCAGTGAGGGTTTCTACCTCAGCGAAGCCGAGCGCCGCCGCGCCGCTGAGATCGTCGTGAAGAAGGCCAAGGGCAAAGTGCCGGTGATTGTCGCCGTCTCCGCCCCGCACTATCACCTCGCCGTCGAGTTCGCCCGTCATGCCGAACAGATCGGCGCCGATGCGGTGATGTCGCTGCCGCCGACCCTCCATCCCTCGAGCCCGGTTGACATCAAGGCCCACTACAAGGCGATCGGCGCCGCAACCTCGCTGCCGCTCGTCATCCAGAACGTCTCGGGGCAGGGCGCCTCGCCGCTCAGCGCCGGTCTGATCGCCGAACTGGTGAAAGAGATCCCGACCGCCCGCTTCGTCAAGGAAGAGTCCGGCTATCCGGCCCAGACCGTCGGCGAGATCATCCGGCTGTGTGGCGACAAGCTCGAAGGGGTGATGGGCGGCAAAGCCGGCAAGACCCTGATGGAGGAAGTCCGCCATGGCGTTTCCGGCACCATGCCGGCCTGCGAGATCGCCGACGTGCACGTGGCGCTGTGGAACGCCATCGAGGCCAGGGACGACAAGCGCGCCCGGAGCATCTTCCAGCGCCTGCTGCCGCTGCTCGACATGGAGAGCAATTACGGCATGCCGCTGATGAAGGAAGTGCTGAAGGCGCGCGGCGTGATCCCGACCAATGCGGTGCGCCAGTCCGGCTTCCGCGCCCTCGACGACGCTGCCCGCGCCGAGGCCGCCGCCATCATGGATGAGCTCGCCGACCTGATGCTCCCCGCCTACTCACACCGCCGCTAGGCAACCCGGAGCGTTTTCAGGAAAAGTCGCAGACTTTTCCGGTTCGAAAGCGCGACCAGCACAAATCACCGCAGAGAAACCACGATGACCGAGAAGCAACTGGGGCGTATCGAAAACGCCATCAACACCCACTCCAACCCGTCCGAGCTCCGCATCACCGACATGCGGCTGGCGGTGGTGGCTGCCAACTACGACTATCCGATCCTCAGGATCGACACCAACCAGGGCGTCTATGGCCTCGGCGAAGTGCGTGATGCCGGCCACGCGTCGAACGCCTTGCAGTTCAAGTCGATGCTGATTGGCCAGAACCCCTGCAATGTCGATATGATCTTCCGTGCCATCAAGCGCTTCGGCAACTGGGGCCGCGAGGGCGGCGGCGTCTCCGGCATCGAGATCGCGCTGATGGACCTGATCGGCAAGGTCTACGGCGTGCCGTGCTACCAGCTGCTCGGCGGCAAGTACCGCGACAAGGTCCGGCTCTATGGCGATACCCCGACCCCTGACGATCCGACCCCCGAGGATTTCGTCGAGGCGGTGAAGGGCCGTCGCGACCGCGGCCTCACCTGGATCAAGTTCGACCTGCGTCCGAGCCTGTTCGAAACCGGCGACAGCCCGTTGATCGGCCACGATGCTCGCCACGAAACCGATTTCGAGATGGGCAAGTGGTTCAAGGCCCCGATGGCCGGCCGCGGCGTCAAGCTGACCGAGGAAACCATCGAGCGCGCCGCCCATGTGGTGTCCGAAGTGCGCAAGGCCGTCGGCAACGGCGTGCAGCTCTGCGTCGACCATTTCGGCGAGAACTATCTTACCGCCGACGAGGTGATCCGGCTGGGCAAGGCGCTCGAGCCTTACAACCTCGCCTGGATGGAAGACCCGGTGTCGCGCTTCGACATTCCGGGTCACAAGGTGGTGGCCGATGCGCTGCTCACCCCGATCGCCGCCGGCGAAGATCTCTATCTGCGCGACGGCTTCCGCGAAGCCATCCAGACCCGCGCCTTCGACATCGTCCACCCGGACCTGTTGACCTCGGGCGGCCTGATGGAAACCAAGCGCATCTCCGACGACGCCGAAGAACAGGGCATCCCGACGGCGCTGCACTGCGCCGGCTCGCCCATCGGCTTCATGGCCAACATCCACACCGCCGCGGCGATCTCGAGCTTCCTCGCCTGCGAGCACCACGGCCTCGATCTGCCGTTCTGGGAAGGCCTCGTCACCGGCCTGCCGGAAAACTACATGGCCGACGGTTACGTGCAGGTGCCGGACAAGCCCGGCCTCGGCGTCGACCTCAACCTCGAAGCGATCGAGGAAAACCTCCGCACCCCCGGCACCATGTTCCTGTCCACCGACGAGTGGAACACCCCCAAGTTGGGGTTCTGGCGCCCGGACGACCGCTGGCCTGAGTAGACCAGCTATGCGACATCTCTGCTGGACTTCCGGCGGGACGGTCGCTATGTGAACCGCGTCATCGGGCTTCGCCGCCCGCTGGCTGAGGCCCAACTGGAGATTCCACCTCCTGGTTGGGCCTCTCTATTTCTGGGCTTGGCGCGCTCTGTGGCCGGCGGTTGCCGACCCCCAGTGGGGGGCAGCCTGCACCGGTACGCGCGGCTCTGGCCCTACTTCACACTCACCGGCGCCGTAGACCCCCTGAGCCGGAACTCCGGGTCGATCAGCACTTCGGCCAGCGGCAGCGCGCGGTTGGCGGTCAGCGCCACGATGGCGCGGGTGGTGTTTTCGGCGATGCGTTCCACCGGCTGCCGCACCGCAGTCAGCGGCGGGTCGGTGAAATCCAGCATGTAGGAATCATTGTAGCCGATCACCGAGATATCGCCGGGGATCCGGAGCCCGGCGCGCTGGATGGCGCGCATCGCGCCCAGCGCCATGTCGTCGCTGGAGGCGACGATGGCCGTGACGCCCAACTGCAGCAACTCCTCCGCCGCATGCCGGCCACCTTCGACATTGTAGTACTGCCGCACCACGAAATCCTCGGAGTTCGGCAGTTCGCGCCGGTCCATCGCCTGCACGAACCCCTCGACGCGGCGATCGGCCGGCGTATTGCCGACCGGGCCGGCGCACATGCCGATGCGGCGATGCCCGAGGTCGTAGAGATGCGCCACCGCCATCTCGGCGGCCCGCCAGTCATCGGTCGAAAACACCGGCGAGGGCGTATCGGGAAAGCCGCCGTTGACGCAGAGGAACGGGATGCCGCGCGATTGCAGCAACTGCCGCGCCACCGGGTCGGCATTGCGCACGGTATTGCTGGACGAGAGGAACACCACGGCGGCGATTCCCGCGTCGATCATCGCCTCGACATAGTCGCGCTCGCGCTGCGTGCCGGGGCAGATCACCGCCCGCAGGCCATAGGGCGCAATCTCGTTCTCGATCGCTTCGCAGAGGTCGGCGAAGATCTGCTCGGCTACCCCCGGCACCAGCAGCAGCACCAGTTCGCCCTTCAGCTGCCGCTCATAGCCGGCCTTCTTCATTGCGGCTTCCACCGCTTCGCGCGTCGCCGCCGACACGCCATACTTGCGGTTCAGCACGCGGCTGACCGTGGCTTCGCTGACCCCTGCGAGCTCGGCTACCGTGGCGAGGCCGATATTGGCAGCCGGCGAACGGGGGCGGTGCCGATGCGCCGCGCCCTCTGTTCCACCTGTGCGGCCGCGCTGGTGGCGCGGTCCGTTGCTGTCGTCGGATCTGTCCACGTTGCCTCTTGTCGTTACGCGTTCAAGACCTTGAGCGTCGCGATACCAGACACCGGAATGGTGAGTTCGGTAAGCCCCTCAGTGTCGACTTCCAGCGGCATACCGATATCGCCGCGGGCAGTGTGGGCGATGCCGCTCAGCCGTCCGGCCTTACCGGTCCATCGCACAACGACCCGCTCCTGGGAAGTCGCGTTGAGCAGACGCAGCTCCTCCACCCCATCGAGGTCGATCTCGGCCACCATCGGCTGATAGACGCCGACCACCAACCGGCGCTGATGCCGCGCCTGCACCACCGGATAACCCTCCGACGGCAGCCCAGCACTCAGCTCGCCGAACAGCACCGCTTCGCGGTCTCCCATCCAGTTCTGCAGCACCGTCTGCACCGCGTCGCGCTGCACCGGCGGCAGGCTGGTGAGGTCCATCGACACCTGCGGCACGCTGAAATAGGCGTTGAGCAACTGCCGCGCCGCCGGTTCAGCGCCGGCGCGATGATCCCACACGGTCGGGTCGGAATGGATCACCTGGCCGGCCGCGATCATCCTCATGTTCACCGTGGCGCGACGGTTCTGGTTGGCATCGACCGGGCAATCGCCGACCCGCAGCAGGTTGCCATAGGGCGCCGTGGCCGGCCCGACATAGGCTTGCCGGAACTCGATCAGCACCTCGTCGAGCCCGGCGGCCTGCAACTCCGCCTGGAGCTGCTTGAGCGTGGCGTGCAGTGCCTGTCCGACATCGGGGATGTCGCCGCCGGTCGGTGTCCCCTGATAGGCAACGACGCCATCGAGGAAGTCGATCTTCAGCCCGTCGACGCCGTAGTCGCGGACCAGCCGGACGCAGGTCGAAACGAAATGGTCGCGCACTTCGCGGTAGCGCGGGTCGAGCGCCGAGGCGCGCCAACCATCGGCGTTGTGATAGGGCGCGAACGGCTTGAGCCGCGGATAGACCTCGCTGTTCTCCCCCAGCAGCAGCGGCGCCACCCAGAGGATCACCGACAGCCCGAGCTCGTGCAGCTTTTCGACATGCCCGCGCATGTCGGGGAATTTCGCGGGGTCCGCCACCCAGTCGCCGCACCCCGCATACCAGCGGCCGGTGGCGAGCTTCTGCCAGCCATCATCGATGATCACTGCCTTGCAACCCAGTTCGGCGGCCAGCGCCGCATCGCGCTCGATCTTCCGGGCGTCGATATTCTGGGAGTAGGCGTACCAGGTGCAGTAGACCGGCACGGTTCCGGCGAACGGCACCGGCAGCGGCTTGCCGATATCGTCGCGCAGCCAGTCCCGCAGCAGCCCGACCGCCTCGGCATGGCCGAGCCCCGGCCGCGCCGTGGCGAGGCGAATGGTGCGCGGCCCCTTGGGGTCGTGCTCGTAATAGATGACGAAGCTCTTGTGCTCCTCCGAGACGCCGAAGCGCAGCTGACTCTCCTCGATCTGCTGGTCGAAGCAGAAGGCGAGGATGGCATTGCCATGCCGGTCATAGACACAGCCCAGCGGGCTCGACGAGATAATGCTGGTCCTGTCGCGCCCGCTCCAATCGGCCGGCAGCGCTCGCATTGTGCCATTGGGGTACCAGTAGCCCTCCACATCGCCCAAGGGGACCTCGAGCGATACGCGAACCATCGCGCCATCGGTCTCGATCGTTGTAATCTCCAGGTCGCCAAACCTCTGTTTGTCGACCACTCGGCAGCCGGTGCCGATCGTCACATCGACGCCGGTAATGCCGGTGGCGGCAGGGGCCATGACGGATGCGTAGTCTTCCAGCAGCACGGTGCCAGTCTCCTGAGAATTGCTATTGCTTGACCGCGCCGGCGAGAATGCCGGCGACGAAGTGACGTTGCAGGAACAGGAACAGCCCGAGCACCGGCAGCACCGACACCATGGTGCCGGCGAGCAATTGGCCGTAATCGGTGTCGCTGAGGCCCTGCAGCGAAGCGAGGGCGACCGGCACCGTGTAGGCGTCCGAAGTGCGCAGCACGATCAGCGGGTAGACGAAGTCGTTCCACTGCGCGAGGAACAGGAAGATGCCGAGCGCCGCGAGAGCCGGCCGCATCGTCGGCAACACGATCTGCGCGAAGATGCGGAACTCCCCTGCACCATCGACGCGCGCCGCCTGGATCAGTTCGTCCGGTACCGACTGCATGGTCTGCCGCATCAGGAAGATGCCGAAGGGCAGGGCGAGGTTAGGCAGGATCAGCGCCTGGTAGGTGTTGAGCCAGTTGAGCTGCACCATGATCTGGAACAGCGGCACCAGCGTCACCTGAGAGGGAAGCGCCAGGATCACCAGCACGATGCCGAACAGTGCGCCTTGCCCCGGGAAGCGGAACTTGGCGAAGGCATAGCCGGCTGCCGTGCAGACGAGCCCACCCAGCAGCGCGTAGATCGTCGCCACCAGGGTGGAGTTCAGCACCGCCTGGCCGAACCCTTCGCCGACGAACAGGTTGGTGAGGTTGACCCACAACTGGTCGCCCGGCACGAGGTTGGGCGGGTTGGAGAAGATGTCGCTGGTGCGGTGCGTGCTGGCGATGATCAGCCAGTAGAACGGCGCCAGCATCAATACGCCGCCGATGGCGATGACCACGCTGACGGCAAGGCTCGCGGCGCGCGCTTGAGGGCTGCGATCGGTCCTCATGCCTGCTTCTCCCTGAGGAACCGGAACTGGATCAGCGCGATCACCCCGATAATGCCGGTCAGCACGTAGCCGATGGCCGACGCGTAGCCGAAATCGAAATACTTGAAGCCGTTCTGGTAGAGGTACATGCCGATGGTCAGCGTGGCGTTGTTGGGCCCGCCATTGGTCAGGACGTACGGCTCGTCGAAGAGCTGCAGCGTGCCGATGGTCGAGAGCACCACGGTAAGGGTGATGGCCGGCCGGAGCCCGGGCAGGGTGATGTGCCAGAAGCGCTGCCATGCCGTGGCGCCGTCGATCTCGGCTGCTTCGTAGAGCTCACCGGGGATCGACTGCAGCTGCGCCAGGTAGATCACCGCGCTGTTGCCGGTATAGTGCCAGGTCAGCGCGATGATGATCGACACCTTGGCCCACACCGGATCGGCCAGCCACGGCACGCGCGGCAGCCCGACCGACTCCAGGAGGAAGTTCACCAGCCCATGGTGGCTGTTGAGCAGCGTCGAGAACAGGATGCCGTAGGCCACCAGCCCCATGACGATCGGCACGAAATAGGCGGTGCGCCAGAAGGCGCGGAATTTCAGCAACGCCGAATTGAAGGCCACGGCCAGCAGCAACGCCAGGCCCAGCATCAGCGGCACCTGGGTAACGAGGATGATCAGCGTGTTGCTGAGCGCCTTGTAAAAAATCGGATCGCTGCTGAGGCGCAGGTAGTTGCCGAAGCCGACAAACGTCGTCTGGCCCTTGATGATCTTGGTGAGGCTCAGCCAGGCCGCGTAGAGATACGGGTAGACCTTGAAGCCGGCGAACAGCACCAGCACGGGCAAGAGGAACAGGTAGGGCGTGAGGCGCGGCGCGGAGCCTCGCCAGCGCCGGCGGGTGGCCGGCTGCAGCTTGGACGACGTCATCTGGTTCACCGGAAGGGATGGGGTGGCGGCAGGATCGGGAGGAAACCCAAAGCCCTGCCGCCGTAACGCTCAGGCGGAGCGTATCAGTTGGCGATGGTCCGGCCGGTCTGGCCGGCAACCAGCGCGGCAGCCTCGTCGAGCACCGTCTTCGGGTCGGCGCCGCTCAGCAGCACCTGCGTCTGCGCGTCGGTATAGGCCTTGAGCGCCCGGGCGTAGTCGGTGGTGTAGTTTACCGTCGGGGTCTTCTGGCCGAGTTCGTCGATGAAGAACTTGTTCACCTCGGCATCGAAATAGGCGCTCTTCTTGACGAAGCCGTCGCTCTCCAGCATCGGCTTGAAGCCGGGGAACATGCCGCCGCCCGCATAGGTCGCCTGCTGTCCCTCGAGCGTCCCCATCGCGTATTTGACGAATTCCCAGGCCGCCGCCTTGTTCGGGCTGGTGCCCGCCACCGACAGATAGGTGCCACCCGAGATCGCCGCGGTCAGTCCACCGGGCTCCACCGCCGGCGGCAACCTGAGACCCCACTTGCCTGCCATGTCAGGCGCTTCGTTTTCGAACACCCCGGCCGCCCAAGATGCCGCCGGGATCACCGCGACATTGGTCTGCCCCTTGATCTGCAGCATGAAGTTGTCCCAGCCGCCGGGGATGTCGGCGACGACGCCGGCATCATTGGCCTTTTTGATCCACTCGAGCGAGCGAAGACCCGCCGGCCCGTTCATGGTGATCTCGCCGGCGGCGTTGAAGTAGAAACTGCCCTGCAGGTTCGTCAGCAGCTGCCACAGTCCGGCGGAGTCTGCGACGGTTGCGGCCTTGTCCATGGCGATCAGCGGCGCGCCGGTTGCTTCCTTGATCTTCTTGCCGGCTTCCAGCAGGTCGTCCCAGGTGGCGATGGTGTTGATGTCGACGCCGGCCTGATCGAACAGATCCTTCCTGTAAAAGAAGCCCGAGGTGTTGACCTCGTAGGGGATACCGTAGACCCCGCCATCCGCCGATGAGCCGCTGGCCCACATGCCGGAGGGGAACTGCGCCGCCAGGTCGTCGGCGCCGACTTCGCTCAGGTTGACCAGCCCGGTCGGGAAGGTCTCGATGTAGTTGCCGATATAGTCGATGCCGATATTGAGCACGTCCGCGAGCCCGGCGCCGCCGGCCGCCATGCCGGCCGTGATCTTGTCCCAGATCGCCGGGTTGCCGACGTCTTCCACCTTCACCGTTACGCCCGGGTGAAGCTTGTTGAAGCCGGCAACCGCCGCTTCGAGCCCGTCGGCCGGGGCGGTCCAGCTCCACACCGTAATAGTGCCGCTGAGCTCTTCGGCGATGGCCGCGGTGGTGAGCGTCGCAATCGCCGTGGTGGCAAGGGCCAGCCGTGTCAGGCGCCCGGTTGCCGCAAACAAACGTCCTACCGTGTTGTCCAGTTTTTCCTCCTCAGGATTCCTCGGTCCCGATCCTCGACATCAGGTGCGCACCAGACTGTCGCTGGCTGTTTTCGCTGCCGTCACGCTCGGATCGTGGCCGGAAGCTAGCAGCAGATATTCCGACTTGCAACGAGTCATTGCAAATTTGCAGAAATCACGACAATGCGAGCCGTGGCACATGCGAAAGCGGCCGCCTCCTGGGTGGGAGGCGGCCGCAAAATATCGTCGGCGAAGCTGTCGGCTGGATCAGCCGGCGTCGATTTCCAGCAGCAGTGTGGCGATCTCGAATGGCCTCAACTGCAGCGTCACGCTGTTGCCGCTGACTTTGACCGGCTCGCCACCGTCCTCCATCAGGTTGACCAGCTTGGCCGATTTCACCGGCACGCCGAAGCTGATGGTGGCGTTGGCGCGGGCATTGGCATGCTCGAACACGCGCAGCACCAGGGCGTCGCTCATTTCGGCCTTCTTCAACGTCTCCAGCGTGACGTTCGGTTTGTCGACCGAGGCGAAGGAGAAGCTGGTGCTCTCGACCGATCCAGGGGCGCGCGCCGAACTGTCGCCGATCACTGCCACCGGGTTGTTGAAGCGCTCGGCCGCCACCGGCACGTCGGCGAGGTCGCTCACCCCATCATGCACCAGCAGCGCATATTTGATGCGATGCTCGCCGCGGTCCGACGCCGGGTCGGGGAAGGTGGCGCCGCGCAACAGCGTGATGCGCACCAGTTGCTCCACCGCGTCATAGCCATATTTGCTGTCGTTGAGCAGCGCCGCGCCAAAATCCGGCTCGCTGATATCGACCCAGCGATGCATGCTCGCCTCGAACCGCGCCCGGTCCCAACTGGTGTTGCGGTGCGTAGCGCGCTTTACATGGCCGAACTGGATCTCCGAGCGGATCTCCGAGATGTTGAGATCGAACGGGAACTCCGCCTTCAGCACCGTCTGGCGCTCCTGCCAGTCGACGAAGGTGTCGAACTCGACCTGCCGGGCGCCGGCCTCCAGCGACACCACCTGCACCACTTTCGAGCTCAGATATTGCCGCTCGATGCGGAGCGCCGCGCGATAGGGCCCGGTCTCCACCACCTCGAGCTTCGCCTTGCTGTCGCTGAGCCGCCAGAACTGCTCCTCGAAATAGCGGTCGATATCCCAGGCGTCCCAGTTGAGCGGCTTGTCCTCGTAGGCGACCAGCCGGTTGGCGGTTTCCCCCTTGGCGATCAGCTCGCGGCCGTGCTGCTTGTCGAACACCGAGGTGATCTCGCCCTGCTTGTCGAAGCTGACGCGGACGAACTCGTTCTCCAGTTGCTTGGTCGAAGCCGAAAGGCTCGATTTCGGCGCGCTGCCGCCGGCCACCAGAGCGGCTGAGGTCCAGCCGAGCGAGGGCAGGTCGGCCGGCGCTGCCAGCGTCACGCTACCATCGGCGCCAATCAGCTTCTGCAGCGGCAGGGCAGCGTCGCCCTGGCTCAGCGCCGATCCCTCGGTGGCGCCCTCCACCCGTACCAGTGCCTTATCGCGTTTGTGACCGGTGAAGTTGAACAGCTGCAGGCCGCCCTTCTTCGTCGGCGCCACGGCTTTCGCCGCGCTGTGCCACGGCCCGTTGCCCGATGCCAGCGTCGAGAACAGCCCGGCATACTCGCCATCGCTGTCGACATAGACCTCGGCGATCGAGGTGCCGGGCAGGATGTCGTGAAACTGGTTGATCAGCACCAGTTCCCAGAACTCGTTGAGCTTGTCGCTGGGGTAGGGTGCCCCGCTCCGCATCGCCATGGCGCTGAGGAACTCGAGCTCGCGCAGCACCCGCTCGGCGCGGCGGTTATTGGCCTTGTTCTTGGCCACATTGGTCAGGGTGCCGCGGTGGTATTGCAGGTAGAGCTCGCCGTTCCAGGTCGGGAAACGCGTGACATTCTCGTCCATCCGCTTGCTCAGCCGCTTGAGGAACGGCCCGATACCTTCGAGCTTCACTTTCGGCGCGCCGGGGATGCCGCGCTCCAGCCGGGTGCCGCGCTCGATCATGGCGCGGGTCGGGCCGCCACCACCATCGCCATAGCCGTAGCAGACCAGCACTTCGTCGTTCACCGACTTGGGCTCATAGCGCTTCCAGGCGCCCATCACCTCGGAGACCGACAGGTCGGAATTGTAGGTGGTGAAGATGCGTTCGCTGTCGAACTTCTGCGCCGTGATCAGCTGCGCCTTGGTCTTGGTGCCGTCGATGCCGCGCCAGAAGAACGTGTCGTAGGGATGCCGGTCGGTGTCGTTCCAGCTGAGCTTCGACGTGATGAAATATTCGAGCCCCGACCGCTCGAGGATTTGCGGCATGTTGGCCGAATAGCCGAAGGTGTCGGGCAGCCACACGGTCTTCGGCACCACGCCGAAATGCTCGAGGTGGAAGCGGCGGCCGCGCATGATCTGGCGCACCATGGATTCGCCCGAGACGATGTTGGCGTCGGGCTCCACCCACATGGCGCCTTCGATTTCGAACTGCCCCGATTTCACCCGCTCGACCACCCCGGCCCAGATCTCCGGGTAGTCCTTCTTCAGGAAATCGAACAGCACCGACTGGTTGTACATGAAGACGAATTGCGGGTACTCGGCCATCAGCGCCAGCACCGTCGCAAAGCTGCGTCCGGTCTTGTCGCGGGTATGCATCACCCGCCACAGCCAGCCCACATCGAGATGGGTGTGCCCGACCGCCGAAACCGTCGGCTGCACTTCGGTATCGACCAGCTCATAAATCTTCCTGGCGATCTTTTCGGCCGCGCCGAGCGAGGCCTCGAACTCCGGCGTCACCCCGCCACGCCGGTCCAGCGCCCGCAGCGACTGCTCGACGAGGTTCATGATCGCATGGCGACGGCCATCGATCTGGGTCAGGCGGGTGGCGACCTCGAGCGGCGTCAGCAGGTCGAAATAGAGCTTCTCCGCCCGCTCGTGCCGCACCAGCAGCTCGACCTTGAAGCCGACCAGCGGCCGGTCGAAGAAGGTGAAGGCGTTGACCAGCAGGGTGCGCTTTGTGCCGGGTTTCGCGTCATGCGCGATCACCAGTTCGGTGTGGTTGCCGTCGATCGCCTGCGCCACATGGCCATCGAGATAGGCGAGGCACTGCGGATCGGTGGTGCCGGGCCGATCCTGCCACTGCGAGGAAAAGCGCAGGATGAAGGTCTTGCCCTTGGCGGCCGGTGGCACCGTCACCTCGGCGGCGAACCAGGTATGGCCCTGTTTCTTGCTCCATACCGTCTTGTCGGTAAAGGGCTGCCAGCTGCGGCTGTCGGCCTTGAGTGCGGCGTCTGCATCGAGTTCGGCTTCGGTGTAGCGCCAGGCGAAGTCGCCCTCGATCGGGGTCAGGATCTTGGATTTGAGGTCCGCGCAGAGGCGAAACAGCTTCTCCTCCTGCTTGATGTCATCGTCGAGCAGACCGAGCTTGGTCGAAAGAGTGTTCATTGAGGCTATCCTTTGACCCCGACACCGGCGAACCCGGTGTTCATGTTCCGCCGCAGCAGGAAGTACACGCCGACCGCCGGCGCCGCATAAATGATGGAGAAGGCGGCGAGGAAGCCGTAGTCGATGGCCCCCATCCGCCCGAACGCGCCGTAGAGCCCCACCGACATCGGGAATCCTGCCTCGACGCGCGAAAAGATCAGCGGCAACAGGAATTCGTTCCAGGCGCCGGTGAAGCTGAAGAACCAGACTACGGCGAGGCCGGCCCGCGACATCGGCAGGACAATGCCGGTGACGATCTGCCAAAGCGAAGCGCCGTCGACATAGGCCGCCTCTTCCAGTTCGATCGGCACGGTGTCGAAGAAGTTCTTGAGGAGCAGCAGCGTGAAGGGCAGGTTGAGGCAGCTCAGCGCCAGCATGACGCCGAACTGGTTCAACAGCCCCGATCGCTGCGCCGCGAAATAGAGCGGCACCAGGACGCCGACCGACGGCAGCATGCGCAGCAGCACCAGCGTCCATAACAGGGCGTTCTTGCCCGGCATCCGCAGGCGCGACAGCGGGTAGGCGGCGGCTGCTCCGACCACCACGCTGATGGTCGCCGTTCCCGCCGCGATCAGCAGCGAATTGAGGAACATGCGTCCCGCATCGCCGCCGATGGCGCCGGTGAAGTTGTCGATGCCGAAGCTTTGCGGCCAGACCAGCCGGCCGGTGGCGGCAGTGTCGAAGGCGTTGCTCAATAGCCAGGCGAACGGGCTGACCCAGATCACCGCCATGAAGGCGAGCGCGATCGCCATCGGTCGCGAGAGCGTTGTGCGTTCCATTACTTGGGCTCCCGCAGCATGCGCAGATAGACGAGGGACAGCGCGCCGACGATCAGCAGCATGGCCACCGAGATGGCGCTGCCGAAGCCGAGATTGCCGCGGGCAAAGCTCTGGTTGTAGAGGAACAGCGCCAGCGTTTCGGTCTGCCGCCCCGGCCCGCCACCCGTCATCGCGAAAATCAGCGGGAAGTAGGTGAAGGTCCAGATGGTGATGAACAGCAGGTTCGTGGCGATGTGCGGCCGGATGATCGGCAGCACCACCATCGAGGCGCGCTGCCAGCGCGTCGCGCCGTCGATCTTGGCCGCCTCGATAATCTCTCTCGGCACCGAGTCGAGCGCTGCGACGAACAGCAGGTAGCTCCAGGCGGTGCCCTTCCAGATATTGGCGATGGTCACCACCGCGAGGGCGAAATCGTTGATGAAGTTGATCGGCTGCAACCCGAACGGCACGATGAACAGCGAGTTGATCAGCCCGGTCCGTGACGTCGTGGCCGACCACAGGAAGGCTGCGACGATGTCGGGCAGCAGCCAGCCGAGCATGATGCAGATTTCGACGACGCTGCGGGTGGTGGAGACGGTGCCGCGCAGGGTTGCGGCGAGCAGGAAGCCGAGGACCGACTGGCCGACAATCGCCGAAAAGAAGACGAAGATCACCGTGGTCCACAGCGACTCTAGGAAGCCTTTGCGGGTGAACAGCCGCTCGTAATTCTCGAGACCCACCCAGGACCATTCGACCGCCTTGCGGCCGGTCAAACCCAGGTCGGTGAAACTGAAGGTAAAGGCCCAGCCGGTGAAGTAGAGCAGCGCGCCGACCAGCACGATCGCCGGCAGCATTGCGGCACTGAGCAACCATAGGTTGCTGGTGATCCAGGGGTTGGCCTGGTGTCTCATGGACGGCTCGTTCGAATAGAGGACGAAACGGGCTTCGCGCCTGCAAAGCCAAGGTCAACCGTCACGGCGGCGCCCGGTTGCCGGGGCGCCGCCGCATCGGGAGGATCCGCTTATTCGTACGTGATCACCTTGTCCTCGCCGAACTCGTCGACGAGCGCGTCATGGTAGTTCTTCACCGTGTCTTCGACGCTGGCGCCATCGAGGATTTCGGTGGTCATCTGCTGCACCAGGGCCGAGACGGTCTGGTAGCCGGGGATGGTGTCGCGGCCGGTAGTGTCGGCAGCAAGCGCCGTCGCCTTGGCGAGATAGGCATCGGCCGTATATTCCGGCGACTCGGAGATGTCGGTACGGACGCCCATCCGGTGGTTCTTGATGGTCCAGTCCTTGAAGTTACCGACGTCGAAGATAGTGCTCACCAGCTGGAAGGCCTTGGCTTTGTCGGCGGCCTTGGAGTTCACCGCGATGGTCCAGCCACCCGAGATGTTGGTGGTGGCCTTGGTGCCGGGGTCGCCCGAGCCGGGCCAGGGGGTCCAGCCGACCATGGCGTCGCGCTCTTCGCGGCTCGGCAGGGTCACGCCGTTGCAGTCCCAAAGGCACGCATCTTCCCACGAACCGGACGCCAGGATGCCGAGCTGGTCGTTGGCGAGGGCCTCGCGCACGCCGGCGCCGATATCGGCGGAGTAGTTGAGGTCCTTGGGCATGGCGAGGTCCTGGTAGACCGTCTTGTAGAGCTCGAGCGTCTTGCGGATGGCCGGGCTGTCGCCGATCCACTGGCCGGTTTCGCGGTTGAGCAGGCGGTTGCGATCGCCCTCGGGAACGTCGGCGCCGAGCAGTGCCATGTAGAAACCCTGCATGGTGGCGCCTTCGCCCTGCTTGAGGCCGGCCGGCAGCTGGAAGAAGTACTGCACGCCGGCTTCCTTGAGTTTCTTGGCGGCATCGAGCACGTCGGCCCAGCTCTTGGGCTCCCATGGCAGGGCAATGCCAGCCTTTTCGAAGTTGGACTTGTCGTACCACAGCATGCGGACGTCGGTGTCGGTCGGCAGCGCGTAGACAGCGCCATCGTAGGACGCGACATCCAACAGACCGGGCATGTAGTACTTGTACTGGTCCCAGCCCTTGGCCGATTCCGTCAGCGGCTCGAGGTAGCCGGACGAGGCGAACTCCGAGACCATGAACGAGTCGAGCTGGATCACGTCGGCGGCGGTGCCAGCGGCGAGATCGAGCGATGTGCGCTGGTCATAGCCGGCGCCCGGCAGCTTGATCGCTTCGACCTTTTCGCCGGTCGCAGCTTCGTAGTTGGCAATACCGGGCTCGACCAGGGAGGCCAGCCACTCGGCGTACATGATGCTCACCGCCTGCGCGGGGGCAGTGGCGGCTAGCAGGGCAAGCGCCGCCGCAGACGCCAAGAGAGTCCGTTTAAGCATGAATTCCTCCTCCAAGGGTTTGGCGTCGCAACCCTCATGCGTGGGCTGCGCGGCACCTCCTGAGTGCGCGCAGAGCTAAGCGCATTTATTGCAACGTTGCAATGATTGGCGCAGAATTCTTCGAGTGAAGTGCTTTCATAGGATTTTAGGTAGCAAAATCAATTAATTGTCGGAAGGTGCGTCGAGTGATCAGCGTCTGATATCGTTTGCATCGATGCAATTTTCTGTGGTTCCCGCCACCCCGGTGGCCGGTGTATGAGGAGGCGGGGTTCAAGAAGCGACGATGACGAAGTTCAGGCCAGACGCCAGCAGGGGCATCCGTAAGCCGTCGGGCAAGCGGGCAACGCTGAAGGCCATTTCGGAACTGACCGGGTTGAGCCTGTCGACGGTGTCGCTGTCGCTGCGCGGCGGTGCTTCGCTTAAACAAGAGACCCGCCAGAAGGTGGCCGAAGCGGCGGCGCAGGTCGGCTATGTACCCGACCGTGCCGGGGTGCGCCTACGCACCGGCAAGACCAATGTCATTGCTCTGGTGCTCGATGGCTCCGACGAGGCCATCGACTTCTCACGGCACATGATCCGCGGCATCGGTGATGCCATCAGCGGCACCCGCTACCACCTGACGGTGATGCCGGAGTTCGATCGCAGCCGCTCAGTCGAGACGGTGCGCTACATCCTCGAGAACCGCACCGCCGACGGCGTCATCATCACCCATACCGGCGCCCGCGATCGCCGCGTGCAGTTGATGATGGATCACGACTTTCCGTTCGTCAGCCACGGCCGCACCGAGTTCTTCACCCCGCACGCCTTCCATGATTTCCACTCCGAGGCGTTTGCCGAACTGGCGGTGGATCGGCTGGCCGATAGCGGGGCGCGCGACATCCTGATCTCGGTCGGCGACGCCACCACCAACAACTACCACAACATCGCTCGCACCTTCGAACGGGCCACGGCCCGCCGCGGCGTCACTGGCCGGGTCGTGGTGCAGGACAGCATTCGCCCCGCTTCGGCCGAGATGCGCCAGTTCGGCCGCGACTTGGCCGATCAGCCGGACCGGCCGGACGGCATCATCTGCGACAGCGAAACCCGCGCCATCTCGATGCTGTGCGGCCTGGAGGATGGCGGGGTACTGCTCGGCCGCGACATCCGCTTCATCTGCAAGCAGACCTCGGACATCCTCTCGACCGTCTTTCCCAACGTCGATACCATCGAAGAAGACGTGTACGCCGCCGGCCTCGAACTCACCCGGCTATTGCTCCGCCGCATCGACGGCGAACCGGCGGAGCAGTTGCAGACCCTGAGCGAACCAGTCGCGCACTGGCGGAGCTAGCAGGTCCACCCACCTGAAGGTGCAGTCGGGCGCCCTCTCCCGCTTGCGGGGCAGGGGGGACCACGCGAAGCGTGGTGGGAGGGGGGAGCCCCACGCACAAATCTCATGCGGACTGGGCAAAAGTCAGTGTTTGTGGCACCCCCCACCCACCAGCCTGTCGGCTGGTCCCCCCTCCTCCGCAAGCGGGAGAGGGCCGCCGACTGGGCCTTTCGAGCGCTACCCAACGCGGCGGAGAAACCCCAGCACTGCCCCATTGAACACCTCCGGCCGCTGCAGCGGTGCAAAATGGCTCACTCCCGGCAGCGTCACCAGTTGCGCCCGCGGGATGGTCTCCGCCAGATATGCCGCATGCTCGGGCCGGATGAATTCGTCGTGCTCGGCCTGCACCACCGTCACCGGTACCCGGATCCGCGTTAGGTCATCTGCCGTGAGGTTCGGTTGCGTCCGCTGCATCAACCCGACCGCATCGGCGAACTGGCTGAACGCGTCCGGCGTCGCGGATAGCCGCCCATAGTCCTTCACATGCCGGCCAAAACAGCGGTCGATCACCGGCGTCATCTCGAACGGCCAGGTGCCACTCTCGTCAACGTTGCAGGCAAAGAACAACAACCCGCTCACCCGTTCCGGCGCCCGGTCGGCCATGAGCAGGCCGATCACCGCCCCGTCGCTCCAGCCGACGATGGCCGCACGCTTCAGCCCAACGGCGTCCATCACCGCGAACACATCGGTGGCCATCAGCCCATAGGTGTAGGGCCGGTCGTCGCGCGAACTGTGGCCGTGGCCGCGGCTGTCGACCACCACCACCTGGTGGCCGGCATCGACCAGCGGTTGCACCTGATGCTGCCAGTTGCCGGCATGGCCGAGCCCGCCATGCAAGAGGATCACCGGCGGCCCGGCGCCGAAGCTGGCGTGCCAGATCTGCGCGCCGTCATTGGCGACGAAGGCGGAGGCGCCGCCTGGCGGCAACTCCGCCCCCGCGTCCTCGAAATGCTTCAATTCGTCGTCACGAAAAGTCATGGTCCCTCGTTGCTCGTTTCCGGTTGGCAATGCAACTGGTCGAGCGGGCCGACAACCATTCGACATTTCAGAGTCACTGATTTGCTCGTGCCCAACCGGAAAGGTCTGCGACCTTTCCGGAAGATCACGCGAGCTGTTTTCCGCCGACCCAGATGCCGCGGATCACCGGCTGATCGCCGACCAGCCGAACCCGCAGCAGATCGGCTCGCAAGCCGGGCGCCAGCCGACCGCGATCGGTCATGCCGATGGCCGCCGCCGGGTTGGCTGTCACCTTGGCGATCGCCTCGTGAAGCGGCATGCCTCGACCGGCGAGGATGAATGGCGCGTGCAGCAGGCTCGCCGGCACATAATCCGAGGTGAGCAGGTCCAGCAGCCCCGCATCGGCCAGGCTGGCGGCGCTGGCATTGCCCGAATGCGAGCGGCCGAGCACCACGTTGGGCGCGCCCATGACGATCTGCATCTTCAATTCACGCGCCCGCTGCGCCGCGACCAGCGTGGTCGGGAACTCGCTGATGGCGATGCCGTCGGCGTAGGATTCCTCCACGTCGGCAATGGTGGTGTCGTCATGGCTGGCGATGCGGAGGTTCCGCGCCCGGCCCAGCGCCCCGATCGCCGCCCGCCCCGGCACCACATAGGTGGTCTGATCGGCCCGGCGGTCGGCGAGATACGCGTCGAACTCTTCGTCGGTCCACACCTGCGAGTTCTTCTTGCGGCGGAATTCCCGGTACAGCTGGGTATTATGCCACTGCCGCTGTCCCGGCGTGTGGTCCATCACGCTGAGCAGGCGCAGCGCCGAGTTGTCGATGTGCCGCTCGACGATGCCGAGCAGCGCCGGATCGGACAGCTCGCAGCGGAAATGCAGGTAGTGGTTGGCCTTCACCAGCCCGGCATCGCGCGCCTCGGTCAGCCCGGTGATCGCCGCGTCGAGCATCGCGGTACGCGCCCCGCCGCTGTCATAATCGCCCAGCGACAGGGCATCGAGCACCGTGGTGACGCCGCCACCCAGCATCTGCCAGTCATGCGCCAGCACGGCACTGAGCGTCGACGGCCAACGCACGCCGGGCCGCGGCTGGAAATGGTGCTCCATATTGTCGGTGTGGAGATCGATCAGCCCGGGCAGCAGCAGGTCGCCTTCGAGGTCGATATCCGTTCCGCCTCGCGCCTCGCCCACTGCGATGATCTGGCCATCGGCAATCGAGAGATCCCCATCGATCACGGCATTGGGCAAGACGAGGCGGGCATTCCTGAAAGTGGTGTTCACGGGCGTTGATTCCGGATCTGGCGGGCAGCGCGGCGAAGACTCACCACGCCAAGGGGAGGGCGAAAACGACGCCTGATATGACATGTCCGTGACGAATTGACGTCAACCGGCGAACGGGTCCAGCGCGCGAAACATGTGCCGATCGCCCTCGTGTGCTCGTGGCTGTAGAACGCCTCGCCATCTAGGATGGCCTGGCGAAAGCCCGGCTCGAGCGGCAGGCTGAGGAAGAACGATAACGGCATATAGGCGCAGCTCAGCGCTGCTCCTCCACCGCCACCACCTGGTGCGGCGTCGCCACCCATCGTCGACCGGCTGATCGAAGCGCACGGGAATTGGTTGCCGGCTTATCGGTGAAATTGGGTGTCTTGCTCTCCACCCCACCGGCCGTCACCCCGGCGAAAGCTGGGGCCCAGTGCGCGGAGTGCTCGACGAGCTCGATCCCTCCGACCCTGCCGTGACGGACCGCACGGCCACAGTCTGCCCAACCGTCCGAGCAATGGGTCCCGACTTTCGTCGGGCTGACGGCCGGTTGGGTAGGAAAGGACGGAATCCTACTTCACGCTCGAAAAGCTCGTCGGCGTCAGAAACTGGCTCGACACATTGGCGAGCAGCGGGCCGTTCTCTTCCGACGCCTTGCGGGCGGCCTGCCAGGCCGGATCGGCCATGAAGGCGGTCCACTTGCTCTCGCGCTCGGCCATCGAGTTCCAGCGCAGCATATAGGTGAGGTCATTGTTCGAGTTGCCGATCACCGTGGTCCAGAACCCGGCCTGCTCGATGCCGTGCCGCTTCCAGATAGCAAGCGTGTGGTCCTCGAACCGGCGTTGCAGATCCGGCAGGCGGCCCGGCAGGCAGGTATAGATGCGCAACTCGTAGATCATGCTCTTGTCCCTCGGCGCCGGTATCGCGCGCCCGCCGCAGTTAGCCCACTACTGACGCGATTGACAAACTCTCCCGCACCGCCATTAGCAGCATAGACGCCTCATAAAGATTATAATAGCATACCATTATAAGAACGGACCAAGTCCGTCGGAGGATGCTTCGCTGAGGGGCGGAGCAAAGGGCTCGATATCGATCGTCGGGACACGTGCCTATCGCCGTCGGCGGCTCAGCGCCACCGGACGACGGGAGACGACTTGGCGCATTTTGGGCATCTGGGAGGGAACACATGCCAAATCGATTGAAGCAGGTTGTGGCCGGGCTCGTACTGGCGTTGGTCGCGCTGGCGCCGGCCGTGGCCTCGGCACAGACCGTCGATGAGATCATTGCGCGCGGCAAGCTGATCATTGCCGTCGACACCACGACACCGCCTTACGGCTTTCTCGATGCCGAGCTGAAGCCAACCGGCTTCGACATCGAAGTCGCCAACAGAATGGGCGAGGCGCTGGGCGTGCCGGTCGAGTTCGTTACGGTTACCTCGCCGGGCCGGATTCCGGCCCTGCTGACCAAGCAGGTCGACGCGGTGGTCTCGATCTTTTCGATCACCCCGGCCCGCGCTATCCAGATCGACTACTCGATCCCCTATGCCGGCCAGTCGGCGGTGGTGATCGCTCCGAAGAGCACGGCGATTTCCAGCCATGCCGATCTCGTCGGCAAGAAGGTCGGCCTCACCCGCGGTACCGCCGAGGACGGCATCCTGACCGCCGCGGCCGAAGCCAACCCGGGCATCGAGATCCTGCGCTTCGACGACTATGCCTCGCTGTTGCAGGCGATGGTCTCGGGCCAGATCGACGCCATGGGCGGCGGCGACTACGGCGAGATCTACCTGAAGAAGGCGCAGAACGGCGACGACTTCGAGCAGAAGTACAAGCTTAAGACCTTCTATTTCGGCATCGGCGTCGCCAAGGGCAACGACAACCTGCGCCAGTGGCTCAACACCTGGCTGTTCACGCTGAAGTCCGACGGCGTGCTCGCCGACCTGTCGATGAAGTACCGCAACCAGCCGCTGCCGGATCTGCCGGTGTTCTGATCGCGCGTCCAATCCTGAACAGCTGGCGGGGCTCTAATCTGCCCCGCCATCTCCACCGTTTTCGACAGGACGCGCATGCAAACGGCCCTGCAATTCGGACCGGTCCTCATCCATCTCGACCGGCTGCTCGTCGGCGTCGGGCAGACCATCCAGCTCGCCGTATTGTCGATCCTTCTAGGCAGCATCATCGGCATCCTCGGCGCTATCGGCCGCAGCTTCGGGCCGCGCTGGGTGTCCTGGCCGATCGCTGCCTATGTCGAGCTGATCCGCAACACGCCGCTGTTGATCCAGCTCTACTTCGTCTTCTTCACCCTGCCTCTGATCGGGCTGAAATTCTCGAGCGGCACCGCGGCGATCCTGGCGCTCTCCATTCATCTGGGCGCCTATGCCACCGAGATCCTCCGCGCCGGCGTGCAGTCGGTGCCGGTGGGCCAGATCGAAGCCGCCAAGTCACTGGGGCTCAGCAGCTACCGCATCATCCGCCATGTCGTGCTGGTGCCGGCGGTGCGCGCCGTCTATCCGGCGCTCTCGGCGCAGTTCATCCTGCAACTGATGGGCACCTCGATCGTCGGCGCCATTGCCGCCGAAGAGCTCACCGCCATCGCCAACAACCTGGTGATGCAGACCTTCCGCAGCTTCGAGGTCTATATCGTCATCGCGGTGATCTATTTCGTCCTGGTGCAGGCCGCGAGCCTGATCTTCGCCGGCCTAGGGCGCCTGTTGTTCCGGTGGAAGAGCTGAAATGAGCCTTCGCGATTTCGGCCCCAACGAGCTGATGTTCCTGATCATGGCGACGCGCTGGACCATCCTCCTCGCGCTCATCGCTTTTGCCGGCGGCGGGGTGATCGGGCTGCTGGTCGCTGCGCTGCGCGTCGCACCATTGCCGCCGTTGCGCTGGCTGGCCGCCGGCTACATCCAGTTCTTCATGGGTACGCCGATCCTGATCCAGCTGTTCATGGCCTATTACGGCTCGTCGCTGCTCGGCTTCCGGCCCGACCCCTGGGCGGCCGCCGCCGTCACGTTCTCGCTCAATGGCGGCGCCTTCTTCGGCGAAATCTTTCGCGGTTCGATCGATGCCGTGCCCAAGGGGCAGTGGGAAGCCTCGACCGCACTCGGCTTCCGCTTCATCCCGACGCTGCGGCTGGTGATCCTGCCACAGGCGGTACGGCTGATGCTGCCGCCCACCGTCGGCTTCATGGTGCAGATCGTGAAGACCACTTCGGTGGCGTCCCTTATCGGCCTCACCGAACTGGCCCGCGCCGCCACCCAGGTGAACACCGTGACTTTCCAGCCTGTGCTGGTGTTCGGCACGGTGGCGCTGATCTACTTCATGCTGTGCTGGCCGCTGTCGCTCTACGCCGGCTACCTCGAGCGCCGGGTCGGCGAGGGGGGAGCCGTGAAAGCGAAGAAGCCGCTTCTGCTGGCGAGTTGAGACTGTCGATGGAGCCACCAAGGGAGGCGGTCGCCCCTCTCCTGAGGGGAGAGGGCAGTGGAGCTAGGACCGCAAGGTCCGTAGCGGACTAGGGTGAGGGGTTCAGCTTCTCAACGACCGCGCATGGCGCCGCTTCACCCCTCAACCGGCCTACGGCCACCTTCTCCCCTCATGGGAGAAGGTGAGGGAAGGTGCTTGGGCGGAGCGGGAACAATGGCGGTAAGCAGGCGAGCCGAGACCCTCACCCCCCAAACGCCGGCAGGACCAAACCCTTCACCCCCACGTCGATGGCAAACAATCCGCCCGGATTGCTCTGGCCGACAAAGTGCTCGGCCGGGCGTTTCAGCACGGCGGTGGTGACGTAGAGGACATCGAGGTTCTCCCCGCCGAACTCGCAGCAGGTGGGGAGGTCTGTCGGCAGGATGATCGACTGCATCAGCTTGCCCTTGGGGTCGTACTGGTTGACCCGGCTGGTCACCGGGATGGTCACCCAGTAGCAGCCATCGGCATCCACCGTCGCCCCGTCGGCAATGCCGCCGCTGCCCTGCAGGTCGATGAAGGTGCGCTGGTTCTCGATGTCGCCGGTCACTGCGTCGAAATCGTAAGCGCGAACGATCGTGGTGTGGCTGTCTGAAAAATACATGGTCTTGCTGTCCGGGCTCCAGGCGAGCCCGTTGCAGCAACCGACCCCTTCGATCATCCGATGCACCGACAGGTCTTTGTCCATGCGGTAGAGCGAACCGATGAACTCCGCCTGCTTGCCCGGCGCCTCGAACATCGACCCTGACCAGAAGCGGCCCTGCCGGTCAGGCTTGCCGTCATTGAAGCGGGTGTCAGCGAGGTGGGCCTCCGGGTCGACGATGGCTTCGAACGCGCCCGTCTTCGGGTCGAAGAAGTAGAATCCCGATACCATGGCGACGACGAGCCCACCCTTGGCGCGCAGCCCGATGCAGCCGAGGAACTCCGGCGACTCCCAGGTATCGTCCCTGCCGGTTTTCGGATCGTAGCAGTGGATCAGCTTGCTCCAGATATCGATCCACCACAGCACGCCCGCCTTGGGGTCCCAGATGGTGCCTTCGCCGAGTTCGGCTTTGGCATCGACGACGCAGGTAATGTCCATGGTTTAGCCCTTCACTGCCCCGGCGCTGAGCCCGGCGACGATGTAGCGTTGGATCAGCAGGTAGAAGATGACCGGGAAGATGGAAAAGAACAGCGCAGCGGCCAGCACGCGGTCGATCGGCGTGTCGAGCATCACCTTGAGCGATGCCAGCCCCACCGCCACCGGCCGGATGTCGGGCGAGGTGACCAGCGTCACTGCAAACAGGTACTCGTTCCAGGCGTAGAAGAACGACACCACGCTGATTGCCACCAGCCCAGGCGCCGACAGCGGCAACAGCGTGCGGACCAGCGCTCCGAGCGGCGAACAGCCATCGATCAGCGCCGCCTCGTAGAGTTCCTCGGCGATCGAGTCGAAGGAGTTCTTGAGGATCCAGATGCAGATCGGCAGGATGAACGCCGCATCCACCAGAGACAGGGCGGGCAAACTGTCCGACAGTCCGAGGTTGCGATACATCGCGTAAACCGGGATCACCACCAGCGCCTCGGGCAGCATCTGGGTCATCAGCAACAAGAGCCCGAATGCCCCCTTGCCGCGCCACTTGAGGAAGGTCATGGCGAACGAGCCCAGCACCGCCAGCGCCAGGACGATCAGGGTGGTCATTCCCGCCAGCAGCAGCGAGTTCACCAGCCAGCGCGCCACCGGGAAATTCTCGAACAGCGTCGTGAATGGCAGGAAGCTGATCTCCTTGGGGATCAGCGGCGGCGGAAACTGCATGCCATGGCTCAGCGGCTGGATCGAATTGACGATCATCCAGTAAACCGGAAACAGCACCGCGGCGCAGAAGCCGATGATCAGGGCGTAGAAGGCGACGCCCTTGCCGAGGTTGCGGAGTTTGTAGTTTGCCCTCGAGGATACCGTAGCCATGCTCAGCGCCTCCTCGCGCGGTCCTGCCGCTGCTGGGCATAGACGAACAGCAGTGTGAGCCCGAGCACGATGACGAACCCCGCGACTCCCAAAGTCGCGCCATAGGCCAGATCGAAGAACCGGAATGCCGTCTGGTAGATGCGCAGCACCAGCGTTTCGGTGATGCCGCCATAGGGGCCGCCGCCGGTGGTCAGCCAGATCAGCGTGAACTGCTTGAATGAGAAGATCGACATCAGCACCGCCATCAGCAGCAGTGTCGGGGTGATCTCGGGAATGGTGATGTGGCGCAGCGCCTGCAGCGGGTTGGCGCCGTCGACTTCGGCCGCTTCGTAGACCTCCCGCGGGATCGCCTGCAGCGCCGCGAGGATCACGAGGAAGGTGAAGGGGAAGGCCTTCCAGATCGACAGCGCGATGACGAGCGGCATCGCGAGGTTCGGGTCGGACAGCCAGTTGAGGTTCGCGTCGATCCCGGGAATGAGTCGGGCGAAGATGTTCAGCACCCCGAAGGTCGGGTTGCACATCCACAGGAACACCAGGACGGCGGAGATTTCGGGAAACGCCCAGGGCACGGCAATGGCGCTCCGCGCCAGGTTGCGGCCGCGGAACTTGCGGTTGAGCAGCAGCGCGGCGATGAGCCCGAGCGACACCGCGCCCACCACGACAAAGGCCATGTAGGTGAACGTTACCTGCACGGCGAACCAGAAGTCCTCGTCCTCGAACAGCCGCTCGTAATTGCGCAGGCCCACCCAGGTGACCTTGTCGACCCCGACCACATTGTTGGAGAAACTGGTCAGGACCTGCTGGGCGATCGGGAACAGGATGAACACGCCCAGATAGGCGACGATCAGAAAGACCAACGTGTAGGGCAGCGTATTGCGGCGGTTCCAGCCGCGCGGTCGCCTCGCGCGTTCTTCCACCGCCTCTGCAGTCGCCGATTGAAACATTGGCTCGATATTCCCCGGGGGTCGACCTGCGGGACGGACAGCCGCCCGTCCCACTCAGACATCATCGGGGGCGCTCGCACGGAACGCCCCCGACACGCTCAGTTCGGCCCCCTACAGGGTGAAGCCTTCGAACAGCCGCTCGGAAGCCTTTTCCAGTTCCTTCTGCGCGTCGGCCATGGCGTCCTCGACCGGCCGGTTGGCGACCAGCACTTCGGAGAACTTGTCCATGACGACGTTGCCGAACTCCTGGTTGAAGAAGATGTAGTCGCCCATGATCTCGAGCGGCGTGATCGCCTTGCCCTCGAGATAGCCTTCGGCCCAGAACTGCTTGTCGAGATACTCCTGGCGGATCGCCTCCGGATAGGGCGGCACCACGTCGAGGCACCGTTCCATCAGCTCCTGATAGTTCTCGGGTTTGTAGAGCCATTCGACGAACAGCTTGGCGGCAGCCTTCTCGTCGTCCGAGGCGTGCGCGTTGACGCAGATCGGATGGATGCGGGTGATTGCCTTGCCGCTGGGGCCGGGCGGCACCACGCTGCGCAGCGACGGATAGATATCCGGGCCGGAACTGGACCAGATGTTGACCGCGGCGGAGACGATTAACTGCTGGCCGATGCGGCCATTGGCATACATCTGGTTGGCAGTCGCGGTGTCGGTGCCTTTAGGCATCGCCTTGTCGTACATGGTCTTGAAGAGCTTCAGGCCCTCGATCACCGGCGCAGTGTTGACCAGCGGTTTGCGGCCATCTGCCCAAACGCCGTCGAACATCACCGCCCACTGCTGCAGGATGAACCAGAAGTCGCCCGGCTCGCTCATCAGGTGCGGCGAGTAGATGCCGAACTGGTCCGGCGACTTGGTCAGCGCAGTCGACGTTTCCACCCATTCCTCGACCGAAGCCGGCGCACCGAGCCCGGCCTTCTCGAACATCGCCGAGTTGTAGAGGAGGCCAAACTTCACCGTGACGATGTCCAGCCCGTGCACTTTGCCGTCGACACGCAGGTGATCATGCGCGGCGCTCAGCTTGTCGCCGATGCCGAGCTTGTCGACGATGTCCTGCAACGGCTCCAGGTGTCCGCCGCGCAGCAGCCGCACCACCAGGTCCGGGGTGGTGTGGAACAGCGCGCCGTTGATCTTTCCCGATTGGGACTGGATCAGCATATTGTTGGTGAACTCGTTGAACGGTGCGCCGGCTTCCTCGATGAAGACGTCGCTCTGTTCGGCATGGAACTTGGCAAGGATGGCTCGCCAAGCGTCGCCACGCCCCGGCTCGTTCCACATCCACGACACCAGCGGGATCTTGATCTTGGCGTTCTGAGCGAGCGCTGGCGTCGCCAGGGCTGCGGCGATGCCTACCGCTGCGGTTCGCTTCAGGAAGTCACGGCGCCCCATGCTCATCGAGCGTGGCAGCAACAGGCCATTGCCTGGTCTATTCATGGTCGTTCCTCCTCATGGAAGCGGTGCGACGGTCATCTGCCATCTTGCGCGCCGGTTCCGATCACTGTGATACCGGTACCAAAAGGTCCTGTCGGCTCGCCCGCAGCGATGCGGCCGGCGGCAGAATCGATTGTCCTGGCTTCCCCTCGTGACGCGGCAGCTCCTCAACTGTCGCGTTCCGGCCGGACGAGCGGAAACGACCCGTCCTGGCAGCTATGATGCTATTATAATTCTATAATGCTGTCCATCTGCCTTTGATGTCCAGCAGTGCGATCACCACGGAACGGCGCCCCAACTCGGTGTCATCCCCGCGAAAGCGGGGACCTCCGTGTGCGATCGTGCGGCAGGCACAAAACAGAGGTTCCGCTTTCGCGGGAATGACCCAGTGGGCGGGGCGCGACCCTGACTTGGCGCATCGGCCCGCGCCGGGCCGACACCCGTCGGTGAGGCAAGTTTAGGAACGATCAGGCCAGATCGTTCGGTGCGTCGTAGGTGATCGAGAATATGTCGGCCGGGTGCCGGGCGATGGAGAACTCGACGTTCTGCTGATCGGCAGACTGATACAGCATCTCGACTGCCAGAATGGCCGAACCCTTGGCGACGCCCAGATCCGCGGCGACATCTTCATCGGCGAGTTCTGCCCGTACCGTACAATGCGCCACCGCCATGCGGATATTGAGCCGGCGCTGCACGGCGCGGAAGATCAGCACATCGTTGAAGTCTTCCTTCTTCAGCTGACCGCCCAGGTCGGGTGGAAAGTAGGTGGTGACCTGCGCTTTCCGTTGCTTGCCGACTGAAAGGACCGAGCGCAGGCAATAGCCCTGTTCGTCCTTGCTGAGGCCGAAGTGCCGCTGCAGCAGTGGCGAAACCTCCTTCTTGTACGATTTGATCTTCAGCGAGGCGTCCTTGGTGAAGGTCGCCATGTCGGCGAAGTTCTTGAAGGTCCAACTGAGCGTCACCGGCGGCGCCGCCGAGGTGACCACCGCAGGCTTGGCCGAGCGTTTCTTGATCAGCCCGTCCGCCTCGAGGTCGCGCAGCGCCTGCCGCACGGTGATGAGGCTGACCCCGAAGCGCTCGGCGATCATCGCCTCCTTGGGCAGTTCACCGCCGACCGGAAAGGCCCCTGAAACGATCGGCTCGCGCAGGATATCGGCGAGCTGCCGGTAAAGCGGCCCCTGTGCCCGCGCCAGCGTGCGCTTGGGCAGCAGATCAATCGTCGCGTTCAGGTCGTCCATGTACTCAGCCAGCCCCTCAGGTGTGGCTATGATAATAGCACGATCTACAGCGCGGGAACGGGCGCGTTCAGCTCGTCCCCGAGTAAGTGGGTGCGGATTATCGCCCTTGTTTCACCCCAACCACCGGTCGTCATCCCGGCGAACGCCGGGACCCAGTGCTCCAGGCGTTCCGCCAACGCCAAACTCATCGACCTATCTGCGATGGACCGGTGAGGTCCGAGTCTAGCCAAAGCACCCAGCAGTGGGTCCCGGCGTTCGCCGGGATGACGGCCGGTGGGTGATGGAAGGGGTCGGCCGTTCCCCAGTCTCCCTAAGCCAACAACCGCAACGGCAACTCCAGATACGCCTTGAACCGCGTCAGGAACTCGGTTGCGGCGTCCTCGCTCACCAACCCCGCGTCGAACGACAACAGGCACTCGCCGATCGCCGGTCCCGCCGCGAGCACCAGCCGCATGCTTCGCCCCGGTTTCAGCGGCATCATCACGGGACGGATGTCGGACGCAGCCAGCAGCTTCAGCGACACCGTCGCCGGCTCCATCGACTGGTCGCCACCAGCCTCGATTGCGGCCAGCCGTCGCGCCCGCAGCGGTCCGAGCGAACCCTTGCGAATATCGGCGAACACCAGTTGTCCCGCCGCCTGCTCCAGCGCCACTGGCGCTCCCGCTAGAGTGCCGCTCTCCGGCACGTCGTCGAGCGCGCATCCGGCGGCGCGCAGTACCACGTCTTCGAGCGTGAACGGCGTGTCGGCATGGACAAAGCCGGCCAGCAATTGCAGCAGCGTCGCGAGCTGGATGGTGGTGCCGAGCGCCGAAGCCTGCGGAACGCCCGTGGCCACCGCCGCCGGGGCAGGGGGGCGGGCCACATATGCTTCGATATCGGCCGCGACGATGCGGCCATTCGGCCCCGATCCCTTGAGCACATCCAGTGCCAGGCCGCGCTCCCGCGCCAGCCGGCGGGCATAGGGCGAGGCGGCGCGGCGGGTCTGGAGGGCGGTGGCGGCCATCAGCGCTTCAGGTATTCGCGGTTGACGCAGTTGGTGAGCCGGCCCTCGGTCAGGTAGGCGTGGATCACCTCGATCGATTTGAGCCGCAGGTCGATCATCGACGCCGGGCTGTAGAACGCCGCATGCGGGGTGACGATCAACCGGTCCTTGATCCACGCCTCGTTGGCGCGCCAGGCCTTGATCAGCGGGTGGTCGAGATCGCCCGGCTCGTTCGGCAGCACATCGAGCCCGGCACCCACCACGGTGCCCTTGCGCATCGCCGCTTCCAGCGCCGACACATCGATGATCGGGCCTCGCGCCGTGTTGACGACGATCAGGCCGGGTTTGGCCGCGGCAAACGCCTCGGCGCCGAGCAGCCCACGCGTTTCGGCGCTGAGCGGCGCATGCACCGAGACCACATCGGCCCGCGCCATCAGCTCAGCCAGCGAATGCACCCGCTCATAACCGGTCGACAGGTCGACCCCCGAGAGCAAATGCGGATCGTAGAACACCACCTTCATGTCGAAAGCTGCGGCGCGGCGTGCTGCGGCGAGCCCGATGCGGCCGAGCCCGATGATGCCGAACGTCGCGTTCTTGTGCCGCCGGATCAGCGGTGCCTTGGAGAAGTGCCAGCCGTCCAAGCCGTCGACGGCGATCTCGGCCGGATAGCTGTAGGTGCCGCGGGTCAGCGCCAGCATCAGCGCGATGGCGTGGTCTGCGACTTCCGTGGTGCCGTAATCCGGCACGTTGCAGGCCGGAATGTTGCGGGCGCCCCAGCCGACAGTGTCGATATTGTCGTAGCCGACGCCCGAACGCACCGCGATCCTGGCATTGGGGAACGCCGTCGGCGGCAGCGGCACGTTGAGCGTCGGCGAGTGGTTGATCACCGCGTCGACGGTCTTGGCCACCTCGGGGTCGAGCACCGCGGCTACGTCCGCCGTCGACCGGGCGAGGATGAACTCGACATCCGGGTAGTGCTGGCGTTCCAGCTCGGCATCATCGGCAGCCTGCCAGTTGACGCACAGAATCTTCATCGTTTCCTCCGCTGCCTTCGGCAGTCCCTGACTACTTTCGGATGCCGCCGATGCGGCCACCCATCGGCACCACCGCACCGACCGGCTGGTCGATGGCGCTGAGTGTACCCGATGCCGGCGCCTCGATCTCCACGACCGCCTTGTCGGTCTCGATCTCGGCGACCACGTCGCCTTCCTTCACCGTGTCACCTACCGCCTTCAGCCATCTGACCAGCGTGCCCTCCGATACCGTGAGGTCGCCGAACGGCATGTTGATCGGCTCGTCATCAGTGCTGGCGGCTGGGGCCGGCGCCGCGACGGGGGCAGGCGCAGGCACTGGGGCAGGGGCCGGCGCAGCGACCGCCGCCTCGGCCACGATGCCGGTAGTGTGCCAGTGATCCGGCACCGGCGCCTTGCCGGCAATGATGTTGCGCACCCCCTCCATGATCCGCGCGGCGTCGATCAGCATGGCGCGCTCCAGCACCGGCGCGAACGGGTGCGACACCGGCGCGGTGTGGAGCCGCCCGACCGGGCCGTCGAGTTCGTCATAGGCCAGCTCGTTGATGGTCTGGGCGATCTCGCCGCCCATGCCGCACATCGCCCAGGCCTCGTCCACCACCAGCAGCCGATGCGTCTTCTTCACGCTTTCGACGATGGTGTTCACATCGAGGGGCATGATGGTGCGAAGGTCGACCACTTCGACATCGGTGCCTTGTGCCGCGAGCAGGTCGGCCGCTTCCAGCGCCCGCGCCACCATCTGCCCGGCCGCGACGATGGTGATGTCCTTGCCGGCGCGCGCGATCCGGGCCGAACCGAACGGCACATAGTGATCCTCGCCCACCGGCACCGGACCCTTCGAGGCGAACAGCGCCTTTGGCTCCAGCATGATCACCGGATCGGCGCCGCGTAGTGCGGTCTTCATCAGGCCCTTGGCGTCGGCCGGGTTGGACGGCACGCAGACGATGAGGCCCGGCATATGCGCGAACAGCGGGTGGTACATGCCCGAGTGGTGCGGGCCCGAGCTGCGCAGCGCTCCGGCGCCGGCGCGCACCACCATCGGGGCGCTCATTTCGCCATTGCTCATGTAGCGGAGTTTTGCCGCCTGGAGGAAAATCTGCCCGGTGGTCTCGAAGGCGAAATCCGCAAACATCAGGTCCGACACGGTGCGCGTGCCGGTGGCCGAGGCGCCGACCGCCGCGGCAGTAAAGCCCTGTTCGGAGATCGGCGTATCGACCAGCCGTTCGGCCCCGAACTCGTGCCACAGGTTCTTGGTATGGGCGAAGCTGCCGCCGCGCTCGCCGGTGCCTTCGCCGAAATAGAGGATAGCCGAGTTGGCCCGCATCTCCTCGGCAATGCCGTCGCGCACCGCCTCGAGCCAGCCCTGCACCCGGGTCTCACCGGCGGGTCGGGCCCGCAGCGCTTCCGGCGGATTGATCGGGTTGGCATAGACATGCCGGCGCACCGTCGCCGGGTCGGGCTCGGGCGAGTTACGCGCGAACTCCAGCGCTTCCTGCACCACCTTGTCGATATGGCTTTCGATATCGGCGAGGTCGTCGGCATCGGCGATGCCGTAATCCTCGACCAGGCGTTTGCGGAACATGTCGATCGGATCGCGCTTCAGCCAGGCGTCGACTTCTTCCTGCGTGCGATAGGTGCCGATCACCGGGTCGCCTTCGTGGTGCCCCACAGTGCGATAGGTCTTGGCCTCGATCAGCGTCGGCCCCTTGCCGGAACGAGCGCGCTCGGTGGCTTCCTTCATCGCCAGCCACACGGCGAACACGTCATTGCCATCCACCGCCACGCCCGGCATGCCGTAACTGGCCGCCTTGGTGGCAATCTCTGGGTTGAGGGTGATCGACTTGAGCGGTGTTGCTGTGGCGTAGAGGTTGTTCTCGCACACGAAGATCGCCGGCGCGTGGTTCACCGCGGCAAAGTTCAGCCCTTCGTGGAAGGCGCCGTGGTTGGCCGCGCCGTCGCCGAAAAATGCCACGCCGATATCGTCGCGGCCCTGTGCCCGGGCGCTCATGCCGATACCGACGGCATGGCCGATGCCGGCGCCGACAATGCCATTGGTGCCGAACAGCCCGACCGAACGGTCATAGAGATGCATGGTGCCGCCGCGACCGCCGCAGATGCCGTCGGCCTTGCCGAACAGCTCCGCCATCACCCGCCTGGGGTCGGCGCCTTTGGCCAGTGCATGCCCATGCCCACGATGCGTCGAGGTCACCCAGTCGGAGCGGCGCAGATGCGCGCAGACGCCGACGCCGGTCGCTTCCTGGCCGATGTAAAGGTGCAGGAAACCCGGCGTCTCGCCCTTGCGGCAGGCCACCTGCGCCACGCTCTCGAACTTGCGCAGCAGCACCATCTGCTCGAACAGGCCCATCAGCACCTGCTTGTCGGGCAGATTGCTCGCACCAGTCTGCTGTGCGCCTTTGCGCATCGCCGAAATTGCCACCTGAGAGCCTCCCTGCGTCGTCCCGATTCCGGGTACTGCTCGCATCCTTACGATCGACAATAGATTATAATAGCATAATGTCTAGGCGGAAAGTTCCTGTCGCCGCGGCACGCACGAGCGGCTAGGAAAGCGGTGAAAAGGGAGAGCCTGCCTATGTCACTGCCAGCGCTTCGCGCCCGCCTCAAGACCGGAAAACCCTTGCTGGCGCCGTTCTCGATTATCCCTTCGATCGAGATGGTCGAGCTGATCGCGCTGGCCGGCTATGACGGCGTCATCCTAGATCTCGAGCATGGCGCGCATGGCAGCGAGGCGCTCGGCCCGCTGGTCCTCGCCGCGATGGCGCGCGGCATCTATCCGCTGGTGCGGGTGCGCAGCAGCGAGCCCACCGAAATCGGTGCGGCGCTCGATGCCGGCGCTGCCGGTGTGATCGTGCCGCAGATCGGATCGGTCGCCGAAGCCGAACGCGCCGTACGCGCCGCCCGTTTCGCGCCCGACGGCAATCGCGGCGCCAACTCCTTCGTCCGCGGTGCCGCCTATTCCGGCCGCACCGAGTGGTTCGCCGAAGCCAATCGCGATGTCGCGGTGCTGCTGATGGTCGAAGGCGCCGGCGGCGTCGCGGCGTTGCCGGAGATCCTGCGACTCCCCAACCTCGACGGCATCTTCCTTGGGCCCCTCGACCTGTCGCACGCGCTCGGCGTGCCGGGCGAGATGGGGCACCCTAAGGTCGTCGCCACCATCGAGCAGGTGATCGACGCCTGCACTGCGGCTGGCGTCACCACCGGCATCTTCGCCGGCAGCAGCGAAGCCGCCCGCCGCTGGGTCAGTCGCGGGGTGACACTGGTCGGGGCAGGGGTGGATACCGCGCTGGTGCTCAGGGGGTTGAAGGCGGCGGTCTCGGAACTGCGGGGGTGAGCCACGGCGCTCCTACAACTCACCGACAGTAGACGGAGTGCCTTCTCCCCTTGTGGGAGAAGGTGCCCAAAGGGCGGATGAGGGGTATCTCTCCGCGTACTCCTCGCGCGTCGCTTTCGCTCCGATCGCGCTACACTTCGTTGCGCGGACCCCTCATCCGGCGCTGCGCGCCACCTCGCGGGGAGGGCGTTCGCCCTCGTCCGCTGACCACAAGGGGAGAAGGTAAGCGGTGCCCTCCACCTTCTTATGCGATCGCCTCTTCCCCAAGGGAGAGGTAAAGAGAGGCTAAATCCCCGTCCGCCTCACCGTCGCATCCGGCCGCGTGAACAAATCGTCCCGCAGCCGCATCCCCAGCCCGGCGCCATCGAGCGGCGACACCCGGCCCTCGGTGACCGGCGGCAGGTCCGCGACGATCTCGGTATACCAGCCGGTGAAGTACGCCCGCACCGCTTCCTGGTAGATGGCGTTGGGCAGCGTCGCCGACAGGGCGCAGCTCGCGGCATAGACGATCGGCCCGGTGCAATCGTGCAGCGTCACCGGCAGCTCGCTGGCCTCGGCCATATTGGCGATCTTCCGCGCTTCCGACAGCCCGCCGCACCAGGCGAGATCGATCATGATCACCGAGGCGGCGCGCTTGTCGATCAACTGCTTGAATACCTGCCGCGAGGCCAGCCGCTCGCTCGCAGCGATCGGCGTCGCGGTATGCCGCGCCAGCTCGGCCATCGCATCGAGCTCATTGTAGCGGATCGGCTCCTCGAGCCAGGCCACGTCATAGGGCTTCAGCGCCTCGGCGATCCGCAACGCCGGCGGCAGGGTCCACAGCCCATGCAGTTCGACCATGATTTCGATGTCGCGGCCGACCGCGTCGCGGATCCGCTTGAACGGCTCCAACGCCTTGTCGAGCTCACTGAGCGATATCCGCGTGCCGTTCGAAGCTTCGGCGGCAATATCGAACGGCCAGATCTTCATCGCGCCGATGCCTTCCGACAGCAGGCTCTTCGCCAACTTGCCGGCGTCGAACCGCCAGGCCAAGAGGTCCTCATACGGTCCGTCATTCGAGTCCCCGGCCTTGAGCGACCAGTCCTCGGTGCGCTCGAACAGCGAGTTCTTCTTGCTGGCCCGCACGTGCTTGTAGCCGGCGCAGGTATTGTAGATTGGCACGCTCTGGTGGGTCCGCCCGCCGAGCAGCCGCCACAGCGGCTCGCCCAGCGCCTGGCCGTAAATGTCCCACAACGCGATGTTCACCGCCGAGTTGCCGCGCACCTCGGCGCCCGAATCGCGGGCCCCGACATAGACGCTGCCGAGCGTCCGGTCGTGCAGCTCGATATCCCTGGGGTCCTTGCCGATCAGGTAGGGCGCCACGTTGTCGTGGATGTAGCTTGCCACCGGGCCGGGTGCCCAGAACGTCTCGCCGGTACCGACGATTCCGGCGTCGGTGTGCACCCGTAGCCAGCAGAGGAACGGAAACTCCGCGACCTGCAGCGTCTCCAGCGCGGTGACTTTCAATGAACCCTCCCAAACCCGTTGACTCCAATTTATGGTACCGGTATCAGTCGCGTCAAGACGTCCAGGGGGAGGATGCGGATATTGAGCACGAACACAGCGATCCTGAAGCGCGCACTGGTCACCGGTGCTGCCGGTGGGCTGGGGCGCGAGGTTGCCATTCAGCTGGCAATGCGTGGCTGTGCTGTCGGCATCGCTGACATCAACGCTGCCGGCACTGCCCAGACTGCTCGGCAGGTCGAGGCGGTGGGCGGTCAGTCGCTCGAACTGGTCGGCGATTTCACCCTCGAGGGCGGCCCCGAAGCGGCGGTCGATCAGGTGGTCAAGCGCTGGGGCGGCATCGATATCCTCGTCAACAATGCCGGCTATGGCGTCATCGAACCGTTCCTCGAGTCGAGCTATAAATCCTGGACCCGTACCCTGGCGCTCAATGTCACGGCGCTCGCCATGGCCTCGAAAGCTGCCGGTCGGGTGATGCGCGAGCAGCGTGCCGGCCGCATCGTCAACATCACCTCGCCGGGCTCGCGCATGGCGCTGCCCGACTACACCGCCTACACCGCCAGCAAGGCCGGGGTTGATTCGATCACCCGGGCCCTCGCCGTGGCGCTCGCCCCTTACGGCGTACTGGTGAACTCGCTGGCCCCCGGCATGATGGATACCGAGATGCAGCGCTCGACCGAGGCCGAGTTGGCCCGCGTCAACGGCCGCAGCAACGACCTGCAGGCCTTCCTCGATGAGCGCACCCGCCGCGTGCCGCTTGGCCGTCGCGCCGAGATCGCCGAAGTCGCAGCATCGGTGGTGTGGCTGTGCCTGGACTCGCCGCCTTACATGACCGCCGAACGGCTCAACATGTCCGGCGGCCTCGACAAGGATTGATCCCAGATGACTCGCAACTCGCCTCCCGCCGAGGCCGACATCGCGGCGCTCAAGGCGCGCGCCACGACGCTCCGCCGCCACATGCTCACCATGGCCCGTGGCCAGGGCGCCGGCTATATCGGCCAGGGCCTCGGTATCGCCGATACGCTGACGGCGCTGTATTTCCACGAGCTGCGCTACGACCCGCAAAATCTCGGCTGGGCCGATCGCGACCGCTTCCTGCTCTCGACCGGGCATTATTCGATTGCGCTCTGGGCCGCCCTCGCCGAAGCCGGCATCATCCCGGTGGCGGAGCTCGTCACCTATGGCGCCGACAACAGCCGGCTCGAGATGTCGACGCTCGACACGACGCCCGGTGTCGAAGTGATCGGCGGCTCGCTTGGCCATGGACTGGGGCAGGGGGTGGGGCAGGCGCTCGGCCTCCGGCTCGACCGCTCCGAGGCCCGGGTGTTCGTCGAACTCTCCGATGGCGAACTGCAGGAAGGTTCGACCTGGGAAGCCGCAATGTCGGCCAGCCATTTCAGGCTCGACGGGCTGGTGGCGCTGATCGACTGCAACGGCATCCAGGCCGACGGCCCGGTGGTGCTCGACATGGAGCCGGTCGCTCAGAAGTGGCGAAGCTTCGGCTGGGAAACCTTCGAGATCGACGGCAACGACATGGACGCCGTGGTCGCGACCCTCACCAGCGCTCGCCAGCGCAACGGTAAGCCCAAGGCCATCGTGCTCCGCACCCTGCCGGGCAAGGGCGTTCGCCGCATCGAACAGAGCGAGAAATCACATTTCTTCCGCGTCGATCTCGGCCAGTGGGATGCGATCATCGACGAGTTCGAACAAAGCGTGGGAGGTGAGGCATGAGCCGCGCCATGGAAGCCGGCCGCACGCTGGCAATGGGCGAGAACGAAGCCGCCGGCGGCGGTCGCAAGTCGGTCGATGCGCCGTTCGGCAAGGCGCTCGCCCGCCTCGGGCAGCAGCGCCCGGACATTGTCGGGCTCACCGCCGACCTCGGCAAGTACACCGATATCCACCCGTTCCGCGACGCCCATCCAGAGCGCTTCTTCAATGTCGGCATGGCCGAGCAGAACCTCGTCGCCGTGGCGGCCGGGCTGGCCCGGACTGGCAAGCAACCTTTCGCGACCACCTACGGCGTGTTCGCCAGTCGCCGCGCTTTCGATTTCGTCGCCATCGCGCTGGCCCATTCCAACCTCGACGTGAAGCTCATCGCCGGCTTGCCGGGGCTGACCACCGGCTATGGCGGCACCCACCAGGCCATCGAGGATCTGGCGCTGATGCGGATGATCCCCGGCCTCACCATCATCGATCCGATGGATGCGACCGAGATCGAGGCCGCCACCGTCGCCATGTCCGACCACCGGGGTCCGGTCTACATGCGCCTGTTGCGCGGCAGCGTGCCGGTGGTGCTCGAGCCGGGCTACAAGTTCGAGATCGGCAAGGCCCGCCAGCTGCGTGACGGCAAGGATGTCGGCATCATCTCCACCGGCCTGATGAGCGAGCGCGCCATCGACGCGGCGGTTGTGCTCGAGCAACGTGGCATCTCGGTTGCAGTCCTCCACGTCCCGACCATCAAGCCCTTCGACAGCGAAACTGTGGCTGCCTTCGTCGCCTCGGTCGGCCGGGTGGTCACCGCCGAGAACCACGTGCTGGTTGGTGGTCTCGCCAGCCTCGTGGTCGAGACATTGTTCGATGCCGGGATATCGAAGAAGCTCACCCGCATCGGGCTGCCCGACCGCTACATCGAATGCGGCGCCGTCCCGACCCTGCAGCAAAAGTATGGGCTGACGGTCGAGGCGGTGGTTGAGAGGATAGCGGGGCTGCAGTAGCGCCATCGAGTTTGCGGCCCCACCCCACCCTTGATCCCTCCCCACAAGGGGGAGGGAGTCGACTGATGGACCGGGGCGCAATGTGGCAGTCGTATCCCTCCCCTTGATGGGGAGGGATAAAGGGTGGGGTGGGGCCCCACACGCCGAGGGGAGGAGAAGCCCATGAAAATCACCGAGATCGAAACCTTCACCGTCGGCGCCGGCTGGAAGAACTGGCTGTTCGTCAAGGTGCACACCGATGCCGGCATTTACGGCATCGGCGAGGGCACGCTGAACGGGTTTATCGCGACCACCGAGGCGGGGGTGCATGAGCTGAAGCACCTTGCTATCGGCCAGGATCCGCGCCGCATCAGCGCGCTGTGGAGGCGCATGCTCGACAGTGTGTCGCTCGATGGCGGCCACATCCACCGCACTGTCATGGCAGCAGTCGAGGTCGCCTGCTGGGACATTCTGGGCAAGAGCCTCGGCGTGCCGATCCACCAGTTGCTGGGCGGCCAGGTGCGCGATAGCGTACTCGGCTATGCCAATGGCTGGTACCGCACCGAGCGTACCCCCGAGCACTTCCTCGACGCCGCCAAGGCAGTGCTCGCCAAAGGCTTCAAGGCCTTCAAGCTCGACCCGTTCGGCACCGCCCAGGGCTTCATTTCGCGTGAAGAGCTCGAGCTCAGCTACGACATCTGCCGCAAACTTCGCGACAAGCTGCCCTCCGACACCCGCATCCTCATCGACGTGCATGCCCGCTTTACCGAAATCGCCGCGCTGAAGGCGGCCGAGCGCTTCGCCGATCTCGACATCTACTGGTGGGAAGAGCCCACTTCGCGCGACCGGCAGGAAACCGTGCACGAAGTGGCACATCGCTCGCCCATTCCAGTGGCTACCGGCGAAATGTTCGACACCGTTGGCCAGTTCTATTCACTCGCCGCCGGCGGCGGGGTGAACATCTTCCAGCCCGAGCCGATGTCGCTCGGTGGCATCGGCCCTTCCATGCAGGTGGCGAACCTGGCACTGGCCCATGGCAGCCACATCGCCCCGCACCAGTCCGGCGGCCCGGTGGCGACGGCGGTCTGCCTGCAACTCGCGGCGGCAGTGCCGAACTTCCTGATCCAGGAACATTTCGACGCTTTCAATGACGCCTGGACCTTCGACCTCGTCACCTGGCGGCCGACGATCGATCCGAAGAACGGCCACCTGTCGCTGCCCGACGCACCGGGGCTCGGCATCGATCTCAACATCGACGCCATCAAGCAGCACCCGTACGACCCGCACGCCTATCTCAACGTGCATACCGAAGGCTGGGAACAGCGGTTGGGGACGGATGCGCAGAACAAGGCGAAGACGAAAGGTTAGGAGAAAAGGCCCCCTCACCCGGTCCTGCGGGCCGACCTCTCCCCCAAGGAAGAGGTGGCGGTGTGGCGAGATCGCGCCCCTGCACCACCTCTCCCTCGGGGGAGAGGTCGCCGCGTAGCGGCGGGTGAGGGGGCCTTTCCAGCCTCAGGCACTCTCCCGATCGACAATCTCGAACCCCAGGCTGGTGATCGTCGCGAGTTTCTGCTTCCCGCCGAGCCGGTCGAGCAGCTGCCGCACGGCGCGCCGGCCCATCTCGTAGCGGTTGACCTTCACCGTGGTCAGCGGCGGATAGAGCTGCGCCGCGAGGTCCATGTCACCGTAGCCGGCGATGCCGATCCGCTCGGGGATGGCCCAGCCGCGGCGGTGGCATTCCTGCACGGCGCCGATCGCCAACGTATCGGAAGAGAAAAAGATCGCGTCGATGTCGGCGTGCCGTCCGGTCAGCGTCAGCAGCGCCTCGGCGCCGCCGGCTGCGGTGATCGGCACTTCCACTTCCAGCGAAGCATGGTTCTCGATGCCGAGCTCGGTCAGCGCCGCGTGATAGCCGGTGCGTCGCTGCTGCAGCCGGTCGTTGCCGTGGATCGGCGTCGACACGAACCCGATGCGTTTGTAGCCCTTGGCAGCGAGATGCATGGTCATGGCGTAGGCGGTCTCGAAGTTCGAGACGCCCACCACCATGTCGATCGGCTGCCGCCCCTTGATCTCGGAAATCTCCACCACCGGGGCGCCGCTCGACACCAGCAGCTGCCGCGCCACCTCGCTCTGCACGAAGCTCTGCAGGATCATCCCGGCCGGCCGCCAGCCGAGCAGCGTACGGATCGAAGCTTCCTCGGCCTCGGTGGTGAACTCGCCCTGCACCAGCAGCATCGAGTAGCCGCCTTGCTGGCACTCGTCCGACATGCCCTGCACCTGCTCGGCAATGCCCGAGTTGATCAACGGCGGCACCACGGTGCCGATCATCCGCCCATTGCCTTTCATGCTGGAAGCCAGCCGGTTGGGTACGAACCCGGCCGCTTCGATGGCCTCCAGCACCTTGGCCCGGGTCGCGGGGGCGACCATCTCGGGGTTGGAGAGTACCCGCGAAACGGTCATCGGCGCGACGCCGACCCGCTTGGCAATCTCCCGCACGCCCAACCGCTCAAGCGGCTTCTTTTCGCCGCCGTCTTCTGACCTCGCCATGCGGCCTCTCCCGGAAAATCGCGCGGAATCATAGTCGTCCGAAGCGCTTAGCGCCAGCCGGTGGTTCCGGTACCATTTTCTTTGACGCCGTTAGATGGTTCCGGTACCATCAGTGCTGCTGAAGGGGCTGCGGGAAACTGGTCAGACCACTACACAAGAGGCTTGACACTTATAATAGTATAATAGCTTGATGGGTCGTGGCGAAGCGCTGACCGGATTCCGCAACAGCGCCGCTGCATCAGGGAGGATAACTATGAACAGCGCGGCGCCAGCCACGACCGAGGATACGAGCACGCCGTCGCTGCGGAACCGCGTGATTGGCTTTATCGCCATCGGCGAGGTCGGGGTGATCGCAGCGCTGCTGCTGCTGGTGGCGTTCTTCTACTTCATGCAGCCGGCCTTCCTGTCCGAGCGGAACATCCGCGCCATCCTGAACGTCGTGTCCTTTGTCGGCATCATTGCCATCGGCCAGACCATCCTCTTGGTTGCCGGCGAGTTCGACCTGTCGGTCGGCTCCGTCGCCGGCGTTTCCGCGGTGATCGCCGCGCAACTGATGACGGCGCTGGCCTGGCCGGTGCCGCTCGCCATCCTCGGCGGCATGGGGGTGGGGGCCTTCATCGGGCTGATCAACGGCATCATTGTCGTCAAGTTCAGGATACCGGCCTTCATCCAGACCCTGGGCATGCTGTTCATCGGGCAGGGGCTGATTCAGCTCGTCACCGGCGGCTACCCGGTCTATCCGCTGCCCAAGGAAGTTTCCGATTTCGGCATGAGCAGCTTCGCCTTCGGGCTGGGCTGGAGCTTTGCCTTCTTCATCGTCGCCGCCATCGTCGCCGATTTCGTACTGCGCCGGACCGTGCTCGGCCGTAACCTCTATGCCACCGGCGGCAACCCTGAGGTGGCGCGCCTCGTCGGTATCAACACCACCATCTACAAGATCGGCGCCTTCATCACCGTCGGCGCACTCTCGGCTGTCGCCGGCATGTTCGTGATGGCCGACCTGCAATCGGGCACCACCTCGATCGGCTCGGGCTGGGAACTCATCGTCATCGCCGGCGTCGTGGTCGGCGGCGTCAGCCTGTTCGGCGGCGCCGGCACCATTGCCGGCGGCGTGGTCGGCATCCTGATGCTCAAGGTGGTGCAGTCCGGGCTCGTGGTCATCGGCGTCAACTCCAACTGGCAGCAGATCGCCGTGGGCGTGATCATGGTGCTGGCGGTGGGCCTCGACATCCTGCGCCGCCGCTACTTCACCGTTGGCGCCGGCGCCAAAACGGCTGCAGCGAAGAAATCCGGATCCAAGAGCAATTCCGGCGCCTGAGGGCGCACGGCACGACGTTCAACGCCACGCGGAAACCCGCGGGCAAATGGAGGAGAGGAACCATGAACATCTCGAAGCGCACATTGGCGAAAGGCCTGCTCGGCGCCGCGGCGCTGGTCGCCGGTCTCGGCACCGCTGGCGCCAGCTACGCCCAGGACGTCAACCTGCTCTGGGTGCAGGCGATGAAGGATCACCCGGTGCATCGGCTGATGCAGGCGGGCTTCCTCGATAAGTGCAAGGAGCTCGGCTACACCTGCGAAGTGGTGGGCGATCCGTCCGCCACCAACTGGGATATCCCGGCCACTCTGCCGCTCGCCGAAGCCGCACTGTCGCGCACCAAGTTCAATGCGGTCGGCGTCTATGGTCCCGATCCGGCGATCTATTCCTACATCACCAAGCTCAGTAAGGAAGGCTTGCCGGTCGTCACCTGGCACGTCCTGCCGCCCGAGGGTACCGTCGAGGGCCTGAAGGCAGCCGCTGCGCAGGATATCGCCGCGGCCGGCACCAACGCCGCCATCGCCATTGGCGACAAGCTTGGCGGCAAGGGCACGGTTGCCCTCACCCAGGGCGCCTCGAACGACACCGAGAACGCCATGTCCGATGCCTTCCGCAAGACCATCGCGGAAAAGTACCCGGATATCAAAGTGCTCGAGACCCAGATGGAAGGCTTCGAGCCCTCCGCTGCCGAGGGCAAGGCTATCGCCATCCTGCAGGGTAATCCGGATGTCACCGCCGCTTTCGGCACCACCGGCAACTCGATCCAGACCTGGTCGGGTGCGGCGCGCAAGGCCGGCCGCGACGTGGTGATCGTCGGCATGGACTACATCCGGCAGAACCTCGATCTGGTGAAATCCGGCGCCGCCTACGGCATCGTGGCGCAGCCGCTCTATGAGGAAAGCGCCAAGGTCGCGGAGCTGCTCGGCGCTTTGGCCAAGGGTGAGACCGTCGAATACATGAACGTGCTGCCCTCTAAGGTCATCACCGCCGCCGATCTCGACCCCTACTACAAGATGCTCGACAGCGCCGGCCAGTAAAGCCGGCTCTCCCGCCGCGCCGGTCTCCCCTGACCCGGAGCCCGGCGCGGTCTCCATTCTTCTGCAAGGCAGCGCCCATGGACCCGATCTTTTCCGCCCGCGGCATCGTCAAGGCTTTCGCCGGCGTGCAGGCGTTGCGCGGCGTCGATTTCAACGTGCTGCCGGGCGAGATCCACGCGCTGCTCGGCCAGAACGGCGCCGGCAAATCGACGCTGGTGAAAATCCTCAACGGCGTCCACCCGGCCGGCTCCTACTCCGGCGAGATCACCCTTGCCGGGGAGAGCGTCAGCTTCGCCTCGCCTGCCGCCGCCCGCGCTGCCGGCGTCGGCTATGTGCCGCAGGAGATCGAGGTGCTGGAGCAACTCTCGGTCGCCGAGAACGTCTTTGCCGGGCATACCGGGCTGGGCGAAGGCGTGCTGATCCATCGGCATAAACTCGAGAGCCGTACCCGCGCCATCCTCGACGATCTCGGCCTGAGCATCGACCCCAAGGCCATCGTCGCCTCGCTCACCTCGGCTCAGCGCCACCTGGTGATGATCGCCCGCGCCCTCGCCCTGAAGCCGCGCGTGCTGATGCTCGACGAGCCGACCGCTTCGCTCTCCGGCACTGAAGTCGAGGCGTTGCTCGAGGTGCTGCGCCGGCTGAAGCGGCAGGGCGTCACCATGATCTACATCACCCACCGGTTGCCCGAAGTGCTGGAAGTCTGCGATCGCGCCACCGTGCTGCGCGATGGGCGGGTCGCCGCTGAACTCGGCCGCGACGCGTTCGAGGAAGAGCGCTTCATCTTCGCCATGTCCGGCCAGCGGCTGCAGAAGCTGTTTCCCGCGCACGAGGCGCCGGTCGGCGCCCGCCCAATGCTGACCGTTGAGCATCTCAATGTCGCCGGCAAGCCAGGCGCCATCTACGGCGCGCGCGACGTCAGCTTCTCGGTGGCCGCGGGCGAGATCGTCGGCCTCGCAGGCCTCCTCGGCTCGGGCCGCAGCGAAATCCTGCACGGTATTTTCGGCCGCGTCACGGCCGATGGCACGGTGAGGGTCGATGGCCAGCCCATTGCCATCCGTTCGCCCCGCGACGCCCGCGATGCCGGTATTGCGCTGCTCACCGAGGACCGGAAGCGCGACGGCCTGCTGTTCAACTTGGCCGTAGGCGCCAACATCACCATCGGCAACCTCGATCCATTGTCGGCCCGCGGCATGGTGCGCGGCGACCGCGAACGCAGCGCCATCCTCGAGGCAATGCGCCAGCTCAACGTCAAGGCATCCTCGCCACAGGCCTCGGTGGCGCATCTCTCGGGCGGCAACCAGCAGAAGCTGCTGTTCGCCCGCGTGTTGATGCGCGCCCCAAAAGTGCTGTTGCTCGATGAACCGACCAAAGGCGTCGACGCAGCAACCCGTCAGGAAATCTATCGGTTGGTGGTCGAGCTCGCCAACAAGGGCGTGGCGCTGGTCGTCGTCTCGTCGGAGCTCGAGGAAGTCCTCGGCCTCTGCGACCGCTGCCTGACCATCGCCGACGGCCGCCTCGTCGACGAGTTCAGGCGCGGCGAGGGCGGCGAGGATCGCGTGCTGCGCGCCGTGGCCGCAGCACAGGCGGAGACGGTTCGGGCGGCTTCGTAGGCGCACTGCAGTTGGTGGTGTTGCCTTCTCCCCTCGTCCGCTGACCACAAGGGGAGAAGGCGATCGCCGCACCATCAGTTGCCTAAATCCGAAACGGCTCGAACCGCAGCGTGCCCTCGGCACTCTCGCCCGGTGCCAGGACGATCACCCCATCCTCGGCATCACCAAACCCGTCCGGCCGATTGAACGCCCCCGAGGCATTGGTCTGCGGTTCGACGCAGAACACCTTCAGCGCCGGATCGGCATAGAACATCACGTGCTTGTACGAGGTGTCCCCTGTCATGGTGAGCCCGGCGCCGCGGCTCGGAAAGCGCAGTGTGGCGCTGCCATCCCAGCCGCCATAGTCGCTGCAGCGCCAGTATCCTGGCAGTGGAGCCGCAGCGTTGAAGGAGACTTCCGGGGGCAGCGACACGCGCTGCCCGATCATCCCCTCAGGTTCGTTGAGGTGGAAGCTCGTCGCGCCGAACTGTACCGTCGTGTCGGCATCGCGGTCGAACCACGGGTGGTGCCCGAACCCGAACGGCATGCGGCGTGCGCCGGTATTGGTCACCCGCGTCAGGAGCGAGAGCCCACTGTCGCTCAGCGTGAAATGCTGCTCGGCGCGATACGAGAAGGACGACGGGTCGGCCACCTCCAGAGTGAGGATTGCGCTGCCTTGCCCAGCCTGTTCGGCCGTCCAGGGCCGGTGCCAGGCAGTGCCATGCACGTGATAGATCTCCGGCGGGTTATTCGCCGCGAACCCATAGCGCTGCCCCTCGAACGTAAAGGCGTTGCCGCCGATCCGGTTGGCGAACGGGATCATCGGGAACGATGCAACGCCCAGCACATTGCCGGCCGCTCGGTTGGTGTCCGACAGCGGTCGCATCACGTCGATGCCGTCGATCTGGAAGCGCGCGATGCTGCCACCGATTGCCGGCGCCAGGTCGACCGCCAGCCGCCGGGCGCGCAGTTCGAGATGCTCAGAAACTGCGGCCATAGCCGGCACTCCATCCGCCATCGACCGACAGCAGCTGCCCGGTGGTGTAGCTGTTGAGCGGATCGCAAAAGAACAGTGCCGTATCGGCGACTTCGGCCACCGTCCCTGGCCGCTTCACCGACGCATGCCCGAGCATTGCTGCATCGCCTGCCAATAACGGTTCGCCCACCGCGCCGACCCCCAGTGCGTTGACCAGCACCCTGGGCCCAAGTTGCATCGCCATGGTGCGCACCGTCGCCAGCACGCCGGCCATGGCGACCGAAAACTCGGGATGGCGACGCATCGGCATGCCGGCCGCCGCCGAAACGAGGAACAACACGCGTCCGCTGCCGCGCGCGAACATCGCCTCGCCGGTCGAGCGTGCCAACGTGAGCTGCGTCGCCGGATCGTACCCGGCAATCGGGAGAAGGGGCAGCGACACGATGAGGATGTCAGGCACCGGTGCGACGCCGCCGACCGTCGCGCCACTGCTGCGCAGCGCATCCAGTATCGCAGCGGCCACCGGGTTCTGCTCGCCGCGCAGCTCGACAAAGCTGTTGTGGAGTTCGATCCGCATCACGCGCCTCACATCATGTAGCCGGCGGTCCAGCCGCCATCGACGGCCAGCACCTGGCCGTTGATGTAGCCGGCGCCGGCAGAGCTCAAGAACAGCACCGCCTCGGCGATCTCTTCTGGAGTCCCGGGTCGGCCCAGCGGCAAATGCTGCATGAACTCGGCGGTGCGACCGGCGAACTTGCCATCGGCACCGTAGAACAGCGAGCGCGTCCCTTCGGTCATGATCGAACCCGGCGCGATGGCGTTGGTGAGAATACCCTGCGGCCCCAGTTCCAGCGCCATCGAGCGGGTCATGTGGATGATGCCCGCCTTCGCCGCGACGAACGGGCTCTGCAGCCGCATCGCTGCGAGTCCCACCACCGAGGCGATGTTGATGATCCGCCCACCCTCGCCCTGCCTTACCATTGGTTGCAGTGCGGCATGGCTCATCAGGTAAAGTCCGTCGAGATCGATGCGGGTGATGCGCTCCCACTCCTCGAGCGGGAACTTGTCGACGTTCACCCGGTGCACGAAACTGTTGACCCCGGCATTGTTGACGAGGATGTCGATCCGGCCGAAGCGGGCGATAGTCTCGGCCACGCCGGCCTCGGCGGAGTCGCGGCTCGAGATGTCGATCACCGCCGCCATGGCATCGGGCAGGGTGGCGGCATAGGCCTCGGCACCCTCCCGGTTGATGTCGGCGACCACCACCTTGGCGCCGTTATCGCTCAGCCGTCTTGCGATGGCGCGGCCGATCGCTCCCGCCGCGCCGGTGACCAGGGCCACCCGCCCGTTCAACTCAACCTGCATCGGCACGACTCCTCCAGCCCCGCATCAATGCTATTATAATATCTGGGCTATGGCGGCAATTGCGCTTTGGGCTTAGGGGGGGGCGGTTATGGGCGTCTGGCACCCCTGTCCCTTCTCCCCTCAGGGGAGAAGGTGGCGCGAAGCGCCGGTTGAGGGGTGAAGCGGTGCAATGCGAGCTCGCTGAGAGGCTGAACCCCTCACCCTAGCTCCGCTACGGACCCTATCGGTCCTAGCTGCACTACCCTCTCCCCTCAGGGGAGAGGGGCCAGCGGGGCGGTTGGAGCCCTCAGTTCGCGCGGAGCAGCGTCAGCCCCAGCGGCTCGCCATCGGCATTGAACGCTTCGCGCTCGCCGGTCACCGAGTCGCGGTGCCATTCCGCCACCGCGCCGGCCTTGAGGTGCAGGTGGAAATCGGCACGCATCACATTGATGAAGCCCATTGCCGGCTTCACCGTCTCGATGGTGCCGCGCCAGAATTGCTGGAAGCCGGGACGCCGGAAGCCGATCACCACTGGAGATTGCGACGCCTGCGCATCCTCGAGCGGCACCCGCCCGGGATCGGTCTCGCTTGCCTCGATGCGCTCGCCCGGCGGGGTGTCGGGCTTGGCCTCGATCGCCGTGCCGGCGCCCAGCGCCGCCACGGCTGCGTCGAACGGCTCGATGCCGTCGAAACCGACAATGCCGCAGATATAGCTGCCATCGGCGCGGTTGAGATCGATGCGCGGATAGGCCTTGTCCTTCATCACGCTGGTTCGGTCGACGATGATTTCGGCGATACCGGCAAGCTCGATGCGGCTCTCGTGCTCGGCCCCGCCGATCACGGCCCAGCCATTCTCGAAGCTGACGCTTTCGACCGTGCCGATCCGCTCATGCGTCGCGCCGAGATGTCGCGCAGTCACCATCAGCTTGCCGATGGCGGGGAGGGTCGCGAGGACGTCCTGGGCGCTGGCATCGAGGCGGGCACGCGGCAGGCTGGTGGGCTTATCGAGCATCGGTGTTTCCTTAGGCGAGTACGGGTTCGAGAGGTGCGGCGGGGGCTGCCGGAGCAACCCCGAGTTCCACGGTGGTGAGCGTGCCCAGACCCTGCGGCTTGCGGTGGGCGACGATGATGAAGGCGGTATCGGGCAGGTCGCGACGCAGCAGCGCGAACAGCTCAGCTTCCGAGGCGACATCGATGGCGCTGGTCGGTTCGTCGAGATAGGCAAAGGCCGGTCGCTGCAGCAGCAGGCGGGCCAGCGCCAGCCGCTGCAGTTCGCCACCGGAGAGGTCGCCGCGCGCCGTTTCGTCGTCGATGAACATCACATCCAGCCGGTGGCCCAGCCCGACCGCCTCAAGCGCCGCTTCGCGCTGTTCGAGCGTGAATGCCTCGGGGCCGGATGGATAGGCGACAGCATCGATGATCGAGCCGAGTGGCACATAAGCTTGTTGCGGCAGGAACAGCGCCGGTCCAGCGGGCAGCGTGAGGTGCCCCTCGGCATGCGGCCACAACCCGGCAATGGTCTTGAGCAGCGTGGTCTTGCCCAGACCCGACGGACCTGCCAGCCAAACTGCCTCACCCCGTGCCACCTTGAGCTCATCCACCTCGAGCAGCGGCTTGCCGTCGGGCAGTGTCAGCATGAGGCCGGAGATATCGAGCGGGCCGGCCCCGGGCTGCCCGACGCTCCCGGCCGCCTGGCCGCGCTCAGCGGCGCTGATGAAGCCATCGAGACGCGACGAAGCGGCGACGAGGTCGGCGAGGTCGCGGTACGAGAAGATGAACCACGACAGCGTGGTGACGACGCTCGAGAACGCCGTGCTCACTTCCATCAAGCCGCCGAAATTGACGCTGCCGGCGAGGAAGGCGGGCAGGGCGACGAACAGCGGGATGCGCAGCACGGTGTGCTGGTAGGGATAGGTGAAGCAACTGAGGATCAGCTCGCGGTTGATCAGCCGGCGCCAGTTGCCCATGATCCCGCCGAAACGCTGGTGGAGCGTGCGGCGTTCGGCTTCCTCGCCACCGAGCAGCGCGATCTCATCGACATTGGAGCGCATGCGGGCCAGCGCAAAGCGGAAATCTGCCTCGCGGCGCTGTTGCTCGACATAGAGCTGCTTCAGTGGGCTGCCGAGCACGTGGGTCAGGAGCGAACAGAGCGCCACATAGACGAAGGCGGCGACCAGCATGTAGCGCGGGATCTCGAAGTCGAGGCCGATAAAGGCGAGCGACAGCGGGAACGACGAGAGCTGCCACAGCAGCGCCACGTAGGAAAAGATCGCGACGATATTGGTGATGAGGTCCAGCGCTTCACTCAGCATGCCGCTGACGAACAGGCGGCAATCGTCGGCGATGCGCTGGTCGGGGTTATCCACCCCGCCGCCATTGCCGCCGAGGCCAAGGTAAGCCTTGTTGCGGAGCCACTTGTCGCGCACCGCTTCGGTCAGGGAGCGCCGCCAGCGGATCAGCACCAGCTTGTTGAGGTATTGCGCGCTGAGCTCGCGCATCGAGTTGAGCAGCACGATGATGCCGAACACCCCGATCTGCGTCAGCGCCGCCTGGGCGTCCACCGCCTCGAGCGCCGAATAGAACTCCTTGGTCCATGAGATGATGCGGAGCGTCGCGTAGACACCGCCGAGCTTCAGCGCCACCACGGCGACGAACAGCAGGAGCCCTAGTTTGCCGCCCCGCCCGCTGATGCAGAGCTTGAGCAGCCGCCAGAACTGGCCGAGCACGCGGATCATGACGAGGATCTCCAAAAGCAAAAAGCGGGAGAGCCATGGACGAGGCCCTCCCGCGGAGTAGGTGTGTGGTTAGAACTTTACTGAGGCGCCGAGCTTGAAAGTGCGGCCCGGACCGGTCTGCAGCTCCAGCGGGTTTGACCCGGCGGTCGAACTCGTTGCCGTGGTGGCGTAACCGGTCAGCGTGTTGGGGAAGTAGCGGGTGTCGAAGATGTTCTGGACGCCCGCTGTGACCTCGACATTTTCGCTGGGCTCCCACTTCAGGTACGCATCGAGCAATGCATAACCCTCCGGCTTGAATGCCGTCGGGCTCGAGCGTTCCTTGACCCCGTCGGCCAGGGTGCCCACTACCTCGAGCTCGAGGTTCTGTTCGGGGAACAGGTATTTGAAGCCGAGCGTCGTGGTCAGCGGCACAGCGCCGTCAAAGGCGGTTTCGGCTGACGTCGCCGAGACCTTCTGGCGCCCCTGGCTGGCGGTGAGGCCGGCGGTCAGCGTCAACTGATCGGTCAGCTCGTACTCGCCGGCGAACTCCACGCCCCACAGTTGCACGCTCTCGACGTTGTCATAGGTATAGTCGAAGGCGACGCCCGGAGCGGTGCTGGGGATAGGCTGGAAGCTGCGGATGAAATCCCTGTAGTCGGCATAAAAGCCCGAAACGGTGAAGTAGCCGTTCTGGAAGTCGCCGCGGAATCCAGCCTCGTAGCTTTGCACCGATTCAGGCTTGAGGTTCGGGTTGGGAATGACCGTCGAACTGGTCGGCGTCGAACGCACAGTGGTGGTGTAGAGCTGCGATGCCGTCGGCATCTTGAAGCCCTCGCCATAGGCAGCGAACACGGAATACTCGTCGTTGAGCCTGTAGATCGCGCCCAGCTTCTTGATCAGCCGGGTGCTCTCGATCACCTGCAGCGGCGCTGTCGGTTCCTCGGGGAAGCTCGTGTCGGTGGTCGGATCCATCGAATAGTTGGCGAGGCGCAGGCCCGGCGTCAGGGTCAGCTTGCCGTCGAACAGCTCGATCTCGTCCTGCACGTAGAGGTCGGCCCGCACCGTCTCGACGCGTGGGAAGTTCCAACCCTGCTCGAGCGATGGGACGGTAGTCGGCGGCGTCGGACCATTCGGGTCGGTCGTCGTGTAGGTCGAGCCGAGGTAGTCGGTGACGGTGAAATCGCCGTCAAAGCCGTAGGTCAGCGTGTGCTGGCCCACAGACCCGGCATCGAAGCTGGAGACCAGTTGCAGATCCGCTTCGAGGAATGTCTCGTTATTGTTGCGCAACTGCTCGATACCGACGCGGCGATCGGAGTAGATGCGGCCGATATTGGTTGTCGTATCGCGCGACTGCGGCGTGTAGCTGAGGTTCCATTTCACGCTGTCGAGCCAGTCGGCATTGACCTGCCACTCGTGCTCGATGGCGAGGCGTGTGCGCTTGATGTCGAGTTCGCGAATGTAGCCGTCGACATTGTAGAGCGTGGTGGTCGGCGCGCCGGTGGTGGCCGAGGCCGAGGAGTCCCACACCTGGTCCACGGTGTTGTGGCGGCTGTAGAACTCGGCGGTTGCCGTCACCGTATGGTCGGCATTGGGCGTCCAGACGCCCTTCAGCAGCCCGTTGTAGTCTTCGATATCGGCGGGAAAGAGCACGTTGCAGCGGAAATAGGCGGGGCGCGGGCAACCCCAGATACCGCCGTCAGGGTCGGCCTTGCCGAGTTTGGCCTCCTCTGCGCTCAAGTGCCCGAAACTGGCCAGCACTTCGAGATCGCCGAAATCGTAGGCGCCGGTGACCTGCTGGCGGAAGCTGTTGTCGAAGCTGTCCCAAGCGGTCCGCAATTCCACGGCCCATGGCTTGTCGCTGCCCTCGAGCAGGTCGGCCGGATCGCGAGTGCGGAAGGCCACCGTGCCGCCCAGTGCGTCCGAGCCCCACAGCACCGAATTCGGCCCGCGGATAATCTCGACTGCCTTCATGTTCCACGGGTCGACGAAGGCCCGGCTCCCATCCTGCGTCCATTCGGCGACCCGCGAACCATCGACCAGCATCTGCACGCGATTGGTGCCGACGCCACGGATCGAGAACGAATTGAGTTCGCCCCAAGGATTGACCGAGGACGTAGTGCGCGGCACCGAGACGCCCGGCTCATAGCGCACCAGGTCCTGGATATCGCGGACCATGTGGTTTTCGATGGTCTTGCCATCGATCACCGATATGGTCTGAGGCACGTCGAGCACGTTCTTCTTCGAACGCTGCGCGACCACCGTGACGCGCTTGAGGATCGTCGTCTGCGCCTCGGTCAGTTCCTGCGCCGCGACCGGCTGCGGAATGGCGCAGAGCAGCGCTACCGCGCTGATGCCGACCAGGTACCAAGGTGAGATATTCACGCGTGCGGATGCATGCGCGACATGCGGCCGATAAGACATGCCTGCCCCCAAAAGAAACCGAAGATGTTGGCTGGCTGTCGGCGCGCCGCACGCCGCGTGGCTTGCTGTTTCACGGCCCGTCCCTGGGCCGACGTTCACGCTCTATTAAAGGTGAGTATCTGAGTCAAGTTTAATTGCTACTGCGCCAGTTCCGCCGTGCGGTTGTAGGCGGCAGTGAAGCCGGAAAGCGACAGTGGCACCGTCACCGGCTGCCCGTCATCGACTTTAACCCCGGTGATTTCCAGCGTCGTACCGACCTTCATGGCGCTGAGCGCCACTTCATCAAGATTGAGTGGCACGAGGCACCCGGTCTGAACGCAGGTGAGGAAGGGCAGGGCCTGGCCCAGCTGCTGGCCGTCGATGCCGAGCTGGATGCCGGCGTCGAGCCTCAGTCCGAACGCCGTCAGCAGCATGCCTTCGGCCTTGTTGCCGCTCGGAGCTGCAAGTTCCACCCCGACCAGCGCGCTGCCGGTCTGCGGGTTGCCGGCCGTCTGCGAGAAGGCGCAGTCCTTGCCGGCTTCGACCAGGGTGCAGTTCACCGTCCAGCTGCCGTGCGCCTCGTTGAGCGCCGAAGCGCCACCGGGCAACGTTGCCTGTTGCGCCACAGCCGGTGATGCCAGAAGCAGCAGCGCTGAAGAAAACAGCCGCTTCATGACGCGACCCTCGCGTCCTTCAGCGGCCGGTTAAGCGCCCGGCGGGCTTCGCCGGCCATCTTCACCAGCGTCATGTGCATGTCCTTGGCGGAGGTGAGTTCGGTCTCGAACCAGACGCGGCGAACATCGTCGCCGTCAACAAGGTCCATGCCTTCGGCATCGACGCCGATCAGCCGCCATTTCCCCGGCGCCGCCTTGGCGAAATGCTCGGCATAGAGCCCAACCGCCTCGCCGTGGTCGTCGTTCATATGCTCGATCGCATCCGGTTCGCTCGCCGCCAGCTCCGGATTGGCCGGGTTGGCGTTCAACAGGTGCTCGCGGCTCAGCGCGTAGGCACGGCCGAACCCGCCATTGTAGGAAGCGCTTTTCGGCTCCAGACGGAAATAGCGGAAATCGCCGAGGCCCGAATAGAGCTTGGCCTTCTGCTGGTGGATCAGGTAGCGCGTGTCGAGGCGAACATGCTCCGCGCTGTCGCGCTCCACCTCGCGTGCCTCGCAGGCGATGGTGACGCGGGCATGTGCCAGCGGGTCGCCCTTGCCGGGATAGCCGAGCAGCAGCGAGCAGCGCGGGTCGGCGAGCAGCGCCCCGGTATGGGCGGCGAGCTTCGAGATCAGGATGATCGGCGCACCGTCATAGTCGGTCGAGACGCCGACGCGGGTGGCGATCGGCCAGCCGGTTCCCGGCTCGAGCGTGGCGATCGAACCCGATCGCGCCGTGCGGGTCAGCGTCTTGGCTTCGCGCACCGCCTCGGCGGTGGTCTCGAGCAGCACGTCCTTCTTCTTTTCTTCGGTCATCGTCGAACTCACTTCTTGAAATAGACCGGCACCGTGAACGACCAGCTCGATCGTCCCGCTGCCTCGGGTATCGGGGGGAAGGGCGCGGCGCGGTCGACCGCCGCCAGCGCGGCACTGTCGAGCGCGGCGTTCCCGGAACTGCGGGCCAGCGCGACCTTCATTACTGTACCACTGGCGCCCACGGTAAAGCTCACCAAAGCTTCGCCCTTATCGCCCTTCGCCTTGGAAGGGTACTTCGCCGCGCGCGTAACCTTGGCCTGCACCAGGCCGGGGTACTTGCTTGCAGCGGCACTGCCGCCATCATTCTTCTTGCCGGCGCCGCCGCCCGATTTCTTCGCTGCGCTGTCGGCTTCGGCGTTGCCGCCATTGCCGAGGCTCGCCTGCTTGGATGGCGGTTTCTTCTGCGGCTTTTTCTCCGCGGGTTTTTCGGCCTGCTTCGGCTTTTCCTTTGGCTGCTCCTTGGTCGGCTCGATTGTCTCGGCGACCGGTTTGCGGACGATGCGCGGCTTGGGGATCGGCGCCACCTGCAACTCTTCGTCGACCACCGGCGCGAGGCTTGCCGTCTCGAGCGGCTTCACCACCTCGACGGGTTTCACCAGCGCTGGCGGAATCTGCTGGATCGGCGGTTCGGGCGTCAGTTGAGCTATTGTCGCGGTGCGTACCACCTCGAGCGGATCCGATTGCGATGGCGCGACACTGTCGGCAACCACTGTCGCCGCCTGGTCGACCATCTGCGGCATCACCGCTTCGATGGGGGCGACAGGATCGGCGGTGGCGGTCAGCACCTCGGCCGAGGCGATCTCTTCACTCTCGGTCGGCGTCACCTCGGCAACCTCGACCGGCGCCGCTACGGCTTCCACGGCCTTGGCCGGCTCGGCTTCCGCCACTTCGACCACTTCGGCCTCGGCGGTCTCCGGCACTTCTTCCGCTTCGACCTCGGCGCCTGCCGAGACCAGCGTCTCCGTCGCCTCGCTGATCTCTTCGGTCGGGTTACTCGTCGCCGTATCGACCGAGATGATCTCGACGCTCACCGACTCTGCTGCCGTCTCGTCGATCTGCGGCTCGAGGTTGAGGAACACGAACGCCCCGGCGATCAGTCCGATATGGATACCGGCGGAGGCGAGGGCGGCCTTCTTCATCTCATTGCTCGCGCTGCTGCGTGATCAGCCCGATGCGGGCGTAACCGGCACGGCTCAGATCGCCCATCACCTGCATGATCAGCCCGTAATCGGCGGTGGCGTCGCCGCGGATATAGAGGCGCTGCTGTGGGCCGGCATCGCCTGCTGCGGCGCCGACGGCGCTGAGCAGCGTCTCGAGCGACACTTCGTCTTCGCCGAGATAGACCTCGCCCTCAGGGGTCACCGAAATGGTCAGCGGCTTCGAGCCCTCGACCTTCATCTCCGGCGCGTTGGTCTGCGGCAGGTCGATCGGCACGCCCGAGGTGAGCAGCGGTGCCGTCACCATGAACACGATCAGCAGCACCAGCATCACGTCGACCAGCGGCGTCATGTTGATTTCGCTGATCGCTCCAGGGCGTCCGCGACGCCCGCGTGTGCTTTGCAGCGACATGCTCATCAGGCGTTCCCCCGCGCATCGAGCTGGCGCGACAACAGCACCGAGACCCGGTCGGCGAAGGCCTCCAGCCGGCCGATCAGCCGCCCGGCATCACCCGAAAGCTTGTTGTAGGCAATCACCGCCGGAATGGCGGCGAGCAGCCCGAGCGCCGTGGCGAACAGCGCTTCGGCAATGCCCGGCGCCACCACCGCAAGGCTGGTGGATTTGGCCGCAGCGATCGAGGTGAAGGCGTTCATGATGCCCCACACCGTACCGAACAGCCCAACGAATGGCGCCGCGCTGCCGACGGTTGCGAGTAGCGACAGGCTGCGGTCGAGCTTCTCGCTCTCGGCCGCCACGGTGGTGTCGAGTACGATGCGCAGCCGCGCCTGCAGGCCGCCCGAGTTGGCGGCGTTCTCGGCATGACTGCCGTTCCATTCTTCCATTGCCGCAGCGAACAGCGCACCGAGCCCACTGCGCGGCCGGTCCTTCAGTCGGGCGTAGATCTGCGTCAGCGGCTCACCCGAGGCGAAGATCTTGTCGAACGCCTTCATCTCGCGCTTCGCCTTGGCGTAAGCCGCGGCCTTGGAGAAGATCACCGCCCAGCAGGCGATCGAGGCGAACAGCAGCCCCAGCATCACCGACTTCACCACCCAGTCCGCCTGCATGAACAGCGCGAACATCGACATGTCGTGGGTTGCCGCGACCGGCTCCACCGCTTCGATCACCGTTTCCATCAGATGCCGAACTCCACGCCGTCGAGGCGCGATACCGTGCTGAGGCCAGCGAGGCAGACCTTGGGGTCGAGCCCGGTGCCTTCGCAGGCCACCACGTCGTTGATCAGCACCCGGCTGACCTTGTCGCAGCCGAGCTCGCCGATATCGAACTGCAGCACTCGGGTCTTGCCCTCCGGCATCGCCTTGAAATCCAGCGACACCAGCCGTTCGATGCCGCCACCGGCGCCGAACAATGCAATCTCGAAGGCCGAACGGGTGAGCTCGGTGCCGAGCTTGTTGGTGGCGAGGAAGGTGACGCGGCAGCCGGTTTCGCTCGGCGTCAGCGCGTTGAGCTCCAGTGCCAGGCCAGCGGCCGGTTGGACCTCCTGCGCCAGGGCGGGCGTCGCGCACAGCGCCGCCAGCAGCAATAGTGAGGGTAGGCGCATGGCGGCGCTCCTATTTGTTGAGGACGAGTTTGCCCTGCCGGGTGATCCGCAGCCGGTAGGTGAGACCCTGATGGGCGATGCCGATCTCGGTGGCGCTGCCGAATAGTTCTTCGGTGGTGAAGCTCGGTTGGCCCGCTGATGCGTCGGCCTTGGCCGTCGCCTCCGGCAACGCCGTCACGTCCTGTAAGTCCTCAAGTCGCACCCTGGTCACCCCGACCGCCTGCCGTCAGATAAAAACATGAGTGTGATTATCAGAATTATGCCGACGTGCAAGCGCCACAATGTCGCCAGGGGGTGATGGGCGTGTGTTTGCTCGGAGCCACGGCTCCCCTCCCCCTTTGAGGGGAGGGGCCGGGGGTGGGGGTCCATCGGTGATCACCGCACCCCCCCCCCC
>Ga0209902_100092_pt1 | contig 174470 bp, 108 predicted proteins | sample FECB27metaG_FD_188304 | JGI IMG/M metagenome (GOLD analysis project Ga0209902, IMG submission 188304) | Cyanobacterial communities from the Joint Genome Institute, California, USA - FECB-27 (SPAdes) (version 2) | ecosystem: Environmental > Aquatic > Thermal springs > Hot (42-90C) > Microbial...
ATGGCCTGACCTACCAGTGGCAGACGATTCTATTTCACAACAACCACAACCACCCGGATCCTTACGACAACAATCCCGTCACCACCACCGAGATTTCTCCGGTAGGCTGTGATGGAGAAACCTACTTTTTCCGCATCACACTCACTGTTACCGATGCGGCCGGTTTATCGGCCACTGACCAGGTCGATGTGTATCCTGATTGTAGTTTTCTGGCTGCCAATGTAGTTGAGTTTGTCGCTACGGCTGGTGATGAACAAGTAACCCTCACTTGGACCAATCCTACTCCACAGGCGGATGAAATCATGATTGTGGCAAAACCCGCGGGTAGTATAACGGCAAGTCCTTCAGGAAATGGCTCCGGCTACGTCGCAAATCTCAGCTACACCGGAAACGGTAGCGCTTTTGATGGAGGTAAAGTAGTATATAAAGGATTGAACCCTCCCCAAAACATTAGCAATCTGACTAATAATACTACTTATTTTTTTAAAGCATTTAGCCGGGCAGCTACTGAGTGGTCTCCGGGAGTAGAAGTGATTGCAACACCCGTTTGTCCTTTGCCTACTTTACAGGCAACCAATCTGGCTTTTTCTAATGTGACCTCAAATGGATTGACGTTGAATTGGTCGAGTGGAAATGGTACCAGCAGAGTAGTTAAAATGAATACCAGCAATGCATTCCTGGCTCCGGCAAACGGTACCAGTCCTGTTGCCAATGCGAATTACCAGGGTTCGGGCGAACAAGTCGTATACAATGGAAGCGGAAATGCCGTGAATATTACGAATTTAAGCCCTGGCGTTGCGTATTACTTCCAGGTATATGAATACAACTGCACAGGAACTTCTACCCGTTATTTGACTACCAGTGGAAGTAACAACCCCAATACCGTGACTACGATCGGTTCAGGCAGCTGCACGGCATCGGGTACGATCCTGAGAGAGGTATGGAACAATGTGACGGGTACGGGTGTATCGGCCATTCCGGTCAACACCACGCCCAGCAGCAGCAGCCAGGCCACCTTGTTCGAATCGCCGTCCAACATCGGCGACAACTATGCCCAGCGGATGAGAGGCTACGTCTGCGTGCCCACCACGGGCAACTATACCTTCTGGATCGCTTCTGACAACGACGGAGAACTGTGGCTATCAACGGATGATAATCCGGCCAACAAACAGCGGATCGCTTTCATCCAGGACAACTTCGCTTATGCCCGTCAGTGGGACAAACTCACCAGCCAGAAGTCAGCCCCGATTGCTTTGGTGGCGGGTCGCAGCTACTACATCGAAGCCTTACACAAGGAAGCCTTCGGGGGCGACAACCTGGCCGTGGGCTGGACGCTGCCCAATGGCACTCAGGAGCGCCCCATTCCCGGCACCCGGTTGTCGCCTTTCGCCAGCAGCAATCAGTTGCCGGTGGTGAGTCTGACGGCTCCGGCCAACAATGCCACGCTGGCCCTGGGCAGCAACATCACGCTGACGGCCACGGCATCGGATGCTGATGGCAGCATTGCCAAGGTGGAGTTCTTCAACGGAGCCACCAAGCTGGGAGAGTCGCTGAGCAGTCCTTACAGCTACACCTTGACCAACGCGCAGGCGGGCAGCTATCAGTTCACAGCCCGGGCTACGGACAACATCGGCGCGATGAGCACCTCCACAGCCGTGAACGTGACGGTGAACAAAGCCACCCCGGTAGTGACCTGGGCCAAGCCCGCCGACATCACCCAGGGCACGGCCTTGAGTGGTGTGCAGCTGAATGCCAGTGCCAATGTGGCCGGTAGTTTTGCTTACACCCCGGCATCGGGTACGGTGCTGGCCCAGGGCAACAACCAGACCTTGTCGGTGGTGTTCACGCCCACTGATCAGAACAACTACAACCCGGCCAGTGCCAGTGTGTTGATCAACGTGCTGGCGCCGGCCAACTGTACGGCATCGGGTACGATCCTGAGAGAGGTATGGAACAATGTGACGGGTACGGGTGTATCGGCCATTCCGGTCAACACCACGCCCAGCAGCAGCAGCCAGGCCACCTTGTTCGAATCGCCGTCCAACATCGGCGACAACTATGCCCAGCGGATGAGAGGCTACGTCTGCGTGCCCACCACGGGCAACTATACCTTCTGGATCGCTTCTGACAACGACGGAGAACTGTGGCTATCAACGGATGATAATCCGGCCAACAAACAGCGGATCGCTTTCATCCAGGACAACTTCGCTTATGCCCGTCAGTGGGACAAACTCACCAGCCAGAAGTCAGCCCCGATTGCTTTGGTGGCGGGTCGCAGCTACTACATCGAAGCCTTACACAAGGAAGCCTTCGGGGGCGACAACCTGGCCGTGGGCTGGACGCTGCCCAATGGCACTCAGGAGCGCCCCATTCCCGGCACCCGGTTGTCGCCTTTCGCCAGCAGCAATCAGTTGCCGGTGGTGAGTCTGACGGCTCCGGCCAACAATGCCACGCTGGCCCTGGGCAGCAACATCACGCTGACGGCCACGGCATCGGATGCTGATGGCAGCATTGCCAAGGTGGAGTTCTTCAACGGAGCCACCAAGCTGGGAGAGTCGCTGAGCAGTCCTTACAGCTACACCTTGACCAACGCGCAGGCGGGCAGCTATCAGTTCACAGCCCGGGCTACGGACAACATCGGCGCGATGAGCACCTCCACAGCCGTGAACGTGACGGTGAACAAAGCCACCCCGGTAGTGACCTGGGCCAAGCCCGCCGACATCACCCAGGGCACGGCCTTGAGTGGTGTGCAGCTGAATGCCAGTGCCAATGTGGCCGGTAGTTTTGCTTACACCCCGGCATCGGGTACGGTGCTGGCCCAGGGCAACAACCAGACCTTGTCGGTGGTGTTCACACCCACCGATCAGAACAACTACAATCCGGCCAGTGCCAGTGTGTTGATCAACGTGCTGGCGCCGGCCAACTGTACGGCATCGGGTACGATCCTGCGGGAGGTATGGAACAATGTGACGGGCACGGGTGTGACCAGCATTCCTTTGGCCTCACCGCCTTCGGCCAGCAGCCAACTGACTTCATTTGAAGGCCCGGTCAATGCGGGCGACAACTACGCCGCTCGTTACCGGGGCTATATCTGCGTACCAGCTTCGGGTAATTACACCTTCTGGATCGCTGGGGACAACGATTGTGAACTGTGGCTATCAACGGATAATAGTCCAGTCAATAAGCAGCGGATTGCATTTGTTGAGAATGGATTTACTTACCTCAACGAATGGGCTAAGTATCCGAGTCAAAAGTCAGCGCTGATTAATCTGGTGGCGGGTCGCAGCTACTACATCGAAGCTTTGCACAAGGAAGCCTTCGGGGGCGACAATCTTCAGGTAGGCTGGCAATTGCCCAATGGCACGATGGAGAGATCGATTCCTGGTTCGCGGCTCTCACCATTTGTACCTGCTGGTTCCAGATTGGATATGAGTGCGGAGTTGGTAAACGATTATTCGCTCATCGCAGCGCCGAATCCATTCTCTGACCAAACGACCGTTCGTTTTACCACCAGGGAAGCTGAAAGAGTAAGCCTGCAGTTGTTTGATCTGAGAGGTTCTTTGATAAAGACGCTGTTTGATGGGTATACAAACGATAAACGTGCCGAACCCGTTATCCTGGAAAGCGCTGGGTTGGCAGAAGGAATTTACATTCTGCGGATGCATACCACTAATAAGGTGATTCACCAGAGATTAATTATCGCCCGATAATCTATTTACTTACTAAGCCTGAAAAAGCGGTGGTACTTCACAAGTGCCACCGCTTTTTATTTGACAAAAAAATGATCATTCGGATGACTGCTTGTAATCAGATGGTGGCTCCTGCATCAAATGATTCTGCGGAGAGATCGTGTGGCTATAAGCCGCTTGTCTGCCTGTAGCAGGTGTAATGCCCGAAAAAGCCATTAACTGGACTTCCATTACGAAATACCTTTTGTTTTCAATTATTTCTGCAATAAGAATATTTGGCTAGCAAATCCTGAAAGCATCTTGCAAATCCTCGATCGGTTGTTTATCATTGTTACTAATTGCGACAATATCAAGACGCAACCTATTCACAAAACGGACTTTACCAAAGGATACGCGTAACAAGCATTTTGCGTCGCATGGCCAGCGGATTCGTGAAGCATTGTCCGGAATGAATTGGCACAAAACCAGATACGGCATCAACTAACTCCAAATCCAAAATGGCAATACAATATTTACGAACCTCCATTCTGATTGCCCTTTTATCGCTGCCTTTGCTGGCCATTGGAGCAAAGGTTGATACGCTGGATATTGCCAGCCGGGCAATGCAGAAAAATGTGCGGGTGGCAGTGGTTTTGCCAGATGGTTATAAGAAATCGAAGAAGCCCTTTCCGGTTTTGTATCTGTTGCACGGCGGAACGGGTAACTATCGGGATTGGCTGACTAAAACTCCGGATAAAACGCTGTTGCACCGCCTGGCGGACCAATACAAACTCATCATTGTGACTCCCGATGGTGGTCCCACCAGTTATTACTTCGACAGCCCGCTGGATAAGACCAGCCAATACGAAACCTTCATCTCCACGGAGTTGCGTGAAAAGATCGATGCTACGTACCGAACCCTGGCAGACCGCAAAGGCCGGGTGATTGCGGGGCTTTCTATGGGCGGACACGGGGCTATTTATATTTCTACCCGCCATCCGGAACTGTATTGCGCAGCCGGTAGCATGAGCGGCGTAATGAACATCAATACCACTACCTGGAAGGTACCGGCTGAGTTTGCTCAATCGCGGGCGCAGAACTTTGCCCGTTTGCTAGGGCCTCCCACGGACACCCTGAATCCCTACGCCACCTATACCGCCGTAGGCCTGACTGAGCAAATGAAGGCCAACGGACTGAAGCTCATCTTCGATTGCGGAGTAGACGATTTTCTGATCGATACCAACCGCGATCTGCATCAACGTCTGGTAGCCAATCAGACGCCCCACGATTACATTGAACGGCCAGGTGGACATACCTGGGAGTATTGGGAGAATGCCTTGCCTTTCCAGGTGCTTTTTTTTGCGAAGGTGTTCATGGCCAACGGAACTGCATTACCCTGATACAAGGTGGTCCGCCACCGCGCCGACGGACACCAGCCAAACTCAATTCATCAGCAATCAAAGTCCTTTGATATGACGACATGCCTTTCACTATGGGCCATCCTGGCCTTCTGGTTCATCGGTTCTATTCCCAATGCCAAAAATCCGGACGTTGTAAAAACCAATGCCGGGCAAATATCCGGGCTGAAAAATCAAAAGGGAGATATCCGTATTTACAAAGGCATTCCTTTCGCGGCTCCGCCGGTCGGAGTGCTGCGGTGGAAGGCTCCGCAGCCCGTTCAGCCCTGGGAAGGTGTACGTAAGTGCGAAGCCTTCGGCCCCAGTCCGATGCAGGCCGAACCCGCCCCCTTTAGCATGTGGTCTGAAGAGTTTCTGATACCGAAAAGTCCCATCAGCGAAGATTGCCTCTACCTGAACGTCTGGACCGGTGCCCGATCCGCCCAAGAGAAACGCCCCGTCCTGGTCTGGATCTACGGGGGTGGCTTTACAAGCGGTGGCAGCGCCGTTCCCATTTACGACGGAGAGGCTATGGCCAGGCGGGGAGTCGTGTTCGTCAGCATCAATTACCGGGTCGGTGTATTCGGTTTTTTTGCCCATCCGGAGCTCAGCCGCGAATCGGGTAGGGGTGCATCGGGAAATTACGGTTTATTGGATCAGATTGCGGCTTTACAGTGGGTAAAGGACAACATTGCGGCTTTTGGTGGTGACCCTGGCAACGTGACCATTGCGGGGCAGTCGGCTGGTTCGATGAGTGTCAATTGTCTGGTCGCCTCTCCATTGGCGAAAAACTTGTTCAGAAAGGCAATTGCGCAGAGCGGGGCAAATTTTACCCGTGGAAATCTCAGCCTTCAGCAAGCCGAAGCGGAAGGTGGGAAGATGGCAGAATCACTGAAAACGGCTTCTGTTGATGCGTTGAGAAAAAAGCCGGCAGCCGAATTAATGAAAGCCGTAACGGGCATGCGCGGTCCCATCATCGACGGCTACGTGCTGCCACAACCCATTGCGGATATTTTCGCCGCTGGCCTGCAGAACGAAGTGGCTTTGCTAACGGGCTGGAATGAAGACGAAGGTTTGTTGTTTGGTCCCATCAAAAATGCGGAAGAATTCAGGAACCAGTCCAATCAGGAATACGGGGCCGATGCCCCCAGGTTTATGCAGTATTATCCTGCCTCCAGTGATTCGGAAGCGGCGGTTTCTCAATTAAATTTATCCAGAGATGTGATCTTTGGGGTACAGAATTACGCCTGGGCCCAGGTGCAAAGTGCGCAGAACAAGTCGGCGGTATACGTGTATCGCTTTGCCCGCAAAGTGCCCGCTACCGGTGAGTACGTCAAATACGGCGCTTTTCACACCGGAGAAGTACCCTACGCGTACGATAACCTGGCGTTCGTACGTCGGCCCTGGGAACCGGTTGATCACCAGCTGGCTCATACCATGGCTTCTTACTGGACGAATTTTGTCCGAACCGGCAATCCGAACGGCCAGGGCCTTCCTCAGTGGCCTGCCTACTCTTCCCAGGACAAACAAATCATGGTATTGAACGAAAAGCCGGTTGCGAAACCCCTGCCCGACCAGGCGGCCCTTCATTTCCTGTATTCGAAGCTGAGTAAATGATCATCTTAACGCCCGGTTATTCTTCATCAACCCCTATTGACCTTTATGAAAAATACCTTACGGACTGCCTGCCTGATTGCCTTGGGCCTGATGGTAATTACCTGCTCAGAGTCCACTTACACGCATCAAGTAACAGAAGAAGCAGGGTTTGATTCGCCCCGCACCGTTGATCCCAATCCTTCACCGGTTCCGATGAGTCCGGAAGAAAGCCTGAAGTCTTTTCGCCTGCCCAAAGGTTACCGGATGGAACTAGTTGCCAGTGAGCCGATGATTAGTGAGCCGGTAGCCATCGCCTGGGACGGCAACGCGCGGATGTACGTGGCCCAGATGGAAACGTATATGCAGACGGTAGATACGACGGGCGAACACGTACCCACCAGCCGGGTGATGTTGCTGGAAGATACCGACAACGACGGAAAAATGGACGTGAGTAAGGTATTCATTGACAAACTGATGCTGCCCCGCATGCTGTTGTGCGTAGGTGGTGAACTATTGGTGAATGAGACGGACACCTACGATATTTATGCCTACAAAGACACCAACGGCGATGGAGTGGCCGATCAGAAGCGGCCGGTGTACCAATTGGGCAAAAAGGCTCCGGGCAATCTGGAACACCAGCGCAGCGGGCTCGACTGGAACCTGGACAACTGGATTTACGTCACGGTAGATCCAGTCCGATTTCGCTACCGCGACGGCGTGTTGAAGGCCGATACACTGCCCAGCGGTTCTAATGGACAATGGGGACTGACTCACGACAACTACGGTCGTTTGTTTTTCAGTCGGGGAGGGGGCGAAAATGCGGGCTCTGGTTTTCAGATTAATCCGGCCTACGGACAGCTGGAGTTCAAGGATGCCTACGACGATTCCACCTTTGGAGCCGTGTGGCCCATTATCAAGACGGTAGACGTGCAGGGAGGGCTGAAACGGCTCCGGGGAGATACCACGCTGAATCATTTTACTGCAGGCAACGGGCAATCCATCTTCCGCGGCGACCGGCTGCCCAAGACTTTGGTGGGTGACTACCTGATCAGTGAGCCGGTGGCGCGCATCATTCGACGGGCCAAAGTCATTCCTAAAGAGGGAAAGACGACTTTGGTTAATGCCTACGACCGGGAAGAGTTCATTGCCTCCCGCGATATGAACTTTCGGGCGGTTAATACCTATACCGGACCCGACGGCTGCCTCTACATCGTAGACATGAACCGGGGCATTATCCAGGAAGGCACCTGGACGGGCCCTGACACCTATCTGAGGGCGCAGATTCTGCGACTGGGGCTGGACAAGAACAAACAGCGGGGACGCATCTACCGCCTGGTGTACGATGGCATGGGAAGAGGACCCCAACCGCGCATGCTCAACGAACCGGTGAGCCAGCTAATTACCTACCTGGATCATCCCAATGGCTGGTGGCGCGACAATGCCCAGAAAGAAATCGTCATTCGTGGCGATAAGTCGGTGGTGGAGGCACTGAAGCAAATGGCTTCCGGAGAACAGGGGTCGTTATCGCAAAAGCCTTCTGCACTGGGCCGGCTGCACGCCTTGTGGACGTTGGAAGGGTTAGAGGCCATCAGCAAGGATGTGTTGTTCAAAGCCTTCCAGGACGAAGATGCCCAGGTAAGAAAGGCAGCCATATGGATCAGCGAAGGGTACCTGAAGCAAAACGACGAAGAGATGCTGGGTAAGGTGGCTTCGCTGAAAGACGACGAAAGCATTGACGTGCGCATTCAGTTAGTGCTTTCCCTGTACGCCAATAAATCGCCCCAGGCGCAAGCCATTGTAAGCGATATCCTTACCAGGCAGCCGGATCATGAAATGCTGAACAGCGTGCAGAACAGTATGATCAGGAACGAAGAGACAAAAAAAATGGGTAGCAAACTGGCTATTCTGGACCGCCCCAGCCGGAGAAGAATACTTGATGGGGCGGCTACCTACCGGTCACTTTGCGCTACCTGTCACGGCTCCGATGGAAAAGGCTTGCCCAGCAAGGTGGCTCCTCCGTTGGGCGAAAACTTCATGCGCTTTATGGAAAAGAAAGACGAACAGATCAAAATCCTGCTTCATGGACTGACCGGACCCGTGGATGGAGTCACTTACCCGGATATGATGCCACCCATGGGTGCCAATAGTGATGAGTGGATTGCGTCGGTACTGAGCTACGTGCGTTACGATCTGGTACTTTCCCGCCAAGCGCTGCCGGGTGCCATTCCCACGGAGTATCTGCCCATGATTCTGGTAAAGCCCGAAGAAGTAAAACAAGCCCGGGAGCAAACCGCCGGCCGCACCAAAGCCTGGACCTGGATGGAACTGGATAAAAAAACAAACTGAGCATCCGGTAGAAGCAGGTGATGGGGCTGATTTTTACGTACACCAATGCTAAGTAGCCTGATAAGCGGCTAGCAATAAATACTCATTTTGCGTTTGTCAAGACGCTGCTTGCTACAGCAATGGGTATGAAATGAAGCCGAAAGGGAGCAATCAGCCATGGCATAACCGCAGTGATGTTCTACTAAATGAGCATTATGCATATTGTGATTAAGGGAAATTCTGCCTAGGTTGTTGGGAATAGATTTGGCTGATTGCTAACTCATTTCATAAAAATAAAAACGGTGGAATGAATGGAATTTCACCGTTTTTATTGTCTCAAAAGCCGGTTTTGCTACAGGCATAAGCGATTACAATGAATAGAATTTACTGGGGAAAGCTACAAATACCCGTATTTGATTTATTCGAAGAATGAGGTCAGATTTGGAATACTGGAAAATAAAACAGAAAAAATATTCATTTAATAATATTGCTTGGGACAGTCGTATTTTCAGTTTGAGAAATGTCCTTGATTTGCTGTAATAGCCTTTTTTACCCGGATCTTATTTCAATTATTACCACCTTGAATGAGTGTGAATGAGGCAAGAAAGCCGGGAATTCCGAATTCAATATTTTGGTTTAATAATTTTTTTTATAATTTCGTTGCTCGGCTTTTTGCTATTTGTCTGACTGATAGTTAGTTCGCTTCTTTTGGCGAAATGTCAGGATGCTCAATCGGAAAAACCGAACCACCAACCAGCTCTCTTAAAGATTTTTGAAAAGTGAATTTTGGCTCTCAAAAGTCTCCATAGGCGTTTTATAATCGAAATTTAATGTCGAAGCACAGCAGGCAATACACGTGATCCTTCTTCATCAGGTCCGATTTTAGAATTGCTTATTAAACAATTTATTTTTCGAATGTAATTGACATTATCCGTACGGATAGTGTGCGTAAATGCTTTGGCTTTAAATATTCAACAATTTCGATATCGGAATCTGTTTGGTGAAATTTTAAAATAAATATTTGTTACAATGAGTACTTATTTAAATAATACGCTGAATAAGAAAAAAGTAAAAAAAAGATTATCGATTATTTCTGTAACTGCTATTATTATTTGCACTCATTTCCACTTTGTATATGCTCAAACCCGGCAAGGCTTATTTTTTACTCTGGAAGAATTGGCGGTTTGGAAAGTAAGATCTCAGCAGGGGCCGTATCTGAACAAAAGCGATGTGAGCCAGTATTCACCCGGTGATTGGTCTCGCATTCTGGAGAAAGCCAATGAATTTGTGGCCAGACCATCGGCAGAAAGGTATCTGGGGCCCAATGCAGTCGGCTGCGTACTGAAGGAATCTTTGCCAGAACCCGGAATAATGGGAGGGAGAATCAAAGATGCTGCTTTTGTTGGGTTAGTTACCGGAAACGCCAGTTATCTCAACGCCGTGAAAACCGAATTGCTGGCTCAGGCCGCCGAGCCACGCACTGATTTTTCCAATCAGACCCGCTGGTGTTCCGAGCCCAGCGGCCTGAACGATGCCAATCCCGGATTTCAGATTGCCGAATGGCTTACGCGCTTATTGATGGCCTACGACTACGCCAAAGGCACGATGTCAATGGCAGAAAGACAAACCCTCAATCGCTGGTTTTTCAACGCAGCCCGCTATTTTCAGGAAAATATCGATACGGACCTCAACAAACTTTACGTAGATAGAAGCAATGGCAATTACACGCTGACCTCATACGCCATCAACACAGAGAAAAACAACCCGGTATTTACTACGCATTATCAGGGCAATCTGGTGGGTTCTTTGTGCCGGTCTTACAATAACCGCCGTGCCGCCATTATCCGTTTCGTAGGCCTGGCTGGCATTTTTCTGACTAATCCAGGCTTTCAGAAGAGTGCCAAATTCTTTTATAAGGAATGGCTGATGTACGCCACGTTCCCGAACGGGGTAGTGGGAGAGTTTCATCGCTGGCTGCCCGATTATCCGGAAACCGGACTGAATTATGCCTTTAGCGTTACGGGTAATATGATGGATCTGGCCGATGCCTTTGCCCGAAATGGAGATACCGAATTATATCAATTTTCGACGGCAGGAGGGGCGTACGGCACGCAGGGCGGAAACAAGAACCTGTTGCTGGTCATCAAGACCTTGCTTAATTATCTGGATGGTACGGTAAAGCGATACGCCACCAGCGACCCGGCTAAAAACGGAACAGTCAATTGCCTGATTGATGGCATTGATACGCCCGCCAATGGCAGTGAAGCAATCGTGTACGACGCCTGGTTTGCGCAGGCCAATGTGTATTACAAAGATCCGTATGTAAGTAGCAGCTACCTCCGAAAAGGCGCTGGCACCAAGGCGTATCCTATGTGGCCGCGTGGTATCGGACCTAACCAACCCTGGTCCAATATTGCTGCCGTTCACGCCGGAAGTTTACTGATGTTTGGGCAAATGGAAGGGAAGATCGCTCCTCACGCCAACCAGGCACCGGTGGCCAATGCCGGCCCCGATCAGTCGATTATATTGCCGGCCAGCAGCATCGTATTGAAAGGCAGCGCCACGGATGCTGATGGCACGATCAGTTCGTACCTCTGGACCCAACAGGGTGGCCCTGCCGTGACACTAAGCGGTACCAGTTCCGCCACCCTATCGGTGTCGAATATGGTGGCAGGTACCTATACTTTCAGGCTGGTCGTCACCGATAATAAGAACGCCACTTCCATCGATGAAGTCACGGTGCTGCTTTATAACCAGCTTCCTACGGTTTCCATTACCTCTCCGTCTGCCGGAGCTACCTTTCTGACCGGCGCTAACCTGACGCTGACGGCCAATGCCTATGACAGTGAAGGCGTGACCAAAGTGGAGTTTTTTGAAGGAAGCCGAAAATTGGGTCAGGTACTGGCAACTCCCTATTCATTCGCCTGGAACAACGTGGTAACCGGGGAGTACACCCTGACCGCAAAGGTAACGGATACCCGAGGCGCAGTTATTACTTCTTCCCCGGTCAACATAGTAGTCACCTGTGCGGCTACCGGCACCATATTGTGGGAGTACTGGAGCAATGTCATGGGCACGACTGCATCCACCATTCCGGTCAGCAACATTCCTTCGGGCAGCAATTCACTTACCCAGTTAGAAGCACCCGTAGACTTTGGAGACAACTACGGAGCCCGCATCCAGGGTTATTTATGTCCGCCCCAGACGGGTAGTTATACCTTTTGGATTGCCGGTGATAACGACTGCGAACTCTGGCTGAGCAGCGACGAAACCGTGAGCAAAAAAGTGCGCATTGCCAACGTAGTGGGTTCCAGTCAGTACCGGGAATGGGGCAAACAGGCCAGCCAGCAGTCGGCGGGGATCAATCTGGTGGCGGGAAGGCGCTATTACGTGGAGGTGCTGCACAAGGAAGGCTACGGTGGTGATCACGTGTCGGTGGGCTGGCAGTTGCCTTCCGGTACGATTGAACGACCCATTCCCGGCAACCGGCTTTCTCCCTACATTGCTTCTAACCGGCCGCCGACGGTCAATATGACGGCCCCAACGGCCGAAACCGTGTACGTTTCCGGTGCCACAGTAGCCCTGTCGGCCAGTGCCTCTGATTTCGACGGAACGGTGACCAAAGTAGAGTTTTTTCAAACGATAGCGGGTGGCAATCCAGTGAAAATCGGGGAAGTATCGAATCAGCCCTTTGCCCTCAATTGGACCGCCGGTGCCGCCGGCATCTATTCACTGACTGCGAAAGCTACTGACAATGGCGGAGCCAGTACCACCTCTACGGGGGTCTCAGTTACCGTATGGACCACCTGCAGCAGTACCGGCACCATCTTGCGAGAGTATTGGAATGACGTCAGCGGCACGAGCGTGTCAGCCATTCCGATCAATAGCACTCCGTCGGGCAGTGGTTCTCTGACGCAATTGGAGGCTCCGGCCAATCTGGGTGATAACTACGGAGCCCGTATTCAGGGGTATCTGTGTCCGCCCTTAACGGGTAGTTATACCTTTTGGATTGCCGGTGATAACGATTGTGAACTCTGGCTGAGCAGCGACGAAACCGTGAGCAAAAAAGTGCGCATTGCCAACGTGGCGGGTTCTACTCAGTACCGGGAATGGGGCAAACAGGCCAGTCAGCAGTCGGCGGGGATCAATCTGGTGGCAGGCCGGCGCTACTACGTGGAAGTGCTGCACAAGGAAGCCTTCGGTGGCGATCACGTGTCGGTGGGCTGGCAGTTGCCTTCCGGTACGATGGAACGACCCATTCCTGGTAACCGGCTTTCTCCTTTCAACAAAGCTTCGGCCAACGTTCCACCTTCCGTGCAGGTGCTCACTCCTTCCAATGGCGATGTTTTTCCAACCGGAGGTAGCTTTATAATCACGGGCAGCGCGTTTGACTCCGACGGAAGTATCCAACGGGTGGAATTTTTCCGGAACAATGTTTCCTTAGGCATTTCACAGACCGAGCCTTACAGTGTAGTATGGAGCAATGCGGCAGCGGGCAACTACAATATCACCGCCGTGGCTACTGACAACCAGGGCGTTTCGGTTACTTCGGCGGTGGTAAAGGTGTCGGTGGGAGCGGCCGTCAGTTGCGGAGCTACCGGAACCATTCTGCGTGAGGTCTGGACCAACGTGGTAGGCCCCAATGTAGAGCAGATACCAACGAATAACCCACCGTTCAGCAGTAGCCAGGCCGTTTTGTTTGAAGCCCCTTCCAACGTGGGAGACAACTATGGCCAACGCATGCGGGGATACGTATGTCCGCCTACTTCGGGCAACTACGTGTTCTGGATTGCGTCCGACAATGATGGAGAGCTTTGGATAAGTTCCAATGACAACCCGGCCAATAAACAACTGATTGCTTTTGTAAAAGGCGGATACGCTACCCGGCAGGAGTGGACCAAATATCCCTCCCAGCAATCGGTTCCGATTCCGCTGCAGGCGGGGCAACGTTACTACGTAGAAGCTTTGCATAAGGAGGCGTACGGCGGCGACAACCTGGCCGTAGGCTGGCAACTACCTTCGGGTACGATGGAACGGCCCATTCCCGGCAATCGCCTTTCTCCTTTTCTGTCCGCATCCAGTGCGCGTAAGGAAATTGTTGCGGCAGAAAGTCGTTTGCAATTGCAAGTATATCCCAATCCTTTCTCCGATCAGGTGGCGATTGAATATACAGTACCTGAAGCGGAGACGGTGGAACTTGATTTATACGACTTAAGGGGAGGGCTCATTACATCTTTGTATCGCGGAGCCGTTGACGCGGATACCTTGCAGAAGCAGATGCTCCGTGCCGACGGTATTACGGATGGCATTTACGTGCTGCGATTGAGTACCGGCAAAGAAGTAATTCACTGCAAGGTAATGATAGCCAGGTAGCACGTTGAGATTGCTCATAAAAAGGGAGATTAACCCTTTCTGCCATAAAAAGTAAAGAGAGATAGGTATTTGCCTGTCTCTCTTTACTTTTTATGGGCTACGTTGATTTTTGGAATCTCAGAAACGGAATCTTTTAACGAAATGGTTGGTGATCCGGAGAAAATCACAAATCAGAAATACCGTTCCCTGTAGCACGTTGGGGGTGGTATCATAGGCGAACCAGAAGCGGTAACGCAGGTTGAAGTTGGAACGCACGTTGAAATAAAACTTCTTGATGTGCGAAGCCTTGAACTTCTCCGTGTGGTTGATGTGCCCTTCGTCCCTCACTACGCTGAATACGGGTACGTCATAGCTCACAATCAGGCGATAACCCGCCATCTGCGCCCGGCGTGGCAGTTCGGTATCTCCGCACTGGGCGTAATGCCGGTCGTTGTAGATGCCGATTTTCCGGAACACTTCCACCGGAAACAACACGCCGCGACCAGTCAAAGTAGACACTTCCTGGTAATGACCTTTTCCGAAGGAAGCCAGGCTTTTCCCTACGTTGGTATCTCTCGTTTTAGCCGTAATCCAGTTGATTTTTACCCCGCCACTGTGAATCACGTCCCGGTTGTTGATATCGGTTACTACCGAGCCAATCAGGGTCTTGGGATGGGCTGCGGCTACTCTGTAATAATTTTCAATATAGTCAGGGGGAACTACCAGATCGTCGTTCAGGGCCATAATAAAATCATCCTCCTTGCAGATGGCCAGGGCGTGACGCACGCCGACGTTGGTAGCGCCCGTCCACCACAGGCTGCCATCACCTTTGATGGTAGTTACTTCCGGAAATTCTTCCTGCAGCATCTCGGCGGTTCCATCCGTTGAGCCGTCATCCACGACGATCACTTTGAAATTCTGGTTGGTTTGTGCACGTAAAGACTCCAAACAACTGCGCAGGAGCTTTTTACGGTTGAACACGGGCGTAACGATGTAGATCATGCGGTAAGCGTTTAAGGTTCCAAAAAATTCGGATTCAATTTCGTGTTTACTTATAAAAAGATACTTACTTATTCATTATCAAGCAGTAACGGGTACGCGTCCGCTTCCTCTTTTGAACTGAGGCGCTACTTTCGCTTTCGTTTCCTCCCCGGCAGAATCCAGGTTTTTTTCCAATAATACCGCCAGCATGCCTACCACCGTGTATGACCAGAAGGGCCAGGTATAGGAATAACTGTAGGCAAAAATGGTGGTACAGAAGGAGATAAGTACCACTTGGTCCATGTTCAGCAGCCTTTTCTTCCTGATTTGCGAAACAAAGTAAACGAACGACGGAACGTAGAAGAGAAAAAGCCCGGCTATTCCAAAATAAAACAGGGTATCTATGTAATTACTGTGGATATGGTGACCGGTATTGTCATCGAAGTAGGGTCTTTCCGTGTTTTCGTCCCATTGTTCGTAAAACTGTATGGGTAGTTCGAATCCCTGAAAGCGCATGCCAATCAGGATGTTGTCTTCAATAAAAGGTTTGTAAGACAGATACTGCCGGTAGCGCCATTCGCCGGTTCCCTGCGATTTGTAATTCTGAATGTCCTCAATATTCTCCACCAGCTTTTTCACGATTTCCGGTTTGGCGGCAAATATAAAAGTCACCAGCACGATGGCTCCCACGGTAGAGTAGAAGGCGATGGGTATGAAAGAATTCATATTGAACTTCACATCCGAACGCCAGTTGACCAGAAAGAGATTGGCCGTAAGGGCTACAATCGAACACATCCATACCGTGCGGTGCTGGAAAAAGATGATGAAGCCGAAGAAAAGGAAGAACAGCAAAAGATGAACCTGCTTTTTGCCAAGCAGGTATTTATTGAAAAAGTAAAGGCAAGGCAGTAACAGAAAGTAAACGGATTCGGCCCAAAGTCCTCTTTCGTGTTTGGAGAAGGAGGAAAGGGAAAGAGCTTCACGGTTGACAATCGAAACGTTCAGAACAAAGGCAATGATAATGGCGTAAATGACGTAATCGAGCCGGAGTTTGTCGTACTTCTTATAAAAAGTGTAAATAAAGAAGATGACGTAAAATTTAGTAATCTTGGAAAATACGTGCGGGTATTTAAATGGAGTTCCGTACTGGTAATAGGATTCCATCATCAGGATGGCAAAAGCACCACAGACAATAAAATACCAGGTTCGCATCGCCGGAGTCATCGTTTTGAACAACAACACCGGTACCAGCATGGAAATACCCGCAATGGTATTGGCCAGCACCTTATCGGTTTCACCGTTCCCTTCTCCAAAGATGGCCAGGTAAAAAAGGTTATCCGTAAAGCACACCAGAATGATGGGAGCCAGATAAAGAAAGTTGAGATTAATTTTCATTTGACTGGATATACTGAAATTTCATTCGCTGTTCTGACAAGAGTTGCTCCAACTTCACCGGTCCGACGTCAACGCAAATGGCAAGCCTGCCACTCCGAAACAGCCCTGACCAGACCTTATACTTTAGCTACCTGTTTGCGATATACATCCACGTAGGCGCCTACGCCCCGTTCGATGCCGAAGTGTTCCTTTACCATGTCGTGCGCCTGATGGCCCAACTTCATCCGCTCTTCTGGGGAAAGTTTGCTTACCTGGCGAATGACCTGGGCCAGCGACTGGGCTTCCGGCTTGGCCCAGAAAGTGCCTTTGATAAACTTTAAGTCCTTCGATCCGGCTACATCCGTCAGGATAGCCGGTATGCCGCAGGCCATGGCTTCCAGGGAAGCATTGCCTAATCCTTCAAAGAGAGAGGGCATCACGTAGAAATCGGAAGCCCGCAATAATTCAGGCACATTGCTCACGAACCCAAGGAAACGAATCCGGTCGGCAATGCCCAGTTCCTGCGCCAGTTTGCGTTCCGGAAAGCCGTGTTCTTCTTCTTCGCCACCGGCGTGCAGATACAGAAAATTGATCTCATCTTTGACCTGCGCCAAGGCGTGAATCAGCGCCGGATGGTTCTTGACGTGGTTACAATTGGCCACTGTAATGAACACCAGCGTATCGTCCTTTATACCGAGTTCCTGCCGGATCCGGTTGCGTTGTTCGACCGTCGTCGGATAAAATCGGTTATGATCGTACCAGTTCGGGATGGCTACCGTCGGGTTGTGGTAGCAACGTTGTTCTACTTCGCTGGCCGACACACTGCACGCAATGTTGGCTGAACCCAGATACCGGAGAATTTGTCGCTCAATCAGTCTTTTCATGCGCGACAGACCGGTAAAGTCGAAGCAATTGTGAATGGAGCGAACCACCTTTACTCCGGCCATGCGGGCCGTAAGTCCGTAGGGAAAATTGATGTTTTCGGTATGTACGTGGACAATGTCGTAACCATTGTCCTTGATGAGGCGATACAACTCCCGGAAAAAGGAGGGACTTCCTTTGTACGGATAATGATATACTTTGAACCCGGCCTTCTCAAACTCTGGTGCGTATACCCCGGGCGTTGGGGCCGTGGCCAGAATGTCGTGCTTGACATTCAGCTTCCGCCAGTAGTCGCGGGCATTACAAATCATTACTTCGGCTCCCGAAGGCCTCAGTTCATTCAATATATTTAATACTTTCAGTTCACCCATAACCTTTGTGCTAACAACAAATGCTTTGAAAAGAGCTAACTGCCAAGAAATCAGGCTTTTGCTCCGATAAAATCTACGTACGAAGCCATATAACGGCTCAACAGTTTGTTATTGATCTTGGAAGTATCCACTTTGGTAATCAGCTTTTGTATTTCCGATTTCAAAACCGGGTGGGGAAAGAAGAAAACCAACACCAACTGCATCACGCCACCCGTAATAGCCTGGCAAACAAAGACCACCAGCAGCGGCAAATCCAGTGGCCTAAGTAGCATACTCACCCCCGTAATGGCAATGGCAATCAGAATGCCGTTCATCAGGCCGGGGAAGTATCCTTTGAACAGGGAATAAAACTTTAAGTGCAGAATTTTATTCATCAGGTACATATACATCAGCGTCTGAATACCTTCTCCAATGGCTACTGCTGCAGCAAAACCCAGCAGTCCGTACCCTTTCAGTAAGAAGAAAAGCGACACCAGAATGCCGGCGTAAATCAATTTCAGGATCAGTTTACTTTTCAGATTGGCCGTGGCACTGCAGATCGTGGCCGGAATGGTGGAAATTACGTTGAAAGGCACCGCCAGACACAAAATGCTGAGTACCGGAATCGAATCCGTCCACTGCTTGCCCAGCAGCACCAGAACAATCTCCCGGGAAGCCGCCATAATACCCAGACTGATGGGAAGCACCATGGCCGCAATGAGCACAATACTGGAAAGGTAGGCTTTTCCCAGCTTTTCAATCTCCGACTGGAGCTTGCTGTAAGAAGAAAATACCACTTTCGACAGACTGTGCGTCAACTGATAGGTAGGCAGGTAGACCAGGTAGAAGGCCCGGTTATAGATCCCCAGTCTGAATTTCCCCAGAATACGCCCGATCAGCAGCGTGTCCATATTGGCGCAGATATACTCCAGAAAGCTGATGAACGACGTCTGGCTGCCGTACAGAAACAGGGGTTTGTAGTGTTTCCATTCGAACAGAAGCCGCATATCGTGCCGCACAAACCAGTTGAACAAAATGGCATTGATCAAATTCTGGCTGAGTGCCGCACACACGATGCTCCAGGCACCCAGCCCACTGTAAGCGCAACTGAGGCCAATGACCACGTAACCCAGAATATAGGACGTAGTCTCTACCTTGGCCACGGTCTTGAAATCAAGGTTTCGGCGCAGCAGGCTGGCCGCCGTGGAGGAAAGCCCTCCCAGAAACAAACCGAATGCCGAAGCCCGCAGATAAGGCACGATTTCTTTGGTATTGAAAATGCTTTCTGCCGCAAACGGAGCCGTCACCCAGAACAGTCCGACAAAGAAGATACCCAGGCAAACGTAAGAGGTAAAGGCTGCCCGGATGTCTTCGTTGGTCAGGTCTTTTTTCTGAATCAGGGCCTGCATCATCCCCATTTGGGCAAAGTAGGCGCCGAAACGGATCACCATATCGGACATGCCTACCAGACCAAATGCAGAGGGGTCGAGCAAACGGGCCATGGTGGCCGAATACCCAATCTGAATACCTGCATTAATGATGGTCGATGCCGTACTCCACTTAACTCCCTGAACCGTTTTAGACGTTAAACTCTGGCTCATGAATTTTACTTGTAATATTCGGCTGTCTTTAGCTTGTAACCGTATTCGTACGAAGCATCGTAATCCATCCCGTTCATTACCAGGTACAAGTGGTTGATCTTGTTGTCGTTGTACAACTCATTGATCTGTTCCAACATATCCTTGTGGGTATACTTATGACGTACAATGTACAGGTTGGCGTCGATGTGGCGCAACAGGATGAAGTACTCAGACACAAAGCCAATGGGAGGAATATCCAGAATGATGTAATCGTAGGTCTCCCGGAAGTTCCGGATCATTGCCTCCATTTCGGGCATCGCCACCAGCTCAATGGGATTGGGCGGAATGGGACCGGAGCAGATCACGTCCAGGTTCTTGATTTTCGTCTTCTGAATCACTTCGTCCAGGTGATTGTTTTTCACCAGGTAAGAAGATAAGCCTACTTTATTGGAAAGTCCGAAGTAGCGGCTTACCGTTGGCTTACGCAGGTCGGTTTCGATCAGCATCACTTTTTTACCCGATAAGGCCAGTTCACAGCTCAGGTTGGCGGAGCAGAAGGTTTTTCCTTCGCCGGAAATGGAAGAGGTAATGCCAATCACTTTTTTATCCGTTCCAATGGCCAGGTATTGCAGATTGACCCGTACCGACCGGAAAGATTCAGCAATAAGCGATTTTGGCTTTTCCAGTATGGCCAGCTTGGCGTTCTTGCCCGCATTGGTGATAAAGCCCAGGAATGGGATATTGGTTATCTGTGCCAGGTCTTCTTTGGTCTTGACGGTGCTGTCCATCCGGTCCATCACCAGCAGGATAGAAGCGGGAATAAATAAGCCAATCAGGATAGCGATAATCAGCAAAGGTTTGGTCTTGGGGAAGATGGGACTGTCACCAATCATTTCCGCGTAGTCGATCACTTTCTTGTCGGGTGTGTTGGTAGCCAGGGCAATGGCCGCTTCGGTCCGCTTCTCCAGAAGGAAGTCGTAGGTCTTATCGTTCAGATTGGTCTTGCTCTGCAGGTTCAGCAGGGCCATTTCGTCCTTGGGCATGTTGTAAATGTTGCCTTCGGCCTGCGCAATCCGGCGGTTGTAGTCCGACAAAGCCAGGTTCGTAGAGCTGACCAGGGTGCTCAGCGATTCGCGCAACTGATCCTTGGTGCTCACAATCCTTCCTTCAATACCCTGTAACAGCGGGTTGTCCTTTTTGGAGTACACATTGTAAGCCGCTTTTTGCCGGTACAGGTCGTTGAGTTGTACCAGTAACTGATTGACAACGGCATTATCTACCCCAATCGATCCGGGAAGCACCCCGCTGGAAAGTTCTTTGTCACTATTGAGCAGGTTCAGTACGTTTTCGTAGTACCGCAGCGCCAACCGTGCCCGATCGCGCTCTGCCGTAAGGGCGTCTAAGCGCTGGAATACACTGTTTGATTGGGTACGCGGGTCGATCAGTCGCTGGGAAGACTGGAAAAACGTAAGTTTCTCCTGCGTAATACGAAGTGAATCGGAAACTTTGGTAATCTGCTTATCAATGAAATCCAGGGTCATCCGACCGGTTTTGTTTTTTTCCTCCAGATCGTAATTGATCGATACCTCCATCAGCTTGTTCAGGAAGCGGGTTTCCTTCTCCGGAATTTCTCCTTCTGAAGTAATTTCCATCATTCGGGAGTCCCGTTCGATGGGTTTGGCAGTGATCTTTCCCTGGTAGGTTTTGGTCAGGTATCCCAGGTCATTTATCACAAAAAAGTGCTTTCCGTTTGTAGTTGGCTCCTGCTTGTTCAATACAATTTTGAAACTCAGGTATTCGTCCTTGTAGGGCTTGTCCAGGTCCAGGGTTTTATTGATTTCAATGCTCTGGTATTCTTTTACCGGCACATTTTTAACCAGATTGAAAGTCTTCGCTTTTTTTGCTTTGATCTGCAGCTGATACTGCGTAGGAGAGATAATCTTGACGTAGATGGGAGTACCCACGAGCTGGGTATCGTTGGGGTCTAAGATGACTTTAAAAGGAACGTCCGCGTACTGTTCCCTTACGGCAAAATCGCCGAAGGTGTTCATCCAGTTTTTTTCAACGAAGAAGTACGATATGGTAAAATCCAGGCTGGCCACGGCTCTTTCCACAATGGCCGAAGACGTGATCAGTCCGACTTCATCCGACATAATTAAGCCCTTGGAGTTATAACGCGGATCGAGGAGTTTCAAAGCATCCTGTGCCCGTTTAGAACCACTTTCTTCTTCCAGCAGCATTCTGGACCGGAAGCCATAACGTGGGCTGGCCGTTTTGACACTGATGAAAGTAATCGCCAACATCACCAACAAGGAAATGGCAAAATAATACCATTTAGACCGAAACTTGAAGAGCAGTAGCTGCAGGTCTAATTCCCCATCTTTAACCTCTTTTTTCATAAATTTTAATTTAAAATTATTTTGTTTTAATAATACCAGTGAAAGTCAACAGCAGCAAGGTGGACGTAAGGAAGGTCAATACTGTTCCTACCGGAGCAATATTGTTTCTGGCTGTCTGGGCTCTGAGGCCTTCCACGTAAATGACATCATTGGGAACCAGGTAAAAATAGGGAGATTTCATCACTTCCCCTTTCGTCAGGTCCAGCAGGATTACTTCCGAACCTTTTTCCGTTTGACGAATCAACTTCACATTGTTGCGATTCCCAAAGGGAGTCATATCGCCGGCCAACCCGAGTGCATCCAGTACGGTAGCTTGTCCGCTGAAAATATAAAAATAACCAGGCCGGGTGACTGAACCCAATACCGTAACTTTAAAGCTGACCAGTTTGGCTACTACAGTCGTGTTGGTATAGTATTCATCTACTTCCTTTTGGATGAGCGTCTGGGCTTCTTCTACGGTCAGGTTTTTTACCATCACCTTGCCAATGGTAGGAAGTACAATGTTGCCGGCTTCATCGATTGAATACCCATTCAGGAAGTTGTTTCCGGGGTCCGACGAATAGGTGGTGTAGGGAGACGCGCTGTTGTTGAGCGTATTGGTAATCTCTTGTGAAGCACCCTGAATACGAATGGAAAGTACATCGTTGGCCTGGAGCCGATAGGGGGCCCGTTGGTTAGGAATGGGTTTGGGGTATTGGGTGGAAAAACCCTGGTCTTGAAGGTAAGTGAGTTTTTTATTGGGAATACAGGAAGCTGCACAGATGATAATGAAAAAAAAGCAGAGTATCCTTCGCATAAATATGAGTTTAGAATTACAATTAAAAATGTTTGAATTTGATAAATTGCTAACAAAAATCTTTCCTACTTCCTGCATTCAGGCTTTTCAAAATGAATGATTTTAAAAAAAGAGCAGTCTGGTTGCGTATTTTCGGAAAGTAAGCATTGAGTCTACGTGATTGAATTCAATGACAATATCTTTTGACCGAGAATAAACAACGTATACAAGCGTAATCCTTGCTGAAAAACATAGTTGGATGAAGCGTATCGATTTGATATAGGGCCATTTACGGATTTGAGCAGTAGTTTTCCTGCCATCATTAGTAACATCCGGTTGGGCGCTGGCTCCACAAATGTAAAACATTCCTCCTATTATTTTTTCTTCCTCTGAAAACCTTCCGGATATCCGTCAACTCACATCCGGAAGAATGTCAAGTGTGCCCGATTGGCCGGTATTGTTTCACTTCCTGCGGGCCATCACCAGAGGGACGCTTATTTTGAAAACTTGAAAAGGAATCATCAATTCATTCATGCAAGATTATTGAGCAAAATGTTGACTTCTTTCTGATCACTGATTCTCTCAAAAGGGTATCGCCTCACAAAATTCATTGATTTAACGCTTACAGTGCTCGAATCCTTGATACAACTGACCGCCCAAAGGTGACTATCGAACTTTTACCGTCCAGATGCCGGCCTCCTGTCCGCTGGTACGAAAAATGAGTATTTTGTTAAAAACTTCGGAATACATGACAGATACCGGAAACTGGTTTTCAATCGGACGGTCCCCGATGGGAGTACCGGTAGCGTCGTAGAGTTGCGTACGTTTCTGATTTGGATAAGTGAGTGCAAATACCTTTCGATCGGGTCCGAAGTCATAATATTGACAAATCACGGCTTGTGACGGGTCGACTCCTTTATCGAAAAACTCGAATGGAGGGTTGCCCAGCAGGCTGACTTTATCTTTGGCCTGACGGAGAATCACCCAGCCTTTGCCGCTGATTTCGGGGCATAGCCGGAACGTGGCTTCCGGCGAAGGGCGTGCCAGGGGGCTTCTTTTTTTTATTTTTCCCAAAAGATCCAGTTGGATCAGTTCGCCATCATCAGTCAATAGGGTCAGCTGCGTGCTTTCGGGGCTGGCTCCTTCGCTGACAACCACCGGGCTGCTGATACGGGTTTTAAGACTGATCGGAAAACCATCGTGCGATTCGCCCCGGATATTCAAGGCATTGATCACGCCGTTTTTCTGTGATACAAGGAGGTAGTCCTGGCCGCTTACGCGCAGGTGACGCAAGGGAGCGGAGAGTGGATAACCCATTGACCGCGGGTTCCATCCGTTTTGCAGGGTTCCGTGCTGATCAAACATGTATAAGTGACCCTGGGCATCTGAAACCACAAACCGATGCCCCTTATTCTGGTCTTCGTTCAGCACGGCCAGCGTGAGCAATTGAATTCCTGCGGGCAGCGTTACCGGAAAACCTTTGAGCCAGTGACCCTGGCGGTCCAGCAGGCAGAGGCTGCGTTCGGTGGCAAAGAGAAACTGCTTTTGCCCGTCCTGATGCAGATCTATCTGATGAATGGCGCTGACCAGGGGGGCATCCAGCATTTTCTGTCCTATTCTTTTCCCTGTTCCCGATACGAAGTGAAGCTGATTGGCATCATCTTGCACCAGCCATTCATTGCTCTGGTCGGCAGGATTGCGTACGACGTAGGCTTGGGTACGCAGGGGCCGGTCAAACGCTACCCGCTGGTTGATCAGGTACTGATTTTCGGCGACCAGTGGAGAAGTGTCGTGGGGATGATCCAATACCAGGTTGGCTTCGTGGAATCCATTGCGTTGCGTAACCTGCAGAGAGAGCTGCTCAAAGGACCGTAGAATGAAGCGGTGCCGGGTAAACTGTTCACGCCAGTAGGGAGATAGGTTATTAAGGAAAAGGGGCCAGGCGGAAGCGGTATGCGCATACACGCTGAAGTTGGCCTCCGGATTGGTGCCTTGCCGGAGGGATCGGTAACGGACCGAATGGCTCCATACTTCGCCCGCCGCTATTTGGTCCAGCACCCTTTTCAGTGCACTTACCTCATCAGCCATGATCATATGCCCCTTCAGCAAGGTATAGTAGCATTGGGAAAAACCGCTGAACAAATTTCCGAACGCGGTATACGGGAAATCCGGAATGTCCAGCTGCCGGATCGTAGCCCCGTGGTAGCGTTCCAGGTAGGCTGGCCGGGCGTTCATCCGGCTGGCCTGAGCCGCAATCCCTCCCAGCTGACTGATTGCCTTATCCGGGTCCTTGACTGACAGAATCAGGAGGCGCCCGGGAGAGCCGGATTGTCGCGCTATCCAGGCCAGTGCCATTTCCCGGCCTATCCAGTCGTAGAGCGGACTAAGCTGTATGTCATAGGTGTGGCGTACCTCTTTCCGTAGGCGAATCCATTCGGGGTCGTGGCGCTGCGCGTAGGTTTCGAGGGCATCAAATACCTGGCGGGCATTTTCAAAGCTGTAATGAACCAACATGGCCGTTTCGTTGGGGATGAGATGGCTTACACCCATAGGGTGCCCGGGTTGTTCTTTGAAGATGTCCAGCCAATTGTTTTGTTCCGGATCCGTGTAGAGCCGCCCGTTCAGCCGGATTTGATTTTTATCACACTGAAATGAAAAGCCACCTTGCTGAGCGATCGATGATAGTTGCCGAAAGTATTCCTGCTGTGAGGAAGAGGTAAACGTAGTAGCCCATTGCCCCAGTCGGGTCATATTGACAAAAATCTTGGCCGGGTTTTCCGAATGGGCATCTGTTTGGGGCAGGCGTACCCATTCAGTCGGTCTTTGTGCCAGCAGACTTTGGTCTTCAATGGCGCGTACGGCATCTTCAATGAGAAAAGGGGTATAACTGCCGATAAAGTGATGGTCGTGCACCAGGTACGAAAAGACCACCTGCGACTGGTTCCGAGCACTGACTTCCGTGATTCGCATGCCCTGGAAGTAATGAGCACGGCTCGTGTAGGCCGGATGCTTTTCAAAGTAGTTCAGTAGGGTACGCAGCCAGTCCTGATCTGCCGTATTATGCAATGGAACATAAAAGAGGAAGTCGAAATCTTCACGGGCAGTAACGTGGACAGATACCGTGACGGTACGTTCTTTCAGAAAGTCGGCTAGGCTACGGTCGGCTACCCGGCTGATCGTTCCCAGGCTATCCAGCCGGTCATAGAGGGTTTGCAGAAAAGGAAGGGAGGACAAGGTTGTCCAGGCGGCCTTTTTCCGATTGTTTTGCAGCCAGTCGGGCAGCGAATGTATTTCCGTTACCAGCACCGCTGTATTAGGAACCAAAGACCGGGTATCGGCAGCATTCCGGCTTTTCCACCATTGGTACAACAGTATCCCTGCCACCACTGTCAGGATGGCAAAAACGATCAGACGGAAAGTTCTTTTCAAAAGATAAGCAGATTATACCAAACAAAACTAACGAAAACCGAAGTTGGATAAGGGGGCAACCGTTGAATTTGATTGATTTTTAATGGGGAAGGGATACAAACAAGAAAGCCCGGCTAGCCGGGCTTTCTAATCAGAATGGATGACGATTATTTATTTTTATTTTCTACTTCTTCGTAATCCACGTCGGTTACATTGTCACCGGTGGAAGAAGCTCCGTTGCCATCGGCCTGCGGACCACCCTGGGCACCGCCGTTGGGCGCTCCTCCTTGGGTAGCGCTGTACATTTCCTGAGAGGCGTTTTGCCAAGCGGTATTCAGTGCTTCCAGCGCGGAGTCTACAGCGGCTACGTCTTTGGCCGCAGCGGCCTTGCGCAATTCACCTACTGCATTCTCAATGGCCGTTTTGTTGGCTGCCGATAGCTTATCTCCGTACTCTTTCAGCTGTTTTTCCGTCTGGAAGATCATCGAATCGGCGGAGTTGAGTTTCTCCACTTTTTCTTTCTCAGCGCGGTCAGCGGCTTCGTTGGCCTTGGCTTCATTGCGCATTTTTTCAATTTCCGCTTCGGTCAATCCGCTGGAAGCCTCAATCCGGATTTTCTGCTCCTTGCCGGTGCCCTTGTCCCTGGCCGATACGTTCAGAATACCGTTGGCATCGATGTCGAAGGTCACTTCGATCTGGGGTACGCCACGCGGGGCAGGCGGAATGTCCGACAGGTGGAAGCGTCCGATCGTGCGGTTGTCGCGTGCCATCGGCCTTTCGCCCTGCAAAACGTGGATTTCCACGGAAGGCTGGTTATCGGAGGCCGTAGAGAACACTTCTGACTTCTTGGTCGGAATGGTTGTGTTCGATTCGATCAGTTTGGTAAACACACCACCCATCGTTTCGATACCCAGCGAAAGGGGAGTAACGTCGAGCAGCAGTACGTCTTTTACTTCACCGGTCAGTACACCACCCTGGATCGCGGCACCAATGGCCACTACTTCGTCCGGGTTTACACCTTTAGACGGTTTCTTGCCGAAGAACTTCTCCACTTCTTCCTGAATGCGCGGGATACGGGTAGAACCACCCACCAGAATCACTTCGTCGATGTCGGCATTGGTCATGCCGGCGTTCTTCATGGCTCTGCGGCAGGGTTCCAGGGTACGGCGGATCAGGTCGTCGCACAGTTGTTCAAACTTGGCGCGGGTCAGCTTGCGTACCAGGTGCTTCGGAATGCCATTTACCGGCATGATATAAGGCAGGTTGATTTCCGTTTCCGAAGAGCTGGACAATTCAATTTTGGCTTTTTCGGCCGATTCTTTCAGGCGCTGCAAAGCCATCGGGTCTTTGCGCAGGTCGATGCCTTCGTCGTTGATAAACTCCTGGGCCAGCCAGTCGATGATTTTCTGGTCGAAGTCGTCACCACCCAGGTGGGTATCACCGTCGGTTGATTTTACTTCAAACACACCATCGCCCAATTCCAGGATCGAGATATCGAAAGTACCACCACCCAAGTCGAACACGGCGATTTTCATATCCTTGCTCTTCTTATCGACCCCGTAGGCCAGGGCAGCGGCAGTAGGCTCGTTGATGATCCGTTTTACGTCCAGACCCGCAATCTGACCGGCTTCTTTCGTCGCCTGGCGTTGCGCGTCATTGAAATAAGCCGGAACGGTGATAACGGCTTCGGTGACGGTTGTTCCCAGGTAATCTTCGGCCGTAGACTTCATCTTCTGCAAAACCATCGCGGAAATTTCCTGCGGGGTGTAGAAGCGGTCACCAATCTTTACCCGAGGGGTATCGTTGTTTCCTTTCTCTACCGTATAGGCTACGTTTTTCAACTCCTCCGTCACTTCCGAGAACTTCCGGCCCATAAAACGTTTGATGGACTGAATGGTATTCTTGGGGTTGGTTACGGCTTGGCGTTTGGCCGGATCACCCACTTTTCTTTCACCGTTGCCGTTCTCCAGGAACGCCACAATAGAAGGAGTTGTCCTTTTCCCTTCGCTATTCGGAATCACAACCGCTTCGTTGCCTTCCATCACAGCCACGCAAGAGTTAGTAGTTCCTAAGTCAATTCCAATAATTTTTCCCATGATTTGGATAGTTGAATTATAACAGGTTAATAATATAAGCAGGTAAAATATTTTTTAAATTCATTTCCGAGGATGCTGACAAAAGCCTTTCGTATTCTTCTGCGAGCCAATCGGAAGTATCCCTTCCAGGGCGTTTACCTTTACCCTGACTCATTTAACAAGGCTTGTGCCAATGAAAAAAAGGCTAAATTCAAGTGACATATTGTCAGAACAACATTTTTTCCGGACTAAAAATCATTCTTATCCGATAAGTACGGAGTACTTCTCGAAAGGATTCAAAAAAATACATCCGTTAAAAAAGCACTCATTCCATTGGTTGGCAGAACGGACACAAACGGGATAGCAGGTTAATTTGCGGGCATTAAAACGGAACAATGCACCGGCAAACCGCAGAAAGTACGCTTGGGGAAAGAATATATGATCAATTTGAGTGGACTTTGAAAGAAAAATGGATTGAACTAAATCTGCTATTTTACAGTCTTCTGAGCTATTTGAGCTATATTGATCAATAAATGAATGGCGGTTTGGTTTTTTAATCCGTCTGTGATGGGAACGGGAGCTTTTTTCTACCGGATCAGCTGATAGGTGAACAGATTTGGTGCACCAAGCGATAATTTAGCTGAGCGCATGGTCAATTCTGCGTTCAAAAAAAGGATGGGGACGAAAGCTGAATGTGGCAAAGTTGCCATTCATTCTTAATTATTACATTTCTGCCGGGTGGGCGGCCTTCGGGAGAAGTAGGAAATAGAGATGCTGTCTGTAAATTCAAACCGGATAAGATACCAGCAGAACACAAAGAGATTATTTTAACTATTTGCTACCCCCGTTCCTGGGCTTTGCTCAGTCGGCTTATATAATAGAGGAAATCGTATGGTAATGCAGCAAGAAATAGAAATTGCGGATTTAAGGAAGTTGACGGAATTAGTGAAAGCCAAGTATGATTACGACTTCTCTAATTACGCGATGTCTTCCTTTAAGAGGAGGATTCAACGCGTAATGGAACTTTACAAGTTTGCTTCAATAGACGCACTGATGCGGAGGTTGTCGGAGGAGCCTCGGTTTTTCAAGGAATTTTTGTCGGAGGTGACCGTCAATGTGACGGAAATGTTCCGTGACCCGTCGTTCTGGCGCGAACTGCGCGACCATATTATTCCTAATATTTTGCTCAACAACCAATCAATCAGTATCTGGCACGCGGGCTGTTCGTCGGGGGAAGAGGTCTTTTCGATGGCGATTTTGCTCAAAGAGATGGGCATTCTCGATAAGTCGAAGATCGTAGCAACGGACATTGATGCGGATATACTGCAGAAAGCCCGGAGTGGCGTATACCCACTGAAGAACATGGTTGACCTTAACCAGAAAAACTACGTACGTTTTCAGGGTACTCATAGTCTGGAAAAATACTACCGGGAAGAAAACGGCAAAGTATATATGGACAAATCGCTGGTAGAGAATGTCTCTTTCCGCGAACACAACTTGGTGACCAGTACCGTTTTCAACAAGTTTGATTTGATTCTTTGTCGAAATGTAATGATCTATTTCAACCAGACCCTGCAGAATTCCGTGCTGAAGATGTTTCACGAAAGCCTTTTTAAGTATGGTTATCTGATCGTGGGTTCTAAAGAGTCGTTGATCTGGTGTGAAATTGCCAACAAGTTTATTGTCGTCAACAATGAAGAAAAGATATACAAAAAGATAAAGGATTAGTTTACCCATACTTCATAAGTCATAAGTACAGGAAGGAAAGTGCTTCGGATCAAGACTTACGACTACCAGCAGAATGAGTCAGTTTAATTTACATAGCCAATACAAAGCCATTGTGATCGGAGGGTCAGCTGGAAGCTTTCAGGGCATTAGCAGAATTTTGTCTGCCCTGCCGAAAGACTTTGAACTGCCCATCATCCTGTGTCTGCATCGTCTCAAGCACGTTCGGAACGGTTTTGTGGAGGCACTGAATATTAAAAGTACGATCAACCTGGAGGAGCCGGAAGATAAAGAAACCATTAAGAAAGGACGTATTTATCTGGCACCTTCCAACTATCACCTTTGTATTGAACTAGGTAATACTTTTTCCCTGTCGACGGAAGAAATGGTCAACAATTCCCGTCCTTCCATCGACATTACACTGGAAACCGCCGCCTATAATTACCGCAATAAATTAATTGGAATCCTGTTGTCCGGTGCCAACCGGGACGGTGCAATGGGAATGAAAAAGATCAAAGACAGAGGAGGACTGACAATTGTGCAGGACCCGACTGATTGTATGATCGACACAATGCCTACCGCAGCCCTAAGCCTAACTAAAATCGACCACGTTCTTACCATCCAGGGCATTATTGATTTCATGAAAGAATTGGATAAAAAGTATAAGGTAAGCCATTAGTGCACAAGCACGAAGGCCATTCTTATACCATCAAATTGTAACCAGGGGCAGGTGGCACCAAATGCCATTTGCATCCGGAACCACTACGGCTCCCGTGATTCGTGTGATCACTGTGGACGGGTATATGGCGTCAAATTAGGAGGATCAAGTATGAAAATGAAAGTTACTTACCATTATTTGGGCATCATCAGTGTCAGCATTTTTCTGTTCAGCATCCTGATCAGCGGTTATTTGTTGTACAACCTGCCTATGGATATTGATACGCAGGTAAAAACGCTGGATCAGTTGCAAATGCAGCAGTTGTCGAAGATCATGGGCAATCTGAGTCTGGCAGTAAGTATCGGCCTGATCAGCGCACTGGTGGCTATACTGGTGCTTATGTTCGGAGCCCGAAACGAAACAGTGGCCACGGTAGTCAGCCCAGTTGCCGCCGAAATCATCCAGACGGAAAAGGAAAAGGACGAATCGACGACTGAAGAAGCCATCGTGGATCAATCAGAACGATTCCGGAAAGTGGAGCAAGTACTATCGGTTTCGCCGAATAAAGACCTTCGGTTAACCATGGAAAAAGCCCTCCGGAGTTTTTGCACCGAACTGGAAGCCTGCCAGGGCGCTCTTTTTCTGACTGAGCACGCGGAAGGAAAAAACTACATTGAATTTTGTGCCGGGTACGCGTACCATCTTCCCGACAGCCAGCGGTTGCGTTATGAATTTGGCGAAGGATTGGCCGGGCAGGTAGCCAAGGAAGGCCTGCTGGTAAATCTTTCCTCCGTTCCGGATAACTACATCACCATTCTTTCCGGTCTGGGTAAATCTTCCCCCAATCACCTGATCATTGCTCCACTCAGGCACGCGGATAGTAGCGAAGTGCTGGGTGTAATGGAAATTGCCTCCTTCAAACCTTTTGGCCCTTCCGATGAAGAACTCATCACTCAGGTAGCGGCTGCTTTTGCTCAGGTACTTGGTCCAAGGGTTTCGGTAGGAGAAGGTGTGTAGGAAAGTATTCATAATCAATTTATTGCATAGGCCCATTGTAATACAGCATATCGCTAAAAGCATTTCAAAATGAAGTCTAAAAAAATCAGGATTGGCAGTAAAATTACGGCACTGGTGCTCTCAGTAGTATTGGTTTCCGTACTCTCTGTCAGCTACATCGCTTTTGACCTGAGCAGGCAATCCATCGGAAAAAGGTACGAGGAGTCGTTGAACGTGATGGCCGATCTACGGGTGCAGAAATTGGAAAGCTTTTTTCAGCAAGTACAATCCAGCCTGACAATGATGGGGCATTCGGCCAGCTTCCGCAATGACGTGGCTTTACTGATGGATAGTGTAAATGACGCGCAGAGTGCCCAGTCCCGCTTGGAGGAAGCACTTTCGCCGCTGGTCAAAGTATACGGGTTCAGTAAAATATACGTGACCAACCAGCAAGGTGTCGTGTTATACCAGTCGTCCGATCAGGTAGGCCAGGTAGTAGGCGAAGCATTCAAAATTGCGGGCGGCCATGATTTTATGAAGGACAAGGATCTTTCAAAAGAGCGTGTCTACTACAGCCAGGTATACGAAAAGGCCGGAAAATACCTAATGCTGGCCTCCACGCCCATTCTGGGTAGTGAAGACAATTCGACCGGGTTGCTGGTCTGCGAAATGGATCTGGGTCCGGTGTATCAACTGATTGAGGACACGACTGGCCTGGGAAATACCGGAGAGGTGGTGCTCGGACAGTTTTCCGACAAAAGGGTGACCTTTCTGAACCCACTCCGTCACGCACCTCAATCGGCGCTCAGCCAGGGTGTAACGATCGGCGATCCGCTGAATGTTTCCATTCAGGAGGCAGTACAGGGCAAAGCCGGCTCAGGTTTCGACACCGATTACCGCAATGTGGCCACCCTGGCTGCCTGGCGCCAGGTACCAGCAGTAGGCTGGGGACTGGTCGTGAAGGCCGATACAGGAGAAGTGTTTCATTCGGCCGACCGGCTCAAAGGCACCTTTGCGCTGGTGGGCGGTATGGTTCTGCTGATTTCTACAATCATCAGCCTGGTGTTTTCAAGTCTGCTGGCCAAACCCCTGCTTTCACTGAAATCGACGATGGCCCAGTTGGGCGAAGGTATCCTGCCCAACCAAATGGCCGTCGCCAGCAACGACGAAATCGGCGAAATGACGGAAACAGTCAATAGTCTGGTAGAAGGCCTGAAAAAGACCGCCAACTTCGCTCATAAGATCGGGGAAGGTAATTTCGATGCGGATTTCAAACCCATGAGCGGAAACGATACCCTGGGGCTGGCCTTGCTCAATATGCGGGACAACATCCAGGATTCGGCCAAGCGCGACGACGAACGCAACTGGATCGTGACGGGGGTAGCCGAAGTAGGTGACATTCTGCGGTCTACCGATAACATTGAAGACCTGGGTGATCGGGTCATTGCCTACATTACCCGTAAGATCAACGCGATTCAGGGCGCTTTCTACGTAGTCAATGACGAAGACGCCGACAATGTAGTGCTGGAGATGACGGCCAGCTACGCCTACAACAAGAAAAAATACCTGCAGGGTAAGTTCCGCTTCGCCGAAGGACTGGTGGGGCAGGCGGCCATCGAACAGGACACCATTCTGCGTACCGAAGTACCCGACAAATACGTGACCATTACTTCCGGCCTCCTGGGCGAACGCAAGCCCAAGTGTTTGCTGGTCGTGCCCCTGATTACGGTCATTGGTAGCGAACGGGTGGTATACGGTGCGTTGGAACTGGCCGGGTTTGAAAAATTCAGTCCCCGCAACGTGCAGTTTGTCAAGGAAATCAGCGAAATCATTGCCCGCACGGTTTTCAATATCAAAGTAAACGCCACCACGCGCACACTGCTGCAGATGTCGCAGAAGCAAAGTGAGGAACTGCAGATGCAGCAGGAAGTGCTTCGTCAGAATGCCGAAGAGATGGAGGCTACGCAGGAAGAACTAAGGCGCTCTAACGTGGCGCTGGAAGACCAGATCCAGGAAGTGAACCGGACGCAGAAACGGATGCAGGTGTTGCTCGAAAACGCTTCGGAAGTGATCACCATTTACGAAAAAGACGGCAGCATCCGCTACATCAGTCCGTCGGTACAACGCATCCTGGGCTATTCTCAGAATGAAATGATCGGCATCCAGGACATCTGCTACGTGCACGAACTGGGTGTGGAAGACTACAAGCGCATGTTCCGTGAACTATTGGATCATCCCGAACAACAGGTCACTGTTCAGTTCAGCTACAAGGTGAAAAACGGTGACATGATCTGGCTGGAAGCTACGGGTACTAACATGCTCCACGATCCGGCCATTGAGGGCATTGTACTCAACACCCGCGACATCAACGAGCGCCGCCGGGCCGAGCAAGAAGCCCGGATGCGCGGTCAGATGCAGGCCCTTTCGGAAAACTCTCCCGATCTGATTACCCGTCTGAACCGCGAAGGCAAGGTGTTCTACATCAACCCGATCATCGAATCCTACACCGGACACAGCAAAGAAGATTACCTTTTGAAGTCCATTGAGGAACTGGTGCTGGATGGCAGCATCATCGATTCGTGGCAGCACATTCTGAAGGACGTGATGGAAAATGACCATCAGGTATCTACCGAAATGAACTTCCCCTCCGTGCTGGGCGACTGCGTGATGCAGGTAAATGCCATTCCGGAGTACAACGAAAACCATGTGATCGAATCGGTGCTGGTGGTGTCGCACGACATTACCGACCGGAAGATGATCGAACTGGAAATCCAGGCCAAAAACAAGAAGATCACGGAGAGTATCAATTACGCCAAGCGGATTCAGAGTGCCATTCTACCCGATAGCCAAATCGTACGGCAGGTATTTGATCAGTCATTTATCCTGTACAAGCCCCGCGACGTGGTCAGTGGCGACTTCCCATGGTTTATGCAAAAGGGCGATGACACGTACATTGCGGCCGTAGACTGTACCGGACACGGCGTACCGGGTGCCCTGATCTCACTGATTGGTTACTTCCTGCTCAATAATATTGTCAACAACCGCGACGTATCCGAGCCGGGTGTCATTCTGGATCAGCTGGACCTGGGCGTAACCAAAACCCTGAAACAGGATACCTCTGACGACGCTACCCGCGACGGCATGGACATTGCCCTGTGCAAAATCAACCGGAAAAAAGGCACGCTGGAATACGCCGGTGCGCACCGCCCGCTGTACTACGTCAGCAACGGCCAACTGGTTGAAATAAAAGGCGATAAGTTCCCCATCGGAGGAGCTCAGTACAAGACTCGTGTCAACTTTACTACCACGAAGATGGAAATCAAACCGGGCGATGCGGCCTTCTTCTGCTCTGACGGTTTCCCTGATCAGTTTGGTGGACCGGAAGACCGGAAGTTCTCTCCGCAACGCATACGGGCCATTATTACGGAGAACATTCAATCAGATATGGACACCATCAACGGCATTTTCGACCGGGAGTTTGAGAACTGGAAAGGGGAAAACAAACAAACTGATGACGTTTTGATGATAGGTATTAAATTCTAAAAAAATGCATTTTATGTCTATAAAAATGTCCGGTAATTTGATGGAATAAGGCTTCCGCAATCAGCCGCTTTCGCCAGGCGGGGGCAGGCTATTCCCAAATAAGTGTTAAACATTCAAGTATCTATCAAGTAAATAAATTGATTAACCCTATGAAGTATGTATATGATTTACACAATACCATGTTGCAACGCAACCTGATATTGGTTTACGAGGGAGAGTTTACCCAGGAGATTACCAAGTCGGTTCTGTCCATGGCAGAGCGGAATATGGATTCAATGGGGGAGGAATCAAACATCAAGCGCAAAGTATTCAACGTCATGGTAGAATGCCTGCAAAATATTTGCAAACACGCGGATGAATACGATCCCAGCAGCCACCAGAGCAACAAAGCCATCTTTATGATCGGCAAGCAGGAAGGTGAATACGTCATCACGACCGGCAACCCGATTCAGAACCAGAAAGTGGATTTTCTGAATAACAAGCTGGAGCAGATCAACAGCCTGGATAAGGAAGGTCTGAAAGCCCTTTACAAAGACATCATCAAGAATGGTGACCTGTCGGAAAAAGGAGGAGCTGGTCTGGGCTTCGTAGACATGGCACGCAAATCGGGACAGAAACTGGAATTTGCCTTTGAACCGATGTCGGATCAGTGGTCATTTTTCTCCCTGAAGACGACCATTTCACGCGCAGGCAGCGAATAATTTACTTACTCATTGTATAATCACCATCAGAAAAATATTCAAACATTATTATGGAAATCCTGAAACTGGAAGGCACTGAAGATACCCCCCGGATCCTTTTGAACAAGCCCAATGGCATTTTCGAAATCTCCGGACGTTCACTACCTGAAGACACGGCTGAATTTTACAAGCCCGTATTGGAGTGGCTGGATCGCTACGCGGCTCAACCCAACCCGGAAACCAACTTCGTATTCAAGCTGGAGTATTTCAATACGGCATCCTCTAAGCTGATCCTGGATATTTTGTCCAAGCTGGAAAGCATCAAAGGAACGACCATCAGCTGGTATCACCACGAAGACGACGAAGATATGGAAGAGGCCGGGTCGGAGTTCTCTGAACTGGTAGAAGTCTCTTTCGAATTTAAGACATACTGAGGGGTTGCAGGTTGAAAAATAGGACAGAGAGCAAAGGTTGGTAGGTGTACCAACCCCCCTTCTGATTCTGTATCAGCTTCAACCTCCCCATTTTACATCCAACCGGCTATGAGTGAGGAAATTCTCAAAGCGCTTACCCAACTTTTCGCCATCATCACCAAACAGGATGGTGGAGCCACCGAAGTAGAGCGCAACTTTGTCACCCAGTTCTTTCAGCAGGAACTTGATCAGGATTCGGTGAAAGCGTACGTGGCTCTGTACGAAGAATTTCTGGGTTCGGGTGAAAACAAGGGAGGACTGACTACCGTAAAGGATTCGGTTCGTACGCTTGGGCTCTGCAAGAAAATCAATAAGACGCTTACCCAGAAGCAGAAGGTGATTGTGTTGATCCGTCTGCTGGAACTGGTGAGCTCCGACAAGAACTTCACGCCGCAACGGATGGGGATCATTGATACGGTGTCTACCGTATTCAATATCGAACAGGCGGATTATAAGAAGATTGAAAGCTTTGTACTGAATTCCAACAGTACCGAACTGGCCGGTTTCGATGACGTACTCATTGTCAACAGCCAGGATTCGGAGGAGTATCCGCAGGCCAAACACCTGCATTCACACGACCTCAACGGCGAAATCATTCTCATGCGCGTCAACAGCGTAGAGATCTATTTTGTCAAATACACCGGCAACGAAGACCTGCTGCTCAATGGCATGCTGATGAAACCTTCGCAGGTGTATCTGTTTTCCAACGGTAGTACCATCAAGACGCCCAAGAGCCTGCCCCTGTATTACAGCGATGTAATCAGCAAGTTCATGAGTGGCATGACCGACTACCGCATTTCCTTTCTGGCGCACAACATCGAATTCCGTTTTCCGAACGGCGCACTGGGCCTCCGCGATGTCAACATCCTGGAAGGGCCCTGCAAGCTGATCGGCATTATGGGCGGCAGCGGAGCCGGCAAGACGACCCTGCTCAACGTGCTGGCCGGGATAGAAAAGCCCAGCAAAGGGGAGATTCTGATTAATAATCTCAATATCAATACGGAAAAGGACAAACTGCAGGGCGTGATCGGGTACGTAGCCCAGGATGACCTGCTGATTGAGGAACTGACCGTATACGAAAACCTGTACTACAATGCCCGGCTCTGCTTCAAGGACCACTCCGAAGCACAACTGGAGAAGCTGGTAATGGACGTACTGACCAGCCTGGGCCTGGAAAGAACCCGGGACCTGCGCGTGGGAAGTGTGCTCGAAAAAACCATCAGTGGCGGACAGCGCAAACGACTCAACATTGCCCTCGAACTGATCCGCGAACCCGCGGTGATGTTTGTGGACGAACCCACTTCCGGTCTCTCTTCGCGCGATTCGGAAAACGTAATTGACCTACTGAAGGAATTGACCCTGAAAGGGAAACTGATCTTCGTGGTCATTCACCAGCCTTCGTCGGACATTTACAAAATGTTTGACAAGATTTTCATTATGGATACCGGCGGCTATCCGATCTACTACGGCAACCCCGTAGAGGCCGTTACTTACTTTAAGAGAGCCACCAACCAGGTAGACAGCGAACGCGGACAGTGTTCGGCCTGCGGCAACGTCAATCCGGAGCAGATCTTCAACATCATCGAAGCCAAGGTAGTAGATGAGTACGGTCGCTTTACCAACAAGCGGAAAGTAACGCCGGTACAATGGAATGAACTGTACATTAAAAAAGGGAAGTTGGAAAACGTCGCCCTCTTTAGTGATACACCGCCGCAAACCCTGAGTCTGCCTTCCCGGATCAAGCAGACGCTTATTTTTGCCACCCGGGACTTTTTCTCGAAAATCAGCAATTCGCAATATATGGTCATCAACCTGCTGGAAGCGCCGCTTCTGGCCGTGTTGCTGGCTTTCATTATCCGTTACCAGAACACGCCCGGCTCATCAGAATATACTTTCCGCTACAATGACAACATTCCGGCCTACATCCTGGTGGCCGTACTGGTGGCTTTGTTTATGGGCCTGACGGTAAGTGCCGAAGAAATTATCCGCGACCGGAAAATCTTACGAAGGGAGGCTTTCCTTAACCTCAGCCGAACCAGCTACCTGTCTTCCAAACTGCTCATTCTGTTTTCGCTTTCGGCCGTACAAACCCTCAGCTTCGTGCTGATCGGGAACTGGATTCTGGAAATCCACGGAATGACCCTGAGCTACTGGGCGGTGCTGTTTACCATTTCCTGCTTTGCCAACGTGCTGGGACTCAACATATCGGCTTCGTTCAAATCGGCGGTCACGGTCTACATTATGATTCCGCTGCTCCTCATTCCGCAGATGATTCTGAGTGGGGTGATTTTCAGCTTCGATAAGCTGAACGACAGCCTGAGCACCAAGGGAAAAGTGCCGATGGTTGCCGACCTGATGGCCTCCCGCTGGGGGTTTGAAGCCCTGGCCGTAGATCAGTTTGTGAACAATCCGTATCAGCGCCCTTTCTACGAACCCGAAAAGAAGCAGAGCGAAGCGTATTATAAGTACACTTACCTGATTCCGGAGCTGCTGGAAAAACTGGAGACTTCCGTAGCCCACCACGGTACGCACCAGGATTCGCTGAAAAACATTCTCATCAATGACCTAGCCATTCTCCGCAATGAGATCAACGCCGAACCCATTAAGGAGGGGCTGACGGTGAATGTAAACGATGCACTGACTTCTTCCGATTTTACACCCCAGGTGGCCAATCAGGTAAGAACTTACCTGCAGAGTTTGAAAGACACGTACACAAAACAGTTCAATCAGGCCGATGATGAGAAGGAACGGCGGATAGGGATCCTGGAAAATCAGTATGCATTCAACATGACGGAAGCGAAAAACCGGTACTATAACGAAGCGCTGGCCGACCTGGTAAAAAATGCAACGGTAAAAGACCGAATTACCGAACACGAAGGGCACCTCTATCAGCAGATTGATCCGATTTTTCATACACCCAAGGCCTCTGCCAACCCGCTGGACTACCGGACCCATTTTCTGGCTCCCAGCAAGCAATTTGCCGGATTTTACGTCAGCACCTTTTATTTCAATATCGGCATCGTCTGGCTCACTTCCCTGCTTTTGTACGTAACCCTGTACTTCGAAGCTTTCCGGAAAGCATTTGGCTTATTCGGCAGAGTAGATCTCAGCTTTCTGAATGGCTGGGTGCAAGTAGGAAAAGCCAGAATACTGGATGTAATCAGGAAATGGAAAGTGAAAAAGCCGGTGCCCGTGATGGAATCTTCGTCGGGAGAGTAGCGCGCCTGAATGGATAATCAACTTGGAAAATTATGTACAAAACATACATAAGTAGTGAATTCAGCAGCTTGAATTCAGCGATGAGGCGCCGAATCCTCAACTTTAAACCCAGAAATTTTCACATATTTCGTTTGACAGGAAACCACAGTTGTATGAAAAAAAATTACCTTATCATTCTGGTAGCCGGTGTAATGGCTGGCTTCGGAACCGGGTGCGGAAGTTCGAAAGTGCCTGATGAAAAGGCCTTCGCTGTCGCTGATACTGTTGCCAAAGCCCCGGTGGCAGCCGTTTCCAAAGAAGTATTGGGCGACATTATTCAATCCATTCCGTCTCCTTTGGAAGTATCCTTTCTGATCAAGGATATGGGGGTGAAGTATGACAAGGAAGCATTGAATTCGACCGCCAATATCTCCAGCTACAATACCAAGTACCGGATGGCGCTCAACCTGGGCATCTACAGTACCGATCTGGGCTACGCCAACGTGTACGGACAAACGCAGGATGCCCTCTACTACGTAAACTCAGTGAGCAAGATGGCGGACGGCCTGAGCATCGGCCAGTTCTTCGACATTCCCACCATCAAGCGCCTGGCCTCTAACAGCAGCAACTTGGATTCGCTGCTGCTGATTACTACGACCAATTTTGAAAAAATCAACGAATACCTGCGTGAGCAGGACCGGGCCAACCTGAGCATCCTGATTCTGACCGGAGGCTGGCTGGAGGCCCTTCACCTGACCTGCGAAGTAGTAAAAAAATATCCCAACGATGCACTTCGTGAGCGGATCGGCGAACAGAAGGTGATTCTGGGACAGTTGCTGACCCTGCTGAAATACTATGAATCCGACCCGAGCATCAAGGCCCTGGTAGCCGATCTGGCCCAAATGCAGAAATATTACGACCGGGTGCAGGTAAGCAATGAATACAAGGAATCAACGGTGAAAGAAGTAAACGGTGTGTTGCAGGTAGTGGATAATAGCATCAGCAAGATTGTGGTTACCGACGAAGATCTGAACAATATCTCGGCTTCCTCTGCCGCCATTAGAAGTAAAATCATTAATTAATTTGATTATTTCGCAAACGACATGAAGACAGAAATCAAATCGTTGGTAAGACTCTGCACAGGCGTACTTTTTGTTTTCCTTCTTTCTTATTCGGCAGCTTCTGCGCAGTGCGATGCAGATAAGTATACCAATAAGTGTATGGAAAAACTGACCTCCGGCTATACTTTTATGAAGAGCTACAAGATTGACGGTAACGGAGGAAACAAACCCAAAGTGGAGTATTCGTATGTATTTAGCAAAGGCACCAATTATATGGTAACCCTGGCCAATAAGGACCCTGAACTGAAGGGAATGTCACTGAGCCTGTACGACTCGAGCCGTAAGCTGGTCGCTTCCAACAAAGTAGACAACAAGTACTTTTCGGCCATCGGCTATACCTGTTCGGCCACTGGTATTTACTACCTCACTTTTACTTTCGACGAAACCCAGGATTATTGCGCCGCCGCCGTACTGGGCTTCAACTCCAAAAAGTAAAAAACGCGCGTAAGTATTGTGATGCCCCGCCGGCGTATGCTGGCGGGGCTTTTGTTGTTTATGACACCAGGCTTCAGGTCTTACTGACTCCGGTGGAACTACCTTTTTCACAACAAGTGGCTCCTCTAGAGCAGGTTTAGCGAAGTGGAAAGTCAGGAGATTGGTTCTCCCGGTCGCTTCTTATACCTAAAAGAACGTAATTTCTGGTCTTACTTGACTGCCCAACTTCTCATCCCACAAGGTTTTGAAAACTTGTGGGATTGGCGATCGACCCACTTAAAATCCCAAAACCTTTTTCTATTGGGTATAAACAGGCATCCCGGGAGGTTCAGCTCACGGCGGAATGAGCATGGTTCCATCATGATCGATTCCCGGTTTCTCAGATCCGGCAGGTCTCGAAAACCTGCCGGATCTGGTGGCATTAGCGACTTTTCAAGCGCAAAACCCAACTACAAGGGTTCGGCTATTCCAGATATATAAAAAAAGCCAGGCATTTTGCCTGGCTTTTCATTTGTTTGAATCACCTGATTAGGCTTTTCCAGCCCGGGCGATCAGGTTCAGGGCTGAGCCTGCCTTGAACCACTCAATCTGACTGGCGTTGTAGGTATGGTTGGCCTTGAACTCATCTGTCGAACCGTTAGCGTGGTGCAGTACGATCGTCAGCGGAGTGCCTTCGGCAAAGTTTGTGAGCCCCAGAATGTCGATGGTATCGTCTTCCTGCACTTTGTTATAATCGTTGGGATCGGCGAAGGTGAGTCCCAGCATTCCTTGCTTTTTCAGGTTGGTTTCGTGGATACGGGCGAACGATTTCACCAGGATGGCCCTGACGCCCAGGTGGCGAGGTTCCATCGCCGCGTGTTCCCGGGAAGAGCCTTCCCCGTAGTTTTCGTCCCCAACCACCACCGAACCGATACCAGCCGCTTTGTAAGCCCGCTGCACGGCCGGCACTTCATTGTATTGGCCGGTAAGCTGGTTTTTCACTTTGTTGGTCGAATCATTGAAGGCGTTGACGGCTCCGATCAGCATGTTATTGGAGATGTTGTCCAGGTGACCGCGGTATTTCAGCCAGGGACCCGCCATCGAAATGTGGTCGGTGGTACACTTTCCTTTGGCTTTGATCAGCAGTTTCAATCCTTTCAGGTCGGTTCCTTCCCAGGGCTTGAACTCTTCCAGCAACTGCAGCCGGTCAGACATCGGATCGACCAGTACTTCGACTTTGCTACCGTCTTCGGCCGGGGCCTGATAACCGGCATCTTCCACGGCGAAGCCTTTGATGGGCAATTCGATGCCCTGTGGCTCGTCCAGTTTTACCTGCTGTCCCTTTTCGTTGGTCAGCGTATCTGTCGCCGGGTTGAAGGTCAGATCACCGGCGATGGCGAAAGCAGTAACAATTTCGGGAGAGGCCACGAACGCGTGGGTGTTGGGGTTGCCGTCGGCCCGCTTGGCAAAGTTGCGGTTGAACGAAGTGATGATGGAGTTTTTCTCTCCCTTTTCCGCTCCGTGCCGTGCCCACTGTCCGATACAGGGACCGCAGGCATTGGCCAGTACTACACCACCCATTTGGTCGAAAGTAGCCAGCAGGCCGTCGCGTTCGGTTGTATAGCGCACCAGTTCGGAGCCAGGCGTAATGGTGAACTCCGACTTTACTTTCAGGTTTTTGCTCACGGCTTGCGAAGCAATCGAAGCTGCGCGGGTAATGTCTTCGTAGGAGGAGTTGGTGCAGGAGCCGATCAGACCGACTTCCAACCGGGCAGGCCAACCGTTTTCTTTTACTGCCTGCGCAAATTTAGAAAGCGGCCAGGCCAGATCGGGCGTAAACGGTCCGTTGACGTGCGGCTCCAGTTCCGACAAATTGATTTCGATGAGCTGATCGTAGTATTCGGCTGGATTGGCGTATACTTCGTCATCGGCACGCAGGTGCTTGGCTACCGCATCGGCAGCGGCGGCTACGTCAGCTCTTTCGGTCGATTGCAGGTAAGCCTTCATCCGGTCATCGTAAGCAAACACCGAAGTCGTTGCCCCGATTTCGGCACCCATATTACAGATGGTGGCTTTGCCGGTAGAGGAAAGGCTTTCTGCCCCTTCGCCAAAATATTCCACGATGGACCCGGTACCGCCTTTTACGGTCAGGATCCCCGCTACTTTCAGAATCACGTCTTTGGCGGCGGTCCAGCCACTCAGTTTACCGGTCAGCTTTACGCCGATCAGTTTGGGGAATTTCAGTTCCCAGGCCATTCCGGCCATTACGTCTACGGCATCGGCACCACCTACGCCAATGGCGATCATACCCAGACCACCGGCATTAGGGGTATGCGAATCCGTTCCAATCATCATACCGCCGGGGAAGGCGTAGTTTTCAAGTACTACCTGGTGAATGATACCCGCACCGGGTTTCCAGAAACCAATTCCGTATTTGTTAGAGATAGAGGCCAGGAAGTCGTACACTTCGCGGTTGGTATCTTTCGCCGTTTCCAGATCGACCGCCGCACCGACTTTGGCCTGAATCAGGTGGTCGCAGTGTACGGTAGAAGGGACGGCTACCTGCGGCTTGCCCGCCTGCATAAACTGCAAGAGTGCCATCTGGGCAGTCGCGTCCTGCATGGCTACGCGATCGGGAGCAAAGTCTACGTAGGTCTTGCCGCGCTGGAAGGCCTTGGTAGGAATACCTTCGTACAAGTGGGAGTACAATATTTTTTCTGCCAGTGTAAGCGGACGTCCAACCACGCGTCGGGCTGCTTCGACCCGTTCACCCAAGCGGCTGTACACCGCTTTAATCATATTGATGTCAAAAGCCATAATTTATTCTAATTAACTAATTAAAAAAGAGGTATATGATGGTAACAAAATAAGTCAAAGCAAAATTACAAAACATAGCTAAAATTAAAATTTAGATGTGCTTTATTGTAAACATTTGATAAACAGTATTTTGCGCAAATGCTGCTGCCGCAAGTCATACAGCCAGACGGAGTCGATTAGAGCGCCAGCCCTTGTTAGGAGCGATTAGAGAGGTAACCTGCCGGATTCAGGTCAATTGTCTGAACAGGCAGCAGATGCTTCGGAAATTTCGCGATTATACCTATTCCTCTCTCTCATTCCTCTTTCCCAAAGCGGTTGTAAAAATGCCCGATAATCTGGAAGCGGCTGCTGCCGCTTAACCCGGGAGGAGGGTGCTACTCAGGCTGGTTTTGCAGTCGGACACCTACCAGAAAATACGTTGCCCTGCCAGATTCAGATGCCTTAAATCTATTTGCCAGACCTCCTGACTGGTTGGTGAGAGGCCATCTATTGCACGAGAACAGGTGAGATAACTCACTGATGAGCCTCCGGAAGCCACTTTAATCTCAGTAGTTAACCCGCCATTTTTCACCCTTTTACAAGTGCCAATCCTGATGTCTGCGGTGGTCGGAAGCCGATTTGATCCGGCAATTGTCACGGAGAAATGAATTTTAAAACGGCTTTAATTACATGGGTAACGAAAGGCCCATTTCCTGTATGGGCAGCATTGGGAGAGTCTCTAAATTTATTTCCGTGAACAGAAGAAAAGGGGAGAAGCGGACTTGAAGAGCTGATTTGTGGGTATTTGGAGCGTAATGGCCTTTTTCGGTTTTCTGTATCTGGAAGGAAAGATGCGCCAAAAGCTCGAAAGAATCATTTGAAAATGGGCTCTACCGCATTAAATGGTCCAAACAAAGAAAAAGTAAACGATTGGTTAAGCTGCACGCGCAATAAGCCAATTGAAGGGTAAGTGAGCTGATGAAAGGAAAGAAGAAGCTTAAGACCCATATGCACACAGGAACTTACAAGTGAACAATTAGAAATAGCCTTACCTGTAGTCAAATCACGAAAGGCCTGAAACACAAATTACGCAATAAGCCATTTACCAAAGTGACTATGAAAAAGAAGACCAACCCGTATCTCCTGACGCTGCTCTTAACCCTGGGGCTATTTCTTGCTGGGCAAGCCAGCTTTGCCCAGTGTGACCTTAAGTTTGATTACAAGGTGGATAATAGCTCACTCGGAAAAAATGACGGAAAGATTACCGTGGTTTTTGAAGGGTCTTCGACCACTCCGATATGTGTGTTATTTGATCATTCCGGCAAAAGCCCTCAGCTTCTGATGGATGTCCAGCAAACAACGGATGCAGTAAACAGAACAGTAGTCTTTCATAATCTGTCTGCCAGAAAGTATCTGATCAGAGTGAATCAGGAAGGCTGTGAGTATATAGTAATTGGAGGAAAGTCAGGAATTACTGTAGGTACAAAAAAATAGAAAGTAGAGATATATGAAAAAAATTATACGGCTTAGTGAGTACCGATTAGTACGTTCATTTTGCTTTCTGCTTTTTTTAGGCATACATCTGAATGCGCTGGCACAATGCCCTACAGTAGACAATGCAACGATTGCAAAAACAGATGTAACATGTAATGGGGCTAACGATGGAACCATCACCATCACCTTGGGCGATGGGGTAGGGCCTTTTACTTTTGCACTGATCGACGTTACGGGTACGCCTCAGATCATCACTGCTACACAAACAGTGGGGCCGGCCAACCGGGTAGTGTTCTCAAACTTATCTCCGGCAGATTATACCATACGGGTGCGCGTGTCAGGTTATCCGGATGATCCAAATGATTGCGGGCAGATTTTTATTGGTGGTCTGGGAATCAATATCTCCCAACCCGTTCGTCCCAATGCCGGAACCAACCAAAACTTATGTAATGTCACTTCCACAACCCTTGCGGGTAATAATCCTGCTCCGGCAGGTCGTCCGGCTTCCGTAGGTACCTGGTCAGTAGTCAGTGGACCCAATACGCCGGTAATCACTGATCCCAGCGCGCGTAATACCACTATAACAGCGATGGTGGAAGGTACTTATGTTTTCCGCTGGACATTTACCAAAACCGGATGTGAACCTTTAACCAGTGATGTAAGCGTAAGAATCTCGAATCCGCCTACGGCTAATGCCGGTTCTAATCAAAGTTTGTGTAGTGTAAACACAACTACATTGGCGGCAACGCCCGCAGTTGGGACTGCAACAGGTACCTGGACACAAATAAGCGGGCCGAATACTGCCGTATTTGGTGATAATACGTCCGCAACGTCGTCACTTTCTGGATTGGTGCCTGGGACATACGTTTTACGTTGGACAGTAATAAATGGAGTTTGTACTCCGGCAACCAGCGACGTCAACATCCTTATTACTGCACAACCTGTAGCCGCAACTTTCAGTTATCCAGGTAGCCCTTATTGTAAAAATACCGGGGGCAGTATCTCTCCGGTAATAGGAACGGGACAGACTGGTACATTTACTGCTAATCCTGCCGGGCTCGTTATCAACCAAACCACTGGCGTAATTGATTTATCAGCAAGTGCAATAGGTACTTACACCATTACTAATACGGTAGATGCAGTGGGGGCTTGTTCAGCATCCACCTCTTCTACCTCGATTACTATTCATCCCAGTCCAACTACTCCCACCATTACGGCGGGCGGCCCTACGACATTCTGCTCCGGCGGCTCGGTGACCTTAACGGCCAGCAGCGCCACTTCTTATCTATGGTCGACTGGTGAAACTACCCAATCCATTACTGTATCCGCTTCGGGCAACTACAGCGTAACGATCACCGACGCCAATGGTTGTACAGCTACTTCCGCAGCGACTGCTGTGACGGTGAACCCACTGCCAACGGCTAGTATTACCGCCGGTGGACCGACTACCTTCTGTTCGGGCGGATCGGTAGTGTTGACGGCCAGCAGTGCCGCTTCTTACTTATGGTCAACGGGAGCCACTACCCAGTCCATTACCGTGACGACTTCCGGTAACTACAGCGTAACCATTACCGATGTTAACGGTTGTACCGCAGCTTCAGCCGCTACTACGGTGACAGTACATCCGGCGGCGGTTATCCCAACCATCACGGCAGGCGGCCCCACGACCTTCTGTTCGGGGGGCACAGTGACCTTAACGGCCAGCAGTGCCGCTTCTTACATGTGGTCAAACGGAGCTACGACTCAATCCATCACCGTATCGGCTTCGGGGAACTACAGCGTAACAATCACCGATACCAACGGTTGTACCGCTGCTTCAACAGCTACTACTGTGACGGTGAACCCACTGCCTACGGCTATTATTACGGCGGGTGGACCGACTACCTTCTGCTCCGGTGGTTCGGTGACTTTAACGGCCAGCAGCGCGGCTTCTTATCTGTGGTCAACGGGTGAAACAACTCAATCCATTACCGTATCCGCATCGGGTAATTACAGCGTAACGGTTACCGACGGAAATAGCTGTTCGGCTACCTCTGCCGCTACTACGGTGACGGTACATCCGGCAGTGGTGGCTCCGTCTATCACGGCAGGTGGACCAACTACTTTCTGCGCTGGTGGTTCAGTAACGCTGACAGCCAGCAGTGCCGCTTCTTATCTGTGGTCAACCGGAGCTACGACTCAGTCCATCACTGTGACAACTTCGGGTAATTATAGTGTAACCATTACCGATGTTAACGGTTGTACCGCCGCTTCAGCAGCGACTACCGTGACAGTACATCCGGCAGCGGTTATACCAACCATTACGGCAGGCGGCCCCACGACTTTCTGTTCGGGTGGTTCGGTAGTGTTGACGGCCAGCAGCGCGGCTGCTTACCTGTGGTCAAGCGGTGAAACGACTCAGTCCATCACCGTATCCGCATCGGGTAACTATAGCGTAACGATTACCGACGCCAATGGATGTACCGCTGCTTCCGCAGCGACCAGCGTAGTAGTGAATCCACTACCTACGGCTAGTATCACAGCAGGCGGCCCCACGACATTCTGTTCGGGTGGTTCAGTGACCTTGACGGCCAGCAGTGCGGCTTCTTACCTGTGGTCTAATGGTGCAACTACCCAATCAATCACCGTATCGGCTTCAGGTAATTATAGTGTAACCGTAACAAACGGAAATAACTGTTCGGCTACCTCCGCGGCTACTACCGTGACGGTGCATCCGGCAGCGGTTACGCCGACCATCACGGCGGGTGGGCCGACCACTTTCTGTTCGGGTGGTTCAGTGACCTTGACGACCAGCAGTGCAGCCTCTTACCTGTGGTCTAATGGTGCAACTACCCAATCAATCACCGTTTCTACTTCGGGTAACTACAGCGTCACCATTACCGATGTCAACGGTTGTACCACTGCCTCGGCTGCCACCAACGTGACGGTGCATCCGGCAGCGGTTGCTCCTGCCATCACGGCGGGTGGTCCCACGACATTCTGCTCGGGCGGCTCAGTAACGCTGACAGCTAGCAGTGCTACTTCTTACTTGTGGTCAACGGGTGAAACAACCCAGTCCATCACGGTATCCGCTTCTGGTAACTACAGTGTCACCATTACCGATGCCAATGGTTGTACGGCCGCTTCATCGGCTACTACTGTAACGGTACATCCGGCAGCGGTTGCTCCAACCATTACAGCGGGCGGGCCGACTTCCTTCTGTTCGGGTGGCTCAGTGACCTTGACGGCCAGCAGTGCCGCCTCTTACCTGTGGTCAACGGGAGCTACTACCCAGTCGATTACTGTGACGGCTTCGGGTAACTACAGCGTAACGGTAACGGATGCCAACGGCTGTACTGCCGCTTCAACCGCTACATCCATTACAGTAAACCCACTGCCTACGGCTAGTATCACAGCAGGCGGACCGACGACTTTCTGCTCCGGCGGTTCAGTAGTGTTGACGGCTAGCAGCGCGGCTTCCTATCTGTGGTCAAATGGTGCAACAACGCAGTCCATTACCGTATCTACTTCGGGTAACTATAGCGTAACGATCACCGACGCCAATGGTTGTACGGCCGCTTCATCGGCTACTACCGTAACGGTAAGACCATTGCCAACAGCTAGCATCACAGCAGGCGGTCCCACTACTTTCTGTTCGGGTGGTTCAGTGACCTTGACGGCCAGCAGTGCCGCCTCTTACCTGTGGTCTAATGGCGAAACTACGCAGTCAATCACCGTATCGGCTTCAGGTAATTATAGTGTAACGGTAACGGATGCCAATGGCTGTACTGCAGCCTCGGCTGCCACCAGCGTAACGGTACATCCGGCAGCGGTTGCTCCAACCATCACGGCAGGCGGACCGACTACCTTCTGCTCGGGCGGCTCAGTGACCTTGACGGCCAGCAGTGCGGCCTCTTACCTGTGGTCTAATGGTGCAACTACCCAATCCATCACCGTAACCGCTTCGGGTAATTATAGTGTGACCATCACCGATGCCAACGGTTGTACTGCCGCTTCAACCGCTACATCCATTACAGTAAACCCACTGCCTACGGCTAGTATTACCTCGGGTGGACCGACTACTTTCTGCTCGGGTGGTTCGGTAGTGTTGACGGCCAGCAGCGCGGCTGCTTACCTGTGGTCAAATGGTGCAACTACGCAATCTATCACTGTATCCACTTCCGGTAACTATAGTGTTACTATTACCGATGCCAATGGCTGTACCGCCACTTCGACTGCTACCAGCGTGACCGTAACTCCGCAACCTACGGCTAGCATCACAGCAGGTGGCCCGACTACTTTCTGTTCGGGTGGTTCGGTGACCCTGACGGCCAGCAGTGCCGCTTCCTATTTGTGGTCTAATGGCGAAACTACGCAGTCAATCACCGTATCGGCTTCAGGTAATTATAGTGTAACGGTAACAGATGCCAATGGCTGTACTGCAGCCTCGGCTGCCACCAGCGTAACGGTACATCCGGCAGCAGTTGCTCCAACCATCACGGCCGGCGGACCGACGACTTTCTGTGCGGGTGGTTCGGTGACTTTGACGGCCAGCAGCGCGGCTGCTTACCTGTGGTCAAATGGTGCAACTACGCAATCTATCACTGTATCCACTTCCGGTAACTATAGTGTTACTATTACCGACGCCAACGGTTGTACGGCCACTTCAACCGCTACATCCATTACAGTAAACCCACTGCCTACGGCTAGTATCACGGCAGGCGGACCGACTACTTTCTGTGCGGGTGGTTCGGTGACTTTAACGGCCAGCAGCGCGGCTTCCTATCTATGGTCAAACGGTGAAACGACTCAATCAATCACTGTTTCTACTTCCGGGAATTATAGCGTAACAATTACTGATGCCAATGGCTGTACCGCTGCTTCGGCAGCGACTTCGGTAACGGTACATCCGGCAGCGGTTGTTCCAACCATTACGGCCGGCGGATCCACAACTTTCTGCTCTGGCGGTTCGGTGACACTGACGGCCAGCAGCGCAACTTCTTACTTATGGTCTAATGGTGCAACAACGCAGTCCATTATCGTAACTGCTTCGGGTAACTACAGCGTAACTATTACCGACGCCAACGGTTGTACGGCCACTTCAACCGCTACATCCATTACAGTAAACCCACTGCCTACGGCTAGTATCACGGCAGGCGGACCGACTACTTTCTGTGCGGGTGGTTCGGTGACTTTAACGGCCAGCAGCGCGGCTTCCTATCTATGGTCAAACGGTGAAACGACTCAATCAATCACTGTTTCTACTTCCGGGAATTATAGCGTAACAATTACTGATGCCAATGGCTGTACCGCTGCTTCGGCAGCGACTTCGGTAACGGTAACTCCGCTACCAACAGCTGCCATCACGGCGGGTGGACCGACTACCTTCTGTTCGGGCGGTTCAGTCACCTTGACAGCTAGCAGTGCTACTTCTTACTTGTGGTCAACGGGTGAAACAACTCAGTCCATTACCGTAACGGCTGCGGGTAACTACAGCGTAACCATCACCGATGCCAGCGGCTGTACCGCCGCTTCGACTGCCACCAGCGTGACAGTACATCCGGCAGCGGTTGTTCCAACCATTACCGCGGGCGGACCAACTACTTTCTGTTCGGGCGGCTCGGTAACCTTGACGGCCAGCAGTGCCGCTTCCTATTTGTGGTCAACGGGTGAAACGACTCAATCCATCACGGTGTCGGCTTCGGGTAACTACAGCGTTACCATCACGGATGCCAATGGCTGTACGGCTGCTTCGGCCGCGACCAGCGTGACCGTAACTCCGCTACCAACGGCTGTAATCACGGCGGGCGGTCCGACTACGTTCTGTTCGGGCGGATCGGTAGTGTTGACGGCTAGCAGCGCCGCTTCTTACCTGTGGTCAACGGGCGAGACGACCCAATCCATTACTGTTTCTACTTCCGGGAATTATAGCGTAACTGTCAACGATGCCAACGGTTGTACTGCCGCTTCAACGGCTACGACCGTAACGGTACATCCGGCAGCAGTAGTGCCGACCATCACGGCGGGTGGCCCGACTACTTTCTGTTTGGGTGGTTCAGTGACCTTGACGGCCAGCAGTGCGGCCTCCTATCTGTGGTCGACCGGAGAAACTACTCAGTCTATTACGGTATCTGCTTCAGATATCTATAGTGTAACGATCACCGATGGCAACGGCTGTACCGCTGCTTCAGCAACTACCGACGTAGTAGTGAGCCCATCACCGGTAGCTTCCATTACCGTGAGTGGCCCCATTAATTTCTGCGCGGGTGGAACAGTGACCTTAACGGCCAGCAATGCAACTTCTTACCTGTGGTCGACTGGTGAAACTACGCAGTCCATCACCATATCCGCTTCCGGCAGCTACAGTGTAACCATCACCGATGGCAACGGTTGTACCGCCACTGCGACTCAGACGATCACCGATCCGGCGGGCATGACTTTAACGGCTACTTCGGCGAATTCCAACAGCTGTACTACTCCCAACGGATCGATCAGTCTGACCGTGAGCGGCGGCGTAGCACCGTATACGTACCTGTGGAGCAACGGAGCCACGGCGCAAAATCTGAATGACTTATCGGCCGGTACTTATACGGTGACCGTGACCGACGCCAATGGTTGTACGGCTACATTAAGCCGCACCATCACCGATCCGAGCGGGCTTTCCCTGGGCGTAGCGGCTTCCAATTCGACCAACTGTACCACGCCGAACGGCTCCATCGTGTTGACAGTAAATGGTGGCACGGCTCCGTTCACGTATAACTGGAGCCACGCTGACACCACGCAAAACGTAAGTAATTTATCGGCGGGTACGTATACCGTAATCGTAACCGATGCCGGTGGTTGTACCGCTACCATTTCGGCTACTATCACGGATCCGGCTGGCATTACTCTGACGGCCAATTCACTGAATTCAACGAATTGTACCTCTCCCAACGGTGCCATTGCCGTATCGGTGAGCGGTGGCATTGCTCCGTACAGCTTTGTGTGGAACAACGGGGAACCTACGCAAAACCTGACCGGCCTGAATGGCGGGACGTATAGCGTCACCGTAACCGATGCGGGTGGCTGTACTGCTACCATCAGCCGTACTATTACCGATCCGGCTGGTATCACGCTGACAGCCAATGCGGTTAATTCTACCGATTGTCAGGCAGCCAATGGCAGCATCAGCCTGGCGGTGAGTGGTGGAACGACCCCTTATTCTTACCTGTGGAGCAACGGTGCCATGACCCCGAATGTGAGCAACCTGGCTGCCGGCGACTACAGTGTAACCGTGACCGACGCCAACGGCTGTTCGGCCACGTTGAGCCGCACCATTACGGCTCCGGCCAATACCATCAGCCTGAGTGCTTCTACGGTCAATTCGACCAGTTGTGCCACCCCGAACGGTACCATTACCTTGACGGTGACCGGCGGTACGGCTCCCTTTACTTACCTGTGGAACAACGGCGCTACGACGCAAAACCTGAGCGGTTTGGCCGCGGGGTCGTACACCGTCACCGTGCGGGATTCGACGGGTTGCCAGGCTACGCTTACCAGAACCATCATTGACCCGGCTGGCATAACTTTAACGGCCAGCGTGAGCAACGCCACTTCCTGTACCGCTCCGGACGGAAGCATCAGCCTGAACGTAACTGGCGGCTTAGCCCCGTACACGTATTTGTGGAGCAATAATGCCACAACGCAAGACGTAAGCGGTTTGGCTGCGGGTACCTATTCAGTAACCGTAACCGACGCCAATGGTTGTACAGCTACCCTGAGCCGTAGTCTGACTGATCCGGCGGGCATAGTGCTGAGTGCGGTAGCGGCGAACGTGACCGATTGTACCGTCCCGAATGGAAGCATTCAATTGAACGTAACCGGTGGCGTGGCTCCCTTTACTTACCTGTGGAGCAACGGGGCCAATACCCAAAACCTGAGTGATCTGGCGGCGGGTACTTATAGCGTCACTGTCAGAGACGCCAACGGTTGTCAGGCTACCTTGTCGCAGGTAATCAGCCCCGCCAACTGTACGCCCACCTGTACGCTGGCAGTCGTTCCGTCGGCTACGAATTCTACCAATTGTACAACAGCGAATGGCAGCATCACGCTGAACGTGAGCGGTGGTACGGCTCCGTATACCTACGCCTGGAGCCACGGCGCTAATATCCAGAACGTAAGCGGTTTGTCGGCTGGTACGTACACCGTGACCGTGACCGATGCCAACGGTTGTACAGTTACGCTGACGCAAACCATCACCGACCCGGCGGGCATCACGCTGACGGCTTCCGTCGTAAACTCAACGAACTGCGTTACGCCCAATGGCAGCATTACTTTGACGGTGAACGGGGGAACCGCGCCTTATTCCTTCCTGTGGAATAACGGTGCCACTTCACAGAATCTGTCGGGCTTGTCGGCCGGAACGTATACCGTTACGGTAAGAGATGCCAACGGTTGTACGGCTACGTTAACCAGAATCATTACCGATCCGGCGGGTATCCTACTGAGTGCATCAGCCAGCAATTCGACCTCTTGCACCACGCCCAACGGTAGCATTACCGTTTCAGTGGCCGGTGGCACGGCTCCGTTCACTTACCTGTGGAGCAACGGGGCCAATACCCAAAACCTCAATGGTCTGTCTGCCGGAACCTATACGGTAACCGTAAGAGACGCTAACGGCTGTTCTTTCTCTGTGACCACGACCGTCACCGATCCGGCGGGTATTAACCTGAGCGCTTCGACGATCAATTCTACCAACTGTACTACGCCGAACGGTGTCATCAATCTGACCGTAAGCGGAGGCGTAGCGCCTTATACCTACGCCTGGAGCAACGGAGCCATTACCCAGAACCTGACCGGACTGGCAGCGGGTACTTACACCGTAACCGTGAGGGATGCCAACGGCTGTACCGCTACTTTGACGCGGGTGATTACGGATCCGTCTAACATCGGTCTGGCGGCTACTTCCGTCAACTCCACTTCCTGCCCCACGCCCAATGGCAGCATTAACCTGACCGTAAACGGAGGAGTTACTCCGTACACGTACCAGTGGAGCAACGGGGCTACTTCGCAAAATTTGAATGGTCTGTCTGCCGGAACCTATACCGTTACGGTAAGAGATGCCAACGGCTGTACGGCTACCTTGAGCCGAACCATTACCGATCCGGCGGGCATTGCACTGACTGCCAGTGTCCTGAATGCTACTTCCTGTACGACGCCTAACGGTTCCATTAACCTGGTGGTTAACGGTGGATTGACACCTTATACCTACCTCTGGAGCAACGGTGCTGCTACGCAGAGTTTAACCGGCTTATCGGCTGGTACGTATACCGTGACTGTGACCGATGCCAATGGTTGTACCGCTACTTTGACGCGGATAGTTACGGATCCGGCAGGCATTACGCTGACGGCTTCTGCAATCAACTCTACCAATTGCTTGGCTTCGAACGGATCCATCGACCTGACAGTCAATGGCGGATTGGCCCCTTATACCTACCTGTGGAGCAATGGTGTAACGACCCAGAATATAAGCAACCTGGCAGCCGGTACTTACAGCGTAACCGTAACGGATGCCAACGGCTGTAAGGCTACGCTAACCCGGTTGATTACCGATCCGGCAGGAATCACCTTATCCATTACGGGTGTCAACTCAACGGATTGCGCAGTCCCCAATGGCTCCCTGAGCTTATTGGTAAACGGTGGTGTTGCTCCGTATACCTACCTGTGGAGCAATGGCGCTACGAACCAAAACCTGAGTGATCTGGCGGCTGGTACCTATACCGTGACGGTAAGAGATGCCAACGGTTGTCAGGCTACCCTCAGCCGGACCATTACCGATCCGAATTGTACGCCGACTTGTACGCTGGCCGTAACGGTTTCGGCCACGAATGCCACCAGCTGTACCGCTGCTGATGGCAGCATTACCCTGAACGTGAGTGGTGGAACAACTCCTTATACCTATCTGTGGAACAACGGGACCACGACGCAAAATCTGAGTGGATTGGCAGCGGGTACGTACTCAGTGACCGTAAGAGATGCTAGTGGCTGTGTCGTAACCCTTACGCAGACCATCACCGATCCGGCGGGCATTACCCTGTCGGCAGTAATTGTCAACTCTACGGTTTGCGCGGCGCCGAATGGTTCGCTGACGCTGACGGTCAACGGTGGAGCAACCCCTTACACGTACCTGTGGAGCAATGGCGCTACGACCCAAAACCTAAGTGATCTGGCGGCTGGCACGTACACGGTAATGGTAAGAGATGCCAACGGTTGCCAGGCTACCTTGAGCCGGACCGTTGCCGGTCCGAACTGTCCGCCGACTTGTACGCTGACGGCTTCGGCAGCGGGGACCAACTCTACGGACTGCGTTACACCGAATGGCAGCATTATACTGACTGTGAATGGCGGCACGGCTCCTTTCACCTACCTGTGGAGCAACGGGGTCACGACGCAAAATCTGAGCGGTCTGGCTGCCGGAACCTATACGGTAACCGTGAGAGACGACAACGGCTGTACTGCTACTGCCAATGCTGTAATTACGAACCCCAGCACGACCACGGCCAGCGTAAGCATCAGTGCTTCGGCAACTACCGTTTGCGCGGGTACGGCCATTACCTTCACGGCGACTGCTACCAACGGCGGCTCTGCTCCGACCTATCAGTGGAGAGTAAACGGGGTGAATGTGAACGGGGCTACTTCTGCTACTTTCACCAGCAGCACTTTGAGCAACAACGACCAAGTAAGTGTGGTGATGACTGCTGGTGTTACGGGTGCCAATTGCGTAACGGGTAGCCCGGCTACTTCTAACACCGTAGCCATTACCATCAGCAACAGTTTGACAGCCAGCGTCAGCATCACGGCTGACCAGACTACGGTTTGTGCCGGCACGGCGATTACCTTTACGGCTACGGCGGTCAACGGCGGCTCGGCTCCGACTTACCAGTGGCTGATCAATGGCGTAAGCGCGGGTGCTTCGGCAACCGGTGCTACTTTCACAACCAGCAGCTTGACCAATAATGACAAAGTAACGGTGATTATGACCGCGGGCGGAACGGGTGTTGGCTGTATAGCTGGCAGTCCGGCTACCTCTAACCAGATCACGATCACCATCAGCAATAGCCTGACGGCCTCAGTAAGCATCACGGCTGACCAGACTACAGTGTGTACCGGAACAGCCATCACCTTCACCGCTACGCCGGTCAACGGCGGATCAGCTCCGACCTATCAGTGGAGAGTGAATGGGATAGACGTAAGTGGAGCTACTGCGGCTACTTTCACCAGCAGCACTTTGAGCAACAACGATCAGGTGAGTGTGGTGATGACGGCGGGTGGAACGGGCTTGGGTTGTATCAATGGCAGCCCGGCTACTTCCAACAGCGTGGCAGTTACGATCAGCAATAGCCTCAATGCGGGTGTAAGCATCGCGGCCAGCGCCAGCGGACCGTTCTGCTCCGGCAGCAGCGTTACCTTCACGGCCACGGCTACCAACGGCGGAATCGCTCCGGCTTACCAGTGGAAAGTCAATGGCGTGGACGTGACGGGAGCTACTGTGGCTACTTTCACCAGCAGCACGCTGAACAACAATGATGTAGTAACAGTGACAATGACACCGGACGTAAGTGGCTCCAACAGCTGCGTGAATCCGGCAGCGGCCACTTCTAACGCGGTGACGGTATCCGTGAAAGCGGCCAATGACCCCAGCTGTAATTGTAATCTGGTAGCTATGCCATCTTCTAACCCGGTTACCTGCCAGGGAGATAGCAACGGCGAAGCAATTGCCTTTGTACTTTCGGGCGGCAGCGGCCAGTATCTGTACAGCCTGAACGGTGGTACACCGGTATCGCTGGATCAGATCTTAGCCGTATTCAGAAACCAGCCTTTCGGAGCTTTCTCCATCCAGATTACCGACCGGAACAATACCAATTGTACAACGACGGTGAGGGGAGACATCGGTGCCCTGGTGACCTTGATTGCACAGGTGAATGCCTCCGACCCGACCTGCGTAGGCAACGACGGAAAGATTGAGTTTGCTCCTTTCCAGACCGGCAACGGCGGTGGCAGGGCTCCTTACCAGATCTCTATCGACGGTGGCAGAACCTTTACCCAGACGGCCACGGGTGCCATTACGTTCAGCAACCTGACGGCAGGAACCTACAACGTGGTCGTTTCCGACGGCACGCCTTGTACCACCAGCTTTGCCGTGAAACTGAATGCCGTGTCTACCCAGATCACGCCGACGGTAACCATTGCCACGCCCAGCCCGACGGTATGTACCGGTCAGCCGGTGACCTTCACCGCTTCGGTAAGCAACGGCGGCAATGTACCAAGATATCAGTGGAGAGTGAACGGGGTGAATGTGGCTGGTGCTACCAATGCTACCTTTACCAGCAGTACGCTGACCGGCACCGACGTAGTCACGTTGGTAATGACGCCCGATCTGAGTGGGGCCGGCAGCTGTATCAATCCGGCTCCGGTGACCTCCAATAGCCTGAGCGTAACGCCGAGCAACAATCTGACGCCAAGCGTACGCATTACCACGCCTAACGCTTCCGTCTGCGCCGGTGCGGCCGTTACCTTCACGGCTACTCCGACCAACGGCGGTGCCAATCCGACTTACCAGTGGAGAGTGAATGGCGTAAACGTGAGCGGTGCCAATACGGCTACGTATACCAGCAGTACGCTAACTAATACCGATGTTGTAACTGTAGTGATGACGCCGGACGTAAGCGGAACGGGAAGCTGTATCCAGCCGGGTGCCGTGACTTCCAACGGTCTGAGCATCACCATCAGCAATAGCATTGCACCGACGGTGAGCATTGCCACTCCGGCATCTCAGGTCTGCGTGGGTACTTCGGTGACCTTTACAGCTACGGCCAACAATGGCGGAAACGCTCCGGCCTACCAGTGGAGAGTGAACGGCGTAAACGTAGCCGGCGCTATTTCGGCTACCTTCACCACCAGTACGCTGACCAGCACTGACGTAATAACGGTGGTCATGACACCTGACCAGAGCGGAGGAAACTCCTGTATCAATCCGGCGCCGGTGACTTCCAACAGCCTGAGCGTAACGGTGAGCAGCAGCCTGACGGCCAGCGTAAGCGTGTCGGCCAGCGCGACCAGCATCTGCGTGGGTGGTACGGTAACCTTCATGGCTACGGCTACCAACGGCGGAACGAATCCGACGTATCAGTGGAAAATCAACGGTGTGAACGTGGCCGGTGCAACGGGCGCTACTTTCTCCAGCAGTACATTAAATAACAACGATCAGGTAACGGTGTCAATGACCCCGGACGTAAGCGGAACCAACAGCTGCGTGAACCCGGCGGCAGTCAATTCGACGGCAGTAGCCATCACGGTGAGGCCGGCCAACGACCCCAGCTGCGGCTGTAACCTGCAGGTGGCCGCTCAGACCACCAACGTGAAATGCGAAGGAGGCAGCAACGGCGAAGCACTGGTCTTCGTGGTACAGGGTGGTTCCAGTTCTTACGAATACAGAGTAGGCAACGGCGCTTACCAGAACACGCCTAACTTCACGGGCTTGACGGCAGGAATCTACGTCTTCACAGTGCGCGATAAGAGCACCAATTGCGTGGGCACGACGACGGTGAGCCTCAGCACCCAGTTTGTGGTGTCTGGTCTGATTACCCGGACTCCGCCGGCCAACTGTAACGACAAAGGCAGCATCCAGTTCACGACCATTACCGGAACCGGTACAGCTCCCTATCAGGTAAGTATCGACAGCATCAACTTCGTGCCCTACGCTACTTCGCCGACGCCGACTACTTTCAATGGATTGGAGCCAGGTAATTACAAAACTTCCATTAAAGATGCCAACGGTTGCGTGTTCACGGTCATTACTACCATCGATGGCGTGGCTCCGATCATTGCTACCCTGTCGAAAACCGATGCGAAGTGCTTCGGTGCCAGCAACGGGGTCGTGACCATCAGCAACCCTACGGGCGGTGCCAACAACGGCTACGTGTACTCGATGGACGGTACCAATTATTCGGGTACTACTTCGTTCACCGGACTGAGAGCAGGTAGCTACACCTTCTACGTGAAAGATGCCAACGGATCCTGTCTGCAAACCTTCCCGGTAACCGTGGGCGAACCTACCCAACTGGTGGCTACGGTGAATGCAACCCAGCCGGCTTCCTGCCAGGTGTCTGACGGACAGATTACGGCTACGGTGACTTCCGGTGGCGTGGCTCCGTTCGAGTACCAACTCAACACGGGTAACTTCCAGACGGCTTCTACCTTCACTGGTCTGGGCAATGGAACCTACACCGTGACGATCCGCGACGCTAATAACTGTGTGGTGACCAGGCAGGTAAGCCTGACTTCTGCCGGTGCCGTTACCGCTACGGCCACGGTCATCTCCGATGCTTCGTGCAACCGGGCCGATGGCAGTGCGCAGATCACCAACGTAACGGGCGGGTCGGGCAACTACGAATACTCGAAAGACGGCATCACCTACCAGGACAGCCCGCTGTTCTCGAACCTGAGAAGCGGCAACTACCTGCTGATCGTACGCGACAAGGGTGTAGCCAACGGCTGTACAGCCAGCTATCCGGTGAGCATCCGCGAAACGCTGCAGGTGGTGGCTACGGTAATTGCTACCCGGATGCCGGGTGACTGCCAGACCAGAGACGGGGAAATCACCGTAAGTAACGTGAGCGGTGGACAACCGGCCTACCAGTACAGCCTGGACAGCCTGATGAACTACCAGACTTCAACGGTGTTCACTGGCCTGGGCAACGGTAACTATAAAGTGTACGTCCGCGATTCCAGAGGCTGCTTAGGCGTGTACTCCGTCACGCTGACTTCGCCCAATGCCATCGCCGTGGGCAATGCCATCTCGGTAGTGTCTCCCTCTTGCGCCGGTATGCAGAATGGCCGCATCAATATGAACACTTCCGGTAATAACGTAACCGGCGGACAACCTGGCTACCTGTACAGCCTCAATGGCGGTGCCTTCCAGACTTCTCCCTTGTTTAGTAACCTGGCCGCAGGTGCGTATCAGGTGAAGGTGAAAGACCAGGCCGGTTGTGAACTGTCATTCGGTTATACGCTGACCGACCCGGCCGGCCTCAACTTCGAAGTGGTGCAAACCACCAGCGCGGGTTGCGGCGGCGAAGCGGGTGCCGTGGAAGTGAGAAACGTAGGTGGCGGTCAGGCTCCGTATGCGTACAGCATCAACGGAATCGACTTCCAGGCTGGGGCCAGCTTTGCCAACCTGACGGCCGGAGCTTATACGATGTACGTCCGCGACGCTTCGCTGCAAACGACCTGTATCACCAGCAAGACGTTCAACGTGCTGGGCTCTACGAAGGTAACATTCGACGTTTCGACGACCAATATCGGTTGCGAAGGCGGCGACAAGGGACGCATTACGATCAAGAACATTGTAGGTGGTGTACCGGCTGTCGGACAGGCACGCTACAAAGTGAGCATCAACGGTGGTCAGTCCTTCCGCGACGTGACCGGCGATAGCCTGGTATTCGATAACCTGAGAGCGGGCAACTACGAAGTGATTCTGACCTACGGCGAAAACCTGGGCTGCTCTTCTACGCCGCGTCCGGTAACCATCGCGTCGGCGGGTATCTTCTTCGAAGTGAAAACCACGGCGGCTACTTGCGGCGAAGCCAATGGCAAAGCCGAAGCGGTTGTGCCCAATGCCAGCGCCAACTACTCCTATAGTCTGGAACCGAATACCGGCTTCCGTCCTTCTCCGATCTTCACTGATCTGAGACCGGGTGTGTACACGATGTACATCCGCACCGGAGCGGTGGAAACCTGTCCGAACCAGATGACCTTCCAGGTACCAGGTCCGGCCAAGCTGGAGTATACCTTCAAAAAGAACAACAGCTGCGAAGGTGATAAGTGTCAGGATTCCAGCGGTGGCAGCATTGTCTTCAGTGACATCAAAGGCGGCGTGTTGCCTTATAAGGTCAGCGTAGACAACGGAGCCAACTTCACCTACGACATCTACCAGAACAACTTCGCAGTGACCGGACTGAAGCCCGGCGATTACCAGATCATCGTAGCCGATGCCGCGGGTTGCAAGACCCTGGCCGTGCCGGTGAAAATCGAAGAGTCGCGGATGAGGGCCCGCCTGCGGGTAGAACCTTCGCAACTGGAAGAACCCACCGGTAGCGTTTGGGTGCAGGACATTCGCGGGGGTACGCCCGTCTACGAAGTGAGCATCGATGGCTTCACCTGGGCACCGGTTCAATCGTCCAAAGGCGATACTTTGATCACCGGAATAGCAGTAGGCAGGTACAAACTGTTTATCCGCGATGCCAACGGGTGTATGAAGTGTTTCGAGTTCAACATCGAGGAAAGCAAGTTCGTGATTCCCAACATCTTTACTCCGAACGGCGATACCTACAACGATACCTTCCGGATCCGGAATCTGCCCGATGGCTCGGTATTGTCCATCGTCAATCGCTGGGGTAAGGTTGTGTACCAGACCAGCAGCTACCAGAACGACTGGGATGGGGGCACTCTGCCCGACGGTATCTACTACTACACCCTGAATGTGCCTGGCAAAGGTCCGTACACGGGTTGGGTAGAGATCCGACGCACCGAATAATACATTTAGTTGATTGCGTGAGTTAAAAATTGATAAAAGCCCCGAATCGTGTTCGGGGCTTTTATTTTATCCTTCTTTTTCTTATTATCTTATTCTTAGTATTTATTGTGCCATTCAAAGCGAAAACTGTACTTTTGCGTTGGCCTTTACCATTAAATGCCTTATGCGGAGGACTTGTTATTGGATTGAAACACTTTCCCTTATGAGCAAAAGAGATTTCCCGATTGGATACCATCAGAACACAACCTGCCATTCATGAACATTTCCCGCAGGCTTTCACTTCCGGGAAGGTTTATTATTTTCTGGCTGCTATGTTTGATGTATCCCGTTGGTGTTTTTGCCAGCCATCCGTTAGACAGTCTGGAAAACGTGTTGCCAACGCTGAAGCTGGAGCAGCGCGTCGACGCCATGAACGAACTGGCCACTCAGTTACGAAGAAGTCAACCCGAAAAGGCTTTGCAATACGCGCAACGGGCCCTGGCTATTTCCGACAGCTGCCATTATACCCGGGGTATTGCTTTATCTAATCAGACGCTGGGTGTGATTTACTACACACGAACCGATTTTCAGCTGGCCCAGACTTACCATCGGGAAGCTTTGCGCCTGTTTCAGGCCCTGGGCGACCGGCAGAACCTGGCCCGGGAACTGCGTTACCTGGGGATGGTAGAGGTAAACCAAAGCCGTTACCAATCGGCCCTGGATCGGTATGAACAGGCCCTGAAAATCTTTAAGGAACTGAAATCTGAGAGCGGAGCTGCCGATTGCTATGGCAACATAGCTACCGTATACAATTTCCTGGGCGATTATCAGAAAGCCATCCAGTACAGTTTCAAATCGCTGGAGTACCGCGAAAAAACGGGTGATAAGGCGGGCGTGGGTTTCTCTTACAACAGCATCGGATTTCTGTATACCAAGCTGCACAAATACGTCTATGCCTTGAGTTACCTGGAAAAGTCGCTCCAGACGGCCGTTCAGAACAAAGACCAGATAGGGCAAATCTTCCCGCTCATCAATATGGGCGAAGTGTACCGGGTATGGGGCGACGACGCCAAGGCGGTTTCGTACCTGAATCGGGGAAAAGCCCTGGCCGAAAAAATGCACCACCAAAGTGGCTTGTACCAGGCCTACGACAAGATGGGGCTCATACTGCGAAAGCAGGGACAATTGGAAAAAGCCCTGCACCTGCAGCTGAAAGCGTTGGCGATTTGCGAAGAGTTGAAAAACAAGGAAGGGCTGGTCACGGTGATGAACCACATCGGGGCGATTTATTCGCAGCAGCATAAATACCAGGCGGCGCTGGGATACTACCAGGGAAGCCTTTCGCTGGCGCAGGACATCCAGTCGAAGCCGATGATCAAGGAATGTTACCTGGCCATTGCCCAAGCCAGTTACCGACTGAATGATTTTGCCCAGTCGGCCCGGTATTATGAACTGTACCAGGGCACCCAGGATACGCTTTTTAATGAAATCACCGAACGGGTGGTGGCGGAAATCCAGCAGAAGTACGAAGCGGAGAAGAAGGCCAGCGAAATCCGGATCATTCAACAGGAAAAGGAAATCAAAGAGCTGGCCCTTGAAAAAGCCCACACCCAACGCAACATGCTCCTGTTCATCGTGTGCCTGGGCATCATCATTCTGATTCTGGCGGTGTATCTCTACCTGGTGAAGCACCGCTCCAATGAAGAACTGCGCAGCGTGAACGGGCGACTCAGTGAATCGGAAGCCCACCTGCAGCAGATCAATCAGACCAAAGACAAGCTTTTCTCCATCGTAGCCCACGACCTGCGGGGGCCGATCAATTCCCTGTCGGCTCTGTTGCAGATGCAGGCCGAATACCCCGATAGTTTTACCGGAGAAGAACTGAAAGGCTTTCTCCATAAAATGAACGGTTCGGTAAAGAACCTGTCTAGCCTGCTGGATAACCTGCTGCACTGGTCACTGGCCCAGATGGGGCACATTGAGTTTGCGCCCGAACCTTTGCAGCTGGAAACCATCGTAGAAAACAATTTCCGTTTGCTGGAAGAAAGTGCCCGAACGAAGGGCGTGTACCTGAAAAACGACCTGAGTACGCAGATCAGCGTCAGTGCCGATCGCAACATGGTAGACATTGTGCTTCGGAATCTGATCAACAATGCCATCAAGTTCAGTCATAAAGAAGGGCACGTCTGGGTACAAGCCCAAACCATCGGCAAGTATGCCCATATCTCCATTTCCGACCAGGGCGTAGGCATTCCTGCCGACCGGCTGGCCACTTTATTTCATCAGCGCCAGACCCACTCTACCCGGGGCACCGGCAACGAAGCCGGCACCGGCCTGGGACTTTTGCTTTGCCAGGAGTTTGTGGAGCGCTGCGGTGGAAATATCCAGGTAAAAAGTGAGGTGAACGAGGGAACAACCTTTACCTTTACGCTTCCAATGAACTGAGTCTACACGCCGGATGAGCGACCCGTACCACTGGAGTGCTGATCGATCGGACAAGAAATGAAGTTGTTTCGATACCAGCATTGGCACCCCTGACGTTCATCCGCAAAAGGCAGACTCCCTTCCTGATTTATGAACAAAGAACAGATTTCGCTGGAATTTCAGCAGCTACAGGATCGCATTTGCGCGGCACTGGAAAATACGGACGGTAAGGGGAAGTTTGAAGAAGATGTGTGGGAGCGCCCGGGTGGTGGCGGTGGCCGCACGCGGGTCATTGGGGGAGGCAACGTGCTGGAAAAAGGTGGAGTGCTTTTCTCTGCTGTCTACGGCGCTACTCCCGAAAAAATAGTAAAAGACCTGAACCTGACCGGACAGCCGGACTTCTTTGCCACCGGCGTTTCGATTGTGTTGCATCCGCACAGCCCCATGGTGCCCATCATCCACATGAACGTGCGTTATTTCGAAATGAACAATGGCGTCTGCTGGTTTGGCGGGGGCATTGACCTGACGCCTCACTACGTAGATGAAGCCGATGCGCGGTACTTTCACCAGCAACTGAAGCAGGTCTGCGACCGCCACCATCCCGATTATTATTCCCGTTTCAAAACCTGGGCCGACGACTACTTCTACATCCGGCACCGGCAGGAAACCCGCGGCATCGGAGGCATTTTCTTCGATCACCTCACGCCCGGTGCCGACCAACCCATAGAAGCCTTGTTTGCTTTTGTGAAGGAAGTAGGAGAGACCTTTGCCCCCGTGTACACGCACCTGATGAAAAAAAACGCCGCGCTGCCCTTCGGAGAAGCGGAAAAGCGCTGGCAGGCACTCCGCCGGGGAAGGTACGTAGAGTTTAACCTGGTTTGGGACCGGGGAACCAAATTCGGACTGGATACCGACGGCCGGACCGAATCGATTCTGGTAAGTATGCCTCCTCAGGCCGAATGGTTATACAATTACCAGCCCCCCGAAGGAAGCCGTGAACACGCCACGCTTCAACGGTTGCGAAAAGGTGTGACCTGGGTATAAAGCAGGTTCCGGCTATTCTTCACCTGGAATCAGGCCAGCTTACCTTTGGCCCCTTTTCGCAATTAAGGTAGGAGTTCAGACGTTTTGACTGTAATGTTTGAATATCATATGCTTAGCTTTCCGGTGACATCCCATTCCGGATTACCTTTAATTATACTGTCCTTAGTTGGTAGCTATGCTTTTAACCATTCTGCTGATTCTTTTTTCTTATCCAACCTATCAGACCGACAGCCTGGTCTTAGATAGCCTGATGAGAAAAAACCTGGACAGTGCCCTTTCTCCCAATGATAAAATCAAAACGCTGAATAAACTGGCCAATGAAGTGCTGGAAAAAGATCCGGGGCTTTCACTGGCCTATGGCAAGCAGGCCCTGCACCTGGCCCAGCAAACGGGCGACTCCCTGGAAATCGCTGCTTCGTACAATCGCATCGGCGATGCCATGCGTAGTCGGGGGAAGACCGATGAGGCTTTATTGCAATATTTTGAGTCTTTGCGCATCAGCGCTGGTCTGACCAATCGGAAGGAAGAGATCAGATCGTTTATTCAAATCGGACTCATTTTGCAGGACCAGCAGAATTTTGTGAAAGCACTCTCTTACTTTCACCAGGCCATGGGGGCGGCCGAAAGAAGCGGCGACACTTTGCTGATTGCCGATGCCACCCGCCACGTGGGCAATGCCCACGTGTATCAGAAGCAGTACGATGAAGCATTGCCTTTTTATGAACGGGTAGTGACGTTGCGAACCGTACTGAACGATCCGGTGGGTATTGCCAATGCGTATAATAACATCGGCTTGGTGCATAAGGAAAAAGGGAATTACCCCCAGGCCCTTTCTTATTATGAGAAGGCGCTGCAGGCGATGAAAGAAGCAGAACCTACTCAGAAAGTAGACTTATCGGCCGTGCTGGACAACATCGGTGACATCTACGCCCTGACGGGAAATAGCCGGAAAGCCCTGGAGCATTATCAGCAAAGTCTGAACTATGCCCGTAAGCAGGGTTCTGCCCTGCGGCTGATGGAAGTATACACCGACCTGGCCGATACGTATTTCAGGTTGAAAAACTATAACCAGGCCTTCTTCTACCTGAGACTGCATTCGACTACCCAGGATTCCCTGTACCGGATACAAAAAGAAACCCAGTTTAAGGAGATAGAAGCCCGGCACGAAAGTCAGGAGAAAGAAAGGCAGATTGAACTGCTCAGAAAAGAGAAGGAGATTGACAACCTGAAAGAGCAGGCGCAGGTACAGCAGTTTCAGCTGCGCGAACGGCGACTGCTCAATACTTCGCTGGTAGTGGGGCTCATACTGGCCGTATTGTGGGTGGGTTTTATCTACCAGCGCTACCACGAACGCCGCAAAACCAGCCAGCTCCTGCAAAACCAGAACCAGACCATCCAGCTCCAGAATGAGGAGCTGCAGGTGACCAATGAGAAGCTAAAGGAGTCGGAACACTACCTGCTGCAACTCAATGCCACCAAGGATAAATTCTTTTCCATCATTTCCCACGACCTGAAAAGTCCGCTCAACTCCCTGACCGGATTTCTGCAAATCCTGGACATGCAGGTAGATGCTTTTTCACCGGATGAATTGAGGGAGTTTGCCAAAGGCATGAACAAATCGGTGAAGAGCCTGCTGGAACTGCTGGACAACCTGCTGCTCTGGTCCCGTACCCAAACCCATACCATCGAATTTGCGCCCGAAGTGCTGAAACTACACGACGTGGTGGAAGGGAATATCACCCTGTTGCAGGCGGTAGCACAAAACAAAAAAATCAACCTGAAGGCGGAAGTCGACGCAAATACGGAGGTATACGCTGACCGCAATATGCTCAATTCGGTGTTGAGAAACCTGATTTCCAATGCGATCAAGTTTACCGCCCGGGGCGGGCACATTGAGATAGAAGCCCTGCCCGTAAACGGGGCAGTAAAAGTGAGCGTGCGCGACAACGGAGTCGGAATGAGCGAAAAAAACCTCAGCCAGCTCTTCCGGCTGGATACGTATCATACCACCTTGGGTACCGCCAACGAAAAGGGCAACGGCCTGGGCCTGATTCTGTGCAAAGAATTTGTGGAGAAAAATGGGGGCACCATCGGCGTAGAAAGCGAAGAGGGCAAAGGCACTACGTTTCATTTCACCGTACCCCTCTCCAAAAAAGGCCAGGTACCCCTTTGTTAATTTCCCTTCTTCCGTCCATTTTCTCCTTCATCGCCCGCGTCTGCCCTCAGGGTATTGTCCGCGTTTTTCCTCTTTTTTCTTCATTTGGTATACCAGTGCTAATCATTGGTACGCTGGTGCTAACAGCCGTTGAGCCGATCCGATAGCTTTGTGATCAAGCAATGCTCCTTAAACCGACTCATCGAATGGTTCCACCCTTTACGCCCACCTGATGCATTCTATCCTTTTCTGATCTCCGCGGGTAAGTGGCCCGTTTCCCCTCCCTTCCCTGCCAAGGACCTTTCATTTTTTCCAAAACGCTATTTCCAACATCCAATGAAAATACCCATTGACCAAGCCCTTTTTGCCCATCGCATCAGTAGCATTCTGGCCAGTTTCCACGCCGGAGAGCTCAGCGATGACCAAGCCCGTGCCCAGATGGCCAGCCTTAAAAAGTACTACCAACCCATCTGTTTCCGGCTGGGGCAGGAAGCCGACAATCGCTATTACTTTCAACGCTCACTCCAGGCCGGCTGAGAGTCATCTTTTGAGTTACCAACAAAACCTACTTGATCCCATGAAAAACAGATTACTTTCCCTGCTGGCAGTATTGCTGCTGGCAGTTTTCAATTTCACAAGCTCTTTTGCTCAAGATGAGTTATGGGGTGTTACTGCCGGCTTTGGTCCAAGAGCTGGATCCGTGTTCTCTCTAAAAAGTGATGGTACTGCTTTCACTACCCGAAAAACTTTCGATAATGAAGCAAAAACGATAAATGGCAAGCTTACGCTAGGCGTAGATGGTAAACTATATGGCGTGAGTTACGAAGGGGGGAATCCTGGCAATGGAGGTGGGGACTTTCCCAGCTATGGAACTGCTTTTCGAGTGAATGTAGATGGGAGTAACTTTACCATCTTACACTACTTTAACAAATCTACTGACGGATCCCATCCTTATGGAGGTATTATTTCGGGTGGCGATGGCTACTTCTACGGACGAACCCGTGACGGAGGACCCAACGATGCTGGAACCCTCTTTAAGATTAAGGCGGATGGCAGTGACTTTATGATTTTAAAGAATTTTACCGATCCGTTTTTTGAGTTTCTGATTCCCCAAGATGGCCTCACTTTGGGAGCAGACGGTAAGATCTACGGAGCAAATATGGGTGGAGGCACAAACCACAATGGAACTATCTTTCGAATCAATCGAGATGGCAGTGACTTTACGGTCTTAAGACATTTGTTTGATGATACTGATGGAGCTTTTCCAAGTGGAGGCCTGACGCCGGGTTCTGATGGAAAGTTTTACGGCATAGCTCGTATCGGAGGTATGATTGGTATTGGAACTATTTTCAGAATTAATTCTGATGGTAGTGGCTTTACGGTTTTGAAACATATGAACGGCGATGAAGAAGAGGTTTTTCCAGATGGAGGGCTTACAATGGGACCAGATGGAAAGTTGTATGGAATGACGCAGGGTAGTGACAATAATGGAACTATTTTTCGGATCAACCCTGATGGTAGTGGGTTTGCAATTTTACGAAAGCTGAATAAATACTCGGACGGAGCTAATCCTCAGGGAGAACTGACATTTGGCACCGATGGAAAGCTTTATGGCACCACAAGCGAAGGAGGCTTATCTGACAAAGGTACCCTCTTCCGGATCAATACGGATGGCAGCAGCTTTACCATTTTAAAGCAATTCGGTTTGCAGCTTGACGGAGGCGCTCCCCAGGGCGGATTGACACGAAGTACGACTGGGAAGTTGTATGGCACTACCGGCGAATTAGGCTTGATGAATGCCGGAACGATTTTTCAACTCAATTCAGACGGCAACGGTTTTATCGTGTTGAAGCATCTGGGAACTGCAGCCGAGGGATCCTTTCCTCAAGGTGGCCTTGCACAGGGCACAGACGGAAAATTCTACGGAACGACCCCTTATGGAGGTAGTTACGGAGGTGGTATTATTTATCGTATCAATTCAGATGGCCGTGATTTTACAGTCTTAAAAAATTTTACTGCTACCATTAGTGAATACGGTACCCAAAGTCGCCTGGTGCAGGGAAAGGACGGAAAATTTTATGGAATAAATTCTTACGGAGGTACTTACGGTAAAGGTACCATTTATCGCATCAATCCGGATGGCAGTGGCTTCACTGTTCTAAGGCATTTAGATTCCAATGCCGATGGTCATCATCATGCGGGAGGCCTTGTTCAGGGATCTGATGGAAGCTTTTATGGAATGACATCGTATGGAGGAACTTACAATAATGGTACTATATTCCGTATCAATCCGGATGGCACTAGCTTTCTGGTTTTAAAACACATTAGTGACGCTGATGGGGCGGGACCTAATGGGGGGCTCACTCTAGGTACGGATGGGAAATTATATGGTTTGACAGGGGGGGCAGTCATTCGGATTAATCAGGATGGAAGTGAGTTTATGGTATTGAGAAAATTTAATAGAACTACGGAGGGCTTCCATCCGTTCGAAAGTCTTATTCAGGGTTCTGATGGTAGATTTTACGGTATTACTTCTTTTGGTCCAGGCACTAATTATTACGGTGGAACTATTTTTGGAATCAATCATGATGGGAGTGGTTTTACTGTTTTGCACGACTTGGACCCAGTCACTGAAGGAGGATACACTTTTAGTGGTCTCCTGCAAGGTACCGACGGTAGTCTTTATGGAATGACATCGCGTGGAGGAACCCACGATGCGGGTACCATCTTTCGCATCAAGCCAGATGGCAGTAATTTTATCATTTTACGCCATCTGAACCCTTCTGTTGACGGAGCAGCCCCATTTGGCAATCTGGTAATCAAAAAGGCGCTGGTCTCTACACCGCCTACCACCCTGGTGAGCACCAGCCCTGCCCGCAATGCCGTGAGTGCCGCCCGCAATGCCAACCTGGCCCTGGCTTTCTCTCAGGCCATGAACGCAGCCACGGCCAGCAAGGCTGCCGTGAAAGTGTACGGCTCCCAGACCGGCCTGCGCAGTGGTAGCTTCAGCGGCGGTGGCACGGCTACCGTCACGCTTGATCCAACCAAGGATTTCTACGCCGGTGAGAAGGTATCGGTATCCGTCACCAAGAATGCCCGCAGCACCAGCGGTGATTCACTCAATAAGGCCCAGGTCTTGCAGTTTACGGCCGCCACGGCTCCGGCATCGGCTATTTTCGCCCAAAAAGCCGGTCCGGCTGCTACCCGAGCCACCGCCGACGTGGATGGAGACGGAGACGTGGATCTGATTGTGCTGGGACCGGCTGCCCAGCAGGTATCGGTGCAGCTCAACGACGGGAAAGGTAATTTTACGCCCGGAGCAACCATCACCTTGGCCCAAACCCCGGAATTGGTGGCGATGGCCGACCTGGACGGCGATGGCGACAGTGATATGGCCGTGAGTTTCAGCACGGGTACTTCTACCCCAGGCGGGGTGTCCATTTATCTCAACAACGGTACCGGACAGTTTACGTCCAACGGCTCTTATGCCATGCCCTGGCGGCCGACCGATGTCAAAGCCGGTGACTTCGATGGCGACGGGGACCTGGACCTGGCTGTACCGGCACCGAATCCAAGTGACAATGACTACGATGGTACGTATGTGTATGGTTTCGTTCATATTCTGTTCAATAACGGCAGCGCGGGCTTTCCCCGCCGCACGGCCACGCTGGAAGCCGGAGAAGGAACCGGTGGTTGGGACGTCGGTGACGTGGATGGGGATGGCGACCTGGACTTGCTTGGATCATCTACCAACGTTACCAGTGGCGCCTGCCTGGTATATCTGAATGACGGTCAGGGAGAGTTTACCTTTGGGCAGTATCTGCAAACAGGAAGGCGTCCATCAGGAAATCTGGTCGATCTGGACGGCGACGGGGATCTCGATGTGGCATCGATAGATATTGGATCGCCTGAGGAGCAGGAACGTCGTTGGCAACTATACATCAATAATGGCACCGGTAACTTTCAGTTTAAGGAAGCTGTCTTTCTGGGCACTAGGTCTAGTGTTGGTTTTACAGTAGGCGACTTCGATGGGGACGGAGACGCTGACCTGGCTGCTGCACAGACCGACCCCAACCTGGATTTTGGTCTGGGTCCCGATACACTGGTGGTGTTTGTCAACGATGGCAGCGCCAACTTCAGCGTGCGGAAAAGCCCGATTCGGAGCGGCGAAAGCCGGCTGTACCGTGCCGATCTGGACGGCGATGGCGACCTGGATCTGATTGGCGGCCAGCGGCTGTTTTTCAACGGCGGACTGCCGGTTGTTTCTACGGTCACTGTCAGCAGCTTTGCCCCGATGAGTGCTCCAGTGGGAGCCGGAGTAGCCATCCGGGGAACCAACTTCACGGCCGGATCAACGGTGCGCTTCAACGGCGTGGCGGCTACCCAGGTCAGCTTCGAAAGCCCCACCTTGCTCATTGCCACCGTACCGGCCGGGGCCAACTCCGGCTCCATTCAGGTGAGCAATGCCAATGGCTCGGCTACTTCAGCCGGTAGCCTCACCGTGGCAGCGGTGACTTCGCTGTGGCAGGCTAAGTCGGCTTTGCCCACCGCCCGCACCCAGCACGGAGCCGTCGCCCTCTCTTCCAACGGCCGGGTCTACGCCTTCGGGGGCACCAACGGAGCTGAACTCTCTTCACTGGAAATCTACAACACCAATGCCTTCTCCTGGTCAGCCGGCGCTGCCATCCCCACTGCCACGAGAGGAGCCGCCTTCGTGCGTGGCACCGACAATCAGATCTACCTCTTCTCCGGCTATGGCGGGGGCAGCAACCGCAGCCAGTGCTACAAGTACAACCCCAGCACCAACACATGGACCACGCTGGCCAATCTGCCCACTCCGGTCTGGGCAGCATCAGCGGCGGCCAACGGTGATCTGATCTACGTGTTCGGCGGACAGACCGCGGCGGGTACGGCCAGCAATGGCGTGCAGATCTACAACACCCAGACCAACGCCTGGACCAGCGGCGCCGTGATGCCTGTCGCCCTGATGCAGCACCAGGCCGTGCGCAGCTACAACGGCAAGATCTACCTCTTCGGCGGACGTACCACCTCTCAGGGTGGTTTGAGTGATAAGGTCCAGGTCTACAATCCGGCCAACAACAGCTGGAGTACTGCCGTTTCGATGCCGGTTCCCAAGGCGCAGTTCGGGGTGGTGCTCAATAACGATGGCCGCATCTTCGTGGTGGGGGGAAGAAGCAGCTACGTGCCCAACCAGGGGCCCTTCTTCCATTCGGTAGAAATCTTTGATCCCAAGACCAATTCCTGGAGTGAAGGACCGGCTCTGCCATCGGCAGTGGGTGGACAAACGCTGGTGAACTCCTACGGCAACCTGTTTATGATGGGAGGTATCGATGGCAACTTCCGCAACTACAACTGGCGACTGGTGCTGCCACCGGTAGCGCCTACTTCCGCCAAAGCTACGGCGGTGTCTTCTTCTCAGGTCAAGGTGGAGTGGGTGGATGCGGCCGGCAACGAAAACCGTTACGAAGTGGAACGTAGCTTGTCAGCTAATGGTCCCTGGGCGGTGATTGCCACCACGGCGGCCAATGCCATCACCCACACCGATGGAGGAAGGGCAGCCAATAAGACTTACTTCTACCGCGTGAGAGGAGGTAACTCTGCCGGCTACGGGGCTTACTCTCCGACTGTAAGTGCCACCACCTGGGCAAGCGGAGCCGCTGCCAGAGAAAGTGTGGAAGAGGAGGCAGTGAGTTTGCAGTTGCAGGCCGCTCCCAATCCTTTCAGCAGCACTACGACGGTGACTTTCACGGCTCAGGAGAGTGGGCTGGCGGTGCTGGACCTGTACGATCTGCATGGCCAGAAACTGCATCAAGTCTTCAACGCCCAAGTGCAGGCCGGAGAGTCACAAAAAGCGGAAGTCAATGGCAGTCGGTTGGGGCAGGGCCTCTACCTGCTGCGGCTGGTCAATGGCAGCCATCACAGCTACCTCAAACTCCTGATTGAAAAATAGTCAACGGATTGGTTTATGCCTCCGCCGCTGTCAATGGGTTAGCCTTTGTCAGCCTGATTGACGGCGGCGGGTTTGGTTCCGTAGGCTATTGTAGTAAGCCAACTGGTTAGCTAAGGACAGGAGCTGAATGCATCCATTCCCTTTACACGCACAATTGAAATAACAAATCCAAGCAAAACAATTTAAAATTGAAAAACCATGTACAGAGAATATGAAATCGGTTATGAGGTGATGCCGGCCATTGAAGCAATAGTAAACAAAGTCAAAGCGACCAGCGGGCTGGACGTGCTCCTTCTCAGAGGAGATAAGAATGTATCCATTATGCATCCTACTTCTTCCCAGCACAGCATCCACCTGAGCTTCGTTGAAAAGGGCAGCTTTGGCAATGGATTTATGGTAGTAAACCGCAACCACATCCGGCTGTATACCTTTTCTCCGCAGATGAACTACCTGGAAGGAGTGACACTGGCCGTGTTGAAGGAAATGGGAGGGGAAGTTGAATTCCCAGCCAATCTGCCGGCGTGGACAAAAGCCCGGTGGGCGGGGGAAAAGTGGTGGAGGAAAGTGACGGCCAAGCCTACGCTGATCAAGAAGTTAATGGAAAGGCTCGTTCCCGCCATCTATGCCCGTAATGAGGCTCCAGTTATTTAATAAGATCTTTTAACCAGCTTTTGCGTGCCAACAGGCACCTTTAAAATACGACTTCAGCGTTTGTATGAGCCAATCAATGAGGTATTTGTGACTAACGAAGCGGCAAGCACACGGGCATTCACCTTTTGAAATAAGAGTACGTAAAACCTGGCGTACTCTTATTTTTTTACTCTCTCATTTTCTGGTACCCGCTTGGGGCCTCTCCCTTTTTCCTTATTTTAGCTAAAATTTTTGTCATTTTAGCTTTTCATGAGCATCGTCAGCGACAATATCAAGCACCTGAGAAAGACGAACGGGCTTACCCAGGAACAGTTTGCCCAGCGAATTGGCATCAAACGTTCTCTGCTGGGAGCCTATGAGGAAGGAAGAGCCAATCCCAATCTGGGTAACCTCATGAACATTGCCAAGGTTTTTGGCATTTCGGTAGATAACCTCATCGAAAGCGATCTGCGCCAGCAAGCGGCCGGTCAGGTAATGTCTTCATCGCTGCCAACCGGACAAGCTACCCCACCGACGGCGGAAGCACCGGCCAAAGAACCCAAGACCACCAAGCCACTGCCGACAATCGTCGAAAAATACTTCCGGGAAAGTGAGGTCAAACCGGTGGTTACGCCGCCGGAGGGAAGCAACGGGACGGTAAACGCCCGGGCTTTTGTCAATAAATCTTATGGCAAAGACAGCCCGACGACCGTAGTGCCGGACGGACCTGACACGGATTTTTTTCCAACGGTGGCCCGACCCAAAGAGGAAAAAGTACGCGAAGGCATCCGGTTGGTTCGGCAATCCCAGGTGACGGAATACCTGCACAGCCATTTGCATCCCGATTTCCTGAAGAAGCTTCCCGCCATTCAATTACCCACGCTCCCTACCGGCGACTACCGGGCTTTCGAAGCCGGCGACGACTTTGCCTTTCCGGGTGCCATCATCGTTGGGAAACCGGTGAAAAACTGGTACGACCTGAAGGATGGCAAGCATTACGTGGTCATTCATCACCAGAAAGGGATTCTGTACCGGCGGGTGTATAACCAGGTGAAGATAAAAGGAGCCTTATTGCTCAGTTCGGATAAAACGGGGATGCCTAGTTTTGAGACGCCTGTAAAGGAAGTGCTGGAAGCCTGGGAAGCGCAGGCCTTCATCAGTATGCAGATGCCCGAACCCGCCCTTTCACTGGATCGCGTTTCCCAACTGGTCGCCGACCTGCAACAGGAGTTGCAAAGGTTGAAGGACTGAAGAGACGGATTGAGGGGGCTGTATCCAATTGCTTTTCAAAAGGAATATTACTTATGTGGAGTTCGCCGGGCGTGGCGTTGTCGGGTGTCACCACGCCCGGCGGTGAGGTTAACCAAGCTGAACTTTTCTCTAAACAAGGCACTCATCCCTTTTAATCCTCCAGTCCATCAGTCCTTCAATCCCTCAAATATCCGGGCGATTTCAGATAGCACGTCCCGCTGGTTGCCGGGGTTTTTTACGCTGACACTGAACTCATACCACAGCCCGTCGCCACTGTCGATAAACATTCCGGGTTTGCGGGGCTCTTTGGACTGCGCGTTTCCCGGGTGATAGTCGGGCATGTACACCGTGCGGAGCAGGTCTTTCATCTGGTCCCAGGCTACCTGGCGCTGAGATTGGCCGGACGAAGTTTCCTGCCGGACGTCGATCTGCCGGGTGCTGAAGCGCAGGGTAAGCGAAAGTTTCAAAAAGCTGCCGTCCGCATTCACTTTTTTGTATTGCAATTGCAGGGGGCTTTCCCGCTGGGCGGTTTCGTAAATCGCCTGAATCAGTTCCTGGGCAGCATATTCCCACTCCAACCGATTCTGGGGTTCTCCTTCCTGCTTTTTGCCTTTTTTCCCTTCTATCACCAGTTCCAGAAAAGCCTCATTGTCCGATTCGTTTCCTTTGCGCAGGGAAGTAGTCGAAAGAAGCTTTTTCATTTCACCAGTCCATACCGACGATAAATTTCCTCGCCAGGCAATGTCGTCGTTCATCGTAAAGCCTTCGCCCGTGATTTCTTCTTCCGAAAGGCTTTCCCGGTCCAGGTAATGCAACTGATAATCGATGCGCAATTCGTTATTGGCTGCTACCTGGGCTTTCAGGTGGTAAAAATGGGCAAATGGGGCCGGTACGGAAGACTCCGTCTCGTATTTGATTTCAAAAGAGGCCAAATCAGAAGTGTCAATGGGCATGGGCAAGGACTTGTAATGGGTTAAAGGGTCAGGCTTTTACCTGATGGGGCGCAAAGCTACACTTATTGCTGATCCGAAACCTGCTGGGCACAGAAGGACGTCACTTTTTTTCGGTCCATTTTACCGGTCGGCGTTTCCGGAAAGGCCGGACAATAGAAAAACTGCCTCGGTACTTCATAACGGCCTACGAATTTCGACAGCGCTTGTTTCAGACGCTGTTCCAGACCGGGCGACAAGGGCGGGCTTTCCAGGGCCACGCAGAGCATTTGTCCCCAAGTAGGGTGCGGAAGACCAAACGACAGAAACCGGTGCTTGAGCTTCAGCTCATGGAGCGCTCGGTCCAGTTGCTGTTCTATCTTTTCCAGTTGAATTTTCACCCCGCCGCTGTTGATCACGTTGTCGGCCCGGCCCAGCCAGCGGAAAGTGCCGGTACCCGACCATTCAACCAGGTCGTTGGTCTGGACCGTTTGAAAGTGAGTGACGGGACCGGAAACCCAGAGACAACCCCGCTGGTCTACGTCCGCCTCTATTCCTTCCAGCAACGTGTAGAAATCGCTTCTTCCCGGCCCGTTCAACCGGCGCAGTGCCACGTGCGACACGGTTTCGGTCATGCCATAGGTGCTGTACACGGGAGCCGATACGTGCTGAAGCATTTCTTCCAGGGCGTAGCTCACGGGAGCCCCGCCCACGATGATGGCTTTCATGTCTTGCAAAATAGGCAGTTTTTCCGGGCTCTGCGTCAGGATCGTTTCCAGTTGCAGGGGAACCAGGGCCGTGAAGTCAAAGTGCGTGTCGTCTGGGAAGGCTTTTAGCGGATGGGAGGAGGGCTCAATTACAGTCATATCCATTCCCAGTTCCATGCCGCGTACCAGCATCATCGTGCCGGCAATGTAGCTGGTGTTCAGGCACACCAGGGCATGGTCTCCCGATTGCAGTTGCAGGGCTTTTCCGGTCAGGCGGGCGCTGGCCTGCATTTGCTGCCGACTGAGCGTGATGGGCTTGGGCTGGCCGGTTGAGCCGGAAGTGTGCAGGATAAATTCTTCTTGTCCCCCGGCCCAGTCCCGGCAAAATTGCAATGATTCCTGCTCGTAAGGACTCAGGTCAGCGGTGATCGGGTGCAACCGGTCGGGTGAGATGCGTAACATATCGAAGCAGGGCAGTTTCTATTCAGCTGTAAACCGTAAAAGGAGTAGTGACTGCCTAAAACCCGATTTTAGAACCGCTTTGGCCGAACAGCTCATCCTGACAAAGCTTTTCGATGGCTTCCAGGTTGGGCTGGGCATTGTTCAGGATGTTTTCCAGGATGTATTTGCGGCTCACATTGTCGATCTGCCCGCCGCTGAAATCGAAGGTGCGGGCCAGGTATTTCACGTCCTTGGCCGAAATGTCGGGCAGTTTGTCGGCCCATATTTTTTCGCGCGTGGCCGCGTCGGGTTTTTTAAATTGCACCTTGTACAGAAAGCGGCGTTCGAAGGCCTTGTCCAGGTTCACGTTCAGGTTGGAGGTGGCAAACAGAATGCCCTCGAAATTCTCCAGTTCCTGGAGCAGGATGTTCTGCATGCTGTTGTTCATCTGGTCGACGCTGTTGGTCACTTCAATCCGCTTGCTGATCAGGGCGTCCGATTCGTTAAAAAGCAGGATGGGGTCTTTTTTGTAGTATTCCCGGGCCTTGCGGTAGTTCTCGAACAGCTGCTGCACGTGCTTCTCCGATTCGCCCACGTACTTGTCTTTGATGCTCGCAATGTCGACCATCAGGATGTGGCGACCGGTTTTTTTCGCCAGGTGGTAAACGGTCTCCGTTTTGCCGGTGCCGGGTTCGCCGTAGAGCAGTACCACAATGCCTTTGGGCATGCCTGCTGCTTCAAACTTTTGCATGATCTCCTCCAGCTTGTCCTGGTTGAGGAGTTGTTTGAGCGCGGTGGTCTGGCGTTTTTCTTCTTCGTTGAAAAAAAGTTTCTTCACCTTGATCTTATCGCAGTCGATAAGCAGGGAGTTCTGGGGTTTGAAGCCCTTTTTGCGGTCAAAAATCTCCGTTTCATTCTCAAACAGGTGCTCAATGGCTTTGTCGGTGAGTTTGATGGAGCGACCCATCAGGAAGTAGTCGTTCTCAAACTCTACCAGGCCCCGCTTCACTACTTCGGCATCTTTGTTCACCAGCTCCTTCTTCATGTTCACCTTGTCGCCCATGGTATCGAAGATCATGCCCAGCATTTCGTTCATCTCTACGTATTCATCGCCATTCGCAAACTGGAAGGAGAGATAGAGCAGGATCGTCACTTCGCGGATGCTCAGGTTGAACTGCCGGATCTGGCGGGTCAGCGGCATGCTGTTATCCGTGTACACCATATGCTGAATCTCCTCAAACAGCTCCGAAGTGGAGATTACGTCCCGGCGTCTTTCCACGATCAGGTCATCCACCTTCTGCAGCAGAGAGTAGATGTTTTCGTAGGCATTGATCGAAGTATGAAAAGGCGTGTCGTTGGCTACGGCATTGTAGGCTTCGCGGGTCACGTTGATGCTGGAAGAAGTCTTTCCCCAGTTGTCGTCTTTGACGATGAGGCGTTTTTTCTGCAGACTCTTAAAGATGTGTTCGTGGCTAACGATAAAAAAGGGATTGCATTCCAGGTATTGGATAATGTCGTGGTAATATACGCTGTTGGTGACGACCTTGAGCCCAAAAATGACCGTGAAAAAGAGGGCTTCGTCTTTTTCGCACTGAAAAAAATGCGCTACCTTCTCTATATCTCCGTCCAGCTTGGCCAGAATCCGGCTTTTGTTGGCTTCCGATAGCTTGGAATCTTTCAACTTCTCGAAAGTCCGCTCAATGATTTTAAGTATGGGAATACGGGAATCCAATTTTTTGGTACCGGAAGCCGTCTTTCCAGCCAGGTTACGGACATTTTTCATAATAAAAATAGGGAGAAGTGGGTAAGCGCAAGATACGATCAAAAGCATCCGGCGGTTGGGACGCCGGCTGAAAACTTAAAGGGTTGACAGCCCTTATGGTAAAAGGCCGGTATAATGTGGCGGGGCGGGCAGGTAGGAGAAGGAGGAGCGTAAAATATTCATAGGGAATAAGTTATAGGTAGGTAAACGGATCTTCAGGAGAGGTGCAGTGCCATAACCGCAGATCAAACCTCTGCTAAGTTCGCACATAGATCAGTGGAATCCAAATGACGAAGCCGGGTTCGGGAGAATATGATACTCTTTCCTTGAAATGCTTAATTGATGCGCTGTCAGTCAGTTACGCTCCTTCTTATTCAATTGGGAAACATTTGATAATTTTGCCGGTTAGTATGCCAAAACGTGGATTATGTCAGAAAACCCCATTCCGAATAAAGGTAAAACCTCCGTGGAGGAAGTAAAACAAGCCGTTGAAAAGCTCATTGTCAATCCCATCGACCCGGACAAGGTGGCCGAAAATCCGGGCTTGCTACCGTACGCGCACACCAGCGGCGGTGCCGTGATCCGGCCGGAAGACAAGGGGAAAATCAAGGGGCGTTCAATCACTGCCATGCGCCAGCAAACCGAAACGCAGATGAACCAGCTTTACAAGCAGATGCAGGTATTGGTAGAGCAGGCAAGGGGTATTCAGCAACGGGTCGAAGTGTCAGAGCGGATTTACGGTGCTGATATGGGGTTCGAGCCGGTGATCGGGCATACCTATTATCTGTACGAACGGGAAAATGGTCAGGACGTGCTCTCTATGGTAGCACCGGACGAGTGGGGGCGGTCTTTTCCTTACCGTTCTTACGTAGCCCAGGTACACCTGCTGGCCGATCACACCTGGGAGGTCAAATACCACGTTCAGGACGCCGGGTAGTTTTTTCAATTATTTAATGTAGCCGGCAAAAGGTTATGTACTAAGGGCTTAAAAGAAAAAAGCCCCCGCATTGGCGGAGGGCTTTTTGTTTTAGCTTGCTGTTGAAGTGAATTTTAACCTAATATTGGGAACATTATGTGGCTTTCAGATCTCTCGTCAGCCTGTTTGTTGATGATGACGGTGTAAAGATAGTATAGCGAAATTTAAAAGTCAAGCGAATTTTCGCTAATTTTTTATTTTTCGCAAAAAAATTACTTGAGCCCGAAAATTGAACCTCTTTAATGTCTATTTTTGCTAAATAATCCCATCAACACTTCTACGCGTGTCTGTAAAAGAAGAAAATGTCCGACTGGTTTTTGGCTTGAAATTGAGGCAGTTGCGTTTAGATAAGCGCCTGTCACTGATGGAGCTGTCTCAAAAAACCGGCGTATCGGTCTCTTATTTGAATGAAATAGAGAAAGGAAAAAAATATCCGAAAGCCGACAAGATAATTCTCCTGGCCGAAGCCATGGGCGTCAAGTACGACTGGCTGGTGTCGCTGACACTGGGTCATAACCTGGATGCCCTCTCGGACCTGCTGGAGTCGAATATCCTGAACGAACTGCCGCTGGAAATTTTTGGCATCGGTCCCGGTGATCTGCTGGAGCTGCTTTCCAACGTACCCGAAAAGCTGGCGGCTTTCATCAGCACCCTGGTCAAAATCAGCCGGAACTTCGAAATCCGGAAAGAGCAGTTTTACTTTGCCGTACTGCGCTCTTATCAGGAGATGCACGATAATTACTTCGAAGACATTGAGATAGCAGTAGAAAAGTTCTGTAAGGAGGAAAAAATCCCATTGGGCAGTTCTCCGGACGCGGCACTGCTTGCCGGCATCCTGACCAATCGTTTCGGCTACCAGATCGAAGAATATACGGACCAGGAAAGGCCGGCTTTGAAAAACCTGCGGTCGGTACTGGTGCAGAAGAACGGCCCCAAACTGCTGATCAATAAAAGGCTCACCGCCAAGCAGAAGGCTTTTACCCTGGGCCGCGAAATCGCCTACCAGTGTTTGGGACTGCACGACCGCCCACTGACTTCCTCCTGGGTCGACATTGGTTCGTTCGAGCAGGTGCTCAACAACTTCAAGGCTTCCTATTTTTCTGGTGCCCTGCTGATTCACCGCCTGCGTATCGTAAAAGAGCTGCACAACTTTTTTGCACAACCCACCTGGAACGAAGACTTCCTGGTCGATCTGATGGATCAGTTCCATGCCACTTCAGAGATATTCCTGCACCGGCTCACCAACATTGCGCCCCGGTATTTCGGGCTCAATCAGCTGTTTTTCCTGCGGTTTGATAATGTGCCGGGTGAAAACCGGTTTGCACTCACCAAAGAGATTCACCTTTCCAAGCTGCACACGCCCCACGGCACTACCACGGAGTTTTATTGCCGCCGTTGGGTGTCGCTGACCATTTTGCAGGACCTGGCCAAAATACAACAGGAGGGCAAGTACGAGAAACCTTTATCGGCCGCGCACATATCCAAGTACATGAATTCGGGCAATGAATACCTGGTAATTGCCATTGCCCGACCCACCCTGTTTTCCAACCTCAACACCAGCGTGTCGATCGGCTTTCTGATGAACGACGCCCTGAAAAATACGGTGAAGTTCCTTCGCGACCCGAATCTGCACATCAAGCTGGTCAACGAAACCTGTGAACGCTGCGGGGCCATGGATTGCAGTGTCCGCATGTCCGAGCCTACCATTCTGCGCAATGAACAGAACAAGGAGGCACTCAAAAAGATGCTGGAAGACCTGGCTGGAGAGTACTGAGGGAAGGAGTGAGGAGGTTATTGTAGGAACACGCCTCAAGACGTGTTCCTACTCAATGAAGGATTTTGAATACCAATTCCTTCAGTATTTGTCCTTCGGTGGCTTGCCCGCTGTCTACGCCCTTCGACCTCAGATCAGCTTCCCTCAGAAAGTGAATGATCTGCACTACTTTCTGAAAAGAATAGCCTTTCATCGTCATCAGATAATCCTTCACAAAAAAACGGTTTACTTTTAGTACGGCAGCCAGGTTATTTTCCGACTTGTCAGGCGTGTGATACGCCACCAGCACTTTGCAGAAAAAGGCAAACAGTAGGGCAATGATCGGAATGATGGGATTGTCTTTCGGATTGGATTCGAAGTAGCGGATGATCTGGTTGGCCTTGACCACATCGCGCAGGATGAGGGCTTTCTGTAGCTCAAAGGTATTGTACTCCTTGCTGATGCCCACGTACTTCTGCACTGTGTCGGCGGTAATTTCCGACCCTTCGGGCAGATTGATCAGGATTTTGTCAATCTCCCCGGCCAGGCGGCTGAGGTCGTTGCCCACGTATTCGGACAGCATCACCGTGGCTTTGTTGCTCACCTTGTAACCTTTGTCGCGGCAGTAAAGGCCTACCCAGTCGGGCACCTGGTTGTCGTACAGCTTTTTCGAATCTACCAGCACCGCATGCTTGTCCAGCGATTTCGCCAGCGACTTCCGGCCATCCAGCGACTTGTACTTGTGGCACAGTACCAGAATGGTAGAAGGCAGCGGATTGATCACGTAGTTTTCCAGCAGCTTTTGTGCCTCCTCCCGGCCCAGGTCCTGAATCTCCTGCGCCTCCTTCACGATCACCACCTGCCGGTTGGCCATCATCGGGAAGCGGCGGGCATGGTTCATCAGGGTGCCGGTCTGCAGGTCCTTACCGTAGCAGATCACCTGGTTGAAGCCTTTTTCGGATTCAGAAAGGGCGTTTTTTTCAATATAATTGGCAATCAGATCGATGTAGAAAGGCTCTTCGCCCTGTAGAAAGTACACGGGCGCATAGCGGCCTTTCTGCAAATCCTTGAGTACACTATCGGCAGTCTGGGGCATGGATAAAATAGACGGAAATCAATAATCGGTTTCCGCAAAGGTAAAGCTTCATTGCCGGAATAAAAGGGAAAGGCTTGCTGAATGGACGGTTAATTACCGCCTCATCCGCTCAGCCATTTTCGGAATTCCGAAGCTTTCTCCCGGCTCACTTCCACTTCTACATTCAGCGGGGATTGCAGTTTCACAATCAGCTTACCGTTGTAATGCGTTTTGAAGTGCGCCACCGATTCAAGCCGGATGATGTACTGGCGGTTGGCCCGGAAAAAGTGAACCGGGTTGACCTGCTGCTCAATTTCGTCCATGGCGTCGTAGTCGGTGACCAGTTTCTGGTGGTCGCTGGTGACCAGGTAGATCAGTTCATTCTTTACGAAATAACCCACTTTTTCGGCCGGAACCGGCATCAGCGTATTTTTGAAATGGGCCATAAACCGTTCCTTAAAAAGTGGCTTGGGCGGCTCCGCCGGGCGCAGGTCACGAATCAAGGCGGCCAGTTGCTGTCCGAAATCGGTCGTGGGAAGCCGGAGCTTTCGGAATTTATCCAGTGCCGCCTGCAGATCTTCCGAATCGACCGGTTTGAGCAGGTAGTCGATGCTGTTTACTTTGAATGCACGGATGGCGTATTCATTGTAAGCCGTCGTGAAGATGATGGGGCAGGAAAGGGGCACCTGACTGAACAGGTCGAAGCTGACTCCATCCGACAACTGGATGTCCATCAGCACCAGGTCGGGTTCCGGGTGCGAAGCAAACCAGGCTTTTGCGGCAGCCAGGCTTCCCAAAGTAGCCAGTACTTCGGCGTCGGGCGCTACCACTTGCAGCATTTTCCGCAGGTCCCGGGCAATCAGGGGTTCGTCTTCAACAATTACTGTTTTCATAAACTCACAACAAGGGGACTTTGACCGTAAAAACGTCGTGCTCCTCCCGTACTTCCAGGGCCGCCGGGGAGAGAAATGCGTAGAGGGTTTTCATGTTTTCCAAGCCCATTCCATTGGAACTGTCCACCTGCGATTTTTTCTGCAGGTTATTGGACACGATCAGAAATTCGTCTTCGGTACGGATGCAAACCCGTAAAGGGTTGGCTTCGCCCACTTTGTTGTGCTTCAGGGCATTTTCAATCAGGATTTGAAGCGTAATGGGTACGATGCGTCTCCCTTCCTTTCCCGGTTCAATCCGGATATCCGTAATAAAGCCGTCTCCGAAGCGGGTTTTGAGCAGCATCAGGTACTGCTGAATGAATTTGGTTTCCGTTTGCAGGCTCACCAGTTCCCGGTCTTTGTTTTCCAGCACGTAACGATACACTTTGGAGAGTTGCTGAAGAAATTGGGAAGCCAGCTCCTGGTTTTCGAAGATGAGGCTGTTGAGCGAAGCCAGGCTATTGAACAGGAAGTGCGGATTCAGCTGGTTTTTCAGGTTGTCGTACTGTACCCGCGCGTGTTCTTTCTGACTGAGGGCCTTTTCTTTGGCCAGCCGTTCCGTTTCCAGGATTTTCATCTTCCATTGATCAAAGAAGTACACGCCGAAATACGCCAGATTGACCGCCACCACGATGATAAAGTCGACAAAGTAAGAAATCATGATGGTGAGCTTCTCCAATGGAATCGGGAAGCGGGTCATAAAAAATTTCAGAATCAGGGTATGTAGGGTAAAAGTAACCAGCATCGAAAGCCCCACCTGCATGGCCAGTCGGGGAAATACGCCCTGCTCGTAAGGCCGGCGCTGGTTGAGCTTGAAATTGATAAAATCAATGGCTTCAAAAATAAAGATCACGAAAGACCAGCCTACAATACCGGCAAGCAACTGTAGCTGGTTAGATATTTCCGGATAGACCAGCCGCAGAATGACCATTCGCACCAGCGTGATGACCGTAGTGATGGTGTAGGTAAGGCGGCGTTTCTGGCTCATGGCTGGGAAATGATTTCTCCGTCTGCCAGTTCGATGGTCCGGTCGGTATAGCGGGCAAATTCCGGATCGTGGGTTACGGCGATGATGGTCTGGTGATACGTTTGGGTCAATTCCCGGAAAATGTCGAAGACGTTCTGGGAATTGGCCGAGTCCAGGTTGCCGGTGGGTTCGTCGCCCATGATCAGCGTTGGGTCGTTGATCAGGGCCCGGGCAATGGCCACCCGCTGCTGCTGCCCACCCGACAACTTGTTGGAAGGTTTCAGGGCCTGTTCGGCTACGTCCAGCAACTTCAGCTTTTCGTACGCTCGTTCTTCAATCTCTTTCGCGGGGTATTTGCCCAGTTTCAGAGCCGGCAACATCACGTTTTGCAGGCAGGTAAATTCGGGCAGCAGGTAGTGGAACTGAAACACAAAGCCAATGTGTGCATTGCGAAAGCGCGCCAGCTCATTCTGCGTTTTGCCCGTCAGGGTTTCCTGATTCATTTCCAGCTTTCCTTCGTAGACCGTATCCATCGTCGAAAGTACGTACAGCAGCGTGGATTTACCACTGCCCGATTTGCCCATCAGCGACAGAAATTCTCCCTTCCGTACCGTAAAGCTGATGTTTCTCAACACCTGAAACGGCTGCGGCTCATAAAAATACTTACTGATGTTCTCCGCTTTCAAAACAATGTTGTCCATAACAAAATGATTACAGTGCTGATAGGCCAATGTGCTAAGCATTTTCCCTCTTGTCATTCCGACGATAGGATGTGTGATGAGCAGAATCATTATTCAACAGCATTTCAGCTTCCAAGTTAAAATCCCATCAGCACATCAACCCATCAGCACATTAGCACATTAACCACCTTACTTTCCCCGGATAATCTCTACCGGATCGACCTGGGCGGCTTTTCGGGAAGGGAAGAAGCCCGCCAGGCTGGTCGTTACCAGGCCAAACAAGAGACCTACCCAGTAGTAGAACGAATCGAATTTGACGGGCATGTGGTCAATGTTGATCAGCGTGTCGGCGTGGAATGGCACCCGGGATATGGCGTAGGAAATCAGGAAGCCCAGCAGCAAGCCCAGTATGCCACCCGCCAGGCCGATAATGAGCGCCTGCATCATAAAGACGGCCGTCACGTCGGAGCCGGAAAAGCCCGTGGCCTTCAGAATGGCAATGTCCTTCATCTTCTCATAAATGGTCATGTTCAGAATGTTATAAATCCCGAAGGCGGCCACCAGCAGCAGCGTAATCACCACAGCGTAGGTAATAAAGTTGCGGAAGGTAAAACTCACCAGGATGGTGGCGTTGGCCGTTTCCCAGTCTTCGGCCCGATAGCCGAAATTGCGCTGATAGTCTACTGCCAGTGCTTTGGCCAGGTTCAGGTCTTTCAGTTTCAGGTTGATGTCGGTGATGTAACGGCTGTCCTTTTGCAGGATGTTCTGGACGGTACTCAGGTTGGCGTAGCTCTTGGTCTGGTCAATCTGGGTGATGCCCGTCTGGAAGATGCCCACGATGGTAAGCAGCATGCGCACCCCGGCGGGAGTCGTAATGCTGACGCGGTCGTTGAGCTTCGCATTCAGCTTTTCGGCCAGCCCTTTTCCCATTAGGATGCCGTTGTTCGATGACAGCAGGTTTTCCATCTTTCCCGCAATGATTTTGTCGCCGATCTGAAAAAGCTTGTGCTCTTCCAGAATATCCACACCCGCAATGACGCCGTTGATTTCGGTGGAGCCGTAATTGTAAAATACCTGCGAACTCAGCAGCGGAGACACGCCCAGCACGCGCGAATCAGACTGAAGAATGTTCAGTATTTGAAAAGCATTTCGGAGATTCTGCTTTTCTTTCTTCGGGCGCTGGTGGTGCACCACTTTCAGGGAGTTGGCGGGCAGCACTTCATCCAGAATCGTCGGACGATCCGATTCAATGTCGTTGAAAATGTGAATGTGCGAAGTAGCGCTGAGCGTCGTTTCCTCCAGCAATTCATTCACGCCCGTTACGAAGCTGATCATAAAGATGAACATGGCAATTCCGAACGTGACGCCCAGCGAAGCCACGACCGTCTGCTTCATCCGCGAAAGCAGGTGCGTCCTGGCAATTTGGGTAATCAGTGGCAGGTTCATGATTTAAGGACTGAGGGATTGATTGATTGAAGCGTGATGGGAGTGTTATGCTGTATGGCTACATTGCTTGCTTAGCGGCCGAAGCAAAGCGCGATTTTTCAGTGGTTGAAAAGAGGGAAATTGAAGTAGAGATCCATAGGTTAATCTTTCTTGGCTTTGCGTTGCTGTCTTTCTCCTTCATCCTTCATCCGGCCTCCAGCCTCCCTTCCTCCATCCCTCAGTCCTTCAATCCTTCTATCCTCACCAACACGCTGCTGGTATCCAGGCCGCTGAGTACTTCCACGTATTCCATCGTCTCAATGCCTTTCCGGATGCGTACCGTCCGGGTTTCATCATCCTGCTGCACCCGCACGCTGTCCCGCCCAATGAGATAGGACTTGGGGATGGTGAGGGCCTGATTTTTCTGCCGGATAATGATATTAGCTTCGACCGTCAGGCCGGCGTAGAGATGCGGAGAGGTAGAATCAATGAATTCGGCATCCACGCGGAACGTCTGATCCCGGGCATTCAGCATGGGATACACCTTCGTGATTTTGGCTTTGAACACCTCGTCTTTGTACGTATCAATCTTCACCAGCGCTTCCTGACCCACTTTCACCAGGTTAATGTCCAGTTCGTCCACGCTGAGTTGCAGGTAAACCTTATTCCGGTCGCCCAGCCGGGCAATGGCTTCCTGCCGCCGCACGGCTTCGCCTTCTTTTTTGTATACCTCGTATACCAGCCCGTCAATCCGGCTTTTCAGCACGAAGTTCGACTGGTCCTGGCTGCTGATCTGATAGTTGCTGCGGGCGTTTTCCAGGTCGATCCGCAGCTGATTGCGGGCTTTCTGATAGCGCTGCTGCCACGACTGATATTCATTGCGCGAAGCTTTGTAAGCCAGACTGGCCCGGTCGAATTCGATCCGCGAAGTGGCATTCTGCTCGATCAGATTCCGGTAACGCACAAAGTTGACGGAGTCGCTCTGCATGCGCTCCCGGGCGGTAGCCAGCCCGGCTTCCAGTTCGGCCAGCGCTGGTTCGTAATTCGACTGCGCAATCTGGTAGGTCTGGCGGGCGGTTCGGGCACGGATATCGGGTACCTCGCTTTCAATCTGGAACAGCGGCTGGCCGGCCTTCACCGTATCGCCTTCGTTCACCATCCGGCGGCTCAGGTAGCCATCGGCCATGGCAACCAACTGGTAGTCCTGGCAAGGAAGCAGATTTCCGGAAGCGTAAACGGCTTCAGTGAGCATCCGGTACGTGGGCTTGGTGGCTGGCTCCTGCTTTTTACAGGCAACGAAGCTGGTGAGCGCCAGTCCTCCCAGCATCAAATAGCTCAATCTTTTCATCTGTGTAGCCATGAATGTGGTGTAAGGAAGATATGGGTCAAGGGCGGTTGAAGTTCTTTTCTCGGCCATCAAAAAAATCAATACGTGTTCAGGAATGGATGCAAAAAAATAGCTAGATGCAGAACCGTTGAAATTTAATGAAATGAAGCGTAGAAAATACTTTCGGAAGTGTAGGATTTGATGAACAGGGTGAATTGGACTTTGTTTCACGGTGTAGCCGATGCTTTCTTCTTCCTGGAACTGAGTTGCAGTCCATCGCGGATCATACTGCCCAGCAGAAAGATGTTGATGGCACCCAGCCCCGTTTCAGCCAGCTGGACCATGAAAAATGTATCGCTCTTGGCGTGTTGAATGGACAGGCTATACAACCAGCAGGCCAGTCCCAACAGCACCCAGCCATTGAGGACAATCCATCGCAACCGGGCTTTTTTGCGCAGCACCAGCGGATGCCGGGAAGACCCTGCCAGTTTAAAACCCGTTGCGGCAGCCAGTGGCAGCAGGATAGGAATCGCCCAGACGCAGAAAAAAATGGTCTTCTTGACGAATTGAACCCATTCGGTGATACCCGAAAGTTCAGCTGCCAACGAAGAAATAAAAAAGCTCCCAATAAGCAGGAAGGCGGCCGTACCTGACAAGGCATGGATGCGCACGAGGTTTGAACGGTTCATAAATTATTGTTTGATATATCAATTAATTTAATAAAAAATTACCGGTTCAAATTGTGGATCATTTGTCGAACTAAGCCATTCAGAAATTCAATCTCCCTGGGGGAGATTCCTTGCGTGGCCCGCTGTAACACCCGCTCGGCACAGGCAACCAACTGGGGCAGCAGGAGGCGGCCTTCTGAAGTAATGAATAGCAGACGGTTGCGCCGGTCCTGCTCCGATTGACGGCGTTCTATTAGGCGTTTCTTTTCCAAAACCAGCAATGAACGCGTTACGCTGGCGTTATCCCGGGAAGTAAGTTCAGCCAATTCCTGCTGATTGATCCCATCCTGCTGGTAGAGTCGGTACACCAAAGCCCATTGTTCAGCCATAATATCCAGACCGGCCTGTCTGAATTCTTCATTTAACTCCCGCTTCAGTAAAGTAGCAACAATGTTGAAGGTGTATCCAATGGAATCATCCAGGGAAAAAGAGCTCATCTTGTTTATTTAATTGATATGTCAAATATATGTCTCTCTGATTTAAAACTCAAGGTATTTTGAACTTATTTCTATGGCTGCTTCCTCAAACACGCAATGGAAGTGCTTGATGAATGGAAATAGCTTCGATTCGGAAAGCGGGTTCAAGTAGCAACGCTTGTTTTGACTGCCAGCAATAGGACCGCTTTGGACGGAAGAGTCGAAAAGTGTGTTTACTCAAAGAAGCAAACTTTTGCCGTTTGTGTAAAGAGGGTAGTGGAAATGAAGACCCTGCGACTATATTTGCGCCCGGTTTCAAACTCCTCCTTCCATGCCACAGGAAATTCCTGAGAACGAACGGACCCTTCGGTATCTGCAGCAAACCGACGAGACCAAATTCATGGAAGTCTTGTTCAAGACCCACTACGCTTCCCTCTGTCGTACGGCTTTGCGGGTAGTCAACGACCGCGATACGGCCGAAGACCTGGTGCAGGAGGTGTTTATGAAAGTCTGGAACAACCGGCAGACCCTAGAGATCACTTCGTCCCTCAAAGCGTATCTGCACCGTTCGGCCATCAATACCGCGCTCAACTACCTGGAGAAACGCAAGCGGCAGGTCAACCTCGAGCAGGATGAACTGGTGAGTGTGGCCCCTCCTTCCAATCACCTGGAAGATCACCTGGATTTTAAGGAAGTAGAAACCCGCGTAGAGCAGGCCATTCAGTCACTGCCGCCCGCCTGCAAGACCATTTTCGTGCTGAGTCGCTACGAAAATATGAGCTACCAGGAAATTGCCGATACGCTCAATCTCTCCGTGAAGACCGTGGAAAACCAGATGGGAAAGGCCCTGAAAACCATGCGCGAATACCTGAAGGCCTACGTAAAGCATTTGTTCTCCTTTTTGCTGTAATGCAGACGGAACGTGCGCCCGCATAGCCGCTGGCTTGTTGTGCAAACGTCGGCCGGGAAACTGGAATGAGCGCTTGATTGTGAATTGGTTAAAATATTATAAAAAAATTTTCACCTCCGCATAGGGGTAAAATTGAACTCACCGGTCTTATCATCAGAAAGCCGGGCAGAAGGAGCTCCATCCGATGGAAGAGGCGAACACAACACACTGGGAAATCATTGCCAAATACCTCAAGGGCGAAGCATCGCCGGAGGAAAAGGAAACACTGTTTGCCTGGTTGAACCAGCATTCCGATAACCGGGAGCTTTTCAATCAGCTTAGTAACCTTTGGAACACCACCGGATGGGAAGGAGTGGATGTAGCGCATTCCTTTCAGCCGGATGTAGATGGGGCCTGGCAGAAATTCAGTTCGCGACTGAGTTTGGATACCAGTTCCCGGACCGATGTGCCCCAGGCGAAGGAAAAAGCACCCGAAACACCGGTGATTCCCCTCAGTTCGAAAGGCGTTCCCTGGCTGCGCGTGGTTACCCGGGTGGCCGCGTCGGTGCTGGTGGTGATGGGCCTGGTTTTCTGGCTGAAGTTTTACCTGAGCGATTCGGGTCCTGCTACCCTGGTTCAGTCTACGACCGGGGAGAAGCGCCTCATCTACCTGCCCGACAGCAGCAAAGTGCTCCTGAACCGGAATAGCCAGTTGACGTACGTAACGGGTTTCGGAGACGGCAAACGGATCGTCAACCTGAGCGGGGAGGCGTTCTTCGAAGTGCGGAAAGATGCCGGCAAGCCTTTTGTCATCTACAGCCAAAACGCGCAAACCGAAGTATTGGGCACTTCCTTCAACGTGCGGGCCTATCCCGCTGAAAAAACGGTAGAGGTCGTGGTAGTTACGGGTAAAGTGGCTTTTTCGGAACGAACGGGGGAAGGAAAGGCTGGACAGTCGCCTAAAAAAGTGTACCTGACGCCGGGGCTCAAAGCGGAGTTAGCCCAAAAAGGTACCCTGACCCAATCGGCCATTGACGATCCGAACGAAATGGCCTGGCGGGACGAAAAACTGGTGTTCAGCAATACCCGGCTTTCGCTGGTGGTAGAATCATTGGAGCGCTACTTTGGGGTGCCCATCGGCGTGGAAAATCCGCAACTGCTGGATTGCCGGTTTACGGGAACCTTTGAACGCCCGGAACTGGACCAGATTCTGGAAGTATTGAAGGTATCGGTCAATTTAAATTATACAACGCAGGGAGAGGCATACGTCTTGTCCGGACAGGGTTGCCAGGAATAATCAGTTGGCCGGTAACGCATCGTTTTGTGGTCTGATCCCGAATTACATTCTAAATCTTATTGAAATGTGGAATAAAAGGAACATCAAAATCCTTGTGATGGTACTGCTGTGCCTTGCCTTTCGTACGCAGGCGCAGTCGGGTGTGCTGGATCGGCAGGTGAGCCTCCGCTACGACAACGTGTCGCTGGAGGTGGCGCTCAAATCGTTGAGCAAAGATTACGGACTGAAATTCTCCTACGTAAACAACCTGATTCCCCTGCAAAAAAAGGTAAGTATCCAGGTGAAAAAACAAAGCCTGAAGTACGTGCTGGACGAATTGCTCAGGGGTACGGAAGTGAACTATCAGCTGGTGGGAGAGCAGATTGTGCTGAAGTACGAACCCAAGGCACAGTCAGCCCTGGAAGTACCGGAACCTACGGAAGCCAGCCGGGAACGCCCGATGGAGTTTGACCCAATTCGCAACCGGAGCCAGAGCGCTCCGGTTCTGCCCACCCTGACGACCGTATCCATACCGGTGAAAGAGCAGGCACCTTACCAGGCCACCGTGGCGGAGCAGCGGCGATTTATGTGGGTGAACCGTTACGTAGCCAAACTAGAGGAATTTTTCCAGACCGTTACTTCCGGAAAAATCGCCTCCTCCGACTCCCTCTCTAAGCAAGCCTTGGCCCTGAATGAGGCGGCTCCGCTGGCCGACAGCACCCTGGCCGATTCGCTCCTGAGCGATCCGTACTGGGACTATGCCGAAAAAGACTGGCAATTGACCATCGTTACGCCACTGGGCACCAACGGAACGGCCAGCCTCAACACCGTTAACCGGATATCGGTCAACCTCATTGCCGGGGCCGCGGCCGGGCTGGAAGGAGTAGAATTCGGTGGTTTGCTGAATATGGAAAAAGACTATGCGCACGGCGTACAGGCAGCTGGTTTTGCCAACCTGGTTCGGAATGAAGTGACCGGGGCGCAGTTTGCGGGCTTTGCCAACGTCAATGGTGGGAAGACCACGGGCGTGCAGGGTGCCGGCCTTGCCAACGTGGTGGTGGGGCACGCCCAGGTTACCCAGGCCGCCGGTTTTGCCAACGTAGTCACCGGTCATAACAATGGTTCTCAGTTTGCCGGCTTTGCCAACGTTACCCACGGTAACGTTGGAGGGCCGCAAGCGGCCGGCTTTATCAACGTGGCAGTAGGCGATGCCCGCTCGGCCCAGGTAGCCGGTTTTATGAACGTGACTTCTGGTAAGGCCACCGGGGCGCAGATCGCCGGATTTGCCAACGTGGCCAAAGACATAGAGGGCGTACAGATCTCCGGTTTTCTCAACCACGCCCGCCGCGTAAAAGGTACCCAGATCGGTATCATCAACGTGGCCGATTCGGTGACTGGCGCTTCCATCGGGCTGCTGAGCTTTATAAAGCACGGTTACCGCCGCTTCGAAATCGGTGGCAGTGAGGCGCTGTACGGAAACATCATCTTCAAAACCGGCACCCGACACTTTTACAACATCCTGGCAGTGGGTGTACAACCCAAAGGAGGCAATTACCGCTGGGCCGTGGGCTACGGCATTGGCACGGAGCAACGCTTATCGCCCGGGCTTTCGCTTAGCATGGATGTCTTGTCTTACCACGTCAACGAAAACGAAGCCTGGACCCGTGATGTAAATTCGCTGAATCAGCTGAAACTGTTGCTGGGCGTACGACTGGCCGGGCAGACGTATCTGTTTGCCGGGCCTACTTTCAATGTGTTGGTTTCCAGGTATTACAATGCCGAAAGGAATCAGTACGGATCGGATCTGGCACCCTGGCGCTTCTATAACCAGACCCACGGCACTGGTCGTCCGACCAACGTACAGATGTGGGTAGGGCTGAACGCCGGCATCCGGTTTTAGGCTTTTGGCATGATTATGGCAAAGGAGGTATTGGAATGAAATAGGAATTCCGTAAGTCAATTTTCTGAATTTTAGGAAAGCATTTGACATCCGGAGTAAAATTTTATCAGTAAAAGTAAGTTATTGGCAAAGAATTTCTTCGCTATAAACTTCTGACTGAGCATGAGCGCGTACCTGATCAATCATTTATCCACTTTTACGGTTCCTATCATGCTTCAGGCAGTACTTTTACTTTTATTGAATACTACTCCGGTTTGGGATGCCAACGCCCAGCAGATCAACTACGATGTGTACCTGAATGAGAAGCAGGTCGGATCGCTGTCAGCCAAACGAAGCACGAAAGACGAACTGGTCAATTACTGGATTGAAAGTGATGTCAACTTTCGTTTCATTTTCAAAATGAGTATGAATTATACGTTCGAAACGGTTTTTCAGAATGATATGCTGATCAGAGCCCAAACCAAAAACACAGTGAATGACGATGAGAAGAGTTCATCGAAAGTAACCTGGAACGGGAAATTCTATCAGATGGAGGTGAAAAATGAACAGTCACAATTGAAGAATACCCGCATTACCTACAGCATGGCGATGCTTTACTTCCGGGAGCCCCGCAATGTATCGCAGGTTTTTTCAGAAAGATACGCGCGTTTTCTGACCATCAAACCTTTGAGAGAGCATTATTACGAACTCACGATGCCCGATGGCAAGAAGAATTTTTACTTCTATGCCAATGGTTTGTGCCAGTTGGTAGAGGTACAACATACCGTCGGAAAGATATCCTTCAAAATAAAGAACCCCAAATAGCAATAGCACTACCCTACCTTTTACCTAAAACAAAAATAATTTAACATCCTAATAATCAAAGCAATGAAAAAGACACTTCTTTTTTTGACGGGAATGCTATGCGTTTTCCTGTTCCAGAGCCGGGCTCAGGCCCAGTCGGCAGTGACTTTTGGCCCCAAAGTAGCCCTCAACTATGCCAACCTCCTGAGTCCCGACCGGCGAATCAACGAAGACGCCTTCGTGGGTCTGGCCGGAGGTGCTTTCGTCCGCATCAATATGGGTAAGGCTTATCTGCAACCCGAAGGCTATTTTACCACCAAAGGCGCCAACCTAACCTTTCTGAACGGCAATAACAACGAAGCCGAAGCCAGCGGAAAAGTGAGATTGACTTCCTTCGACGTACCGGTGTTGCTGGGTATCAAACTGGTCGATTGTAAAGCTTTCAACATCCGGCTGATGGGCGGCCCCGTGGCTTCTTTCTTGATCAAAGAAGACCGCAACGACATGAGCCTGCTCGACAGCCGTTCTTATTCCTACAACAAATCAAATATCGGCTTCCAGGCCGGACTGGGCTTCGACATCGGCAACCTGACTTTCGATGCGCGGTACGAAGGCGGCCTGAACGCCATCAACTCCAGCTTCAACCAGAAAACCAGCCTCTTTCAGTTCGGGGTCGGCTTTAAGATATTGTAGGCGATTGATGCCGAACCGGCCCACAAAAAGACATTGCCTTACTAATTGTTTTCACTTTTTTTCTTAACCAGAGATTCCGGCTTTTCTGAGGCCGGAATCTTTTTTTGTTCCGTTTATATAAGACAGGAGCCTGTTCGGTTCGTGCACAAGTGCTGTCCGTTTTCGTACACTTCCGCCGGTTTGATGGAGGAGAAGAATGGCTTCTATTCGTTTTTAAAGCTCATTTTCGTTTTGGCAACGCATTTGTACGAGAAGATAGAAACAAATGGCAGAAGCCCATGCAACGCCCGTATTTAGGTGAGTTCGAAGAAATCGTTCTGCTGTTGGTGGCTATCCTGGATGGTGGTGCCTACGGGGTGAGTATCAGTGAGGAGCTTGAGCAGCGCAGTGGTCGGGTCGTCACCTTTGGCACGGTACACAACACGCTGATTCGCCTGGAAGAGAAGGGATTGGTTACCTCCCAATTGGGCGGTGCTACGCAAGCCCGGGGCGGTCGGCGCAAGCGGTTATTCTCCATCACCGCCTTGGGCAGTCGCTCTTTGCAGGAAGTGCAGGCTTTGCGCCAGCAGCTTTGGGCCGCCGTTCCTGCGCACATCATCAAACCCGCCAGCGTATGAACCGGACGCCTCATCCACCGGAATGCCGGCCCCCCCGCTGGGCGCAGCGCCTGTTGCAAGTGCTTCATCCTTCAGACTCCTTAGAAGAAGTAGAAGGCGATCTGGATGAACTGTACGGGCATTGGCACCAACGACACGGCTCCCGAAAAGCGAACCTCCACTACTGGCTGGCGGTGCTCTCGGTGCTGCCGCCCTTCCTGCGCCGACGACAACAAAAAGAAGCATTCAGTCCATCCTCTATCCTACACCCGGTTATGTTACGCAATTATTTTAAAATCGCCTTCCGCACTTTTACCCGCCACAAACTCTACTCCGCCCTTCATGTGGCGGGGCTTACGTTTGGCATCTCCTGCTTTTTATTGATTGGTCTTTACGTGTTTGATGAACTCACCTTTGACCAACAACACCGTAATGCGCACCGTATTTACCGAGTACTTACGCATCAAAGCGTAAAAGGGGAGGAAACCACTGTGGCAGCGGGAAGTTATCCATTGTCCGTAGAAGCCAGGAAAAGCATTCCGGAGATCGAAAATACCACCCGCGTGCAACGAATCGGGCGGGCCAATCTGATCAATCCCGAAAACCCGGTGAATTTTCAGGAAAATATTATGCTGGCCGATGAAAATTTCCTGCACATTTTTGATTTCCCCTTGCTCCTGGGAGATAAAAAAACGGCTTTACTAGAACCCAATTCCATCCTCATCAATGAAGACCTGGCGATGCGCCTCTTTGGCCAGACCCAGGTGGTGGGCAAAACGCTCCAGTTTAGCCACATGGATGCCTCAGTAAAAGTAACCGGGGTGTTGAAAAACCACCCGCGCAACTCCAGTTTTGATTTCAATTCGGTGCTTTCCGAGGCCACCATCCGCAACAGCAATTATTTCCAGCAAATGGTGTCCGGTGATTGGTCCTCCAGCGATTTTTCCGTGTATGCCCTTCTAAAACCCGGAGCCTCTTCTGAAGCAGTCGCCGGGAAAATCACCCAACTCATTCTGGCCAATGCCAAGCCAGCGGTAGGCACCCGCCTTTCCTTCAGCCTCCAGGCCCTGCCCGATTTTCACCTCCATTCGGATGGCATCATTGACGGGGCCAGAAATTCCAATGTAGAGGCCATGCCCCAGGGAAGCCCTTATTACATTCGGATCTTTTCGTTTATTGCGCTGTTTGTCTTGTTTATTGCCGGGATCAATTACATGAATTTATCGACCGCCAGGGCTTCCAATCGTTCCCGGGAAATTGGCGTCCGTAAGTCGGTTGGAGCCATCAGGAGCCATCTGGTGTATCAATTCTTAGTGGAAGCCTTGCTGGTGGCGGGCATTTCTTTGGTTTTGGCGCTCGTGGTAGTCAATGTGGTATTGCCTTCATTTAACCAATTTGTCAATAAGCAACTGTCGCTTGACTGGGGAACCGATTTCAGAATATGGCTGATGGCCGTAGCCGCCACCCTGTTTATCGGTTTATTGTCCGGCAGTTACCCCGCCCTGCTGTTATCGGGTTTTAAGCCGGTTTTGCTTTTGAAAGGTATGAAGATCAACCAGAGCAGTAGCCTGCGTTTACGGAAGGGCCTGGTGGTGTTTCAGTTTACCATTTCTACGGTAATGATTATCGGCACCCTGGTACTCTACCAGCAGGTCCGGTTTATGAATACCACCCACTTGGGGTTCAACAAGGACCTGTTGGTCGTGATTGATGTCAATACGGGAAAAGCACGGAAAAACTTTGAGACCATCAAGGCCGACATAGCGAACATCCCGACGGTGAAAAATGTATCGGTGACCTCCCGGGTGCCCGGGGAGTGGAAAACGTTTCGCACGGTTAAAATCCACCGTCAGGGCCAAAGCGGTGAGACGCAAACCGCCTATCTGTTTGGGGCCGATAAAGATTTCGCGGCTACCTACCAGGTCAAACTCATCAAAGGCAGAAACTTTGCCAATCCCACGGATTCAACGGCGGTGTTGCTGAATGAAACGGCGGCCAAACTGCTGAACATTACCGAGCCATCCGACCAACTGGTGGAGATTCCGGCGATGTCGCGCGGAGATGGTTTTCGGCCCATCAATGACGACAATACACCTTTCCAGGCCCGGGTCATTGGGATTGTGAAAGACTTCCATTTTCAGTCGCTCCGGGACAAGATTGAACCCTTGGTGTTGGCCTATAACCAAAACCCGATGCATAGCATTGATTATTATACGGCCCGAATTGCCCCCAACCATATACCCGAAACGTTGGAAAAGCTCAAAGCCGTGATGCTCAAAGCCGATGCGGATGATCCGTTTGAGTACCATTTTCTGGATGAGCAACTGGCGCGGTTTTATTTAGAAGATTCCCGCCGTCAAACCCTGCTGGTTTGGGTGGCATTGGCTACCATCTTCATTGCCTGTCTGGGGCTTTTTGGACTGGCTACTTACTCCGCCGAACAACGCACGAAAGAAATTGGCATCCGAAAAGTGTTGGGAGCAAGCGTGGTGAACCTAGCATCTTTGCTCTCCAAAGACTTCCTCAAACTGGTGCTGATTGCCAATGGCATTGCCTTCCCGGTTGCCTGGTGGGCCACCGGCCAATGGCTGCAGGAATATGCCTACCACATTGACCTGGAATGGTGGATGTTTGCCTTGTCGGGGGTGTTGGCGCTATTGATTGCCCTGCTGACGGTGAGCTTCCAGGCCATCAAAGCCGCCTTAGCCAATCCGGTAAAAAGCCTGCGTAGCGAATAGGTACTTGGAAAAGAGGGAAGTCTCTGATGGCTTTAAGTGCCGCCGGAGCAAACCTTTTATGTCAACCGCCGGGAGGGTTCGATTCATAGGAAATACGACTCCGGAGCAGGCGCCACTCATTTGAGAGGCCGTTTGTTCCGGAGTCGATACTCAATTGAGCGGGTATGTGTTGAAAACGATGATGCCCCTTTGTACAATTGGCCTTATTCTTCTTTCTGAATGACAATCTCTTTCGCTCTTACGCCCATTCCACCGAAATAACCCACGGCTTTTTTCGCCGATTGCGGGTTTTTGTTGAAAACGTTCGTGCGCACATTCGCCGGCGGATTGGCAAACATGCCGCCGTTATTTACCTGCGCAAATAGCTCGTTCAGAAAGTAGTAGTTGTCTTCCGTAATAGAGCATACTTCCGTTCGGACCCGGTTGCCAACCTGGAAGGGATCGTCGTTCATTTCAGGACCCGTAATGTATTTGCCTTCCACAAACTCATCCGACCGGACCAGCAGATCCTGGGGGCGATTGAGCAGGGTGTCGTTCCGGTAGATCTTGAACCGGTAGTAATCGCCGGGTCCGGGAATTTCCGGTCCGTAATACTGAATGTAGTACCCTTCGTCCCAGGCCGTGGACTTTTTCTTGAAAACCTGTTTCAGCGAATCGATTTCCGGCACCCGCTTGATGTCGGTTTCTGCCCGGTATTCTTCGCCTTCCGCCTGGATTTCCAGCACGTAATGGTTGCCGATTTTGCCCTGTAAAGTGCTGGTCACGTATTGTCCCGGTTCGGTTTCGGTCAGCGTTTCCCGTTGGCCTTCGTTGTCGGAAATGATCACGGTGGCCCCCATCACCCGGGGCGTTTGGGCATTGGTAAAGTAGGGAGCCGTTTTGCTGAGCGTAATGACGTAGGGGCCGGGCTGGTCCGTTACGTAACCGTCTACCACCAGTTGAGGCGTGCCTTCATCCAGCTTTACATCGATAACATCCTCACAGCCCGAAAGTGCAAGAAGGACGAACAATAGAAGGGAAAGAGACTGTTTTTTCATGATTGACTATTTGATCGGTGAAAACCGCTGATTGCGAATGATTGGGATCGATTAGAATTTGAAGTTGTAAGTAACGGATGGCAGCATAGAGCCAAATACCGACAGGCGAACGGCTTCCGTCTTGGACGGATTGTTTTCATTCTGTTGAAAGTATACCGTGAAGGCGTTGCGGCGGGCGTACAGGTTGTAGATTGAAAAGACCCACTCACTTTCCCACTTCCGGCCGGGCTTCGTCCGGTTTTTCAAGGTGGCCGATATATCCAGCCGGTTGTAGGCGGGCACCCGGTAGTTATTGCGCGAATTGTCGGTGTTGTGCGGTACTACAATGCCACCGTGCTCATACCGACCGTTGGGGAAGGTAGTGGCTACGCCCGTTCCATAGGCAAAGTTCCCAGCCAGCGTCCAGCGATCATTCAGCGCGTACATACCGACCACCGACAGGTTGTGCGTCTTGTCATACTTGGCCACGTACCATGCGTTGTTATTGATGCCATCAATCTGCCTTTCGCTCCGCGACCAGGTATAGCTTACCCAGCCCGTCAGACGTCCGGTGTTGCGCTTCAGGTAAAATTCAGCCCCGTAGGCACGGCCTTTTCCGTAGAGCAATTCACCTTCCAGATGCTGATTGAGCAACAATTCCGCTCCGTTGATGTAGTCGATCTGGTTCGACATAGTTTTATAAAAACCCTCTACCGATAGTTCGTACGCGTTGTCTTTCAGGTTACGGAAGTAGCCCAGCGCCACCTGATCGGCGATTTCGGGTTTGATGTTCTTGGTGCTGGGCGACCAAACGTCCAGGGGAGAAGCCGCCGTGGTGTTGGAGATCAGGTGGATGTACTGCGCCATGCGGTTGTAGCTGGCTTTGACCGAACTGTTTTCGGTCAGGTTGTAACGGACCGAAACGCGGGGTTCCAGATTTCCGTACCGCTGCACCGATTCGCCGCTCCCGAAAGTCTGCGGATTGAATGGCCTTTTTTTGTAGCCCACTGGTCCTTCGTAGTCGTATACCGTGGCCGCACCGATATAGTCGAATACGGAGAAGCGGAGGCCGTACTGAACCGAAAGCCGCGAGGAAAGGGTTTGCTCATTGTCAGCGTAAATGGCATATTCCAGGGCCTGTTGATCGTTCAGCTGCCGGGGAATAAAAATGGACTTGTCGCCCAGTGGCGTGATGGTGGCCGGCTGGAATTTATACAAAATGCCACTGGCTCCAAAGCTGATCGTGTTTTTGGTATTGAGGTAATACGTGAAATCGGCTTTGGTGCTGTAATTGATGATTTTCGAACTCCAGTCGAATCCATTGGCCCCCTGTGGTACGCCCAGGCCGTAATCGTAGTTGCTGTAGATGCCCGTGAAGTTGGCAAACAGTCGTGAACTGAACAGGTGGTTCCAGCGCACGGTAGCGGTGGCATTGCCCCAGTTCATTTGAAACTGATCACTGAATTTGAAGGCATCCTTACCAAAGTAGCCGGATAAGAAGAGCTTATTCTTGCTATTCAGGGTATAGTTTACCTTGGCGCTCAGATCATAAAAATAGGCCTGGTTTTCCCGCTGTTCGGGTATTAATTTCAGAAAAAGATCGGCATAGGAGCGACGGGCCGCGATGACAAACGAGCTTTTATCCTTGATAATGGGCGCTTCCACGGTCAGGCGGCTGGAAACCGTACCAATTCCACCTGAAGCCGTCAGTCTTTTGGAGTTACCCTCTTTCATCCGTACGTCGAGCAGGGAAGAGAGCCGTCCTCCGTACATGGCGGGTATGCCACCTTTGAGCAGGCGCAGGTCTTTCACGGCATCGGGATTGAACACGGAGAAGAAGCCAAACAGGTGGGAACTGTTGTACACGGGCGCTTCGTCGAGCAGAATCAGGTTCTGATCTACGCCTCCGCCACGCACGTTGAAGCCGGCCGCTCCTTCGCCCACTGTACTCACACCCGGCAGCAGCTGAATGCTGCGAACCACGTCTACTTCGCCCAGGAGAGCCGGCATGGTTTTCACCGTGCGGATGTCTAACTTGCTCACACTCATTTCCATACTTTTTACGTTCTCATCTACCTTCCTGCCCGTCACCACCAGTTCCTGCATTTGTACCTGCTGATCGCTGAGATTAACATCACGGGTCTGGTCGGCGTGGAGGCTGAGCTGACCGGTTTGCGATACGTAACCCAGGTAACTATAAGTCAGCGTGTATTCGCCCGGGGGCAGGCTGATGGAGTAGAAGCCGTAACTGTTGGTCACGGTACCGGTAGAAAGCTCCTTTACGTACACCGTAGCACCGATCAGGGATTCTCCGCTGGCAGCATCCTTGACGTAGCCACTCACGGTAAAGCGGGCATTGGGTGTTTTGGCATGCATTCCGCTTTTGCCTTCTTCCTGCATGAGCACCACCTGGTTGCCCACCATCGAATATTCGATATTGGTTCCATTCAGCAATACTTTCAGCGCATCACCCAATGGCTGGTTTTCGATGTGAGCCGTCAATGGCTGCTCCAGCGGAATTTTATTGTCATTGTACGAAAAGCGCAGGCCGTACTTTTCCGTCAGGTCAAGAAGGACATTTTTGAGTGGCACCTGGGCGTACACGGTAGATACCCGCAGGTCGAGCAGGGAAGTCTGAGCTACAGTGGGTTGAATGAGGCAGCACCATACCCATAGCCACAGGGTGTGTTTCATAAATGCGTGGATCGGTGGGTAGTTACCAAACTGGGTAATCTTTTTCATGGGATTGAATGATAGGATTGGGATTGTTACTGAAAAGACAGTCAAAACCGGTTGTCCCCCTACGGAGCGGAAAAATATTTTCGATTCATTCTCAGTGGAACTCAATTCCGGCCTGAAGCTACGTCTTCTGCCAACCGATTGCGACGGTAGAGCGACCAAACGGGACTGACTGGCGGTGAAAGGGGTAAAAAAGGAGGTGAAAGGTGCGGGTCCGGAAGCCTGTTTGTTTCTCAGAAAGAGTCAACTGGTTGGGAGGCGGTCTCTTTCAATAATATTTCGAATGAAAATGATATTAGAGAGAAAATCAATGGAGATGCAGAGTCTGCAATGGGAAGATTCCAAATAAGCGCTGAAGGGTGGCTGCCAGTGTTGAACCTGCTGCGCTAATTGATTTATAAATTAAATTATAAATTTTTAGATTTAATGTATGTTTTATATTTATAAATATTTTTTCTTTACTGATTAAACATTTACATTCGCTGATATTTTGATTTTTCTTTGGTTCTGAGATTTTCGTCGTTTGTTTTATTTATACAATCAGGGCCTGAAAAGATCCTTTATGTGGATTCAGAAAGTCCCTCTAGTTGCTCAAGTTCAAAATGGTATTCTCATTCACAACTCTTTATGAACAAACTATTTCTCCTTCTGCCACTTACCTTACTGTCGGGTCTGGCGTTTGCCCAGAAAAAAAACGTGGGTTACGTCGTTACGTTGCAAAATGACACTTTGCGGGGAAGTATAGAAGAAAAGGACAACTACCACCATTCCACCGAAGTGGTATTTACTGCCGAAGGAACGACCCAAAGTAAAACCTACCAACCAACGGAAGTAACTGCCTATGGCATCGGGTCAGACGTAGTATATGCGTCTCAGGATCTGAGGGCTTCTTTTCTGAACGGTCGGTTTTTCTCCAAAAGACTGCTGAAAGGCTACGCCAGCCTGTACGAAGCAACTCCCAAGCGGGGAAAAACCGTCTACATCCTGCAAAAACCCGACGGTACGTTGGTGGCATTGGAAGAAAAAGTATATTTCGGTCTGCTTAAACTTCACCTGGGTGACTGCCCGGAAATTCAGTTCAACGAAAAGGACCTCTCAACGTACCGGTATCGGGAAAATGGACTGATCAAATTGCTTACCCGTTATAACCAGTGCAAGTCGCCCCAAACCGCGCAGGTACGTTTAAAGAATCAGTTCCCGGTTACCTACGGAGTGATAGCAGGAGCCAGCCTCAACCAATATCGCAGTCAAAATGATATCCTGGTAGCTGACTTCGGCCGTAAACTCTCTCCCAACCTGGGCGCTTTTCTGGGCTTTTCCATTGGTCGTCATGCGGGAGTGGAAGTCCAGGCGCAGTATCAGCGCTACAGTGGTAATATTTTATATAAAACCACTCCTTGGTATGGAGACCATACTTATAAATTTCAAATGGACTTGCTATCTGCCTCATTACTGTTCCGCTACTTTTTCTTAGACAAGTTCTACTTAAGTCCGGGAGCGAATCTTAATTACACGATGAGCCAACAGGGGACGGAACGGATTTACAACCGGGATCGTGAATTCAAGCCTTCTCCAAGCGCTCTGGGCTTCGGATATATGGTTGGCGCAGGGACCAGACTGCGTTTACTGGGAAAGCAAACATTGGTGGAAGCCCGTTATAATATTGGTACTGTATTGAATGGCCCCAACCAGGAAGCCAAGATTTCTTCCATACAGGCATTACTACAAATGAATCTGGCCAAAAAACAGAAATAAAATGGATCAACTACTGGGAGATGAAAAGGCAGAACGGAAAGATGTTCACCCGAATCACACTTTGAATCCTATGAATCAGAAACCATCAAATGCCTTCGTGGCTGCTTCCTGGGTGGCATTAGCCGCCGGAATGGTGGCCTATAACATCGGGTTATGGAATGCCGACATGGCGCTGAACGAAAAAGGCTATTACTTCACCGTGCTGATGTACGGCTTGTTTTCGGCCGTTTCCCTCCAAAAAAGCGTACGGGATCAGTTGGAAGGCATTCCGGTTACTGCCATTTACTACGGCTTGAGCTGGTTCTCTACGTTGCTGGCTATTCTGCTGTTGGTGGTTGGGTTATGGAATGCCGACTTAGCGCTTAGTGAAAAAGGCTTCTACGGCATGTCATTTACGCTCAGTTTGTTCGCCGCCATCGCCGTTCAGAAAAACACCCGCGACAGCAAAGGGAGCGGGGTAAATGAGTAGGAAGTGCTACTTCGACCGGGCTATCAATACTGCCTACGGCCAGGATTACCAAAAATCTGGTTAGGTCAAAAGCAGTAAATCAACTCGTTGGCCGAACCGCTTTCGGGGCACTGGGGAAGGGCTCCCATTTTTTACTTATGCCTGTTACAGGTTCAGACCCTGCTGCAACCACAGCTTGGTTCTAAGCTAAACAGGAACAATCGTGGGCCTATAACTTCTTTATGAATAATTGTTCGCACTATGTAGTTAAAGGGATAAACGCAGGCGGAGCCGATTTAAATTTCCCCGGACCTCATCCAAGAATGCCTGGAATATACACAATGACTTGGAGTGTTGGAGTGTAACTCAACTAGCAAAGCCAATGGTATCCCCACACCAGGTGAAAGGGTACTGTAGTAAAAAATACGCCTGTTAATGATAGAAAAGCAAATAACACATTAGAGCTATGCGAAGAGTAATTGTTGTTGTATTGATCTTTTACTCAACTTGTATTTCGTGTGATATGAAAAGTGGGAGTGGTGTATTGCCTGGCAAAATCGTTGTTTCAACACTGATGGAGCATAAATATTCCACCTATGTCAACTCGGATAGCCCTAAGTCTTCTTTTAACCTATCGAAGAATCCAGGTGTTGAATATAGCGGAGTGAATTGGTTCAACACAAGAGATGCTTTTATTGGTACCGAAAGCATCAATAGATTGACTAGCACGGAATACAGATGCAACATTGTAGAGTTGGATCTCTCGGGCAAAATGACAGAGAGAATTTACGAAGCAAAGAAAGGAGAACTTGCCTGGCCAAAATATCCGTCATGGGATGACAAGTATCTAATTTTTACAACTCATAGAAATGTAGATCCCAAGGTATATCCTCTTGAAGGACTTACCCCAATGCTTTCGTTAGTGATCATGGACCTGAAACAAAAGAAGGTAATCACAAAAATTGACAGCATTGGCAGGTCTCCGAATATTCTGATAGAAGAATCACCTTGGCTTCACAGTGGATACCAATTTGTTTACAGCATTGATGGTGGAACTAAACTTAAAGGCAAAGAAAAGCTTATTAATCCTGTAGAAGCTACAGAGGGAATTTACCTTTTAGATGTGCCTGCAGGCGAACGTAAGTTGCTGGTTTCTGGTGGCCATTCGGCAATAGCATCACCTACTGGTAACAGGATTGCTTACGAGAAAGACAACTCAATCAGAGTACTAGATTTGAATAGCAACGAAGAGAAAATAATTTATAAGCACAGTTCAAAAGAACAGTTATTTGGTAAACACTGGACACCTGATGGCAAACACATTTACTTGGCTTGCAAGTATTATTGGGGAATAGGTGATATGTTTAATACCGGGGAGAAACTAATTGAAGCCAATACCGGAAAAGAAAAGCCCTTTAAGAAAATCGGGCATGGGTTCGCATCCTACACATGGAAGTGAATACCGAATTAGAATCTAAAAAAACGAAGCGAGATGCGAATGCCTTGGACTTCTTTTCAACCTATTGAAGTATTGTACAAAGATAGTGTTATTGTGGTTGGTCCCAGTGTTGGGCCTCCTTTGCCAGCAAGAGTTAGATACACTTATTCAAATTCTACTTTACAAGGAGGTACTCAATGAAAACGCATTTGATAATTATTATTGCTTTGTTGCTTAATTGCAGTACTCGCCACGTCAATCATACAGACGTAGAGTGCAATGACATAAAGGAAATTATGATTTATGACAAATTTTCCCAGCCTTTTACCAATCGAAAAACAGTATTTACAGATAAGGCAATTGTGACAAACTTTTGTCAAGAGATAAAGAAGTTGAAACCTGTAACCTCGGTGCCTGTTGTAAAGGCTAATTTTGGGTTTTATGAACTAAAAGTACTTTATGTCAGTGGTGACAAAGATGATATTGATATCATTTATACAAAATACGATGGTGTGATCATTCGCTTTAATGGAAAGTATTATAAAAACAATGATTTAGATAGTGTGATGAGAGGTTGCCTTGCTTCTGATGAATGGAAAGGTTAACAAAATGCCATCTTTTGTTGGCCGTTGTTGGTGTTCTTTCCACCAACAACCGAGCGAAGACCCAGGCTGATGGATAATACTTCTGGCAATGGGGCTTTTAGACCTCCGCTGTACTCCCTACCGCTACGCTTACGACAACCCGCTCCGCTTTATTGACCCGGATGGAATGGTCGAAGAGGAGTGAGACAAAGCTCAAAATCGAGCCAACGAAAAACAAGGAGGAAACGACGATGCTAAGTACTCCGATGGCTATGGTACACACAGCATAAGAAACAACAGCGCTTCAATTGGTCTTTATGGTACTTATGAAAACGAGAAGGGTACAGCAAATGGAAACTTTTATAAAAATAATAGCAATACAAATTCCTCAATAAAAGAAAATGGCGGTTATAGCGATAATCGAAAGAAAGAAGAAAGGACGCAGGAATCTTCATTTCAAACCGGAGTAATCACAGGAAGGAGTGGAGGAACAAGAGTAGGCAATGCTTTAAGAATTTTAGGTTCATTTTTTTCAGTAAATTCAAACAAAACTTTTGTAGGAAAAATACTTCAACTAGTTAGCCATTTAACTTGGGAATTGCCACAGCAAGTTGTTGGAGTTCTAACAGCAGAAGTTGTAAATGCAGCTGGGGGAATTAAGAATGCATATGTTAAGAATGGAGCTTTGGTTCTTGAAAGTAAATTTATAAAGGCAAATGTTGGATATACATTAGGTAATATCTTGACAGTAGGCATTGGGTCTTCTCAAGAAACAATTTCCCACGAATACGGGCATTATATACAAAGCCGAATGTTTGGTCCTGGATACATACCAATTTTTGCTGTGCCAAGTGTTGTCAGGGCAACAATTTTAACGGTAGGATGGTCATTCGGTGCTTTCCAAAACGTAATTTACGAAGCATTTTATACTGAAAGCTATGCTATTAAACTTGGGCAAAAGTTTTACAATAAAGACTAGATATATGAAGCATAGTGTATTATTATTGGTCTTTGTCGTTATAGTTTTAACTTCTTGCGATCCAAGCTATAATTGTTATGTTCGAAATGATTCGTCATCAGTTTTATATTTGAAAACTCATCCAGCAATCGAATCTTTATTTGATAAGCTTTCAACCTCTTATGATTCAATTCTAAGTTATAAAGTGAATCAAGAGGGAAAGCTATCGGTTTATAAAATTAAGCCTCATTCAGTTTTTCATATTTATGGAAACATTGGCTTTAATCCTTCTCTACAAGAAGTTCCTTTTGATTACATAGTAATAATTCAGGGAGGCGATACAGTAGTATTAGATAGCAAAAAGAAAATACTTAAGCGATTAGAGCAAGAAGGAAAAACGAGAAAGTACTTTATAAAGGAATGAGTTAATGAAAGCCCGGAGTAATTCGTAAGTATCTGAGCAACTCTATCTCGTCCTAATCTTTTTAGCCCTTGTTGGTGGTTCAAGGGTTGCCGTTGTTGTGTCTCATGACCAACAACTGAGAGATGGCCAAGTTGGGTAGTGAATGCTCTTGGCAGTTGGTCTGAACAAGAAAATTTTTTAGTTGTTGGTGTTCTTTTCACCAACAACGAAGCGATGCCCCAGGCTGTTGGTAAATGCAGGCAATTTTTGGAAGTATAAAGAGCGAAGCCCCCAATCTGGCAGCTGGTTGGAGACTTTTTGTGGTGGTAGTATACTCAAAAGCGGGTTTGTTAACGCTAAAATTCCGAATCAAGCATTCATCACCAAGAGAATTTTTGCTTTTCGGCTCCAGCCCAAGTCTCAGTCTCCCCGATGCGGTTGACTATATGGCTTCAGTATGAAAGCGCAGGAATGACGTGCCCGGATCATGACGCGAACCATTATTACAGGTTGCTCCTTCGATGGCCATCGGTGCCGCTCCCAAGATTTGCAACTGATCGATGGAACAAATCAGAGTAGCCCCCGATTTGCTTAATGAATATTCAATCCGCGGAGGCACTTTGAGGTATACCTTTCTGTTTACCAGACCATCCGCTTCTTATTATTTCAGTGCCTGGGTGAGCATTTCAGGAGATACGCTTTCCACTGACCTTTTTACTCACCTTAGCGCAGGATGCCTTCTTTCGGTAGATGATGAGCGTACACGTTGGTGGCTGAAGCGAATAAATTTTTTTCTGCTGACACAGGGCTGTCATCGTCGGGAAGTTTATTTGTACTGTAACAAACTCCCATCGTATGTCGCAGATACAGCCTTTTTCTCTTCGGGTAACTCCCGCCGACCTGGACGATCTGAAACACAGATTACAAGGTACCCGCTGGCCTGACCAATTGCCCCTGACCGATTGGAGCCGGGGCGTGCCAGTGGGGTACCTGAAAAAGCTGGCCGACTACTGGTGCAACACCTTTGACTGGCCGGCGCAGGAAGCGAAAATCAACGCCTTTCCGCAATTTATTACGCAGATCGACGGGCAGGACATCCATTTCCTCCACGTCCGTTCGGACCATCCGGAGGCTGTGCCGCTGCTGCTCTGCCACGGCTACCCGGGATCGGTTGTCGATTTTCTGGAAGTCATTAGGCCGCTTACCCATTCCGGAGAGAAGTCTGCCGCGGCCTTTCACGTGGTAGTCATTTCCCTGCCCGGGCTTGGCCTTTCGCCGGTGGTGAAAGAAAAGGGCTGGAACCTGATGCGGACGGCCCACGCCTTTGCGGCGGTGATGAAACGGCTTGGTTACGAACGGTACGGCATCCAGGCCGGTGACGCCGGAGCCGGGGTTGCTTCTTTACTGGGTATGCTCTACCCGGATTGCGTCATTGGAATCCATCTGAACGGTCCGGCCCCTTTTCCGGAACCTACTTCCGAAGAACTTACGATACTGGCAGCCAGCGATTTGTCGGCCAGGGAGCGGCTTCGTTTGGAGCGCATGAATGACTTCATGCGGGAAGGGCGGGGGTACGTAGGCATTCAATCTACCCGCCCTTTTACCATCGGCTATGGCTTGCAGGATTCGCCGGTGATGCAACTGGCCTGGATCGTTGAAAAGTATAAGGAATGGACCGATCCCCGAAAAGAACTGCCGGAAGAGGCCATTGCTATTGACCAGCTGCTCACCAATGTAAGCTTGTATTGGTTTACCGGCAATGGAGCCGGAGCCGCTAACTTTATCTATGAGAACATGTACCCGGCGGCTAACAGCGGTGCCTGGTCGGCCAACGAAGGCAGTGAAAATCAGTGGGAGGCCCAAGGTGCCGCCAGGAAACCGATTCCCATGGGCGTAGCCGTATTTGCCGGCGACTATACCATTCGTAAACTTGTGGACCGGGATGGCAGCATTCAGCACTGGTCGGAATTTGATTCGGGAGGGCACTTTGCCGCTATGGAAGCACCGGCGTTGTTCGTTGCCGACGTCCGCGATTTTTTTAGTAAAATCAACTAAATACCCGAAAAGAACTAACCCAGCCATTTGTATGCGAACCAACGAAACAGTGATCGTCCCCGCCGATATCGTCGATTCCCGACTTACGAATCAGAAATTGGTTGAAGGCAAATGTAAAACGCCCAAAGACATTGTCAGCCATATGGGAGCCATGCAAGCCCAGGATTATGCAATGGCCAAATGGGCAATTGGGGTGCGCTTGCCGGGCTCCACAGATGCCCAGGTTGAGAAAGCCATTGACGACGGGGACATTATCCGGACGCATATTTTACGACCCACCTGGCACTTGGTGGCCGCCGATGACCTTCGCTGGATTATGGAACTGACGGCCCCGCACGTAAACCGGATTGCTGGTACTTTGTACCGGCAGTTGGGCCTGGATGAAGCCTTGCTGGCCCGGACCAACCGATTCATCACGCGCTTGCTGGAAGGTGGCAACTACCTGACCCGTGAAGAGATCGCGTCGGCGCTCGATCAGGAGGGCATCATCACCAATGAGTTGAGGGCCTATCATATTCTGTTTCGGGCGGAACTGGATATGATCGTATGCAGTGGCCCCCGGCGCGGTAAGCAGTTTACCTACGCGCTGTTTGAAGAAAGAGTACCTGCCGGTAAACCACACAGCCGGGAGGAAGCATTGGCCAGGCTTACCCAAAAGTATTTTACCAGTCACGGTCCGGCCACCGTCCATGATTTCGCCTGGTGGAGCGGGCTGACCATCACCGAAATCAGGCAGGGATTGGAACTGGTGAAGCCGGCGCTGAGTTGCCGGAAACTGGGTGCTAAAACGTACTGGTTTGATCCCGGGCAGATTGAAAATGTGCCGCTTGAAAATACCGTGCACCTGCTTCCGGCCTTCGATGAATTTATGGTGGGTTATACCGACCGAAGCCTGTGTCTGGACCCAGGTCTGGCCCGGGAAACCATTCTGAGCAACGGAATATTCAAGCCAGTCCTGGTAGTGAATGGCAAGGTGGTCGGAATCTGGAAACGAACCCTGAAGAAAAACGCGGTCCACATTCAGCTGTATTTTCCTGACCAGACAGCCGAGCCTGATCGTAATTTATTCATCCCCGGCATTGAGCAGTTCGGAAAGTTTCTTCACCTGGAAGCAGTGATTGTTTAATTCGGCTTTTCTTTCTGAATCTTACAATTTGTGCTTTCAAATCTTCTCACCCCGATGGTTGCTTTTCGCCTTCGTTCATCAGCTTGCGGATGAGGGCCGGGTGGCCAGCCAGCCAGACAATGTCGGCCAGTTGAAACACCAGATCCGGGTTGGGGTTGAGGATGCGTTCGCCTTGGCGTTCGATGCCGATGATGAGGCCACGGGTTTTTTCGCGGAGGCCCGAATCACGGATGCTGGTGCCCAGGTAGGGAAATTTGGGGTCGACTACCAGCTGACGTAGGGTCACTTCCGGTTCGGCTGGCTCAGTCAGTACCGGCGTGGCTACCTCTACTACCGGCTGAAAGCGGTTGAGCTGTTCATCACTGCCAATGACGGTAATTTTGTCAAAAGGGAACAGTTGTTCTTCTCCGTGGGGCACCGGAATGACCTGGCTGCCCCTTTCGATGCGGGCAATGTTGACCCCGTACTGCTCCCGGAAAGCCAGTTCAGCCAGGGTTTTTCCGACGACGGGGGCATCCGGACTTACCTGAAAATGCGCCAGGTGGGTGTCCCAGGGCAGGCGCAACTGATTGGCGGCCGCCTGCTCCATTTCGCGCGCATTCAGGTTGTGTACGAAACGCCGCTCAATCCGGGCGTAAGCCGTTTGTAATCGCTGGGTAAACAATGGAAGTACGCCCACAATGAGCAACAGCGCAACAACCAAGGCAATGCCGGGAGAGAAGAGTTGATTGAGCAGAAAACCTACCAGAATGACGCCCACCGCAATGCGGCTCCCTTCCAGCACCACCAACGGCCCCCGGTTGAATTTGCGGTTTTTCCACAGATTATTGTATTCGTGCGTCTTGATGCGTCTGACTGACAGCGCCCACAAAAAAGGAGTCATCAGCGAAAAGGCGACCAGGGCCGTCACAATTTCGCCCCAGAGCGTTCCGGCTAAAAATTCCTTTATAAAAGGCGTTAAAAATCGGGTGGTCAATAAAATGATGCCTACGATTACCACGGTATTGATAATCAGGATCTGGGCAAAATTACGGAGGGTGGCCCGCCAGTCGCTGACGTTGGTGATGGTTTGAGTGGCCGCACTGTATTCGTTGGCGTAGCGTACCCATCCCTGAGGCAGTGAGCGTTCCAGCCAGTGGTGAATGGGCTCGGCCAGGTGAATCATAAAGGGGGTGGTGAAGGTAGTAATGGCCGATACGGCTACGGCAATGGGATACAGGAAGTCGCTGGTTACTTTCAGCGAAAGCCCCAGCGTAGCAATGATGAAGGAAAACTCACCGATCTGGGTCATGCTCAGGCCGGTTTGCAGGGCTTGCTTCAGCGGCTGCCCGGCGATGAGTGCGCCGACCGTTACGTTCAGCGATTTGCCCAGGATCACGACCAGTGAAAACAGAATGACCTGACCCCCGTACTGCATCAGCATATGCGGATCGATCAGCATTCCGACGGAGACAAAAAACACGGCACCGAAAAGATCTTTCACGGGTTGCAGCAGGTGCTCAATTTTTTCCACAAATGGGGTTTCGGCCAGGATCGAGCCCATCAGGAAGGCACCCAGGGCGGCAGAAAAACCGGCCTGGGTAACCAGTACCACCATGAGCAGGCAAAGGGCAATGGCGATGACCAGCAGGGTTTCGTCGGTGATCAGCCGCCGGATGCGCCGCATAAAGGTAGGAATCAGAAAAATGCCGGCCAGAAACCAGAGCGTGAGGAAGAAAGCCAGCTTGAGGACGGCACCCAACAGTTCGGTGCCGGCAAACTGCTGACTGACCGCCAACGTCGAAAGCAGCACCAGCAGTATAATCGCCACTAAGTCTTCAATCACCAGAATGCCAATCACCAGCCCCGCAAACTGCTGGCTTTTCAGGCCCATTTCCTCAAACGCCCGGATAATGATGGTAGTGGAAGAAATAGCGATGATGCCACCCGCAAACAGACTATCCATATTGGACCAGCCCAGCCACCTGCCGGTTAGGTAACCGATCAACATCATAGCTCCCGTTTCCAGTATACCAGTAATGGAGGCAGTACCACCCACCTTCACCAGTTTTTTAAAGCTGAATTCCAATCCCAGGCCAAACAGCAGGAAAATAACGCCGATGTCGGCCCAGATCCGGATGGTAGCCGGATCGGTGATGGTGGGAAACAGGGAAAAATTGGGCCCCACCAGCAAGCCCGCCAGGATGTAGCCCAACACCAGCGGCTGTTTGATCTTCCGGAAAATCAAGGTGGTAATCCCTGCGGCTCCCAGGATCAGGGCCAGGTCGGAAATAAGGTAGGGAACGTGGTCCATGGTAGTGAGGAGCGATTCAGATTCGCTACAGGGCCTTAAGTATAGCGGATTTTCGGCCGATAGACAAATGCCAATCACCAATGGCGGGCGTACGCACGGATGCTTTTGTCGGGTTATAAAAATGGTTTCCGCTTGGAAGGAGGAAAGATGATGGTAAAAATGAAGGACGTCAGGCCGTTGGTTGCCCACTAAAAATACTTGCTTAGTGCTTTACTTTTCTTACACCGGCAGACATTGGAAATGCCAGGCAGGCCAAAGTTAATTCGGAAGCAATTGTTTATCTTCGCCCATCCTTTTTATCGTTCCGTGAAGCGTTTTCGTCTGGCTGTTTTGTGGTTCACCTGGTTGCTTCTTTTCGGAAGTGGCTTCCAGACTTCGGCACTGTCCCTTCCGGCGGAAGAGCGTAGAGAGAATCATTCGGCAGCCATTGTTTCTGCTTCCGGTGAAGTCCTTGGTCAGGCCAGCCTGCATCACTACCAGGTGGTGGAAGCCATGGCTGCCCCGGCACCTTCGCTTCGGCCGGTTTCATTTACCAGCAGCAATTTCTTTCTTTCCCATTTCTTCTTTTTCCGGCCGGTTCAGGCTGCTCCGGTTACTGTTTACCGGTTTACCCAGTCCTACTTCCGGAACCTCTTCCGTCACCTCATTGCCATTAATGCCCCTTAGTCAAATTTTCAGATCAGTACGGGATTGATTTTTAAGCATCCTGCCATTTGGTATGGCTGCCATCTGTTTCCGTATCGGTCGTTTCGGCCCCTGAAATCAGGCAGTTCCATTGGGCCTGCAGGTAGGGAGGCAACCGGTCAACCGGTTGCTCAAAGCGGCATTAATCCACCCATTTAATCAAATTATACCCAATGAATAATAAAAAGCCATCCGTAGAACAAGAGCCCCAGGAGGGCATTAACTGGATCGTGGTAGGGCCGTTGGTCGGCCTGCTGGTTCTGGCCTTTTTGTACGTCACTTTCTGGCTATAGCCTCAGCGTGACTGATAGAACAAGTAAAAAAGCCTTCTTTCTATCCGGAAAGGAGGCTTTTTTACTTGTTACTCCGATCTGTTTCCACGGCTGAAGAATACATGCTCAGAAAGGCTGCTCATTCGCGTGCGGCGAATGTCTTTCCACGCATTCAACCAGGTCGCCCACCGTTTGAATCAGTGGCAGGTCAGTGTCGGGCAACTCAATGCCAAATTCATTTTCCACGCACAAAATCATCTCTAAAAATTCCATCGGATTGATTTGCATATCCCTGACCAGGTTGGCTTTGGCAATGGGCTTGCGGATATTGATCAGAAAGTGGCTTTTAAAAATCCGCTTGATTTTGGAAGCAATCTGTCTTTTCATATAACAGGGTTAGGTTGTTAGATGGATACAGGCAGAAAGGCCATAAAGAAAGCCTTGTACAACCATGCTCATCATCGGTTTTGAATGCATTTTATCCCTGAAAAATACGGGCTATAACCATTATAGAAGCGACAAAGATGAGCGATCCAACGTGAAGAAAGGATGAAGTGTGAAAATACAGCGATCAAACGAAAAGAGGCCGTTCGTATTGCAACCCCTGGTTTACGGAGCAACCCCTTTGCCAAATGGGTTTGGTTTTTCTTCCTTTTTCCATAGTTTTAATCTTTATCCTTTTTCTTCATCTACATCTCATGCGAAAACCAAATAATCCATCCAGAAGAGAGTTCATCCGGAAGCTGGGAGGCACTACCGCCCTGATGGCGGCCGGCTCCGTGGCTTTTGGCGGGGAAACCGGCCCCATTCCCCAATTACTCACTTCCGATAAAACCTTTGCTGCCAACGACCGCATCCGGATTGCCTGCATCGGAATGGGCATTATGGGCTTTGGCGATACCCAGACCGCACTGGAAATACCCGGCGTAGAGCTGGCTGCCGTCTGCGATCTGTACGACGGTCACCTGGTACGTTCCAGGGAAGTGTTCGGGAAAGATATTTTCACAACCCGCGATTACCGCGAAGTGCTGAACCGCAAGGACATCGACGCCGTCATTATTGCCACCACCGACCACTGGCACGACAAGATCTCCATCGATGCCATGGAAAAGGGGAAAGCCGTGTATTGCGAAAAACCCATGGTGCATCACATGGAAGAAGGGCAGGCGGTGATTGATGCCCAGAAAAAGACCAACCGCGTATTTCAGGTAGGTAGTCAGCGGGTAAGCAGCATTGCTTACGCCCAGGCCAAGAAAATGTACGAAGCCGGTGACATTGGCGAACTCAACCTGGTTGACGCCACGTTTGACCGACACAGTGCGCTGGGTGCCTGGCAGTATTCCATTCCACCCGATGCCTCGCCCAAAACCGTCGACTGGAATGCCTACCTGGGCGATGCCCCCAAAGTGCCCTATGATCCCCTGCGTTTTTTCCGCTGGCGCAACTACCGCGATTACGGTACGGGCGTGGCCGGTGACCTGTTTGTGCACCTCATCACCGGCTTGCACTACATCACGGGTTCGGTTGGCCCCAACCGCATCTACGCCAGCGGCAACCTCACGTACTGGAAAGACGGACGCGACGTGCCCGATCTGGTCGTCGCCATCCTGGACTACCCCAAAACCGACAAGCACCCGGCCTTCCAGATGACCATGCGCGTCAACTTTGCCGACGGATCGGGCGGTGGTTCCGTTACCCGGCTCATTGGCTCGGAAGGCGTGATTGATATGGGCTACAACGACGTAAAACTGCGGAGGGAAAAGCTGCCCGCGGCACCCGGCTACGGCGGCTGGGATACCTTCAATACCTTTCCGGAAGCCACGCAGAAAGAGTTTGAAAAGCAGTACAAGGCCAAATACGGAGCCGGGAAAGCCGAACTGACCCCTCCGAAAGAGCTGGTGTACGCAGCGCCCAAAGGTTACGACGAACGGCTGGACCACTTCATCAACTTCTTTGAATCGGTGCGTTCAGGGAAACCCGTGGTGGAAGATGCCAGCTTTGGCCTTAGGGCGGCTGGTCCGGCACTGGCCGCCAATCTGAGCTACTTCGATAAGAAAGTCATTCACTGGGACCCCCTCCAGATGCGGGTACTGTCCCAGGGATAAGCTTCCAGACCGCGATTTCATCTTAGCAAAAGATGAAATCGCTCTTTGCTCAATTATTGTAAAAGGGAGTGAACCATTTAAATTACAAAGTATATGAGTATAAAGATCGGATATTTAGCACTTTGTGATAAGCATATATTATCAATGCAAATCAAGGGTTGAAAAAAGGTACCCCTAAATCCCCTAAAGGGGACTTTTCTGTAATGCTAAAAATTCCCCTTATGAGTTTTAATCATTAAACTGCCCCATCCTTGCGGGTGGCCGCCTGTCCAGCGAGGAGCACGTCAGCCTTGAGCGCTGAAGCATTGGACGGGCTTGATTTTCTTTGGTTACTTTCTTTGATCAAGCAAAGAAAGTGACAAAAACGCTCTTGAATAGGCCAGCCTTTGAAAATGTACTCTAATATCAATTTGAACAAGCTTTCTTTGCACGGTAATCTGTCTAAACATGGGACGCTTTTTTGGTTAAACTTCATTAGGGGATTTAGGGGTTTAACGCGCGTATTGCCATTTCTCAATTCCAACTCTTGATTCGCATTATAAACTATGGTGTTCGATTACTTGTCAATTCATTTTATCATCTAATTCTAACCTGTTTTGTCCCTCCGAATGAAATTCCTGTTAAGTGCCTGCCTTTTATTGATCGTGTCCTCTTTGTCATTTGCTCAGACCGCCAATCCTGCCCAAACAGGCGGGAAAAAAGCAAAGCCCGCTTCCAAAGTTACGGCCGGCAATCCGGTGTTTCCGGGCTGGTACGCCGATCCGGAAGGGGTGGTATTCGGCAAACAGTATTGGATTTATCCTACGTATTCTGCCCCTTATGAGCAACAAGTGCACATGGACGCCTTCTCTTCGCCAGATCTGGTCAACTGGACCAAGCATCCCCGCATCGTGGATACCACGCGCGTAAAATGGGCCAAACGGGCGATGTGGGCACCCTCCATTGTAGCCAAAGGCGGCAAGTATTATCTGTTTTTCGGGGCCAATGACGTACACGAAGGAGAAATCGGCGGCATCGGGGTAGCCGTGGCCGATTCACCCGCCGGTCCTTTTAAAGACTATCTGGGCAAGCCGCTGATCGGGGAGATTCACAACGGAGCCCAACCCATCGATCAGTTTGTTTTCAAGGATAAGGACGGACAGTACTATATGTACTACGGGGGGTGGTCGCACTGCAACGTAGCTAAATTAAAGGACGACTTTACGGGCTTTGTACCTTTTGAAGACGGAACGACCTTCCGGGAAATTACGCCGAAAAGTTACGTGGAAGGGCCCTTTATGTTTGTCAGGAACGGAAAGTACTATTTTATGTGGTCGGAAGGCGGCTGGACCGGACCGGACTATTCAGTGGCCTACGCGATAGCCGATTCCCCTTTCGGACCCTTTGAGCGGATCGGGAAGATTTTGCAGCAGGACCCCAGCATCGCTACGGGTGCCGGCCACCATTCCGTCATTCAGGTGCCCGGCAAAGACCAGTGGTACATTGTGTACCACCGCCGCCCGCTCACCGAAACCGACGGTAACCACCGCGAAACCTGCATCGACCGGATTGAGTTCGACGAAAAAGGCCTGATCAAGCCCGTAAAAATTACGAATGAAGGCGTAGCCCGGCAGCCGATTCGGTGACAAGCAACTGTGGAAGCTGAAAAGAAAAAAACCGTCGGCAGAACCGGCGGTTTTTTTAAGAGCAAAAAAGTATCAAAAAAGTATGCTGTTCAAAATTAGGCGGCCATTCCGGTATTGTTATCTCCGGTGTTAGCGCGGTCTTTAATGACCTTTTTCAACTTGGCAATGGCCTGTTCAGCCCGTTCCGCGTCGAAGGTGTTAATTTTAGCCACCATCCGCTCTTTCTCCTCTTTGGTAATCACGCTGTTGTTGAGCAGCAGCAGAATCTGCGTTTTCTGGTTGATGGTGATCGGCTTGCCATCCGTTGTTTCCGCGGCTGGCTGAGCCGGAGTCGTTTTCTGTTGGGCGGCTTCCCTGTTACGTTCTGAAGAACCATCCTGGCTATTCAACGAACGAACGGCATTGGTCGCCGTATTCGGCTGTTGGTGAGGTGCCCCTCCGGGATTCGCCACTGCGATGTATTCCATTTCTTCGGCAGGTGTCGGCTCGTAGCCGGCGGCACGGATGATCCAGGCCAGAATGTTCCGGTAAGCCTTGCCGATGGCACGGGTTTGGGCCATGGAAGCAATCGCAAACTCCTGGTAATAACGTTTGCTGGATTCCTTATTGCTGCAAATCGCGAAGCCGGTGCCCACGATCTGATTCGTACGCAGGTCGAGCAGTTTTACTTTCGCCTGGTATTTGATTTCATTATCGTCGTTGACATCCCGCTGCAGACTCAGTTCGTCCACCACGGGCAGAATGCCCAGGCGGCAGCCGGCATACTGCCAGCCTTCCACGTTGACGTACTCTTTGCCCTGGATGTTGTGAAATAACTTATTCTCGCGAATAAAGCGGGCTAAGTCGTTGGCCAGGTGTTTGGTTTCGTCGGGTGAAGTGATGTGGTAACTGACGGCCGGCTTTTCAGCCGCTGTGGTGCCAACCAGTGGATTGCCGCCCAGCGGGTTGCCGACCAATGCAGTTTCGGAAAGCGCTACGTCCGTTTGGGCAGTAGAAATTTTTTCCGTTACTTCCTGATTTTTTTTAGCACTCATTCCTGTATGTTTTAGTGTACTTATATTAAACGAATCTGATCAAAAAAAAGTGCGGAAAAATGGGATTTTTTTGACTTTTTTGTGAAATTTATCTTACTGTAAATCAGCAGTTTGTATTTAGTTTTAAAAATATTTTCCAGCCTTTGTTTATCCTTGTTTCTGAGTCCTTTTTGTGCGTGTTTTTCAAAGGGGAATCTGATTTCATTTTTAACTACTGATCCATTTTTTAAAGATTCTCAAATTTATTTTTTGCTTGGTTCAAATGCCCTTTTAAATCATCAAACGGTCGTTTTTTAACTTGAGTCAAAAGCAGCGACTGACTGATAGCAATTCAGACGGTGGTGACAAATCCTGACTGTGTTGTCATCCTGGCTGGATGGGATATTGCGGCGGCGTTGGTCAGGCGCATCTTTTTTGGCTTTATAAGGGCAGTACTTTCAAAAAACCGGGATAGTTTCTAGGTTTACCGCCTCATAAGACCTTTTTAAGATGGATTGTCTCATTGGCGTCGACATCGGAACGACCAGCACCAAAACCATTGCTTTCGGACCCGAAGGCCAAACCCTCTCTTCCGCCAACCAGAAATATCCCATTCTCTATCCCGAACCCGGTTTCTGCGAACAGGACCCGGAAGAAATATTCGAAGCCGTCATAAGCACCATCCGGGAGGTAGCGGGTGAATTGAAAGTAAAAAGCGTGCAGCCGCTCGGGATCTGTTTCAGCAGCGCTATGCACAGCCTGATTGCCGTGGACACGCAAGGCAAGCCGCTTACCCGCGTCATTATCTGGGCCGACACCCGCAGCGATGCCTACGCCCAGCAGATCAAACAAAGCCCGGCCGGACACGAAATCTACCTGCGCACGGGTACGCCCATCCACCCCATGTCGCCCCTGTGCAAGCTGGCCTGGCTGCGCGACCACCAGCCCGACGTGTTTGAGCAGGCGCATAAGTTCATTTCCATCAAAGAATACATTTTTATGAAACTGTTCGGGCAGTACGTGGTCGACTATTCCATCGCTTCGGCCAGCGGTCTGTTCGACATCCGTGATCTGCGCTGGAACGAAACCGCTTTGCAGGCCGCGGGCATTTCTGCCGACCGTTTGTCGGAGCCGGTGCCACCTACACACACACTGAAAGGGCTTTCGGAGGAATGGTGCCGGCAGATGGGCCTGAAAACTGAAACGCCCTGGGTGCTGGGAGCCAGCGACGGGTGTCTGGCCAACCTGAGCGCCAATGCCATCCGTCCGGGTTTTGCTTCGCTCACCATCGGCACCAGCGGGGCCATCCGGGTAGCGGCTACGGCCCCCGCCAGTGATGCGCACGAACGGGTATTCAGCTACCTGCTCACCGAAAATCTGTACATCGTAGGCGGGCCGATCAACAGCGGAGGCGTGGTGTTCCGGTGGTTTCGCGACAACTTTGCCATTCCCGAAAAAGAAGAAGCCGACCGCACCGGCACCGACCCCTACGACCTGCTCATTGAAAAGGCCAAATCCGTGCCGGCCGGCGCCGATCACCTGCTGTTTCTGCCTTACCTGCTGGGCGAACGGGCGCCCTTCTGGGATGCCAAAGCCAAAGGCGTTTACTTCGGCGTTTCCATTCAACACACGCGTCCGCATTTCATCCGGGCGCTGATGGAAGGCATTGTCTTCGGCCTCTATAGCGTCGGTCTGGCCGTGGAAGCCAATACCAAATCCATAGACGTGATTTATGCCGGCGGCGGTTTTGCCCGTTCCGACTTCTGGCTGCAGATCGTGGCCGACGTGTTCAACAAGCCGGTGCGCGTGGCCGAAAGCATCGAAAGTTCGGCCCTGGGTGCCGCCGCGATGGGCATGTACGCGCTGGGTATTTTCAAGGACCTGACGGAAGTGGAGCGCATGCTGCCGCCTTCCCGGGAAATCCTTCCTCATGCTGATGCCCACGCCACCTACCGGAAACTGCACTCCATCTTCGCCGGTCTGTACGACAAACTCAAAGACGACTTCGCCCGCCTGAGTGAACTGGAGTAGGGATCAGTAAATAGTGAACAGTAAACAGTAAGCAGTAAAAAGTGATCTATTAAAAATTAACAGTTTAAATTAATATCATTAGCACATTAGCACCGCATCGGCGGACCGATTAGCACATTGTCTTATGCTCTCTCTTTCTGAACAAGCTCAACAACTGAACCGGCTCATTGCATTTCTGGCGCAGCGGGACGTGGAAGCGTTGACGGAGGAAACGTTGTGGGGGAAGTACGGGCTGACCGCTGTGGACATGCTCATTCTGTTGGGTAGCAGCGCCCTGCCGGTCATGGAAGCGGCGGCTAGTGCGTATCGGGATGGGTTGGCGAAGGAATTGCTGATTTCGGGTGGAATAGGTCATTCTACGCAGTATCTGATTGAAAACATCCGGCGGCACCCGGTTTATTGCTTCGTACCCACGGAGGGGCTTTCTGAAGCAGAGATGCTGGCCGAAATCATGGTGCAATACCTGAACGTGCCGCCTACGGTCATCCGGCTGGAAACGCAATCGACCAACTGCGGTGGGAATGCAGAAGAATCGTACCGTAAACTGTCCGAATCAGGCAGTGCGCCGCGGTCCCTTTTGCTCCTACAGGACCCCACGATGCAGCGGCGTACCGATGCTTCCTTTCGCCGGGTCTGGGGAACGGCCAGTGAGGTGCTGTTCGTGAATTACGCGGCGCTGGTGCCGCTGGTAGAGGCCAGCGAAGACCACCTCACTTTTTGCAATCCGATTTGCCGGCAGATCTGGCAGATGGACCGTTTCCTCTCCCTGGTGATGGGCGAAATGCCCCGGCTGATCGACAATGAACAGGGCTATGGCCCGCGCGGCAAAGGCTTCATTGCGCACGTAGACATTCCTGCCGAAGTGTTAAATGCTTACGAAAACCTGCTGCCTTTTTATCGGGAACAAATCCAAAAAAGGGCGGTTGACTAATAGGCTGATGGGTTAATGTGCTGATGAAATAATAGCGGGTCTTGACTAAGAACTGGTTGAATGGAAATAGTAAAATGAGGACATTATTTCTGAAACATCTTCCGTCGGAATGTGTATCTTAGAAGCCTGGCTTTTCAGGAAAAGCCGATTTTTTCATGCAGGAAGATTATTCGTACAAGAAGGGGAGAGGCGCCCAGTTCAATCCATCCAACCGTTTTCTGGCGCAGCAATACGAGCCGGATGAAGGGGAGCAGATCGAAAGTCGCCCCGATACGCAGTTTTTTATCGAAAGTCCGAAAACCATTCTGAGCAAGGTAGACAGTCCTGACTTACCGATGATGTATTCCATCAATCCGTATCGGGGCTGCGAACACGGTTGCATCTACTGCTACGCCCGTAATTCGCACGAATTCTGGGGTTTTTCGGCGGGTCTGGACTTTGAAACCAAAATCACCGTAAAACCCGATGCGCCGGCCCTGCTGGAAAAGGAATTCCGGAAAAAGAGCTGGACGCCAGTACCCATTTCCTTATCGGGCAACACCGACTGCTACCAACCCGCCGAACGCCGCTACCGCATTACCCGCCAACTGCTGGCCCTGTGTCTGAAATACCGCAATCCACTGAGCATCATTACCAAAAATGCCCTCGTGCTGCGCGATCTGGATTTGCTTACCGCACTTGCCCGGCTGCGGCTCGTACACGTCTACATCTCCATTACCACGCTCGACGAATCGTTGCGGCTGAAGATGGAACCCCGCACGGCTACGGCCCGCAACCGGCTGAAGGTAGTGGAAACGCTGAATAAAGCAGGTGTACCCGTGGGCGTAATGGCTGCATCCATCATTCCGGGGCTGAACAACCAGGAGATACCGGCCATTATCCGGGAAGCGGCAGGGGCTGGAGCAGGCACCATAGGGTACACCATTGTGCGGCTCAACGGGGCCATCGGCGACATTTTCCAGGATTGGATTCGCAAGAACTTCCCCGACCGGGCCGATAAGGTATTGAACCAGGTGGCAGCCTGTCACGGTGGCAAACTGAGCGATAGCCGTTTCGGTACGCGCATGAGTGGCGAAGGAGCCATTGCCGCGTCCATCGGCCAACTTTTCCAGGCCAGCCGGAAGAAATTCCTGCCCGATGCCTGCCTGCCGCCCTACGACCTTACCCTGTTCACCCGGGATGGGCAATTTTCGCTGTTCTTATGAGTAATGAAGCAGTGAGCAATGGTTAGTTCCCGACAATTTCCCGGGCACTTCGGCTCCGCTCAGTGACCAGGAAATTGTCGGGAACTCATTCTGCCTGCCGAGTAGCTGAGGTCTGATTCGGGAAGGGCTATAATGAGTTTTAATAAAATAAGCGTCCCATATTAGCAGGCGACTTAGTCTCTTCAGGCTATTGGCGCGTCTAATTCTCCTATCTTGTCATTCTGGAAGAATCCGGGCGACGTTCGCTTGCTGACCACTTCCTCCAAGGATTGGAATATAAGCAAACAAGATTCTTTGGCACCGGCCCGGGGCACGCAGCCACCCGGCAGAATGACAGTTTACTTCTCTAGAAATCCGCAAAAGAGGATCTGTACTCTGCGCATTTTTGTATTTTTACCCTTCTTATGAAAAAAGGTGCTAATCAAACTTACTGGGGTAATATTGCGGAAGGCATCCGGTCTTCGCTGGAAGGGCTGCGTTTGTCGTTCCGGCACATCCTGCAGGCCAGAAAAAGCCGCAAGCCCATCAACGTCACCGATGCGGATTACTTTAAGCAGGAAACGGGCATCGTGACGTTGAAGTATCCGTACGAAGCCATTCCGGTACCCGACAACGGGCGCTATCGCCTGCACAATGAGATGGAAGACTGCATTGTGTGCGACAAATGCGCCAAGGTATGTCCCGTCGACTGCATTGAGATTGAACCGATCAAGGCGGTAGGCGAAGTAGGCAAGGCTTCCGATGGATCATCCATTCGCCTTTACGCCGCTAAGTTCGATATCGACATGGCCAAGTGCTGCTTCTGCGGCCTGTGCACGACGGTTTGCCCCACCGAATGCCTCACCATGACCAAAGCCTACGATTTCAGTGAGTTTGCGGTGGAAAATATGAATTACCACTTCTCCAACCTGAGTCCGGAGCAGGCGGAAGAAAAACGCCGTTTGCTGGAAGAGTTTCAACGGGAAAAACAAGCCGCCAAACCAGTAGCCAAACCCCGGCCGGAAGTGGAGAAACCCGCCGAAGTCAGCACACCCACAGCGGCCGAACCCAGTACCACGGCTACTGAGACTGCCGAAGCGTCCCCCGCGGTGAAACGTCCCGTCTTCCGGCCGGGCGTGAAGAAACCGGCACCAGAGAAATCCCTGGAAACACCCCTGGAAGAAAAAACGGAGACGACTCCGGTGCCATCCGTCGAAGCGGCGGTTCCACCTGCACCGGAGGAAAAAACGGAGCCGGAAACCAAACCGACAGTGGCACGTCCGGTGTTTCGCCCGAAGATGAAAAGCCCGGCCCCGGCAGAACCAGCAACCGAAGTAAAAGCAGAGGAGCGGGTTGAAGCCACGCCGACCCCTGTTGCGGAAGCACCCACGCCGTCTGAGGTGTTGGAACAAAGCAATGAGTCCGAATCGAAACCAACCGCTAAACGCCCGATTTACCGGCCGAAGATGAAAAGCCCGCCCCCGGTGGAACAACCCGCGGAAACCCAAACGGAGGAAAAGACCGAAACCGCTCCGATTCCAACTGCGGAAGCGACAACGCCTCCCGTAGTTTCAGAGGAAAGCAACGAAACGGAAGCGAAGCCTGCCGCCAAACGTCCTGTGTACCGCCCCAAGATGAAAAAGCCGGATGCTGAGTAGCCAAAAATTATTTCATAAACTCATAAACTCATAAACTCATAAACTTCCTTTGCTGCTCATTCTGTTCATCGCCTTTTCCCTGCTTACCCTGGGTTCAGCCCTCACGATTCTGCTGACGCGCAACCTGCTGTACGCCGCTTTTGCCCTGCTTCTCACTTTTCTGGGCGTGGCGGCGTTGTACGTGCTGGCTGGTGCTGACTTCCTGGCCGTCACGCAGGTGATGATCTACGTAGGTGGGGTATTGGTCCTGCTCATCTTCGGGGTGATGCTGACGCAGCAATCCATTATAGTGGGCAATTTGACTAACATCCCGCGGACTGACCTTCGTCGTCGGCCCTGGCTGGGCGTGCTGGTAGCGGGAAGTCTGCTGGGTGTATTCCTGACCCTGATTTTGCAGGTCAACTGGTCGATGTTGAAACATTTGCAGCCTTTGTCGGCCACTCCTTCCCAAGAGCGGGCTACGACCATTCCCACCATTGGCGTGCAGTTAATGACCGAATTTGTACTGCCCTTCGAAGTAGCCGCTATTCTGCTGATGGTCGCACTAATTAGCGCTGCCTACATTGCCAGTCGCAAAAGCTGAACGGCTGGCTTGGCTTATCATTCTTCTCCGAAAATAATTTGAGGGTTTTTCGCCGGGAAACGGCTCCTATCTTGAAATGTACGGCAGGTTCCGTGTATATTTCTCATTCGAATGTAAACCCTTGATTTCTGGATTGCCCAACAAACCAATCTTCATTAACAACCAAAAACTGTCCATGTCTTTGCTAAAACTACGTTCTGCCCTTTGGCTGGGTGCCCTGAGCCTGATCGGCATCTCCCTGGGAACCTATTCCTGTAAAAATTCACCCGCTCCGGTCGGTCAGTCAACCGTGAGTACGCCGGCTGCCAATACGCCACCGCGGGTACTGGTGTTTTCCAAAACCAAGGGCTGGAAACACACGTCCATTCCCTTCGGCAATGCGGCCATTCAGAAACTGGGCCGGGAAAATAACTTTCGGGTGGACACGACGAAGAACGCTGCCTACTTCACCGACGACAGCCTGCGAAACTATCAGGCCGTGGTGTTTAACTGCACCACCGGCAACGTGCTCAATGCCGAACAGCAGGCGGCTTTCGAACGCTACATCCAGGCGGGTGGCGGTTACGTGGGCATTCACTCCGCCGCCGACACCGAATACGAATGGCCCTGGTACGGCAAACTGATGGGAGCGCACTTCTCCAGTCACCCGCGCAATCCGGGCGAACGCAAAGCCGTGATCGACGTTCTGGACAAGAACCACCCGGCCTCCGCTCACCTGCCCGACAAGTGGGAACGGCTGGACGAATGGTACAGCTATAAATCTTTTTACACGGGTATCAAGGTGCTGGCCAACCTGGACGAAGACAGTTACGACAACGGCACCAACGGTGCGAATCACCCCATCGCCTGGTACCACGAATTTGACGGCGGACGGGCTTTCTATACCGGCGGGGGCCACATGGACAACAGCTACGACGAACCGCTGTTCCTCCAGCACATCCTAGGTGGCCTGAAGTACGCGATGGGCGATGGCAAGCCACTGGATTACAGTAAGTCCTACGCCAAAGTGGTGCCCGAGGAAAACCGTTTCGTGAAAAGCATCCTGATCAACGACCTGGACACACCCATGGAACTGGCGATTGCCGACGACGGGCGCATTTTCTTTACCGAACTGAAAGGGCGACTGACCATGTACGACACGCGCTCCGGCAAGCAATCGCTGGTGCACCAGTTTGATCTGGCCCTGAAAGGCGGCACCGGGCTCATTGGCGTCTCGCTCGATCCGAATTTTATGCGGAACCGTCACCTGTACGTCTACTATACGCCGCCCAAAGACGAAGAGCCTTATCTGTTCAATTTGTCCCGGTTTACGCTGAAAGAGGACAATACGCTGGATCTGGCTTCGGAAAAGGTGTTGTTACAGGTGCCGGTGCAGGAAAAGAGCGGTGCTCACCACGGCGGCTCCCTGGCCTGGGACAAAGACGGCAACCTCTACCTGTCTACCGGCGACAGTTCCAGCCCTTTCCCCTCCAATGGCTACGCCCCGCTTGACGAACGCCCCGGACCGGAATATTACAGCCTGGATGCGCAACGTTCGTCGGCCAATACCAACGATCTGAAAGGCAAAATCCTGCGCATTCATCCCGAGCCAGACGGCACCTACACCATTCCCGAAGGGAACCTCTTTCCCAAGGGCGCTCCCCAAACCCGCCCGGAAATCTACGTGATGGGCTGCCGCAATCCGTACCGCATTGCGCTGAACCCGAAAACGTCGGTGCTGTACTGGGGAGAGATCGGGCCGGATGCCGGAGTAGACAGCATTCGCGGACCCAAGGGCTACGATGAATTCAACCAGGCCAAAAAGCCGGGCAATTACGGCTGGCCCTATTTCGTGGGCAATAACCAGGCCTATTCGCACTGGGATTTTGCCGCCAATCAACCCGGTCCGAACTTCGATCCGAAGGCACCGGTCAATACCTCACCCAATAATTCCGGTCTGCAGAACCTGCCGCCCGCGCAGCCTGCGATGATCTGGTACCCGTACAGTGCTTCGCCGGAGTTTCCGGAACTGGGGCTGGGTGGCCGCAGCGCGATGACCGGCTCTTTCTATACCTTCGATAAAAATTCAACTGCCAGAAACAAATTCCCGGAATACTACGACGGCGGGCTGTTCGTGTTCGACTGGATGCGCAACTGGGTCATCGTACTCCGGTTTGACGAAAACGAAAATTACCTGCGCAATGAGCCTTTCATGAGTCTCAATGGCGATTTCCGTCGCCCCATCGACCTGGTGTTTGGCAAAGACGGCGTGATGTATATGCTGGAATACGGTTCGGTCTACGGAGCCGATAATGAAGACGCCCGGCTGGTGAAGATTGAATACAATACCGGCAACCGGCCGCCCATTGCCAAAGCGGGTGTACTGGATTCGGCCGCTTCGGCCCAGGCTATGGCCCGTTCGTATCTCACTTCGGAAGGTCGTCTGCCGCTGCTGCGCGAAGTGGCGGGACCGGTGCCCTTGCGGGTCATTTTCAACGGACGCGGCACCGACCTGGACGATGACGACGTGCTGACCTACCAGTGGTTGTTTGATGGAAAAACGGCCGGATCGACCAAAATGAACGACACGTACACGTATACCCAGCCCGGCGTATACAATGCCCTGTTCAAAGTCACGGATCAGAACGGGCTGGTGGGAATCGATACGGTGGTGGTGAAAGTAGGCAATTGCCCACCCGAAGTAGCCATTACGTCGGCGGGTAATCAATCTTTTTACTGGCCCAACAAGCCCTTCCAGTACGCTGTGAAAGTGAGCGACAAGGAAGACGGGAAGATCGACCCGAAGAAGGTGAAAGTGTACTTCAGCTACAATCCGCAGCCCAGCACCCAGAACAACCCCGCTCCGGTGGGTCACCAGCCGATGACGGTAGAAACCAACCTGGTCGGAAAGAACCTGATCGCCAGCAGCGACTGTAAGGCTTGCCACACGGTCGATAAAGTGTCGGTGGGGCCTTCGTTCGTGGCGGTGGCGCAGCGGTACAAGACGCAGCCGGGTTCCATCAATAAACTGGCGAAGAAGATCATCGAAGGCGGGGGCGGCAGTTGGGGAACGGACCACGTGATGAGCGCCCACCCGCAGGTATCCACTGCCGATGCCGCCGAAATGGTGAAGTATATTTTTTCCCTGACCGACGCCAAGAAACAGGTGAAAACCTTGCCGATGCAGGGCAGCGTAGCGTTAAAGGAACACCAGCCCGAAGAGGCCAACGGTCAATACACACTGCTGGCTACCTACACCGATAAGGGAGGAAAGGCCGTAGGGCCGCTTACCCAAACCGACGTGGTAACCCTGCGCCCTGCCAAAGTGCCCACCGTGTATGCCAATGCCCACGTGGGCTTCGGCCGTTTTGGCAACCGGCTGTCCGACGGCAGTCACAAGGCGCACATTCTGCTCAAAAACATCGACCTGACCGGTATCCGAAAGTTTGTCTACGAATATTCTTCTCAGGATAAAGACGGGGAGATCGAACTCCGGCTGGATTCCTACGCTGGACCAGTCGTCAGCCGGACGCCTTATACCGCTACGGGTGCCTGGAAAACGGTGAAGACCGTGACGGGTGAGCTGAGCACGCCCGTCAGCGGGAAGCACGATCTGTACTTTGTGGTGGTTAAGCGGAACCAGCCCAACGACAAGATCATCAACCTTTCGTCCATCACTTTTGAGCAATAGTCCCACGCTGGCCTGATTACCTGACCCCGCCTTTTCAGTCAGAAGGGCGGGGTTTGTTTTTTGTAACAATGGGGTGAATGATGGGCTATATGATTTTACAAAACCTCCGGCCGTTCTCCTACTTGCGAAGGCTACAATGAAGAACTAAGTAAAATGTAGTCAGATTCTCCCGCGCCGCGCCGGTAGCACCTTCGGTTGTTTTACAACAACTGTTCGATGACGTTTCCTAATTTTTAAGCCTTCGTGGAACAGCTGTAGTGAAACGAGCTACGCATATGACACAAGTAGTTGCTCCGGAGGAGCGTCCTGCTTATAGCCCTGAAGTAAAGTCTCACCTTGGCTCCAGCGGAGCCTCCTCCAAAACACTAAGGAAGCTCCGCTGGAGCAGGTAAGAAGTGGAAATGAAGAGGTTTCCTAATTCTACTTTGTCAGATTGAAAATGGATCGCGCGAGGCCGGAGCCTCGCGCGAGCTTATCAATAAACGGATGTCAGATTAAACCTGACAAAGTAGATCTAATCATAGCCTGTTTTAGGAGCCAATCTAGAACGAGGCCAGGGGGAGCCTATTCTGTCGCATTCCTTCCCGCCATTTCCAATCGAAAGTGTAACTTGCGGCCTTTCATTCAAGGTTTGAACCCCATGCAGTTACTCACTCCCCAACACTGGCAAAGCTACCAGCTCATCGATTCGGGCGGATTTGAAAAGCTCGAACGCTTCGGCGATTTCATTCTTTCCCGCCCGGAGCCCCAGGCCGTCTGGGACAAGTCGCTGGCGGAGGCGGAGTGGGAGCGGAGGGCCAGTGCTTCTTTCCGGAAGGAGAAAAACAATCCGGAGAAGGGGCAGTGGGAGCGCAAAAAAGGAATGCCCGAACATTGGCGCATGCCTTACCGTCACGGAGCGCTGGACCTGAATTTCAACCTGTCGCTGTCTTCGTTCAAGCACGTGGGCATCTTTCCCGAACAGGCGGCCAACTGGGAATACATTCACGAAAAAATCACTGCGATTCGTACCCAGGTAGCTCAGCCGAAGGTGCTCAACCTCTTTGCTTATACCGGTGGTGCCTCACTGGCCGCCAAACAGGCCGGTGCCGACGTGTCGCACGTCGATTCGGTGAAGCAGGTGGTGACCTGGGCCAGGGAAAACATGGAAGCCAGCCGGCTGGACAACATCCGCTGGGTCGTGGAAGACGCGCTCAAGTACGTGAAGCGGGAAGTAAAGCGCGGCAATACCTACCAGGGCCTCATTCTGGACCCGCCCGCCTACGGTCGGGGACCGGACGGGGAGAAGTGGGTGCTGGAAGAAAACATCAACGAACTGCTCAAACTCTGTAGCCAGCTCCTGGACAAGCAGAACCATTTTTTCATCCTCAACTTGTATTCGCTGGGCTTCTCCGCGCTCATCGTGCAAAATCTGATCGACTGCTCCTTCGGACCGGTGAAACACCCGGAGTACGGAGAATTGTACCTGGAAGACAGCTACCGCAAAAAATTACCGCTGGGCGTGTTTTACCGCTTTGCCAGTCAGTAATAGAGGGATAGAAGGACGGAGGGATTGAGTGGGTGATTAGGCGATAACGGCTGAGCTTCCTGCGGCGGATCATTCCGATCAGCGGGTATTGAGCGGATAATAAAAGTGAACCACTTTTTCGGCAATGCCGCCCGTCGATCGGTAAAATTCGATGGCATGGTCGTCTACTTCGTCGGCCTGGACGAAGACTTCTTCCATGCCCGCTTCCCGACAATATTGATTGATGGCAGCCATCAGCATTTTGCCAATGCCTTGCCGCTGGTAGCGGGTTTGCACGGCCAGGTCATAGATATACACCAACGGCCTTTCGGAATAATACTGTTCCAACGTATAGGCCGTCAGCCCGCCCACCACTTGATTATCCACCAGGGACACGAAAACGTGAAAGTTGTCGGTAGACAACAGATTTTGCAGGTGGTTTTCGTCCGGTATCCGGAAGTTTTCCATCTCAAAAACGTCTTCAAACACCCGGATGAGGGCGATGAACTGATTCAGGTCTTGAGAGTTGAGTTTGCTGATTAAGGGACTCATAGGTTGAAGTTAACCAATATTAACTTGCCTTTAGGCGGAGGGATAGGACTTCCGTTGGCTTGAGCCGTTTCGATCCAGTCATCGATGACTACTTCTACCTGAGTGCCTCCTGATAAGTGGCTCCATCCGCAGCGCAACCAGCCAGTTACGGTACTTCGGCAATGTAGGCACCGTCCTGCTGGCTCCAGTAAATGATGATTTCATATTTATACTTACTCATTATCCTGCTCGGACACTCGTATGATTTCGTCGCCGTTGGCCTTACTACTTTTTCAGTTCTCTTTCGATTTGCTTCACATAATCAATACTCACATTAGCAAATTCAGCGATCTTTTCAATAGTTAAGGTTTTGTCCTTAAGCATTTTAGTTATAAATGCTTCTTTCTCCTGTTTCCTACCTTCCTGATAGAGGTAGTCTTCAGTAATATTATAGGTGAGTCCCATATCCTGTATTTGTTTTTGGGTTTCTTTGGTTAAGTTCCGTAAGCGGGCAAGTACGGCCAACTGCCGGATGTACTTGCGTAACGTAATTTCATCGATTCTGATTCCTTGTAGTCGGCTCAATATCTGTCGGATGACTTCCACTGGTTTTACTTGATGGAAGTCGCTGAGAATGGCTAAAATGATTTCCTCCGGTACTTGCGAATCCAGCAGACTTTCAAAGGAATGATCCCGCAGACTTCTCAGGGTGAATCCTGTAAACACTTCGGTCGGTGCTAAGCGGGTTTGCATTTTAGAGTCCTTCCCACCCAGGTAAATGACAAACTGCTTGACTGGCAGTTGGTGTTTTCGACGCAACAAACCAAAGTATTCTTGCATCCGATAAATCATCCCATCTTCATCCTGTGTCTGAAATTCGATATGCAGAATGAACTCTTCCTCCGTATCCGTTTTGACAACCCGAATAAAATCCGGCTCTTTTTCAATGGTGGTTTGCAGTTTATCCTTCAGTTCCCGACTGTCTTTAATCCGGATACCCAGGTATTTCTCCGTCAGCGGTAATAACAAAGAGGCGATGTTCTCTTTGAGTATTTTATCGTAGTCGTGGGCCAATGAACTGTTCGTTTTTCAGGATAAGTTACGGATTTTTCTGAAGTGTGATGAGCCTATTTCTAAACATACCAAATGCACCTGCAACAAAGGCCTCATGCTTTGGCCCTGTGGTAGAGCGGTCTAGTTGGCGGCGGGTATGGTATTGGGCACCGTGGTTTTGCTTTTACTTTTGACTTCTTTATACACGTGAATACTGTTTAAGAACTTCTCGTAGGCTGGATTGGCTCTCTGCTGATGAAGAACAGAAAAACGGGTTTTAAATTTCTCAAAATATACGTTGTCATAGCAGGCTCCCCGCTGATCGGTGAAAATTATTCTCAGTGCTGGTTGCCCATCCATAAGAATGGATTGCCTCTCTACATGGGCACCGTCTTTTAATAGATTCTGATAACTCAGTTCGCTGGCCTCGTCAAATGACTCAGGGGACTCCATCCAAATACACCACCCTTGAGTGATAATTTTCTCTTCTACTGTCTGACTACTCAGACACATTCCGTTCTCAATCCGGTGAACGGGTAAGGTCTCTGGGTGTATAAATGAAAGAGTAAATCCTGTATTAATTCTTTCCTTATATACCTTCCATTTGACCTCATTTTTCTTGACAGGAGCCATTCCCGTAATGAGTAGCAAAGTCAGCAATAAGCCTGTTAGTGGTGTTTTGTTCATTGTTCAATGGGTGCTCAACAACCTACACCAGATTCACCTCCGCCTGTAGTTTCACGCCAAACTTCTCGGCAACCGATGCCTGCACCTGTTCCGACAGGCGCTTGATTTCATCGCCGGTAGCCTGGCCGTGGTTGACCAGCACCAGGGCTTGCTGGGCGTGTACGCCGGTGTTGCCTACCCGTTTGCCCTTCCAGCCCGCCTGTTCGATGAGCCAGCCGGCGGGTACTTTCACCTTGCCATCGGGAGCCGGGTAGCTGGGTACGTTGGGGTACTGAGATTTGAGCCGTTCAAAATCGGCCTGGCTGATTTCCGGGTTTTTGAAAAAGCTGCCGGCATTGCCGATCTGGTGCGGATCGGGGAGTTTGCTGGTGCGGATGCGGCAGACGGCTTCACTGATGGCCTGGATGGTCAGGTGTTCCACGCCCATTTCGCGTAGGGTGACCTGGATGGCTCCGTACGAAGTGTGGAAAGTCGGCTTTTTGTTCAGCCGCAACGTCACGCTCACGATGATGTACTGTCCTTTCAAATCGTGCTTGAATATACTTTCCCGGTAGCCGAAATGACAATCCGCGTGGCGGAAGGTGTGCAGCGCTCCGTCGGAGAGGCGAACGGCTTCCAACTCTTCGAAAACGTCCTTGATTTCCACTCCATAAGCGCCGATGTTCTGCATCGGAGCAGCGCCCACCGTACCCCAGATCAGCGACAGGTTTTCGATGCCCGCGTAGTTGTGCCCGATGCAGTGCATCACCAGGTCGTGCCAGTTGACGCCAGCACCGGCCTTCACCCACACGTGTTCGTCGTCTTCACGGAGGGTATTAATGCCCGGCAGGTTGATTTTGAGCACCAGCCCTTCGAAGTTGCGGGTAAAGAGCACGTTGCTGCCTCCTCCCAACACCAGCTTGTCCATGGCTTGGTAGACGGGAGAAGTAAGAATTTCCTGAAGTTCGTCAATTGTCTGTATCTCGGCAAAATAACGCCCGATGGCTTCAATGCCGAACGTATTGTAAGGCTTGAGTGAAATGTTTTCCTGAATGAGCACCTGAATAAAAAGGAATGAAAGTATGAATAGGGTAGAGCAAATTTAACCCTGCCAAAGAGAAAGAAAACGAAAAATTTCCTCTTTTTGGCACCTCCGACAGAAAGGAAGTGCCAAAGAGAGGAAATAAGGAAGCGATGGAATTAATGAGCGGTCTTGTGTCCTTTGAGACCGTAGAAAACCAGGTACACGTAGCAGATCAGCGTGATCCCGTAAGCTGCCTGAATGGATTGGTGATCGGTGACGTAGCCCATCAGCGGAGGGAAAACGGCCCCGCCCACAATGGCCATAATCAGCAGCGAAGAGCCTTGTTTGGTAAAGTTGCCCAGGCCTTTGATGGCCAGCGGAAAGATGGCCGGCCACATAATGGAGTGGCACAAACCACATGCCACCACGCACCAGATGGCCACCATACCGGAAGAAGAAATGGAAATGACGATGAGGGCGATGGCTACAGCGGCGTTGAAGGCCAGGGCTTTGGCTGTGTCTACCTTCGCCATGACCGGAATGCCGATGAGTCGACCCACCATGGCCGATCCCCAATAGAGTGATACGTAAATGGAGGCACTCTCTCCGGTCAAACCCAGATCCAGTTCCTGGATGTAGCGGATGATAAAGCTGGCCACGCCTACTTCCACGGCCACGTAGGTAAAAATAGCTCCAATTCCCAGCACCAGGTTGGGAAACTGCAATACGCTGGTTTTGGTTAGGTGGTGCTGAGGTTGATCCTCCTGTTCATCCTGCAGACTTTCAATTTCGGGCATTTTGGTCAGAAAGACCGTCAGCGCCATGGCCAGCAGCACCAGTCCCAGGATGATATAGGGCACTTTTACGTGCGCCGCTTCCCCGTTGAGATACGCAATTTTTTCCAGTTCAGGCATGGCCGAAATCTGGGCTTCGGTGTAATCAATGCCGGACAGGAGTAGGGAACCAAAGATAAAGGGCGATAAGGTGCCCGCCAGCGAATTGGCAAATCCCATCATACTCAGGCGGCTGGCGGCTTTGTCGGAGGGCCCCAGTACGGAAATGTACGGATTGGCCGCTACCTGGAGCAGCGTGATTCCCGAAGCCAGCACGGCCAGGGCAAAGAGAAAGAAGCCGTACTGCCGCGTCATGGCCGAAGGAACGAACAGAAAAGCACCCAGCGCCGCAATGGCCAGTCCCAGCACGATGCCTTTCTTATAGCCGGTTTTTCGGAGAATGGCCCCGGCCGGGAGCGACATGAAAAAATAAGCACCGAAGAAAGCTGATTGCACGAAGGCCGACTGGAAGTTGTTGAGCTCACAGGCTTTTTTCAAATGCGGAATCAGGATGTCGTTAACGTTGGTTACAAAGCCGAAAACAAAAAACAGGGCAATGATGATCATCAACGGGATCATATAGTTTTTGCCAGCATCGTACGTGCTGTTGGAAGATGTTTTTCCGGGTGCTGCAATAGCCATCAGATAGTCAGTGAAAGGGTAGGAAATGAGTTGAACCGATAACGAATTAAACATGAATTTTGTGATTGACAATGTTTTTTGTGTAATTGTTAATGAAATCGGTTGCAAGTTTTGGACTGGTTTCGCTTTAGAATTCCTCTTTCATTCATCAACGAACCAAAACCTATGAAGTATTTAAATCCATTTACTCCGCTTCGCGCAGTTGCATTATTCCTCTTCTTTTTTCTTTTGTCGGTCAGCAGTTTTGCGGAGGACCCCAAAACCCTGGAGATAGGTGCCCAGGCTCCTGATTTCAGCCTGCCGGGTATCGATGGAAAAACGTATTCCCTGAAAAGTTTCGCCGGCTCCAAAGTGCTGGTGATGATTTTTACCTGCAACCACTGTCCCACGGCCCAGGCCTACGAAGACCGGATCAAGGCTTTAGTCTCCGACTATAAAAGCAAGGGCGTAGCCATAGTGGCTGTTTCGCCCAACTACCCGGCGGCCGTCCGACTGGACGAACTGGGTTACTCTGACCTGGGTGATACGTTTGAGGAAATGAAAATCCGCGCCAAAGACAAAGGCTACAATTTTCCTTACCTCTACGACGGTGACACCGAAAAAATGTCCAGGGCCTATGGGCCGGTTGCTACGCCACACGCCTTCATATTCGACCAGAATCGGAAACTACAGTACGTAGGTCGGCTCGATGGATCGGAAAAGCCCGGCTCCGCGAATGCCGAAGATGCCCGCAATGCCATTGATGCCCTGCTGGCGGGAAAACCGGTGGCCCTGGCCAAAACCAAAACGTTTGGTTGCTCCGTGAAGTGGATGGACAAGGCCGACTGGGCAAAAAAAGCACCCGAAGAGTGGGCCAAGGAACCCGTAACGCTGGACCTGATCGATGAGGCCGGACTGAAAGCACTGCTAAAGAACGATACCGACAAAGTGCGACTGGTCAACGTGTGGGCTACCTGGTGCGGGCCCTGTGTGGTGGAAATGCCCGAATTCGTCAACATCAACCGTATGTACCGCAACCGCGACTTCGAATTCATCACGCTCAGTGCCGACAAGCCCGATAAGAAAGACAAAGCCTTGTCCATTCTGAAACAAAAGCAGGCTTCAAGTAAGAATTACCTGTTCAATTCGGAAGACAAGTACAAACTGATCGAAGCCATCGATCCGGAATGGCAGGGTGCCTTGCCCTATACAATGCTGATCGAACCGGGTGGCAAAATTATCTACCGGAAACAGGGGGCCATTGTACCGCTGGAAATGAAGAAGATGATTGTAGAAAAGATTGGTCGGGTGTACTGATGAATGGTTGGGCTGATGGGTACACCGTTGTAGGGTGAACAAAATAGGAAGGGCAGTGCTAACGGTGAGCAAGATTCCTTCGGAATGACAGGAAGAAAGTGGATCTCACTTTCTACTACGTTTTGCTGTTGAGCGGCTACGTTGCCCAGACCAATGCTTTTCCCGTTTTGTCATGCTGAAAGCATCCGGCCCGCCGTTATCGCTGTTGATGGACAGACAGGGGTTGTGGTTGCTCCTGGCCTGGTAACGGTATGCAAAATTTCTTTGGAATGACAGCATAGGAATAGGCGAGCCTGACGAAACGATCAACTACAGTTATCCAAACCAACCCTTCCTCTCCCTTTTCCTCAGTTGCTTCTTTTCTTTACCGCTTGTAAAAGATATAGTCGGTATTGACTGGCTCCAGACCGCCGTTGCGGAATTCGATGGCGATCTGTCCGCGGTGGTAGGTGGAATGGTTAACGACGTGAAACAGAATGTCCCGAACGGAATTACTGAAAGGCTGCCCTTTGGATGTAGAATATGAAATTGTCTGCGCCAAATCGACTTCCTGCAGGATGCGGAGCGTATGCTGGTGATTGTCGGCATCAATGGGAGCCATTTGTTCCACCGGCTGCGGGTCCCAGACCCCAAACGGGGGCTTTAGCGGCAAAATCCGGTTGTTCCAGATCTGGTGGGCATTGAGCAGGTGGGCAAAGAGCGAATGCGTTTTGGGCGCTATCTGCTCCGGTTGACGTAAAAAAACAGCCGCCAGTTGCTGATTGCAATGGTGGCTGTAGTCAAATAGTTCTTTAAAAAAATCGGTCATACCCTATGGCATCCTTTCAATTACGAAGCGGGGCGGGTTGGGCCACGCTTCCTTGTTTCTCTTCTTCGTTCAGGTAAATGATTTTGTTGAGGTAAAATACTTCCCGTTCAGCCCTGACACCCTGGTCTTTGCGGTTGGTGATGGTCTGCTGGCCCCAGACCAGGAAGTACTGATCATACCAGTGGGCTACCCGGGCCGGCTCCGATTCGTCTACCTTGTCGTGTTCAAAGTTGGTAAGTATCTTATAGTTTTCCTTGTTTTTCAGGATGTTGTTCCCTTTGATCACCTTGGTATTGATGGTGCCGTCCTGCGGATAAGCCAGTACAATCCGGTCGGGTTCTACATTTACCTGCACCACTTCAGCCAGGTCGTAGCTGACAAAATCATTGATTTCAAAGCTGTTGTCCCAGAGCAGGTTCCCAGTTTTGTCGAACCCGCACACCACGGCGTGGGTATACCGGAAGCCATCGAAAATCCGGTCGTTGTAAAGTCCGCGGGTATAGCTGCCCATTCCGTACGAACTGCTGCGGTACTGCGGGTAATAGGCTTCGGCTACCAGGATCAACTGGTCGTCCGTTTCGATGATGTCGTGGATGTGCAGACGGTAACGAAGCCGCATTTCCTTGCCTTTTTCCCGCTTTTTCTCAATCCGGTTTTTCACCCTTTCCTGTCGGGCGGGCTTGAGGTAGTTGAAAAAGTTCTTGAAGTCAGCAAACTTGAAGTAGCGGATAAATTCCCGGTCTTCGCCCCGGAATTTGGCCAGGTACATTCCCTGGGAGTACGGAGAGCAGTCGACTGAATAATTGCCCATCAACAGGCGTTCCTGGTTGTTGAGCACGCTGATTTTACCGGTGACCAGACTCAGGTCTTTTTCGTTTTTAATGGCAAATTCATCCAGTAGCTTGCCCTGGTAGGAATACGTTTTTACGGTCAGCTTGCAGGTAGAGCGGTAAGTAGAGTACATGATGACGCTCACCGTGCGGTTTTCTTCGTTTATCCGGAGCCCGTTGATTTCGGTATTCTGGCCAAATAAGCCCGGCAGGATGCGCGGACGGCGGTCGAAAAAGCTGAAGGCTACGACTACCGGGCGGTTTTTTACGACACCGGCGATGTAAGCCTGGTTTTCCAGCACCTTGAAGTCTGACACTTCCACGCCGGCAATGAGTGTCCCTTCGATCATTTCCCCTTCGCCGGTTTCGGCGTTCAGCTTGAATACCGAAATGTCGAGCGATTCCGGTTCGGAAAGCAGGATGTAGAGAAACTGGTCATTGTAATAAGACTTGAGCGGAAGCAGCATCGAGTTGATGGAGAATTCCTTGGTCCAGACCTCCTGGAAAAGCGTGTCGTAGCGGGAGAAGGTCCAGGGCCTTTGCCCCCGGCTGAACATATCCCCGTTTCTGACCGAGAGGATCAGGCCCATCCTGCCAAAAGGAGTGACGTCATAAATGTCGTGGCTGCCTTCTTTGGCGGGAACAAATTCGCGGCGCAGGGTTTGATCCAACTGGCCCAACGATGGAAAGCAAACCAGTAACAACAGGCCCATAAGCAGACCCAGGCCCCTGACGGTTACTGTATGAGAAAGATGCTGATGCGTTGACATAGTGTGCAGGCTAGTAGTAGCAAGATACAAAATTTAGGTAAAGCGGCAAGTAGTTCTTTTAAAACCGCTTATCGCCCGGATTGTTCGACGAGCGGAGCGTTGAGTACGTTGGGTAGATGAGTGTTTTTTCTTCTGAAAAACGGTCGCAGGTGGGAAGGCTGCAGGCTTTTTCTGTTTTCCGCTCTCTATGGGTTTCTACGGGTTTCTATGTAGGGAGTTGGCTGTTTCGATCAGAAAATATGGGTGCGTAATGATGAGCTGTCAGCCATCCGCTTTTCAGTAGATGCAATACTTCCGTACATTCCACAAGCGCCAGGTAAATCATCAGGGAACAGTGAACAATAAACAGTGAACAGTAATTTTCTGATTACCCTATTCACTGACCAAAATCATCCCATTGGCTTACCGTTGTCACCTTTTGCCCTTTGTCCGAAGGCTACTTTTGCGTGCACATTTGGTCAAAAAGCCATGAACCTGACTATCGGACAAACCGCATTGGGTGCGGAACGGAACAAGGAATCGCTGATCCGTCAATACAACGTACCTGCCCCCCGCTATACCAGTTACCCCACTGTTCCCTACTGGGACAAGCAAATACCCGAAGCCGCCCGCTGGTGGGAAGTAGTGCAAAAGACTTTCAACGAAACCAACCGGCAGAAAGGCATCAGCCTGTACATCCACCTTCCCTTTTGCGAAAGCCTGTGTACGTACTGTGCCTGCAACACCCGCATTACCCGCAACCACGCCGTAGAAATGCCTTACCTGGAAGCTGTGCTGGCCGAATGGGAAATGTACGTTTCGCGGATGAAGGGCCGTCCGCAACTGCGCGAACTGCATTTGGGCGGGGGAACACCTACCTTTTTTAGCCCGGAAAATTTACAAAAGCTACTGGAAGGGATTTTAAAGGATGTGCGCCTGCACCCGCGCTTTTCATTCAGCTTCGAAGGTCACCCCAACAATACTACGGCGGCCCACCTGCAAACGTTGTACGAACTGGGCTTCAAACGGGTAAGCTACGGCATTCAGGACTTCGACGAACGGGTGCAAAAAGCCATTCACCGGATGCAGCCTTACCACCACGTACGGCGGGCCACTGAAGAAGCCCGCCGCTTTGGCTACGATTCGGTCAATTTCGACCTGGTGTACGGCCTGCCCTTTCAGACGCTGGAGAGCATGGAAGAAACGCTGGAAAAGGTAGGCCAACTGCGGCCGGACCGGATTGCTTTCTACAGTTATGCCCACGTACCCTGGATGCGCCCCGGCCAGCGCAGCTTTACCGAAGCGGATTTGCCCGATTCCAATACCAAACGGGCTTTGTACGAACTGGGCCTGAAAAAATTTACCGAATGGGGCTACCGCGACGTGGGTATGGACCATTTTGCGCTGCCCGGCGATGCCTTGTTTGAAGCGGCTGACGAAGGTACGCTGCACCGCAACTTTATGGGTTATACCACCTGCGCCACCGATCTGCTCATCGGGTTGGGCACTTCGGCCATCAGCGATGCCAAAGGCGCTTATCTGCAAAACATCAAAACGGTAGAAGAATACACAACGGCCGTGCGGGCCAGGCAATTACCCATTCTGAAAGGACATCTGCTTACGGAAGAAGACCAACTGATCCGACAGGCCATTCTGGATCTGGTGTGCCGGGGCCAATTGACCTGGACGATCGAACTATTGGAAACCCTGGACCATCAGGCACTGACAGAGCTGCAACGAATGCAGGAAGAAGGCTTGCTGCTGAATAACAATGAGGAACTCACCGTGCTGCCTACCGGGCGGGCTTTTCTGCGCAACATCGCGATGGTGTTCGACCGCAGACTGCGCAGTGAGCAACGTCCCGCCCAGGCTCCCAAGCAGTTCAGTCAGGCCATATAGGCGGAAGGGGCCAGATGACCAAGATCAATCTTCCCCCTGCGCTTCCTCATCTTTTACCGAACAAAGCCGCCGCATTTTTGCGTCATTCAATCAATCACCATGGAAAGCCAAGTTTCTTCTTCTCCTACCAACTGGATACAGCGCCTGCAAACCAAATGGGGCCTGACTTCCACCTGGCAGGTCATCTGCATTTTAGGGGTCTTTTCGCTGGCCGGCAGTACGGCGGTTATGCTGCGCAAGGCCTTTTTTGCCTTCATCGGCTTCGATGCCCACACCGACTTCTGGTTGAAGACGCTGGTGTACATTTTATTTCTTTTTCCCACTTATCAGTGCTTACTGCTCCTGTACGGGGCCGTGTTCGGGCAGTTCCGCTTCTTTTGGGCGAAGGAACGTAAAATGATGCTGGCACTGCGCCGGGTGCTGATAAAAGCCTGACCGCTATGGAAACCGCCGTTGAAGCCCCCGTTGTCTGCGCCCACTGCGGTAACGATTGTCCCGATTCTTCCATTCATTTACCCGCCCGGTCTGGCAATGATACGTCAGCCGATGAGGCATTTTTCTGCTGCGAAGGCTGCAAAACCGTTTATGAGATTCTGGCAGAAAACGACCTCTGTGCGTACTATACCTTGTCGGAGCAGCCGGGGAAAAAAATGGGCGAATCGGCCCTGGGCAAACGCTTCGATTTTCTGGACAACGAAAGCATTGCGCAGGGATTGCTGGATTTTGCCAGCGAAAACCGCTGCCGGGTCACGTTTCAGATTCCCTCCATCCACTGCAGTTCCTGCATCTGGCTGCTGGAGAACCTCTATCGTTTGCGGGAAGGCATCAGCGATTCGCGGGTCAATTTCCTGAAAAAAGAACTGTCGCTGAGCTACCATCCGCAGAAAGTCAGTCTGCGGGAGATCGTCGAACTGATCACTACGCTGGGTTACGAACCCTCCCTGAGCCTGGAAACTGCCGACAACCGGATGCAGCAGAAGACCAACCGCACGCTCCTGATGAAAATCGGCGTCACCGGATTCTGTACCGGCAACATCATGCTGCTCAGTCTGGCCGAATACTTTGGCTGGCAACTGGCCGGTGATGCCGTGTTCCGGCAGGTGTTTATGGTACTCAACGTGGTGCTTTCCCTGCCCGTGTTCTTCTACGGTGCCTGGGGCTACCTTACTGCGGCCTGGCAGTCGCTGCAAAAGAAAATCATCAGCATCGACGTACCCCTGGCGCTGGGTATCAGTACTTTGTATGTGCGCAGTCTGCATGAAATCATCACCCAAACCGGCCCCGGCTATTTCGATAGCCTGGCCGGGCTGGTGTTTTTTCTCTTGGTGGGCAAATGGGTGCAGGGACGTACCTACGAAAGCCTGTCTTTTGAGAGAAGCTATAAATCGTATTTCCCGCTGGCGGCCACCCGGCTCAACGGCACGCAGGCGGAAAGTGTGCCCGTCAATGCTTTGCAGAAAAACGACCGCATCCGGGTATTCAGTCAGGGTTTGGTGGTGGCCGACAGCATTTTGCTGAGCCCGGAGGCCCGGATCGACTACAGCTTCGTGACCGGCGAAGCCGAACCGGTAACCAAAAAAGCCGGCGAACTCATCTACGCGGGTGGCCGTCAGGTAGGCCCTCAAATTGAGATGCTGGTGCAGAAGTCCGTTTCGCAGAGCTACCTCACCCAACTCTGGAACAATGAAGCCTTTGCCAAGGAAAAGGCTACGCCCGTAACCAACCTGGCGGCGCAGTTCAGCCGTTGGTTTACTTGGTTTACGCTGGCCCTGGCCGCCGCAACGGCGCTGTACTGGTGGCTGACCGATGAACGGGTAGTATGGAATGCCTTCACCGCCGTGTTGATGGTGGCCTGCCCCTGCGCCCTGTCTTTGTCGATGCCTTTCACGATGGGCACGGTAACGGGTATTCTGGGACGGAACCGCTTCTACGTCAAAAATCCGGATGTCATCGGGCACCTGGCCAATGTCACGCACGTCGTGTTTGATAAAACCGGTACGCTCACCCAGACCCGTCAGGTGGGCATTCAATTTACCGGAGCCCCTCTGAGCAGCGAAGAACGGATGATGCTGCTGGCCCTCAGTGCCCAGTCGGCGCACCCGCTGAGCCAGAAAGTGCAGGCCTGGCTCTGTTCACAGGGCAAACAGCCGGCCCAAAAAGCGACCGTTTCGTTTTTCCGGGAAATACCCGGCCAGGGGGTAGAAGCCTGCATCGGGGAACAATACGTGCGGATGGGTTCGGCCACCTTTGCCGGACCCAATGAGAAAAGCGCCGCCGAAATGGCTTCCCGGGTGTTTGTGTCGATTGACGGAACGTACCGCGGCTATTTTGCCATTCCCAATACCTACCGCACGGGCTTGACGGATCTGATTCAGCGCCTGAAAGCCCGGTTCAAGGTATCCCTGCTTTCGGGCGATCACCGGGTAGACGGACAGGTGTTGCAACCGTTGTTCGGGGAAGCCATGCATTTTGAACAAAGCCCGGAAGATAAACTGCAGCACATCAAAAAACGGCAGGAGACGGGCGAAACGGTGCTGATGGTGGGCGATGGCCTCAACGATGCCGGTGCGCTGCGCCAGAGCGACGTAGGGCTGGTGCTCACCGACGACGTAAACACCTTCTTCCCGGCTTGCGACGTGCTGCTGGAGGCTTCGCAACTGAATCGCTTACCCGAATTCATCCGCTTCAGCCGGACCAGCATCAACATTGTGAAAGTGAGCTTCCTGCTATCAGTGGTGTATAACGTCATTGGCCTGAGTTGGGCGGTTTCCGGTAAGCTTTCGCCCGTATTCGCCGCGATTCTGATGCCCGTGAGCTCACTTTCAGTGGTGCTGTTTGCGGTAGGAGGTGCGCACCTGTACGCCCGGTGGCGGGGATTAAAGAAAAATGAAACGTTGGCTCCGGAACACGGGCGATGAGCGATTTGAATACGTAATTTTTTATCTTCTAATTTTAAATACAACCTACTATGGCAATCATCTTGGTGCTCGTCTTTCTGAGTATGTTAGTGGCCGGGGGCTTTCTGGGCGCTTTTCTGTGGGCCGTCAACAGCGGGCAATACGAAGATACGTATTCGCCTTCGGTGCGGATGTTGTTTGATGAAAAGCCAAAAGGAGAAACCCAATCCAAAAAATAAAACCAAATGGAAGAGATTTTTTATAAGCAAACCGGGTTAAAGAACTGGACCGATGCGCTCGGGTACGATGCCCAAAGAATGCAGAAACAGGTGCTGGCCGAAAAGCCGGATGCCAAACTGATTTTGCTGGCTTTCTCGGAAGGTCAGGAACTCAAAACGCATACCGCACCGGTAGACGTATTTATTGTCATGCTGGAAGGAAAGGCACAGTTTACCTTGGGTGATCAGCGTTATTTGATTCAGGCCGGACAAACGATCCGGATTCCGGCACAGCAACCGCACGCATTGTACGCCGTTGAAAATTTCAAAATGTTGTTAGTGAAATAACGCGCTTATGAACCAGGAAATCGTTTTGCCGGATATTACCACGGAGGAAAACATCAAACAGTTGGTAGATACGTTTTACGCTTCGGTGAACCAGGATCCGCTGCTGGAACCGGTTTTCAATGGCCACGCGCAGGTAGACTGGCCGCATCATTTGCCGATTATGTATCGCTTCTGGAGCAGCCTGTTGCTGGGGTCGGCTTCTTATAAAGGACAACCTTTTCCCAAACACCTGGCGTTGCCCGTTGGCCAGGAACATTTTGAACGCTGGCTGCAGCTTTTCCACCAGACCGTCGATCGGCTGTTCAGTGGGGCTAAAGCCGAAGAGGCCAAAGTACGCGCGCAGAATGTAGCGTACATGTTTCAGTATAAAATGGGCTTGCTGCGTTAAATGGGGCCTTACAGGCATTTTATCATGAAGAAATACGCGGTTTACTCCTTCGTCATTTCCCTCTTATGGCTGGGTTTTGTCGGGGCGATTAGCTTTATGGAAGCGCCGGTAAAGTTCACGGCGCCTTCGCTTACCTTGGCGGTGGGACTGGACATAGGCCGCCACGTATTTGCGGCACTCAACAAGGTAGAAATTACCTTTGCGGCGCTGCTGGCACTGGCGATGCTGAGTACCCAAGTCAGCACCCGCACCAAACGACTTTTCCTGCTTCCTCTTGCCATTCTGCTGACGCAGACCTTTTGGCTGCTGCCCGCACTGGACGCCCGGGTACTGATCTACATCAGCGGACAGACGCCTCCGCCTTCTTCGCTGCACCTGATCTACATCATCGCCGAAGGAATCAAGCTGCTCAGTCTGGCGCTGCTCAGCTGGTCGCAACTGAAAGACTTCAGCCAAATGGCTCTTCTCTCCCAGGCCAAGCCTTCCCGTCAGGCGGCTTAGATTTTTAAATACCCCTCAACCGACCCGTCGGACCACCACTTTACCCCTCTATATCCCCTAAAGAGCACTTTTCTCTGCTGCCAAAAGTTCCCTTTAGGGGCGGTCCGACGATTCGGTTGAGGGGTATTTATCGCGCTATCTTTCGAGTGGCAATTCTACCTACGTATTCTCCCTGCTTCCCGTCTCCTTTCTCCTTCAATCCTTCCATCCTTCAGTTACTCAACCTCCGCTGACATACATCAGCTTTTCCGCTAATCTGCATCATTCTGCGCCCGATGGTGGCCCGCTACTTTTGAGCCAGTAATTCAGTCTGCATCATTCAGCTCAATACGTATGGAACTTAGAAGTTCATTGGAAGAAAAACCGAGGTTGGGAAATCCCTCCGGAGGTAGCGAGTCGCCCTGGCTGGGCCACGTAGAAAAATTCAGCTACGACAACCTGATTGTCAAATATTTTGCCGTTGCGACGGTAGTTTGGGGCGTTGTCGGCATGACCGTAGGCCTGCTGGTGGCCCTGCAGTTGGTCTTTCCGGCGCTTAATTTTGAGCTGCCTTACACCACCTTCGGGCGCATCCGGCCTCTGCACACCAACGCCGTTATTTTCGCCTTCGTGGGCAACGGCATTTTTGCTGGGGTCTACTATTCATTACAACGCCTGCTCAAAGCCCGGATGTTCAGTGACACACTGAGCTGGATCAACTTCTGGGGCTGGCAACTGATTATCCTGTCCGCGGCCATCACGCTGCCGCTGGGCTTTACTACCTCCAAAGAATACGCCGAACTGGAGTGGCCCATCGACATTGCCATTACGCTGGTCTGGGTGGTTTTTGGCTGGAATATGATCGGCACCATTCTGAAGCGCCGCGAACGGCATATGTACGTCGCCATCTGGTTTTACATCGCTACGCTGGTAACGGTGGCCGTACTGCACATTGTCAATTCATTTGAATTGCCCCTGACTTTTTTCAAAAGCTATTCTTTTTACGCCGGGGTGCAGGATGCCCTGGTGCAGTGGTGGTACGGGCACAATGCAGTAGCGTTCTTCCTGACGACACCTTACCTGGGCCTGATGTACTACTACCTGCCCAAAGCGGCCAACCGTCCGATTCACTCCTATAAGCTGTCGATTGTTCACTTCTGGTCGCTGGTCTTTATCTACATCTGGGCCGGTCCGCACCACCTGCTGTATACCTCCCTGCCCGACTGGGCGCAGGCGCTGGGAACGGCTTTCTCCATTATGCTGATCGCTCCTTCCTGGGGCGGGATGGTTAACGGGCTGCTCACCCTGCGTGGTGCCTGGGACAAAGTGCGCGAAGATCCGGTGCTGAAGTTTATGGTGGTGGCCGTGACTGCTTACGGGATGGCTACCCTGGAAGGACCGTTGTTGTCGCTCAAGAACGTGAATGCAATTGCCCACTTTACCGACTGGATCGTAGCGCACGTCCACGTAGGGGCCCTGGGTTGGAATGGCTTCCTCACCTTCGGTATGCTGTACTGGCTGATCCCGCAGATGTGGAAAACGAACCTGTACTCCCGTAAACTGGCCAACGTACACTTCTGGCTGGGAACGCTGGGCATCCTGTTCTACGCCCTGCCGCTTTACTGGGCGGCCATTGCGCAGAGTCTGATGTGGAAAGAATTTACGCCCGAAGGCTTCCTGAAGTATCCCAATTTCCTGGAAACGGTGACCCAGATCATTCCGATGTACGCTGCCCGGGCAGTAGGCGGGGTATTCTATCTGTCTGGTGTGTTCGTGATGGTGTATAACCTGATCAAAACGGCGAAGCAGGGCACGTTCGTGGCCAACGAAGCGGCCGAAGCTCCCGCGCTGGTGACGGTACATTCGGTAGGCAAAGAACACTGGCACCGGGTATGGGAGCGCAAACCTTTGCTCTTTACTGGCCTGGCTACCGTTGCCATCCTCATCGGGGGGGCCTTCGAGATGATCCCGACTTTCCTGATCAAGTCCAACGTGCCGACCATTGCTGCGGTGCAGCCTTACACGCCGCTGGAACTGCACGGCCGGGATATTTACATCAAGGAAGGTTGCGTAGGCTGCCACTCTCAGATGATCCGTCCGTTCCGTTCCGAAACCGAACGTTACGGTGAATATTCCAAAGCCGGTGAATTCGTGTACGATCACCCTTTCCTCTGGGGCTCTAAGCGCACCGGTCCGGACCTGCACCGGGTGGGGCAGAAATATCCCGACAGTTGGCATTATCAGCACATGATTGACCCCTCTTCGATGTCGCCCGGTTCCATTATGCCTTCTTACCCCTGGCTGAGCGAACAAACGTACGACCAGACACTGACCCCGAAAATGATCACGGCGATGCGGCAACTGGGCGTGCCTTACGAAGCCGGTTACGAAGCCCGCGCCAACGCCGATTCGGATGCGCAAGCCAATCAGATTGTGCAGAACCTGAAAGAGGCGGGCGTAGAAACCCAACCCGACCGACAGATTGTAGCGCTGATTGCCTACCTGCAACGCCTGGGTACCGACATCAAGGTAAAGGAAGAGCAACAGGTAGTAACCAAACTGAAGGATTAAAAAATAGGAAAATTGAAGATTGAATTTTTATCAACTACTCAGTCTTCTTCCAGATACGATCACTGTTTACTGATAACTGTTAACTGACCATGTTCAAGCATTATTTCGAACAAATAGAGGGAATCGGGTTCTACCCCATCCTTTCGCTCCTCATCTTCTTCTTATTTTTCTCCGGATTGCTCATCTGGGTGATGCGGGTCAATAAAGGCTACGTCAGGGAAATGGCGCAACTGCCCCTGAAAAACGACCAGCCGGGTTCCACTCAAAGCCAGACTGAATTATTATGAAAACTGTCATTCGTTTATTCGCCCATCGGAACGGGCAAGTCAGTTTACTCCTGACTCTGTTTACATTGTTCTCCGCATCCGGCCACGCTCAGGCTACCCAAGCCAGCGATGAAAGTGCCGTGATTGCCTACGTGCTGATCAGTGTGTTATTCGTGGTATTGATCGGCATTGTGGTGGCGGCATTGGCCATTGCCCGGCTCACAACCATCATCGGTCAGCAGTATGCGCAGCAAAGCGGTGAAGCACTTCCGGCCAAAAGCCTGTGGGTGCGTTTGCGGGAGCGGTTCATTACCGGCGAACTGCTGCCGGTAGGAGAGGAGCAGGCGCTGGTGATCGACCACAGCTACGATGGCATTCAGGAACTGGACAACAAAATGCCGCCCTGGTTGCGCTACACTTTTCTGGGCACCATTGGTTTCGCGATCATCTATATGGTCAATTTCGCCTTCTTCGGTCTGGTGCAGACCAGCGAACAGGAGTACGTAGCAGAAGTGGAGCAGGCCCAGAAGGAAATTGAAGCTTACAAACTGGTAGCCGCCAAAGGCATTGATGAAAACAATGTGCAGTTTGTGTCCGACGCGGCGGCGCTCACCGCCGCCAAAAGCATCTACCAGCAAAACTGCCAGGCCTGTCACGGCGCTGCGGGCGAAGGCAGCGTAGGCCCCAACCTGACCGACGAATACTGGCTGCACGGCGGAAGCATCAAAGAAGTGTTCAAGACCATCAAATACGGCGTTCCGCAGAAAGGCATGATTTCCTGGGAACAGAAACTTCAACCCGATCAGATTCAGCAGTTGGCCAGCTACGTGCTTTCACTGCAGGGCACCACTCCCGCCAATGGCAAAGCACCGCAGGGAGAAAAAATGAGCAGCAACACCGGTAAGCCGGATGCAAAAGAGGTATCGATGCGGTAAACGCAAGGGGTGATGTAAGAATGAAAGTGCCGGTTATTTGAATGCACGAATTGGCCGAAAGGCGCGAAGCGATGGAACAATTAATGGATAGACCAGTCAGAAAGAAAGAGGAAAGCACCGGAATCCCGGCTAATCTGGCCACCGTTGACGCGGCCGGCAACCGGGTGTGGTTATACCCGCGGGCACCTAAAGGAGCCATTCACCGGGCCAGAAAAGCGGTAGCCATTCTCCTGCTGGGCGTACTATTCAGCGTTCCTTTCATCAAAGTCGACGGGCAGCCCTTTTTTCTGTTCAATGTCTTTGAGCGGCATTTTGTGATCCTGGGCCAGCCCTTTTTCCCGCAGGATTTTCACCTGCTGGGGCTGGCCATGATTATTTTCTTCGTGTTCATCACCCTGTTTACGGTGGTGTTTGGCCGGGTATGGTGCGGCTGGGCTTGTCCGCAGACCATTTTTATGGAAATGGTTTTCCGCAAAATTGAATATTGGATCGAGGGGGATGCCAACCAGCAGAAGGCCCTGGATAAAGCGCCCTGGGATGCCCGGAAGCTATTCAAAAAGACCGCCAAGCACGCCCTCTTTGCGCTGTTTTCGGTTATCATTTCCCACCTGGTCATGGCTTATCTGATCGGCGTGGAAGGCGTATATCGCACGATCACCCATTCGCCCGCTGAGAACTGGGCCGGTTTTACGGGGCTGGTGGTGTTTACCGGAATCTTCTACTTCGTCTTCGCCCGGCTCCGCGAACAAGTTTGTACAGTGGTTTGTCCTTACGGAAGGTTGCAAAGCGTACTGCTCAACCGCGACAGCGTCATTGTCGCCTACGACTACCTGCGCGGCGAACCCCGCGGCAAGCAATCGAAGCAGGCCAAAAAGCATTCCTGCGAAGGGGCCTGCTTCAGTTGTCCGGTGAAAGTGGGAGAGGAGCAGCCAGGTACTGCCGCCGATGCCGTGGTACGCCCGCTGACCTGCCAGGATTTGCTGCCCAAGGGCGATTGCATCGACTGCCGGATGTGCGTGCAGGTGTGTCCCACGGGCATTGATATCCGCCAGGGCCTGCAGATGGAATGCATCAACTGCATGGCCTGCGTGGACGCCTGTAACACGGTAATGAAGAAAATCGGCAAACCCGAAGGCCTCATTCGCCTGGATTCCCAACGGGGCATCGAAGAAAAAAAGCCTTTCCGCGTCACGAGCCGGATTGTCGCTTATTCGGTGGTGCTGGTTGCTTTGCTCTCTCTACAAGGCTACCTGATGATGAGTCGTACTTTGGTGGAAGCGACGGTGCTGCGGGTGCCGGGAATGCTGTATCAGCAGCAGCCCAACGGACAGATCAGCAACCTGTACAACGCCCAACTGCTGAACAAAGGCTACGAAGACTTGTCCGTCACCCTGCGTTTGCACCCGCAGGAAGGCGTTCCGGCCGGGCAGATCCGGGTAGTAGGTGAAAAAATCATGTTGAAAAAAAGCCAGACTACGGATGTGGTGTTTTTCATTGACCTGCCCAAAGCCGAACTGAAAGCCACCAAAACCCGCCTGCTCATCGACGTGTACGCGGGCGATCAATTAGTAGAAACCGTAAAAACCAACTTTCTGGGACCGACCAAATAAATAAAACAACTATGAACTGGGGACACAAAATAGCGATACTCTACAGCGGATTTGCCGCCTTCATCATCGGAATGGTCGTCATCTGCGTACGACAAACGGACATTCACCTGGTGAGTCCGGAATACTACAAAGAAGAAATTGCCTACCAGACGCAGATCGACCGGTTGAACAACGCGCAGCAAATGAAACAGCCGCTGCAACTGACCTACCAGGCACAAAGCGGGCTGATTCAGTTACAATTCCCGGTGACTGCCCCTGACCTGAGCGGTACCATCATATTCTTCCGCCCTTCCGATGCCCATCAGGACGTGAAAATCACGATCCACACCGACGCGGCGGGTCTGCAAGCCATTCCGGTCAATCAACTACGCAAAGGGCTTTGGAAGGTAAAAATTAACTGGAAACAGGGTGGGAAAGATTACCTGCAGGAGCAAATCCTGGTTATTTAACCCACTCTCTCAAACCTGCTCCAATGATTTATTCGGCTTTTATCGTGGGTTTTTTAGGGAGTCTGCACTGCCTGGGTATGTGTGGTCCCATTGCCTTGGCGATACCCGTCAACGGCGGAAGTCAGTGGCAAAAGATCAGCGGGCAACTGGTGTATAACACTGGCCGCATTTTTACCTATTCCCTGATCGGATTGGTTATGGGAAGTTTGGGCTGGGGATTGGCGCTGGCTACTTCTCAGCAGAGCCTTTCTGTGATCATCGGCGTAGGCTTGCTCATTATGCTGCTGAGTCCTGCCCGGTTTACCGCCCGCTTCAGTCTGCTCAAGCCCATTCACGCCTTTACTTCAGAAGTCAAAACCCGCTTCCGTACGTTGCTGAACCAAAGGTCGACCCTGGCGCTTTTTCTGTTGGGTCTGCTCAATGGCCTTTTGCCCTGCGGCTTGGTCTACATGGCCCTGGCCGGAGCCGCCGTGATGGGCAGTAGCACCCAGGGAATGTTGTATATGGCCTTGTTTGGCTTGGGCACTCTGCCGATGATGCTTGCCGTAGGACTGGTCAGGCAGTGGGTCACGGGCTCCCGTCGTGCCCTGCTTTCCCGCATTGCACCTGGTTTTGCCGGCGTACTGGCCCTGTTGCTCATTCTCCGCGGTCTTGACCTGGGTATTGCCGGACTAAGCCCGGAAGTGAAAGCCGCTTCTCACCCCGCTCAAACCGAACATCAGGTCGTCCGCGCCAACTGCTGCCATAAGTGAGGGACTGAAGGATTGAGAGATGGAGTGAATAGAGTCGAATATGAGTAGCGGGGTTATAGATAACGCCGTATTGCCAAACCGAGGTGGTGCAGCTGAAGGATTGATCGTAATTATTTCCAATCCTCCATCCTCCATCTTTCCATCTTTCACTCAATCAATCCCTTAGTCCTTCAATATTATCTCCCTTCCTTGCGTGTTCGCTTTGCAAAAGAAATGTAAATTACCAGTTGAAGCGGCTGACTGATTCGGGTACTGAAGAGTTGGAAAGCCTAACAAGCCGCTGTCTGCTGTCGTCCGGCAGCGGGTCTTTTCAACGAAAGGAAATGGCTTATGGCAAATTTCAGCGAACCCCATCTTTCTCTTCTGCTGGTATTGGGTGCATTGGGGCTTTTGCTGATGTCCACGATCATCCTGCTCATCATTGTGTTTCGTCAGAACAAACTAATCAGCCAACGGCTGTCCCTGCAGGAAATGCAGACGGCCTCCCAGCGCGAACTGCTTGAGGCCAGCATTGAAGCGCAGGAAGACGAACGTCTCCAGATTGCTACCGACCTGCACGATGAGATCGGCACTCCATTGTATACCATCCGACTCACGCTCAATCAGGCCATCAGCAAACTGTCGCCCAACGACGCTGCGGCTGAATACCTTCGGCAAGCCAGGCAGATGCTGGATGACACCACCCAGACCGTACGCCGCATCCTGCGCAATCTGAATCCGGCTACGCTCAATCAGTTCGGCCTTGTTGACGCGCTGGAAGAGCTGGTCGGTCGGATAGAGCAGATGACGGGCATCAAGGTAGGCTTCCGGCACGAAGGGCTACAGAAAAGGCTGGATGCCAAGCTGGAAATCACCCTTTTCAGAATTATTCAGGAATTGATCAATAATACCCTCAAACATTCCCTTGCCACGCAGATTGAGCTGCTGGTGCAGCGAAAAGGCAATTTGCTGCGTCTTCAGTACCAGGACGATGGTTCTGATGCACAGCCGGATGACACCAACCGGTTGGCGTACGCGGATCAGGATATCGGGTTCAAGAAAATCAAAAGTAGGGTAAGTATTTTTGGAGGAAATATTGTGTTTCCAAAAATGGAAAAAAAAGGGGCTTCTATCCAGATTGAAATGAAAATCAACTAAATTTCGGTGAAGATGTGCTTTTAGGGCGGAGTCTCAATAATTGCAAAAAGCTCATTTGGACATGGCAAAAATAAAAATAGGCATAGTAGATGATCATAACCTGTTCCGAAAAGGCCTGGCCTCTATCCTGAGTCAGAAACCGGACATTGAAGTAGTACTACAAGCCAGCAGCGGGCAGGAATTGCTCGATGTACTCCACGCTGGTAAAACCCCTAAACCGGAAATTATACTGCTTGACATCCAGATGCCCGATATGGATGGGATCATTGCCACCAAGCACCTGAAACGCGGACATCCCAAAATCAAAATCATCATGCTCACCATGCACGATGAAGAAAAGTTTGTGACCAATCTGATCAACATGGGCGTAAATGGCTATCTACTGAAAGATACCGAACCCGATGAAGTGGAGCGGGCGCTGAAAGAAGTAGCCGAAGGCAGAAGCTACTTCGGACCCATTGCGTTGTCGGTGATCCAGAAACGGATGAGCGAACCGGACCTGATACAGAAGAGACCGTCGCGGCCTATGGTAATGACTGAGAATTTTTCTCCTAAAGAACTGGAAGTGCTCAAACTGATCTGCCAGGAATACACCACCGCCGAAATTGCCGATCGACTGTGCCTGAGCGCCCGGACCATTGAAGGTTATCGCAACCGCCTGATCAAAAAGACGCATTCCAAGAACTCCGCCGGCATCGTGGCCTACGCCATCGAAAACCAACTGCTGGACTAAGGGATAAGTACGAAGGATAGAGGGATTGATTATTGGAAGATGGAGGATGGAATATTGGAAATAATTACGATCAATCCTTCAACTGCGCCACCCCGGTTTGGCTTAGGGCGTTATCTATAAACCCGCTACTCAGAAACGAAGTAGAAATAACGTTCTACCCACCGCAGAGATAGGGATGCGTCTTCTTTCGTGCGATCTGAGCCATTGACTGCTGGCCAAGGAGATCCTTGCAGGATGACAAAAACAGAGACCCTCAAATGATTGCACTTCCAAGCAGATACTTGTTTCTTCTCCGTTACTACATAGTCAACTCTAATCTTCCAATCTTCAATTCTTCATCCCTTCTCTCACATCGATCAGGTTGGGGCAGAAAGCGTATTCGTAAGCTTGATTGGAGCAGATGATGAGGAGCCGGTTCCGGCTGTTTTCCTGCACGTGGTCCAGGTACCACTGCGTGCCCTGTGTATCCAGGTTGGTGGTGGGCTCATCCAGCATCAGTACGGGCGTATCCGAAAAAAAGGCCAGACCCAGTTTGAGCCGTTGCTTCATTCCCGAAGAAAAATGCTTGACATACTTATGTTGCGAAGCCTGTAAACCCAGCCGTTCAATGCATTCCCCAACGGAAATGCCCTTTCGGAAAGGTTTGAAGCGAATATGGAAATGGATTAATTCCGACAGCGTCAGTTCTTCAATCAGCTCCAGGTAAGGAGCTGCGATCACTAAGGAACGGAAAAACTGGTCCGCCGGAAGGTTGTTACCGGCCAGATGATACGCCACAGTCCCTTCAGTGCCGGGCATAATTCCGGCAATCACTTGCAGCAAGGTAGATTTGCCGCTTCCGTTGGGACCAACGAACGTATAGCTATTACCGGCTTCCAGTCGAAAGGAGAGGTGCCGGAAGACCCACTGCCGATTGAAACGACGACCCAGATTGCTTGCTTGAATGACCAACGAACAGGTGTCAGTAAACGGTTAACAGTAAACAGTGAACAGTTGTCATTCTTCTCTATAACTTTTGGGGATCTATACAGGTACGATTGAAGCTAAAATAACCAACCCATTATTTCGGGCCAGAAATATGTAAACAGCTTGATACGAAGCAGCAACCTCACGCGAGCGCAGGACGTTCCAAAAACTGAATCTTCAATAGTTCACCGACAAAAAGATTCCATCTTTCTCCGCTTATACTGCTGTGTGTGCCAGCATACTGTAAAAGATGGAGGCTTAAGCGGTACATTGTTTACAGTTTACTGATAACTGTTCACTGATTACTGACCGTAGCCTTTCATGATGCCCCTTTCCGAATTTCGGATGAAGTGAAGAATTTCGTCCCGCTCTTTGGATGGACTCATCTCCAGTTCAATCAGATCCAATGCTTCCGCATTGTTGAGGCCCCGCAGGTATACGTGCCGGTAAATCTCCTGGATCTCATTGATCTTCTCATTGCTGAAATTACGGCGGCGCAGCCCGATGGAATTGATGCCGGCGTAGGAAAGCGGCTCCCGGGCGGCTTTGGTGTAAGGTGGCACGTCTTTGCGTACCAGCGAACCGCCCGCAATCATGGCGTGCGCCCCGATTTTGACGAACTGGTGCACGGCCGAAGCTCCACCGATAAAAGCGTAGTCCTGCACGTCGATGTGGCCGGCCAGTTGCACAGAATTGACGATGATCACGTTATTGCCGATCACGCAATCGTGGGCCACGTGTACGTAAGCCATAATGAGGCAACTCTCTCCAATGGTGGTGTTGTTTTTGTCCAGTGCCGTTCCCCGGTTCAGGGTGACGCATTCGCGGATGGTCGTATTGTCGCCGATGGTGACGGTAGAGGGCTCTCCTTTGTACTTCAGGTCCTGCGGAGGCGCCGAAATGACGGCACCTGGAAATATCTGGCAGTTTTTGCCGATCCGGGCACCCTCCATGATCGTGACGTGTGAACCAACCCAAGTACCCTCTCCGATTTCAACGTCTTTGTGAATGACGGCAAAAGGCTCTACGACAACGTTCTGGGCTAATTTTGCCTGTGGATGAATGTAAGCTAAGGGTTGGTTCATCAGGGTTTTTTTACGATACTGGCAGAAATAACTGCTTCACACACCAAATTTCCGGCCACAAATGCCTGGCCCTGCATTTTGCCGATTCCCCGGCGGATGCCAGGAGCCAGCAGTTCGCATTTGAAGATCAGTTGATCTCCGGGCGTCACGGGCTTTCTGAAGCGGCAGTTTTCGATGCCGATGAAATACACCAGGTAATTATGCGGGTCCGGAACGGTGTTGAGCAACAGCACCGCCCCCGTCTGCGACATGGCTTCGATGGTCAATACGCCGGGCATCACCGGGCTACCAGGGAAGTGCCCCTGAAAGAACGGTTCGTTCATCGACACGTTTTTTACTCCGGCCACGGTGGTGTCGTCCAGGTGGAAGATGCGGTCGATGAGCAGGAAAGGGTAACGATGGGGCAGAATGGCGGAAATCTGGTTGATATCAAAAACCGGCGGCATGCGCGGATCGTAAGTCGGAATGTGATCGCGGGAAGTCTGGGAGATCATTTTCTTGATCTTCTTGGCAAAGCCCACGTTGGCGGCGTGACCCGGACGGGCGGCCAGAATCTGGGCTTTCAACGGACGACCTACCAGTGCCAGGTCGCCCACCAGGTCGAGCAGTTTGTGCCGGGCGGGTTCGTTTTTGTAGCGCAGTTCTACATTATTCAAAATGCCTTCTTTCTTCACTTCCACCTTGGGTTTGTTGAAGAGGCTGGCCAGGTGTTCCAGTTCATCGTCTTCAATGACCCGGTCTACCACCACAATGGCGTTGTTGAGGTCGCCACCCCGGATCAGGTTCTGCTTGTGCAGCATTTCCAGTTCGTGCAGAAAGCAGAAGGTGCGGCAGGAAGCGATTTCCTTGGTAAATAGCTGAATGTCGTTCAGGGAGGCGTGCTGACTGCCCAGGGTAGAGGAGTTGTAGTCAACCATCACCGTCAGCCGGTAGTCGTTCAGTGGAAGGGCCGCTATTTCTACGTCCCGGTCCTTATCGCGGTAGTGAATGCTTTCCCTTACCTCAAAAAAATTGCGCAGGGCATTCTGTTCTTCTACCCCTACTTCTTCGAGCGGTTCTACAAACTGGATGGAGCTTCCGTCCATAATCGGAGGTTCCGGGCCATCCAACTGAATCAGCACATTGTCGATCTGTAAACCTACCAGCGCGGCCAGGGTGTGTTCTACGGTATTGATGCGGGCTCCGTTCTGCTCAATGGTCGTTCCCCGCGAAAGGTCTACCACATTGTCTACGTCGGCATCCACAATGGGCTGGCCTTCCAGGTCAATCCGCTGGAATTTAATGCCGTGGTTGGGTTTGGCAGGAACAAAAGTCATATTGGCGTGTACGCCCGTGTGCAGACCTACGCCCGATACGGTGACTGCCTTCTTGATCGTGTGCTGTTTGGTATTCATCTAGTAAGGGGCCTGTGAAGAGCAGCTCTTAACGGCTATAAAAACGGGTTAGGTAATGTCATTCAATAGAAATGCTTGGAAGTCAGTTTTCTAGGCATAATATGCAAGCCTGACTGCTACTGGCCGGGCAAATTTAGTATTTTTTCTTCCAAATCATCAACCCGCTTCTCCAAGTCGGGTAGTTTTCGGAAAACGGCCAGCGACCGCAGACTGTCTTTATAGTCGAAAGCCGGGGAGCCGTTGATGCTGGTTCCGGCCACCTTTACCGATTTGCTCACCCCCGATTGGGCCCCTACTTTGGTGCGATCGGCAATTTCAATGTGACCTACCAGGCCCACTTGACCGGCAATTACACAATTGTCGCCTACTTTGGTGGAGCCGGAAATGCCGCTCTGGGCAGCAATGACGGTGTTCCGGCCCAATTCCACGTTATGGGCGATCTGAATCAGGTTGTCCAGTTTGGTGCCTGAGCGAATGATGGTAGAACCCATGGTGGCGCAGTCGATGGTGGTGTTGGCACCCACGTGAACGTAATCTTCCAGCACCACATTGCCTACCTGCGGAATGGGATCGTAAGTACCGTCGGGTAAGGGAGCAAAACCGAAGCCTTCGCTACCGATCACGGCCCCGGCCTGAATCACACAATGGCTGCCGATGACCGAATTGGCGCAGATTTTGGCGCCGGCGTAAATCACGGTGTAGTCACCGATGCGGCAGTTGTCGCCCACGAAGGCCTGCGGATGAATTTTGACGTGGTTACCGATCTGGCAGTTTTCTCCGATGTAAGAGAAGGCACCCCGGTAAGCGTTTTCACCGATCGTGCTGCTGGCCGCGATGAAAGAGGGCTGTTCTACCCCGGTTTTGCCGAAGGTGATGAATTTCTGGTATTCTTTCAGCAGGCGGGTAAAGGCAGCATAAGGGTCTTCTACAGCGATCAAAGTAGGCGTGACATCCTTGCGGGGCTGGAAAGTACGGCTTACAATGACGGCCGAAGCTTGGGTGAGGTACAGTTCCTTCTCGTATTTGAGATTGGAAAGGAAGCAAAGGCTCCCCGGCCGGGCCTCTTCAATCTTCGATAATTGGTTGATCTTTAGTGAGCTGTCTCCTCTTACCTCACCTCCCAGCATGAGCGCAATCTGTGCTACGGTAAACTCCATAAATAAAATTTCAGCTTCTGTAGTTGGATCGAAATACGCTGTGTGTCAGTCGCGTAACTGACGTTTTACATATCTTTTAATCCGGAACAAAGGTCACAAATATATGTTTTTGGCCCAACTTACGTAGTATTTTTTCACTACCTTACTCAAGGCCTTGATGTTAGGCAGATCGGAGGCTTCGGCGATGTCAATGATCTGGCCTTTCTTAGTCAGAATGTTGATTTTCTCTCCTCCCGCTACGTAAGCGGCATTGCTCGACGAACCTTCTACCAGGAAATACGACAGCTGCGATTGGTCGAACCCGGTCTGGCTGAGGAGCTGTTTTTTCATATTGGCTACCGTTTCCGGCTCAATCGGGTCGTTGGACAGGATGATCTTGAACAGCTTTCGGTCCAGCAGCATCCGGCTCAACATCGAAATCACCGGGTCGGGGTGGTTCACCCACATCTTGAGGCAGCCCCAGAGGTCGTAGTCGTCCAGGGTGGCAAATGCCTGCAGGTAAGAAGGATCGCGCTGAAAGTCTTCCCAGGTAACCTGTTGCCGCAGAAAAACCGCCAGCCCGGGCGTCATAAACACCGATTGCCCTTCGTCCAGCAGTTCCCGGCTCCGTCGGATCACCTGGATGAGCATGGTTTCGGAACTGATGGTGGTTTTGTGCAGGTATACCTGCCAGTACATCAGGCGGCGGGCGTTCAGAAAGTTTTCGATGCTGTAAATGCCCTTTTCCTGTACCACCAGCCGGTCGTCCACAATTTCCAGCATTTTGATGATGCGGTCGGCACCGATAGTACCTTCCAGTACACCCGTGAAGAAGGAGTCCCGCTGCAGGTAATCCATCCGGTCCAGATCGAGCTGGCTGGAAACCAGCTGATGAAAAAAAGTGCGGGGATAGGTATTGGTGAACATCCGCAGTGCCAGTTCCAGCCGACCGTCAAACTGCCGGTTCAGTTCCTGCATCAGCAGCAGGGAGAGCCGTTCGTGGGGCACGTGCTGGAGAATGCAGCATTCCAGGGTATGCGAAAAAGGCCCGTGCCCGATGTCGTGCAGCAGAATGGCAATCTGAGCGGCTTCGCATTCGTGGTCATCAATCTGGTACCCTTTGCTGCGCAGCGTATTGAGGGTTTCGCCCATCAGGTACATGGCTCCCAGGGCGTGCTGAAAGCGGGTGTGCAGCGCCCCCGGATACACGTATTCGGTCATGCCGCCCTGTTTGATCCGCCTCAGCCGCTGAAAGTAGGGATGTTCGATGATGTCGAAAAGGAGCTCACTGGGAATGGTGATGAAACCGTGAACCGGGTCATTGAAGATTTTCTTCTTATTCAATCGGTACGTATCGGGTTGATGGATTTTCTGGCTTGTTCGCAAAGGTAGAGGGATTTTTTTATGATCAGGTCAAATGCGCCCTCAATATAAGACCAACTCCCGAACCCAACCCCGATAAACAGCATTCTCTTCAATGGGAGCCAATCAGAGGCTATAACGGAAAAAGCCGTCTTCTGTTTTGAAGGAGAAGTACTTAGCGGTTTCAACGGGCAAAGTAACCAACTTTAATTTTTCTCCTGCGTAGGGTTATGCAAATAGGGTGAATGGCGTTATGTTTGAAGGGAAGCAATCAACTTTGAAAATAAGCACCGTATCGGCGGACCAATTAGCACATTAGCACATTGACACATTAGCACATTAGCACATTAAACTTAATCGGATCTTATGCAAAGATACTCAATCCTCTGGGCGGATGATGAAATTGATCTTTTGAAACCCCACATCCTTTTTCTTACCAACAAAGGTTACGACGTGACACCGGTCAACAGCGGCTCGGATGCCCTCGACAAATGCGCGGAAGAAAACTTCGACGTGGTGTTTCTCGACGAAAATATGCCCGGGATGACGGGGCTGGAAACCCTGACGCAACTCAAGGCCACCAAACCCAACCTACCGGTGGTGATGATCACCAAGAGCGAAGAAGAGCACATCATGGAAGAAGCCATTGGCTCCAAAATCGCTGACTACCTGATCAAACCGCTGAATCCCAACCAGATTCTGCTGTCAGTGAAGAAAATTCTCGACAACAAGCGGCTGGTGACCGAACGCACCAACCTGGGTTACCAGCAGGACTTCCGCAACATCAGTATGGCCTACAACGACCGGATCGGGCACGAAGAGTGGGTGGACATTTACAAAAAGCTGGTGTTCTGGGAGCTGGAAATCAATAACACGGAGAACAAGAGCATGGCCGAAGTACTGGGTATGCAGAAAGGAGAGGCCAACCATAACTTTGCCAAATTTATCCGCGAAAATTACGAAGACTGGCTCAACGACCCGAATGGTGATAAGCCCATTCTGTCGCACCAGCTCATGAAGAAGAAAGTATTTCCCCTGGTAAAGGAAGATCCGCTGTTCTTCCTGCTCATCGACAACCTGCGCTACGACCAGTGGAAAATCATCGAACCCATCATTCTGGAGTACTTCAACATTGAGGAGGAGTCGGCGTATTATTCTATTCTGCCTACTACCACGGCTTTTGCCCGGAATGCCATCTTCTCCGGATTGCTGCCCAGCGAAATGGAAAAGCAGCACCCCGACCTGTGGGTCAATGACGACAATGATGAGGAAGGCCGCAACAACAACGAAGAACACTTCTTCATGCGGCAGATCGGCAAAAACCGACTCAACTTCAAGGCATCCTATAATAAGATCATTACGAACGCGCAGGGAAAATCGCTGGTAGATAACTTTAACAACCTGATGGGCAACCAGCTCAATGCCGTGGTGTACAACTTCGTGGATATGCTGTCGCACTCCCGTACCGACATGGCCATGATCCGCGAACTGGCCCCCGACGAATCGGCTTACCGGTCCATCACCAGGTCCTGGCTGGAGCATTCGCCGCTAATCGATTTCCTGCGAAAAGTATCGGAGAAAAAAGGCCGCCTCATCATCACGACCGACCACGGCACCATCTGGGTAAAGAAACCCTTCAAAATCATCGGCGACAAGGCCACCAATACCAATCTGCGCTACAAGCAGGGCAAAAACCTGGGCTTCGACCAGACCGACGACGTGCTGGTCGTACGCAAGCCAGAGCGGTTTTTCCTGCCCAAAATCAACGTGTCGACCGCCTACGTGTTCACCACGATGGACAACTTCTTCGCGTACCCGAACAACTATAACTACTACGTCAATTACTACAAAGACACGTTCCAGCACGGTGGCGTATCGCTGGAGGAAATGATCATTCCCTTCGTGTACCTGACGGCGAAGTAAGCCTTGGAAGTTTAGGAGTAGCGTACACCAGTGAAAAGAAAAGGTTAGTTGAGGGCACCACCGCGGTGCCCTCAACTAACCTTTTCTTTTGGAGCAGACAGGGCCGTGCGGCGGCCGAAGCAATCAGCATTTAATCATTCAACCCTTTACCATTTAATCCTTCAGTCCCTCAACAGTGGCCTTTTTGGCTTTTGACGGGAAGAGTGGGTATTCGGCAGAAACAACTTTTTTCAATGAGGTGGGGTATAACGTAAAGTAAATACAAGGTCCACCGGCTTTTACGTAAGTCACGGATTGCTTGTGATCATAAAACCTAAACTTCTACCTTATATGAAAATTCGTTGGATACTAATAGCCTGGGCATTGGTGATGACCCAGGTGGCCTGCGATTCGGGCAATCGCGGCCAAGGCGGGCAGAACGAAGAGACTGCTTCTGCCAGTTCTACTGATTCGGCCACTCTGGCCCCTGACAAACACGCTACCTTTGATCCGGCCCAGCCGGTAATCGACGTAGACTGGGATGCCCTGCATGCCGATCTGAACGATGAGAAATTTCCAGAGTTCAAAGGCAAAAACGTCAGCGTTCGTGGCAATAAAGACCGCACCATTTATTCCATAGAAGAAAAAGTGCTGTTCGACACCGACAAAGCCAGTATCCGTTCGGCGGCGAAGAAGGATTTGCAGGAAATCGTTACCTCCCTGTCGCAGCGCTATCCCGATGGTAAGATCTACGTGTACGGCCACACCGACTCTAAAGGCAGCAAGCCCGACAACCAGGCCTTGTCGAAAGAACGGGCCGACGCAGTGAAAAGCTGGCTCACCTCCGAAGGGAAACTACCCGAAGAGCGCATTTCCAGTGTCTACTGGGGCGAACACCAACCAGTGGAGTCGAATGCAACGGAAAAGGGCCGGGAACAAAACCGCCGGGTAGAAATCATCGCCGTCCGATAGTCGGAACGCTTGGATGGATAAAGGCAGTTCGGTCGTGTACCGGGCTGCCTTTTGTTTTGGTTTTTCTTCAAAAGTTGGTCGTTCATGCCCGGATATTACTCCATCCTCCGTAAGGCTTTATATCAGAGTGTATTCCGGCATAACCCTCAGTTTAAGAACTAATTAGGGTTTGCAAGTGGCGGGTTTTCGCGTCTGAGCAGGACAGGTTTTACACCTTTTTATACCTTTTGGTGCTTACTTTTTACTTTTTTGCCTGATATATAACGTCAGTTGATCAGTTTTTTCAATCAGAAATGACGGGAAATACGCCTTTTTTATGATCCGATTCCAACGGGAACAAAGGCTGAAGATCAAGGCTAAGTGGTTGAAAAAGGCCTTCGAAGCACTAAGTACAGGTGGTAAGTTTGGGTCGATCGGAGCGTGCAAAAGGGAGGCAGAACGAACTTTATTTTGTTCAATGCGTTTATAAACAATTAGTTAGTAATTTTAACAACTAGACTATGTTGAAACCAGTTGAAAAAATGATTCAGAAATGCCTGAACATGAGTGTACAAGCAATGGTTAAACCCATGGCTGCTGAAGTCGCCTGGTACTACAGAAGTTTGCTGTACAGTTTTACCCAAAATCTTGCATCACCTTCTTTTTCCTTTCAGTTGGCCTTTGTAAAAGAGCCTGCACCCCGATAAACCCGCTCCCATTTTTTGAGTGATTGAGGCAGTGCCATTGAGCCTGCCACGTTACGCGCTCGTTTTATCGCAAGCATTATTTTCTACGCGAAGAGCGGTTATGCCTCCCTGTCGGGTGATGGGGAGTGGTTAACCTAATCAGCTATGCTACCTATACACGTTAAAAGAAAGTCGGGCCTAAGACTTTCGCAGAGTTTTCCTTGTTTTGTCGTTCTATTCTTTGCTTTATTATTCAATTGCATTTCCATTCAGAGCCGGGCTCTTCCCACGTATGGCTCCGACTTCCCTGCATCAGGCCGGTCTGGCCTTGCAGACGACACTTCCTCCGTTGAGCAGGTTAAAGTACCGAAAAGATTTCCCTTAAAAGAGAAAAAAATGGTCGTCCTGTTCGACGGCAGCCTATACAATTATTCGCTCAACAAAGGCGCTCCTGCTGGGCTGGAATACGACCTGCTGAGTCTTTTTGCCAAGGAACAGGGACTTACTCTGGAAATCAAAGTGATTGATGAAGCCTCGCACCTGCTGGACAGTCTGCAGGCCGGGTACGGTGACCTGGCGGCGGCCAATTTCAATATTACCGACGATACGCTGGTAGGCGTGCGTTTTACGGAGCCCCTTTTCGAAGCCCGTCATCGGCTGATTCAGCGCAAAAGCCCCGCTACCCGCTTCAAGACGGTTGCGCAGTCGCACGTGCCGGTAGTGATGTTGCGGAAGCATTCCCCCTTCTTTCAGTCGCTTTCCAATTACGTCCGGGAAAAAGAACTGAACGTGCGGATTGAAGAAGCGCCCGACCACCTCACCGATGAAGAATTGATCGAGATGGTGTCGGAAGGGGAAATTGACTATACCGTGGCCGATGGCAACGTAGCCAAAGTGGTAACCGCTTATTACAGCAACATCGACTACGAAACCACCCTGACTGAAAAACTGCCCATTGGCTGGGCCGTGAGCGGGCAGTCGGTGGATCTGCTGAATGCCCTGAACCGCTGGATTGTGAAACGCAAAAATTCCAGTGACTTTGCCTACACGGTAAAAAAATACACGGAATCTTCGGGTGCCCAGAAGGAAAAACTGCGGCAGAACTATTCGCTGGTCAAAGCCGGGCGCATTTCCCAGTACGATGGCCTCATTCGCAAACACGCCGCCCAGATCGGCTGGGATTGGGAACTGCTGGCAGCGTTGGTGTATCAAGAGTCGCGGTTCAATCCCCGGGCAAGATCTTCGGCGGGAGCCGTTGGACTGATGCAACTCATGCCCAAGACGGCCGTGAAACTGGGCACCAGTCACGGACAGCTGACTACGCCCGAACTCAACATCCGGGCGGGTATCCGCTACCTGGAGCAGCTGGAAGAAAGCTGGAAGCCGCTGATTGCGGATGATGCCGAAAGGCTCAAGTTTGTGCTGGCTTCTTACAACGTAGGCATGGGGCACGTGCTGGATGCCCGCCGGCTGGCCGAAAAGTACCACCTCAATCCCGATGTGTGGACCGAAAACGTAGAAGCGATGCTGCTCAAAAAATCCCTTCCCAAGTATTACCGCGATAAAGTGGTGAAACACGGCCCTTGCCGGGGAACGGAGACCGTCAAATACGTGAAAAATACGCTGCAGTACTACAAACACTACCAGCACTTTTCCCGCCAGGCCACAGTGGCAGTCAATCTGTAAATGCCTTTCCGAAATCCGTCAGGTTTTCAAAACCTGACGGATTTGATATAGCTCCTTTTTTGCGACATTTTAAAAAGAATCGTGCTCCGAATTACAGTTCGGAGCACGATTCTTTTTTAGAAATGATAGAATGGCTTGTGTTCAAATCCTGGCTTTCGCTCGGTCATTCTTAAAGTTGCTTGCTTACCAAGCCTTCAATAACGCTATTCGCTGGGTGCTCTTTCGCCCGTGCTTTCTTCCGGTACCCAGAATAATTGCTTCAGCTCTTTTGGCAGTTCAGCCGTAATGTGATCAATCTGTCCGTTACTCAGGTATTTTCGGAGCGAAAAAGTGATGGTCTTGGCTACAATGTCAGGCGATACTTCCCAGTCGAAGCCGCCGGGTACCCGCTTGTCGACTTCCTCCTGCACGGCCCGATTGAAGGCTTCCAGGGTATCGATGGACAGCGGTTTGTCACGGTACTGCCATTCTTCCACGTACAAACCGCTCAGAAACGTAGGCAATTGGGAAAGTAGGTGAAACGATTGCTGAATACTGATCCGGTCGCGCAGTACGTGCATCACCGATCTGAACAGCAGGGCGGCCCGGTCAGTGTCATCCGGATGGTTGAGATAGAAGGCCAGTTCTTTCATGAACCGATTGCCTTCGTGGGCAAACTTTTCGAAATTCATGGCTGTAGGGGTTTGGGTGAGTACTAAACCATTCCGGTACTACGCAAATAAGAAAACGAAAGTTGTTTTAAAGGATGGATAGATGGAATGAAGGACTGAGGGACTGAAGGAGAAAAGGAGACGGGAAGATGGATGATGGAGGATTGAAGATTGAAGATTGAAGATTGATGATGGAAATTCTTTTAATTGCTGTTTCTGGGAGCTGTTTACTACTCTATGGTGTTACCGGGTAATGCCGAAGACGCGATTCATCGCGTCTCTACTATTCATTGTTCAGTGTTTACTGATAACTGTTCACTGACAACTGTCTACTGTTCTGTTCCGTAGCTGAATTCCACCTTTTTGGAATCCAGTACGCGGCCACCCTGGCATTTGAGTACGCGGGCGGAAGGGTCTTCTTTGAGAAAGTCGTAGTTGTGCGTGGCCATGAGCACGGCCGTACCGCTGCGATTGACGTCTTTGAATACTTTGAGAATTTCTTTGGCTACCACCGGGTCCAGGTTGCCGGTAGGTTCGTCGGCAAATAGGATGAGCGGCTCGTTGAGCAGCGCCCGGGCAATCACGACCCGCTGCTGTTCGCCACCCGATAACTGGTGAGGCCGTTTGTTCCCCACGGCTCCCAACCCAACCCGCATCAGCACTTCGGCGATGCGGTCTTTCATTTTTGAACGGCTGGACCAACCCGTGGCCTTCATCACGAAAATGAGGTTTTCGTTTACGTTGCGGTCCATAAACAGCTGAAAGTCCTGGAAAATGATGCCCACCTTGCGGCGCAGGTAAGGAACCTTGGAACGGGAAATGCCTTGCAAATCGAAACCAGCAACCTGCATCTTCCCATCGGCTAGCGGGAGGTCGGCGTAAAGCGTCTTCAGCAGAGAACTTTTGCCACTGCCTGTCCGGCCAATCAGGTACACGAATTCGCCTTTCTCAATTTCAAAATCAACGCCTTCCAGTACGTTATTGCTTTCCTGTCGGATGATGGCATCACGGACGGCGACTATGGGTTCGGTGGAGAAAGGCATAGGTAGTGTACAGCTTAAAGTTCAAGTTTCTGCAATTTTCCGAAGGGCAGCTCTCGGATCAGGTTTTCCAGCGCGGCTTCTTTTCCTTCCAGACCGTATTTTTCGATGTTTTTCAAAGGGCGGTCAGCGCGAAAATAAGCAATCAACACAAACTTTTCGTCCCGCAACTGAATATAGTCCGGAATTTTGGCTTTGCCTTTTACTTTGATGATGTACATGCAGCAGCTATTGAGTAGGGCGGTGGATAAACCGAGAGGAGGACCGCCGGAAGCAAAATTAGCTAAAATCGGGAGCTAAAACAGGGGAAATAAAAAATGGCAAACCCGTATCGCACCGCTCAACCATCTACCCTTGCTTGCTTCCGCACCTGGGGGGGTTCAATAGGAGCTGGTCGTACCGATTTGCCACTGCAAACTTACCGGTTTTTTTGCTAAGCTACCAAGTGAGCGGAAATTTTTTTACAATTCCTTTTTGGACACGGTCAAACCAAAACAACTATTTTGTCCAAGTCAGCGCTTTTTCGCAATTCGGAAGGAGCCTCTATTTTGTCTTCCCTGCTTGAGGGCTGAATGTCGGTCGGCTATAAAGTTATTTCTGCGGAGAAAAAAGTTTGACGTAGTCGGCCAGTGGACCCATGCCCATCTGCCGACGGCGCTCATCTACCTGGCCGGCATTTTCGATGGGAAAAGGCTGGCTGTTCGGACCCATCTGCGTGCCGTAGACTTGCTTTTTGCCTTCGTTCACCCGCGTTCGGTCCACCAGGTAGGCGTAATCTGATTTGTTCATCCATTCTTCTTTCAGGTGTTTTTTCATCAGCGCCAGGCAGGTTTTCTGAAAAGCCACGTCGTGATCGGCGTGCTGCACAATCAGAAAGGCCGCATTCGCACCTTCCTTACCCGCCAGCTTCGGGGTAGGCCAGCCGTATTGCTGCACAATGGTTTTCAGATTCGCCAGATTGGTCTGGTCCACTTTCATCAATACCTGACTGATCGAATCTTTCTGAGCCGTGGTGTATTTGGGAGACCTGGTTTGGTGCCGCAGGCGCTGCTCCGCTTTTTCTGCTTCGGTAAGCGTACGGTAGATTTCGATATTGACTCCCTCTGCTTTCAATCGGGCGGCCCTTTCCTGTCGCAACGGTTCCAGTAACCGATTCCAGCGCGGGTCCGGATGAAGGAGGTCGAAAACTTCGAAGTTTTCAATATTATTCAGGTTCTTGAAGCCTCCTTCAACGGCCAGATGCAGGTATTTGAAACTGGAATCGATCTGGTGCAGGCTGGCAAAATTGCCCGCCATTCCGTACAGGTGATGATTGTAGGGCGACCGGATCGCAAATGCTTTGTAAAAGAATTGGTTCGCTAACTGGGGATTGTTGGCAAACATGGCCGAATCGCCCTGCGAAGCCCAGAACCAATATTCCTTATCCTGCTTTTCCTGAGCAAAAGCGGGGACCAGTTGTAATACGAAACCCGTTAGAAACCAAAGTTTATAAAAAGACATATCCGTTTAGTTGGAGAAGTGATGAAAACAGGAGATAAGGCTAATACTTACTGATGTGATCGATGGGCAGTGCTTCAGCGAAAGTTTGAGGCGTTACGGCTTGTTTCTCGTGCGAAGAATAAAAAGCCAGCATTTTCCACCCGCCCTGCTCTCTGCGCGATAGGACGTGAAATTTTTCAAATACCCAGGTTTTCTCTCCGAGCTGAGTAATAAAAATATACTGAAATACGCCCCGTTCGGAGGCAAAGTCTTCGGTGATGACCCGCTCCAGAAAGCGGAACTGGATGTCATAAGGCTTAGGTTTTCCCTCATTTTTTTGATCCACCAGAAAAGCCTTATTGATCTCCTCCGAAAACTGCGTCCGGTTGAGAATCTGTTTCTGGAAGGGATGCACCCGGATAAAGTCCTGCGAAAGAATTGCGGTCAACTTGGTTAGGTCATTGGCCCGGATGGCGGCCGAATAAGGTGCCCAGACGTCCCGGTTGAGCTCTTTCAGCAGTGTCGGGTGTTGCAGGCTGTTGGGGTTCTGGGCATTTGAAAGAACCGATTGAAAGAGAGAAAGAAAGACGAAAAGAAGGCAGGAGGCTGTTTTCATAGATTTCCGGGGTTATTGGCTGTTTAACACAAGCCAATAACCCCGGAAAGGGAAATTTTAGTATCCTGACTTTTGCTAATATTTCAATTTTTGTCCTTTTCTTCAATAAACCCGTCCCTAGTCGTTTCCTTTACTCAGCCGTCGGCTCTGCTGCTTGTTTCGACCGCCGGGCGGCCCCGTCCGCCCAACAACCGACTTAGCTGATGTCTTCGACTGCGTTCAGTCACCGGCCAGACTACTCACCCATTCCCTTCTCACTCCTAAGCTCTTAAACTCCTCAACTCCCAAACTTATCTCATTCCGTCCTCAGACTTTTCACCGGATTGGCCAGAGCGGCTTTGATGGCCTGGAAACTCACCGTCAGCAGGGCGATGAGCAATACACTAAGGCCAGCGATCATAAACACCCAGCCACTGAGGTCGATGCGGTAGGCGAAGTCTTCCAGCCAGCGGTGCATGGCGTACCAGGCCAGCGGCCAGGCGATGAGGTTGGCAATGAGCACCAGCAGCAGGAAGTCTTTAGAGAGCAGCACGACCAGATTCGACACCGTAGCACCCAGTACTTTGCGGATGCCGATTTCCTTGGTGCGTTGGGCGGCGGTGAAGGCCGCCAGTCCAAACAGACCCAGGCAGGCCAGCAGAATGGCCAGGAAGGAAAATACGCCGAAAAGCTGACCCACGCGCTGTTCGGCACTATAGAGGCGGTTAAATTCTTCGTTCAGAAAGGAGTACTCGAAAGGACGGTGCGGGGCCAGGCTTCGCCACTTTTCTTCCAGAAAGCGAACCGTGCCCGTCAGGTCCTGGCCGGAAACCCGAACCATCATTTTGCCGCCGTTCATCGGTTCCAGGAAAATCACCAGCGGGGCAATGCTTTCGTGCAGGGGTGCAAAGTGGAAATCTTTCACCACGGCCTTTATTTCGCCTTTCCGGGCCGACATGTCTACTTTCTGTCCCAGCGCGGTTTCGGGCGTCCAGCCCAGCTCTTTCACGGCCTTTTCGTTCAAGATAAAGGCATACTGGGCCTGGTTTTCGGGAACGGCCACGTTCTTTTCGTCGGCTTCGGTAAAGTCGCTGCCCGTCAGCAGTGCGATATTCAGGGTTTTCAGGAAGTCGCGTTCTACCGGAATGGCCGTGATCATCCGGCCCTGGTCTTCACCGGCCTTATTGATGCCGTAGCCGCCCCGGATGTGGGTGGGGGTTTCGTAAGCCAGCGTCACTTCCGCTACCTGCGGATACCTTTTAAATTCGCTCTTAAAAGCATCCAGGCGGCTGGCAATCTGACGGTCGGCGGGCAGCACCAGCACGTGTTCGTTGTCATAACCCAGCTTCTTGGTCTGGATGTAAGCCATCTGGCGTTGTACTACCAAGGTGCTGATGATTAGAAAAGCGGAGATGGCAAACTGAAGGACGATGAGCGCTTTGCGCAGACGCACGCCGGAAGCGGAAGTCTGGAAACTGCCTTTGAGCACCTTGATGGGCTGGAAATTGGACAGGGCCAAAGCCGGGAAACTACCGGCCAGCAGGCTCACTACCAACGTAATGACCAGGAGCATGAGCAAGGAATTGAAACTCAGCAAGGCATCGAAAGTCAGGCTTTTTTCGGTAAGCTGGTTGAAGTAGGGGAGGAGCAGTTTGACCAGCAGCAGGCTCAGGAAAATGCTGCTCAGCGTGATCAGAAAGGATTCCCCAATGAATTGCCAGAACAACTGGTTCCGGACGGCACCCATCACCTTGCGCATGCCTACTTCCTTGGCCCGCTTAGTGGCCTTGGCGGTAGTCAGGTTCACGTAGTTGACGCAGGCAATGACCAGGATGAGCAGGGCCACGGCTGAAAACAAGTAGATGTACTTGATGTCGCCGTTGGGTTCGAAGCCGGAAAGTGCCGAATGCAGATGAACACGCCGGAGCGGCTCCAGGTTGTAACTGAGGTAATTGCCGGGATCTACCATTTCCGTCTCCTGGGCCTGGGCCTTCATATAGCCGGGAATTTTGGCTTGTAGGGCCGTAATCGCCTCCGGGCTGCGGAGCAGGAGGTAGGTGATGTAATTGGCGCTCCACCATTCCTCCGTTTTAGCCACTCCCAGGCTGGAAAAGGAAGCCACAAAATCAAATCTGATCTGAGAGTGGGTAGGCACATCCTGCGCCACGCCGGTAATTACATAATCGTCTTTGTCGTTGAGGCGGAGCACTTTTCCCACCGGATTTTCGCTACCGAAGTACTTCCGGGCCATCGTCTGCGTAATGACCACCTGATTGGGCGCATTTAACACCTGCCGGGGATCGCCGGACCGCAGAGGAAAACTGAACATTTCGAAAAAGGTGGAATCGGCGTAATAAAACCGTTTTTCTTCCAGCAGTTTGTCCAGGTAGCGCACCACAGTCGGTCGGTTGTAAACGCGGGCGGCTTTTTCCACTTCCGGAAATGCCCGGGAAAAGGCAGGTGCTACTTTGGTTCCCGTAACAGCCGCTTTTCCTACCTCCCCGCTCACCCCGTACTCCATCGTGACGCGTACCAGGCGGTCGGCATTCTGGTGGAAGCCATCGTAGGCCGTTTCTTCCCATACGTACAACATGATCATCAGACAGGCTGAGAGGCCCATGGCCAGACCGCAGATGTGGATCAGGGAGAAACCCAGATTTCGCCAGAGGTTTCTGAGTGCAATGGTGAGGTAATTATGCAGCATGTCAGTGAACAGTAAACAGTGAACAATGAGTAATAAATAACGTGAACTATGGATTGCAAACACACGACTTTTAATCTTTGCAGCAGTTTGTTAGTCTATTACTGTAGCGTTTGTTACTTTTTGCTTGCCCAAAAAGTAACCAAAAAGGGCACTTTGCCCAATGCTTCCTCGCTCAAGGCTTATGCACCCCTCGCTGGGCAAAGAGGCCAGCCCGCCTTTTTTTCTATTAGTAGCTTGTATTTGCAATTAACGTATTTATAATCAGATGTTTGTACGAAGGTTAGTCCATAGTTCACGTTAAATAGTAGAGACGCGATTCATCGCGTCTTCGGCTTCGGCGTTTTAGGGTAAAGCCGTATAGTATGGCAGCGAGTAGCTCCAAAAACATTCCGGTCACTACGTTCCCCTACGGGAGCGGACGGGCAGCATTTCCACTCCGTTCAGCCACCGGCCTGGCATCTACTCCCTCCATCCTTCTCCCACTCACTCAATCAATAATTTTACTCCGTCCTCAGCGACTTCACAGGATTGGCCAGGGCGGCTTTGATGGCCTGGTAACTCACCGTCAGCAGGGCAATGAACAAGGCGGCGAATCCCGCGGCTACAAATATTCCCCAACTGATCCCCACCGGATAAGCAAAGTCACGCAGCCATTCGCTGACACCCCACCAGGCCAGGGGCCAGGCGATGAAGTTGGCAATTAGCAACAGTTTTACAAAATCCTGCGACAGGAGCGTAACAATATTCGTCACCGTAGCGCCCAATACTTTGCGGATGCCAATTTCCTTGGTGCGCTGCTGGGCAGTAAAAGTAGCCAAGCCAAACAAACCCAGGCAGGAAAGCAGCAGGCTAATGCCCGTAGCCGTTTTCATCAGCTTATCCATCCGTTGCTCCGTCTGGTAAAAGCCGGCAATGGCATTGTCCATGAAGGTATAATCAAACTTGTCGTCCGGGTAAACTTCTTTATAAACAGTTCCCATTTTCTTCAAGAGGGCCGCTACTTCTTCGGCTCTTTTGCCGCGGGTATTGAGCCGGAGACCCAGGTAGTGATAGGCCGCTATGGCATCGCAAGCCAATACAACGGGTGGAATGCGTTCGTGCAGGGAACGGACGTGAAAGTCTTTCACCACACCGACGATGGGAAACAGTTGGTCTTCGTATTCCAGCACGTGTCCCAGTGCCTGTTCGGGTTGCTGAAAGCCCAGTTGCCGGGCGTAGGTTTCGTTGATCAGAAATTCGCGGATTGAATCGCCGGGCAGCAGGTTGCGCCCCGCCAGCAGGGGAATCTGGTAGAGGTGAATATAAGCCGTATCACCAAATTTGCGGTGTACATTGTGCTCCAGCACTTCCTTGCCCTGGTGGTATTTGATGCTCGTGCTCGACACGGCGTTCCAGGCCGGTGGCCGAAAATGCAGGCTCAACTGAGCCACTTCAGGTAGCTTGGCTAATTCCTGCTGGAGAAGCAGCCGCTTTCCGGGAAGCTGAGCAGGGGTGCGCAGGCAAACAATCTCGTCCCTGGCAAACCCCATTTCCTTATTCAGCATAAAATCAATCTGCCGGCCTACCATCAGCGTGCCGACAATGAGCACCTGCGCCGCGGCAAACTGGAAAACAATGAGTCCTTTCCGCAACGAAGCCGTTCGGGTTTGGCTACCGGAAACGTACGCCTGGTTTTTGAGCGCCAGCACGGGCGCGTAAGACGAAAGCACAAAGGCCGGATAAGATCCCGACAGCAGGCTGACCACCCCAATTGTGAGGAGCAGGAACAGCCAGGTAAGCGGATCCGTCAGTTGAAGAGCTACGCCCGCCGGAATGAATTCGCGGAAGAAGCGGATGGCCAGGTCGGCCAGTAACAGGGACAACAACGTGGCAAAGGTGGTCAATACCAGCGTTTCGCTCAAAAACTGCCGGATGAGTTCCCGGCGCGTTCCACCCAGGACTTTTCGTACGCCTACTTCTTTGGCGCGTCGGGCGGCCTGGGCCGTAATCAGGTTGATAAAATTGATGGTTGCAATCAATAACAGAAGGAGGGCTACCAGACCCAAGGCTTTCAACGTAGGCAGGTGGGCGGCCCGACTCCCGTCGAAAATGTGCAGTTGATAGCCAAAATGCATTTCCGACAGCGGCTGGAGGCGGTAATCCACACTGCCTACTCCTATATCCTTGTAGCGTTCGTTGACCGCCTTGACCAGCGAACGAAGCTGAGCCGTGATTTTTTCGGTTCGGGTGTCAGGAGCCAGTTTTACGAAGAACTGACCGGCACTGTTCGTATTGTCCCAATCGGCCAGGTTGGTTTCGTATTTTAACCAGGTTTGCGGAACGGTGCTGAAGGAGATAAAGTCGTTAAAGTAAAAGTCGGTGGGCTGGGGCAGGTCTTTCACCAAGCCCGAAACGGTCACCACCAGCGAATCATTGTAGTGGATTTGCCGTCCGAGCAGTTGGGAAGGTTCGGTGGTGCCAAAATAGGTTTTCGCTTTGCTTTCCGTCAATACCACCTGAAACGGGGCATTGAGGGAAGCGGTCGGCGACCCGGCTAGCCATTGGTAAGCCGGCAACAGAGTAAAGTACTGCGGCTCTGCCAATACAATATCGTTCTGGTATTCAAAAGCCTTGGGCTTTTCTTTCCCCGTTGGTATCTGCACTTTCGCGTGATAGATATAAAAACCAGTTGACACTTCAATTCCCGTGAAGCGGTTGCGCACCGTCGCCGGTAAGGGCGTGGGAACGCCCGAATTGGTGCCTTCGTACGAGCCCTTGAACTGGCTGTACACCCGGTAAATCCGATCGCGGTCGGCATGGTAGGTGTCGAAGCTGAATTCGTAGCTGACAATCAGGTAAATCACCAGACAGGCGCTGATGCCAATGGCTAGGCCGGTGACGTTCAGCACGGAATACAGCTTATTCCGCCACAGATTCCGCAGGGCAATGTTCAGGTAGTTACGCAGCATGTCAGTGAACAGTTATCAGTAAACAGTGAACAGTGATGAATTGTAGAGACGCGATTCATCGCGTCTTTTGAGTAGCGTCGTTACCCGGTAACGCCGTATAGTATCGCAGTGAGTAGCTCCAGGCAACCCTGCTTAAGGGCATTTCGGCTCCGCTCAGTGACCTTAATAAGAGTTTATTGGAGTGGAAGGAAGGAGCTATCCTGCAGTTCCAGTCAGCCACCAGCCTAATCCCTCAATCAATCCATTCCTTCCTTCTTCCGGCCTCCTTTTTCCATTCTTCACTCACTCACCACTCACTCAATCACTCAGAAAGTGTTTGAGTTAAGAATAGACTTGTTTGAGAGTGCGTCGAATATGCGCAATCCAGATAAATGTTTTGGAAGATAGTGTAGTTCGCTCAAAGTCTTTGGCTAATCTTCGGTTGTGGTTTATCC